>Ga0307507_10000550_pt1 | contig 80283 bp, 18 predicted proteins | sample 7_EM_MG_FD_207223 | JGI IMG/M metagenome (GOLD analysis project Ga0307507, IMG submission 207223) | Populus trichocarpa ectomycorrhiza microbial communities from riparian zone in the Pacific Northwest, United States - 7_EM | ecosystem: Host-associated > Plants > Roots > Unclassified | place...
CTCGCAGGCGACTTGCAAGCGAGCCCTAAAAGGCGGGGAGACGGATCACGGGGTTTTCTTAAATAGAGTTTTCTCCCTATATGTATATAAGGAGTAGTCCGCGTGGGCCCAACAGGGATCCAAATCGGACGTTAAGCAATGAATAATAATAATAGATTGCTGGCGGAGGGGGCTATAGCTAAGGGTATTTTCTTTATCTAGCTTAATCTTAATTTTATAGTTATATAGTTAGTAAGGCGGGAGTATATTAGATGCTGCCTTAGAGAATATATCCTTAAATTCCCGGTATTAGTGGAGTAGTTTCTGTTCTACTAGCTCCTTATCTATAAGCTTACTTTCCCTGCTAAGCTAGTTATAGGCTAGGGCTTCCTTGTCTTTAATTATCCGGTTAATTTTATATAAGCTAGTTGTAAAGGCAATAGTGTTAGGCCGTTTTAAGTTCTGGTAGAAACCTATAGCGCTAATATAGCAGATATTAACAAGTGGGAGGTTTATAGGTTTCTTTACGGACGTTTTATAAACTATATTTTGCGGTTAAGAGTTTATGGCCCTCCTTAGCTCCTGTTCTATCTTCTATAAGTTATCTTTCTAGTCTATTTATTTAGTACGGTGTCTAATATTCCTTATTGTTTTATAGCTATATAGGGCCTAAGCTAGCTAGCTTATTACTAACTTCTTAGGTTTTTAGTACTAGTAGTATAACATTAGTAGTCTGGGGGCGGCGTAGTATATAGACCCGTTATAAATTAAGCTGTATATCTTTCTTAAAGGCCTAGTCCTTATATATAGCATCGGCTTAATAAACGGTGTCTATCTGTGGCTGTATAAGGTTTTCTATTATAATGCTAATTTCCTTTATAAAAGACGGTGTTAGGGGTAGGGTTTTGGGCTAGATAAGCTATCTACTATATACTTTAAGCTGTAAGCCTAAATAGGCTAGCTATTTTCTCCTTAAGATTATATTATGGCTTTCTAGGTCTGTAATAAGAAAGGGGACGTTATATTGTCTTTGTCTGTTAACGCGAAGTTATATCTATAAGATAGTTATAATAGGTGGCCCTATCTATCTATTATACCCGTAAATAAGAATTAGCTTGGGCAGTTCTTTAAGGGGTATATTTAAAAAGTCAGCTAGCTTTATAGTATACTATATATCTATTAAGGCAAAGGTATTTGCTCTAAAGTTAGCTAAAGCAGAGGTTAAAACTTAATATCTATTGTGGAATAAAGTATAAGGGATAGTATAGCTTCTTCTACCAACTAGCTGACCTAGATTAATATATAATATATTAATCCCTTTTAACCCTAGAGAGGAGTCTTTCTTTAGGGTTTCTCTTTTTCTAACTCTACCTCTATACTATCCTCCTAAATTAGTAGGACCTTATCCTTTTTCGTATTTATTGGGCATTTAGCTATACGGTAACCCTTTTAACCGCATATAAAGCAAGCTCCTTAGTCACTAAGGGCCTATCTATAGGGGTCGCTATATAAAGGCTAAGTATTCGCCGAAGTTATAGTAGGACTAGCTATACGGCTAGCCACTAAGTTAATAGTAGGCGGTATAGTTAGTGCTATAGGGGTTGCAGATCTTACTGGGGCACTACGGCCTGTTTTTATAGTATTTATGTTCTGGTTAGCAGAGCTTTTAGTCTTATACTGCCTGGCACATGCCTTAATTTAATAGAGGCCCTAGTCTATAGCTAGACATTAGTCTATAAGTTCCTTTAGCGTCTATATAGTAGTATAAACTAGTAGTACGGCGCGCTATAGGTCTAGGGTAATCTTATTAAAGAGGTCTAGCATTAAATCTTCCTAGGGGATTTGGGCCTGTCTGGCTAGGCATAAAAAGTAGGTCTAGAAAACCGAGAAAGTTTCCGTTGTTTTTATTATTAGGCTTTTATAATTAAGATAGGCATTCTGTACCTTAAAGGGGTCCTTATAAATAGAAGATAAGTAATTAATTATCTCTTTTTTAGAGATAAAGGGGTCTGCTAAGTCCTAGGCGTATTACAGACATAGGTGTGTCTATATATCCCTACTGGTATGGCTAAAGATATAGGCCATTTTAGCTTAAGCAGTAGGGAAGTGGTCTGTATTAACATTAAGCTTATCTTATAGTTAAAGCTTCTAATTATTAAATATAGGGTTAGTTCCATATATAAGCAATATGGGGTCCACAACCTTTATAGACCGTGACAATGCTAATGCTATACATTGGGCTAGGGCTTTAAGGACTATAGCAAGTCTCTAGGTGTTTAATAATTTCTCGCTAGGTATAGGGGTGTCTCTAGTTTTAAGCAGCTCTTAAAGCTGTTTAATTTTAGTATTAGCTGCTATAAGTTCTTTCTGGGGGGACAAGACGGCGACTGTTTTACTATTGGAAGTATTTACAGGTCCTGCAGCGGCTTTATTAGCTACTATGTTTCTTAGTATAGTAGTATTAGATAATTTCTAGTATTTGTTTATTTTTTAGGGGGGTTCTAGTCTATACATGTCCCGTTTTTAGGTTTTGCATTCTATTTATATTTTTATAGTTTTAGTAATATTCTTAGGGTCCTATTCTGTGTTCCTGTTCTATTTATAGTCTATAAATATTTTTAAATTTCTTTTTAGGAAGAAAGAGTAGATAAGCTTTAGATAATATTAACAACTTAGTTAATTAAGGCATAAATATAGCAAGAGGGACGCGCAAGCCTATATAATTGGTAGTCTATAAATAAGGATCTTATAAGGGCGCAAAGAGACTTTAAAGAAGATTTAAAGAAATAATATAAATTCTATCTAAATCTATAGGTATATAGCTCTTGTAGAGCATAAGACATTATATAAAGAAGAGAAAGGAATATAGGAAACTTATAACTAAATATTTAGGGTCTTAGTAGCAGACGTATAGGCATAAGCCTATACAGATTTTAGCAAGTTTTAATTAAATTCTATTATATTAGTAGAATTTAGTAGAATTTAATTAAGTTAGCAAAACTTAGTGGAATTTAATTAAGTTAGCGGAATTTAGTAGAAAATGGTAGATTATAGTAGATAATTATAAATAGTTATAGATAGTTATCTATTAAGTATTTTACTAAGACATTCCTACTATAACTAGGCTAGTCCTGTTATAATACCCCCCCTTTTAGCTAAAGGTTTAAAATAATTTAATTTAGTTAAGAATTTATAATTTTATTACATGTTATATTTTTATATTAGGTGGCGTTCTTAGCAAGATAAATCTAACTAATTAGATAACTTTAACTAGTAGTTAAAATTCCTTAACATCTTATATGTTATATAACCATATTATAAATGTTATAATATATTTTAAGTTCTTTTTAATTATAAGTTTTCTGCTATTATATTTTATATATTTATATTAAGTGGCAGTTATTTACCTTTATATTATATCTATTTAGCTAAAGTAGGCCATAAAGGATGGTCCTTATAGAACTCTTTTACTAAGGAAGGCGCGTTAGCCTTAATCTGTTTATATTTTATATCCTTCCTACTTAATAAGAAGTTAAAATTATTTAGATTATATTTTCTATTATATATTATTAATTAAGTTAATAAAGTATAAACCATTACCGTTGTTAACAATTATAAGAGGTAGTAATAGAATTTTATAAGTTATAGGATTATCTTTTAAAGGTTATAGCAAGCTTATATAAAATATTAGGTATATTTTTATTTTAGTTAGTAGTTTAAGCTTATAGGTATACAGGCTTAGTTTCTTTTTAATTTAATATAGGCCTATAAGTTTCCAATTAAGTTTCTTTAAAGGCCGTTAAGTCTTTAGGTTTTGTATATTTAGGTAAGCTATATTACTTTCCTTAAAGTCCCATATAGGAGCTTATCCTTTATTTATATACTATTCCTATAATATTTAAGTATATATTAATTTACTTTATAATAGTTCTGTTAACTACTTTATTTAATTAGCAAAGTTATACGCATTAATTAACTAGATCCATTTAATTATAGGTCCTATTATATTAATATTAGGTTATAGCTTAAATCTAAGTTAAGGGTCTTATCTATAGGTCGCGTAGAATAGTATTAAGCCTGTTAATATATTTATTATATTATTTACAGTAAACTTAGCTAAAGGCAGCTATTTTTCCTAGTTATCTTATAGGTAGGAGTAGTATATTTATAAGTATTATTCTATAATCATGTTTATAATTTTAGTTTAGCTATATATCTCTAAATAAAATATAGTTAAGAGTTATGTTTAAATACTTAATTATTTATATAGAGCTTACTAGAAGTCTAAGACAAACTAGCTTCTATAGTTAGATATTATTAAGTTAGGAAGTCTATGTAGCTTAAAGACATACTTAATAAAATATTTGGCTACTAATATTATATTAATTAAGTCTATAGGAATTATATATCACATTTTTATAAGGTAGTTAATAACTACTATAATATTTATAAACCTATTACTATTAGGCAAGTTAACTATAAAGTTAAGATATCGCGCCATCTTTATATTAGGATTAGTAGTAGTTAAAGTACTTCTTACTTCTTTATATAGGAGGTCTTTCTATATATATATGTATCCTATATACTTAAACATATTTTTATATATAATTACATATTATAGGCTAGTAGTATACTTATTAAATAATCTTATAAGTCTTTATATAGCCAGGATATCCTACTATAGGGGAGTTGTGTATAAATTTAAATATCTTAAATTATAAAGGTTTGGAATTTAGGACTACTATCTTCTATTAATAGTATAATTAATTATTTTATATATTATATTTAGTGAGTGTAATATCCTTATACTGTTGTTTTCCTATTTAAATTGCTTTTATTACATTAATTATCTATATATTATTCTTATATTTATATTCTATTAGTGTTGGGAATATAGGCAAGTTGCTATTACGCGAGGCAAGTTGCCGTCACGTAAGGCAAGTTGCCGTCACGTGTCGCCGCGGCACTAGCATAGCAAGGAGCCTTAAGCTCCTCGCCCTCCCTTATTTAATTAAGAAAAGAAGAATAATCATTATACTATCTATAACCTGCAGATATGTAATATTACCTTATAAGACCAATACTAATTAGTGGTTAACTTCACTGTTATACCACAGAGCAGCTAGGTATTCCACCAAGAAGAGATAAGCTACTGTACCAGTGCTACTCGTGCTAGAGGAAGCTATCTTTTAAGGTTAGAACTGGTCCTAAACCTTAAATAGAACTTTTCCACGAATCTAAGGATTTAAAGGCCAGAACTGGTCCTAAGCCTTTCCAAGATTATAGATTCTTGCGTCTATTATATAGAACAATATGCTTTACAAGTCTTTGCGATTTAAGGCTAGAACTGGTCCTAAGCCCTATAATCGCAAATATACGTCATAAACGCGTACTAAACGACAAATACACATCACAAATGCGTACTAAACGACAGTCCCTATACCAATAACATTTCCCTCCCTCCAAAAATATGGCTACGCCTACTTTAAACGACTGGGAAGACTCCTTACCACTAGGGGTAGCTTTATATGTAAAACTTATTAATAAAAATTAGGACGAATTTACCTTTAATATAATAACTTGTACCGTAAAATAAGTTAATAGCTTTCTCCTACACCATATTATGTTCTACCGAAGTAGACACTACGCCGATTTACAGCTGTGGGAATATTTTAGGGAGGATTTTGTAGGATGGACCACTAACACCTAGGCACTTGGCAATGTTAATATTATTTAGGATTTTTGAGACTTCCTCTATAAGAATGGGGTATACGTTGCTAAGAATAGTAACCCAATTACTAGTAATATTTAGGCCGTTATTACTGGTACAGAAGAACCAGTATGGATGGAAGCTGAGATTATATATTAACTATAGAAACCTAGAACCAATCTATATTCTTTAAAAGGTAACTTTAATTTGGAATAAAACCTCTAGAATGCTACTCTTCTACCTAGAGGTGCTTTCCCACCTAGAGGTGCTCTCCTACCTAGAGGTACTCTTCCTCTACCTTTGCCGCCTCCGGCTCCTCTACTCTGGCCAACTGGTGACCCTCTACTATGAGAAGTTACAAATCTGATAAAGGTATATTTAGACAAAGAGAAGAAGTTTGGAGGAGAATTATACAATATACTTAGAGTAAAACTATAGGTCTTCTATAACTGTTGCAATAAGGTCGGAATTTAATGCCATTAGTACCACCACGCTTTCTCTATTATATTAAAGGGACGGGCAGCAACATTTTATTACAACTATATTATGGGTAGAAACTATAGCTTTAATATAATGCTTTGGCTTACTAGAGCCCACTTTAAGACTAATAAGAATTGCTAGCTTTATATGTCTGAATAGTAGAAGACTATGTTCTAAAGAGTTATCGCTTCTAACTCAATAAAGACTTGTTTAGAGTGCCTTTAACTACTCTTTAATAAACTCTAGAAAATCTAATGTGGTTTTACCGAAACTTACTAAAATAAGAACAGCCTAAGGGACTAGGTTATTTTAGTATGCCGTGGCATTCCTAAGTATAACTTGGCGCTATATAAACCTGTGGATACGTTTAAAGGAGTATATGCTAAGCTACGCTCCGCTATAGGTACTGTGATGCGAATATAAGAATCTTAATAGTTCTATACCGAAAACCCTATGCAACTAAGTATTCCCGACTAACATAATCACAACTGGACTGACCATATATATGGTGGCCGTGGTAGGGAATATAGTAAAGGGTACAATTAACGTTAATTATAAGGCAATTATGGAGGTCCTTATGGAGGTTTATTTTAAAGTGATCGCCAGAAGAAGTACTATATTTATAAAAAGCTAAATTGCTAGTTAACTAGACACTCCCTTAATAAGTAAAAGGAGGCATATAATAAGTTCCGTCAGAGTACAAGAAATGTTAGAAATTATAAGGTTACTATGGCCTACTTCCAAAGCTTCCTAGTCCAATATAAAGGCGTAGAAGATCTTAAGGGTGAGGTTAATGAGACAGAACAGCTCCTTATAGATATAGAAATTGAGAACTACTCTCCTAACCAATACTTTACTGAGTATAGTAAGGTAAATGGTATATAAACTATTGCTATTCTTAATAACCAATCTACGCTCCATTCTATCACGAAGTTAGATATCTTTAATAAGCTAAAGGAGAGTTCTACGTTCTCCTTTAATAATAGATACTTGGCGAACGTCTTCTATAGTATTATGCTAGATACTAGAGCCGCAGGAGTATCTATAGTAGGAGAACCTTAAGTTTAAGCCCTTTAGCAGCTTAATAGCTCTGTTTAGATTAACTATTTAATGGTAGGCCAATATATGATTTATTTTGGCAAAGGTACTATGATCTCTTTTAGTATAATTAGGGTCCAAACCCCTTTAGGATATATTACTTTCTATATTATTTCTATAAATACCCCGTTTCTATTCTATATTAGGGATATAGACAAATTAGGCGTTAAGCTTAACAACCTTAAAAATATGCTTGTATAGGGAGATAATTGGGTGCCTGTTATACGTAAGTAGGGTTACCCTTAGTTGCTCCTTTAATAACTAGAAAAGAGTATTGCTTAAAGCCACTTAACTAAGTTAGAGTTATGCTAACTATACTATTATTTTGGCTACCTATCTGTTTATTAATTGCTTAGGGTTCTTTAGCAAGCAGGCTATAAAGTTAAGGTTAAGGCAATTAAGCATCTTATAAAATACTATTATTACTGCTAAATGAACCAGAAGTCCCCTAGCCGATTTAAGTTTACCCTTAAAGATAACTATAACTTTAACTTCTGTATTATTGTTAACGTTATATATCTTAGCGGTAAGCTAGTACTCTAAGTTATTAACTTCTTAACCTCCTTCTAAGCCGCACGTTTCTTAAAGGATATGTTAGTTAGGAATATATGGGATACCCTATAATTATACTAGATTAATATCTACCTAGGACCCCCTAATTAAATCGTTTATAATATAGGAAAGAACTTCTTATCCGCAGAGTTTTAATAATAGATAAAGGCAATAGCAATTAAGGTTAAGGAAGTCCCCGTTAAGGCACATAATAGTATTAGAAAAGTGGAATAATATTACACGCCATTACGCCGCGTATATAAGATTATCTCTTTAAAACTAAAGGATGCTGGTAAAGAACTTACCTTATAAATAGCTGTTAAAGCTATTAACGATTCCGCTGGCCTGGATAGACTTATACCCATATTGCTAGTCTTTGGCGCCTACCCTTAAATAACTGACGATTCTCTACTATCTCCCTCCGTTGTATAACAAGCTGAGGCTATTTATAAGGCAATAAAGGAGGTACAATGTCTCTACGCTATACGCTAGGTTAATAACGCACTAGGAATAAGAAATGGCCTAAATACCTTAACTACGCTTAATCTGCCACTCCAGTCTAAGGTACGCGTATAGCGTAAAAAGGGAGGGTGGTTAGGCCTATATTAACTTATTGTAATTAATAGTTAAACTTGCACTATTTAGATGCCTTATAGACCCACTTAATTCTGATTAACTGTTATTAAGCCTTATTATAAAGATAATAGTTTTAAGCCTTTATAGGATACCCTAGAGGAGAACCACAATTAATGTGCTCTAGAAGGCGACTACAATTCTAATATAATTGTAGTAGAGGTTCTGTAACCATGACGCAGCAGAGGTCGCCTAAAGGGATTATAAAATCACTAATATCTTATTAATTTTAAAGAGCAATTCATTGCCGCCATTAAGAATAGAGTTGAGTTATTGATAGCCTTTATAACAGCTAAGGAGAAGGCTGACTTTGAGCTCGCAAAATAGCTCTAAAAGGAAGGTTATATTATAACCCCTAGAGCTCCTTTCTAAGCATTTAATAAGTAGGAGATTGATGGTCTTATTATAAGAGGAGTTTTTAAATTTAAGAAGTATAACCTTACTAAGTTTAATGGAGTTCGCATCTTTAAGTTAAGAATGGTTAATGAGATTAAGGGTAAAGCTACTAATACCCTATTTAAGAAATTAAGGCTTGTTATCTAAGGTTATAATAATAATAGTAAGGAGGTAATTCTTATATAATCTCCTATAATTTAATAAGCTAGTTAGCGAGTTATTATTGCGCTAGCTCCCTCCTTAATAAAGAATAGAATAGCGGTTTGTTTATAAGATATTACTTAGGCCTATACCTAATTAGAGATATACCTTTAGCGCTTAATATTAGCATACCTTTTAGAGCAAATTCGTTACTAATATCCTAAAGATACAATTATAATTGTGCTTAAGCCATTATATGGAATTATAGAGGTAGGAACCCATTAGTGGGCTACCTATAGTAAGCACTATAAAGAAAAGCTTTTAATAACTATTTTTATATTTAACCTATACTTCCTAATTATAACTATAGGAACTCCATTTAGAATCGTTGGCATATAAACTAATAATATAATTATCTTAGGAGACAACCAATTCTCAGCTCTTAAAAAAAATAAGTTAGTAAAGGCAAATCTTATAGTAAAGCTAAAGGAAAAGCTTAATTTAATAATACTATTACTCTTTAATGGATGCACCCTCTTCCTAAACAAGAATTCTATTGCTTTGCGCTAGAAGGGTCAAGGTAAGAAGATTAATGTTATTAACGCTAATTCTCCAAAGCAAGGATACATGGAGTAACGCGCTTATAGAGCCTATATTGCTTCTATCTATTAACCTAAGGCTTCCTTTAATCTCTCTATTGCCGCTTAACACCAGGAACCAACTAAAGATAATATTCTTACCCTAAATAAGCATCTTTCCTAGCAAATAAACCATCTTAATTGGGGACTACTCTATATGCCTATTAATCTTCCTACCGCTAAGCTCTTTGTATTTGTTAATAGGTTATTTATAAATAATAAAGATTTTAGCTCCTAGCTAGGATATAAGATTATTATTATAAATAAGTCTACTAGAGAAAACAACTTTATAATCCACGGTAATTTTATCTATTAGAGCTTAACTAAGAGCAAGCGTATTACTTAAAGCGTTCTAGTATTAGAGATATATAGAATGGTTAGTAGAGTTAATATAGTAATCGCAATTAGAACTACCCTAAAGATAGTTATAGATTAACTCAAACTTCTTATTATCCCTATAATTGTGTGTACCGACTTATATTCCCTCTATAAGTGTTTAGTTAAGCTTGGTACTATAAAGAAGAAGCGCCTTATAATTAATATTATAGCACTTCAGCAATCCTATAAACGGCGAGAACTCTTTAAGATTTAATAGATTAATGGTTAAGATAACCTAGTAGATGTAATAATAAAGGCAAACCTAAATAAGGCTCTAGAAACGTTTGTTAACATAAACACTCTATATATATAAGTTAAAGGTTAGGTTAAAAGGGAGTAAGAGTATAATATTCTATAGACCCTAACTTAAACTAGCTAATTAGGATTTTCTATCCCCGGGATAGAAAATCGCTATTGGCTCGCTTACTACTAGCGCCTTAGCGGCCCTTCTAATAAGATGTCTACCTATAACTCCTAAGTAAGAAAGCACCACGTGCTAAAAGGCAAATTTTGGGATAGCGAGACTTATATTATAATAGCAATAGTAAGTAAGGAGGATTAATATTTGTTACACTAGTCAAGCGGTATATATATATAGATGGCAACCGCAAAAGAAGAGTTGCCAGTGTTGGGAATATAGGCAAGTTGCCGTCACGTATTGCCGCGGCACTAGTGTAGCGAGGAGCCTTAAGCTCCTCGCCCTCCCTTATTTGATCAAGAAAAGAAGAACAATTATCATACTATCTACAACCTGCAGATACGTGATATCACCTTATGAGACCAATAATTAGCTTATTAATTTCTATTTCCTATTTATTAACTTCCAATTTATTTCTATTAAGTTCTGTATCTAGAAATATAGGATATAGTTTTTTAAAACATTTAGGGGATAATAAGATTTATAAATAATTTGTAATTTATTTGTTTAAAGCATTTATAGGTAAGTCTAATAATTATTATATTAATACATCCAGCTTTTAATTAAGTTTGCCTAGTTAATATATAATCTTAAAGTTAAATTATAAGAGGTATTCAACCTAATAAATTTGGCGCTGCGTTAATTATTTTATAGTTATAAAGTATTATAGGTTCTTATAGTCCATTAATATATATATTAAAAATAATAATTCTTCTAGCTTGGGATGCTATTATTTAAAGTATTTAATAATTATAAGCAGTTCCTTATTATATATCTTATAGTTTAATTTAGTAGGGGTAAGTTTTTAGAAGAGAAAAGCTACTAGATATAATTTACTATTCTTATTATATTGCAATAACACTCCCCCTAGTATATAATTAGACAAGTTAGTTTTAATAGTATATTTAAGGTTAGGGTTAAAGTAAGTAAGAATTAAAGTAGTTATAAAGCGATATTTTAAATTATTAAAAGTTTGTTCGCATTTAGCAGTTTATTTAAATTTTATGTTCTTTCTTATTAGGTTTACTAATAGCTAGGCAATTTTTAAGAAGTAGTTAATAAATTAATAATAGAAATTTGCAAATCCTAAAAATCCTTAAATATCTTATACATTACTAGGGCTTTCTTAGTTTATAATTATAGCAAATTTCTTAGAGTCTATTTTAATTCTATTATAGGATATAATTAAGCCTAATTATATAACCTTAAATGCGTAGAACTTGCATTTTTTAATATCGCACTATAAGCCTATATCTTATAAGCGTTTAAGGACCATTCTAATATATTTCTAATATTTAGAAAGCAAGGATAAGTAGATTAAGATATTATTAATATATATAGTAATAAATACATTAAGGAATTCGCGAAGCGTATTATTAATATATTACTAAAATACACTAAGACTGTTCTTTACGCTAAATAGTATTACTAAGTATTTAAAGAGTCTCTATTATATATAAAAAGCTATATACTTCTTATCTCCTTTGCGTATACGGATTTTATTAAAGGTAGTAATTATATTAAGCTTTATAAAGTACTATGCCTTTATTAAATAGTTAAGCGTTATATAGGAGATAGTAAAACATATGGAACGCCTTATACCGGGACTCGAGATTACCCAAATCCAATAGCTTTAACAGGAAAATGCAATCCAAGCATATAATAAGAACAATAAAAGGATATAAGAGTCGCCAGAGACTCGCTAGAGAGACGCCGGTCAAACGCATAGCTCCCTTATTATCAGCACACATATACTAGGAATGCAAAAACTCCTTATCCAAAAAGGAATAATTATAAATGGCCTTATATACAATACAAGGCTCTATAACCATAAACTACACCTAAAATAATACTATTGCTGCGTATAATAGGGACACACCTAATCTACATACGCAGTATAGGTGTGCTGCGGCTACTATGCAGGCCCCTATAATACAAGATACTGCTTAAATTAAGACTAAACAAAATGCGTAAACTGTTACCAAAGCACATATAAGGCGTAGGAGAGAGTAGACTGTATTAAATATAGGAGACAGAAGGTAAGGGCTTAACAGCTATAGGAATAACTACACGCCAGGTTATATAAATGGAAATAATAGGCAATAAGCTAGGGGGACGCAGGTACCTTCCTAGCATTCCCTACCTTTAATACTAGGGGGCTAAGCCAGCCATCCTAAGCCTTAACGGGCCAGAAGCGACGCCGCGCAATATTACTAGACCAAACAGGGACACAAGGGTTACAGGGGACATAAGGGAGAGGATGCCCTATAAGAAGACCCCTATGGACAGCTACAGTAAGCTTAAAACCAGGACAATTAAGAATTAGACTAAACGCGATAAATCTAATATTCGCAGCCAACCTATAAAGGGCATAAAGCCAACTAGTAAGACCAGGGGAAGAACTGGAGATAATAATAGATTTAGATATAGAAGCGCTAGTAGGAACATAAAATATAGAAATAGAAAGCCTTATACAAAATAAGTAGTAACTAGGGTATAGATACAAGAGATAGAAGTTCTAAAAATTCTAGAGAAAGTAGAAACAGAGGAAGCGAAGAATAAAGGAAAGTTAAATAACCCTTACTAGGGGTCCGCCACCTATCTATTATATAGTATAACTGCGGCAATACAAACCACTGCCTTATAAGGCCCCTACTAGACAGTCTAGACCTAGAGAAATACTATATCCCTACCATATAAAAGCCGTATTACAATACCTACATATAATTAATATACTGCCCCTAAGGATTCTAGCTCCTATACAAACCAAAAGCAGCTATACATGTGTGCTTTATAATTAGTAAGGCTGTTAGCCTATCCTTATAGTTATAGCAAGCAGTTAACCTAGATATTATAGTTATAACAATCCAGATATATAGGGGACTGGTATAAATTATTAATATATATAACCCTAGGGTTAAAGGGGTCCTACAAATAGAGAACATTATATTAATAATAAGCTTACTGGAAACTAAAGGCACAGAGTCTATCCTATTAGGAGATATAAACCTCCACCACCTATAGTAGGGGGGTATCTATATTACTACTAAACAATAGGTAGAGTGCCTACTAAGAGCTATAGACATCTAGGGCCTTAAGCTAGCCACTCCCCTAGGAGTAATTACATGGCAACAAGGCACTGCCAGAAGTATAATTAACCTTATATTTATAGATAATAGCCTATACTAAAGACTTAAAAGGTGCATCCCTAAAGAAAAATAGGCACTTACCTTAAACTATATCCCCATCCAAATATAGCTAGATTTGGATATTAAGGCGCAACTAAATAGTAAAAGATATATAATAAGGAAGCTTAAGACAGACAGTTTCCTTAATATAGTTAAACAACAACTTTAAGACCTAAAAGAAATCCACCTAATACTAAACAAGTAAGGCTTATTAGCCACCCCTAAGGAAATTAACCGAAGACTAGAAAGGATCTAGGCAGTAATTAAAAATAGGCTAAAAGAGCATTGCCCAGTCTTAAAACCAGGCCCCTATATACAACATATATAGTCCGCATAATGCGCGGTTCTTATAGCTAGCCAATAATAAGCAAGAAGGAAATATATAAGCAGCCACAACCCTAAAGACAAGAGACAATATAAAGACACACGAAACCAGCTAAAGAATACCCTAAAAAAAGAAGCAAGAAATAACTAGAGACGGTTTATAAATAAACATACTACTAACCTAAGCATCCCCTATAACAAGGGCCTTTGGACTATAGCAAGATAGGCAAAGAAAAAGGCAGGACACCCAGTAGAAGACCTACACCTACCATCCCTACAAAGAGTAGGCAAACTATAGGCCACAAGCAACAATAATAAGAAGGCAAAGATTTTCCCCCTAACTAGCTCCAGTAGACCTTAGTAACATTACTAGTAAAACACCAGTAACTTACCTAAGGGTTAATAGCGACATAATAACCAAAGAAATAACTAGAACCATTAGTCACCTTTTAAATAATATAGTACCAGAACCAGATAGGATCCTAAATAAAGCCTTAAAGACCTATAGTCTACTTATAGCACCTTAGCTTACAAATATAGCTAGAGCATACTTTACAATAGGCTACTACCTATAACTTGGAAGATCTATAATAACAGTTATTTTATAAAAAAAAGACAAAGCAGACTACTTAATCTTAGGAAGCTACTACCCTATTACCTTAGAAAATACCCTAAGCAAGATCTTAGAAAAGGTTATAGCGGACCATATAGTAGATATAGTAAAGGAATACACCCTACTACTATAAAGCTAAATAGGGGCAAAAAAGAATCGCTTAACACTATCAGCACTTATACTACTCACTACTACCATTAAAACTGCATAGGCTATACGCAAGGACTTTATAGTATCAATACTTAGCCTAGACATTAGTAGCGCCTACAATAATATACCCCATAAGCGCCTCCTATATATCCTTAGGGTAAAGGGCTTCCTAAAATAGATTATATAATTTATTTAAGGGTTTATAGGCCAGAAAGAGACATTACTGGTCTTTAGTAGATACTAGAGCCCCCCTATTACAGTTATAATAGGTATACCATAAGGATCACCTCTTTTGCCTATACTCTTCCTTTTCTTTATAAGCAACTTACTTAATACCTTTAAGGAAGGGGCGACCTAGGGGATAGGCTTTATTAATAATATAAACCTAATTATATACAGGCCAATAGCCGTAGAGAACTGCAGAACGCTAGAAAAAGCCTATAATACCTATATAGAATAGGCAAGACAATATAGAGTCCAATTCTTACTAGAAAAATACCAGCTAATCTATTTTATAAGAAAACGCAACTAATCTGCAGATCTCTAGCATATAATCTATATTTAAGGCTTTAGGGGTCAACTAGTTTAGGGCCTAAGGGTATTAGGAGTATAGGTAGACAGTAAGCTCCGGTAGAGCGTATATATAGTATAAGCGGCCCATAAGGGCCAAGTATAGTATATTATATTATCTAGGATTGTTAATTCTATATAGGGTCTATGCTTTTAAAGGTCACGCCTACTATATATAGCAGTTGTCTGGCCAACTATAACATATAGATCTAGTATTTGGGCTATTAGAGAAACTAAAAAGGGCCCCCCTAAATCACTCTTTAAACTACTCTAAAAGGTCCAAATAGCCTACCTCTAGAGCATAATAGACGGGTATAAGTAAACGGCCACAGCACTACTTAAGAAGGAAGCCAATATTCCCCCCCTATAACTATATATTAAAGCCACTGCAATATAAAGGGCGCAAAGTAAACGCAACTCTAATATTATAAAGTATATTAAGACATGCCTAAATAAACTATAGAGAGACCCTAGGGCACCTTATAGGAGAACAAACTAACAACCCTAAAGTAGGGAAGAGATATTAGAGAAATAGGTAAAGAAAGTAAAAGAAGAATAGTGCTGTATTAGGGCCTAGGCCTATATAGAGGAGGAAGGGAGACGTATAAGAGGCTAGTAAAGACAATAGCAAGAAAGAGAAAGGAGCTAAAGTAGAGCATAAAAGAATACTAGGAAACTATCTTCTGTAATATAATACTGGTTAGACTAACACTAAAGAGGTATATAGGAGTTAAAGGTACAGAGGCTAACTTAGGTAAGAGAAACCCAAGCCGTAGCATAGTTAACGCCATAAGGGGTAAACACTTAAGAGCTCTAAAAAGGCCTAATAAAGGCAAAAAATATAATGGTAATACTCTTAAGAATAGGGATAATAGGACTAAAAGATTGGCTCTACTAGGTAGGTGTCCTAGTAGGCAGCCTAAGATACAAATATAGCTGGCTAAAACAGACACCAAAACATATAATACTATTATGCCCCTTACGCACTAACTAAGAAGCTATGCTCTTAGTAGCTGGTATAGAGAACTATAATATACTACTCTTAATATAAAAAGGTCTTAAGGCGGTTACCTAGTAGCTTATTAGCTAAAATATACTAAACCAGTTTTAGGTTGTAAAGGAAATGGTAATAAAAGGCAAAGGGGTGAGCAATAGGCGCCCCCTAATAACTCTACAGTAGTAGAGTAAAGTTTACAATACTAGCGCGTCTATAGGCTTGTTACGGCAGCAATGGTTCCTAAAGAGGTTAAAAAGTAAGGTAGTAGAGCACTATAGGTGACTTATAGGCGCCTTATAGGCGAGTCCTAAAAGGCAGGGAGATAGATCATGGGGTTTTCTTAAAAGAGTTTTCTCCCTATATGTATATAAGGAGTAGTCTGTGTAGGCCCAATAGGGATCCGAATTAGACGTTAAGTAATGAATAATAAATAGTTAAGCGTCTCTTAAATTAGGGGAATTAGATATTAGTTTTAAATTATAATTATATTTAGGGCTTAATAATTAATATAAAATCCTAAGCCTCCTTCTAGCTTTTTAATAAATAGTATAGGTAAGGTAAATAGGGATTAACTAAAATAAATAAATCCTTTTTCTAAATGCTTATTAAGGTATTATTATATTATAAGCAGTTCTTATAATATACTATATAGCGGACCGAACTTTAATGTTATACCAGGCTTAAGTTTTATCTTAAAATTATACTTTTCTTAGTATAGGGCTAGTTAGTCTATAAATCATTTTTTAAACTTATTAATTACTTTTTGGGTATAAAAGGTTAAGGATTAGGATACTATTTTAGCTCTAGTGCTTTTTTAATATCTTTTATAGTTATAGTAAAGATTTTATCATTTTATCATTTTACTAATTAGATAAAAGGCGCGGCCTATATTATATAAATTTTAAAGGTTTTAATATAACATTTTTATATTCTTTACTATAATTGGCAGTTATAGATTTATTATATTAGCTTAAGGTTCATAGCAAGGGCAATTATATTATTTTAAATTTAAATAGTCGTGTGTATATTTATAGGGTAATTAGTTTTTTAAGTAATAACTTTAGCAGTAAGTTATATAGAACTTTAACATTTCTTTAACCCAACTAATTAAGGGGTTGTATTATTTTAGCTATCTATATCTAAGTATAACTTTATATTACTTTAAGGGTATTATAAACAGGAAGATATATTTAAGGTGTTTACCTATCTACATTTTTACTAGGGCGTAGTGCATTATTTTACTATATATTAAGGATTTCCATTAAAGCCTTATAGGCCTTTGGGCTTATTAAGTTTCTTTAAATTTAGGCGTTAAGTTTTTGCATAGTTTATATTAATAAAGCCCATACTAGTAGCTCTGCTGTCTATAAGGATTTATACTTCCTTCTATTTTCTAAATATTTAAATTTTGCTAAGTATATTAAGGGAATTATATTATATATTAGCGCTAGAAGAGCCTAGACACTTATACTCTTCCACTTTTTATCCTAAGGCGCGACTTGGCCTTAGGATAATTTATTTTCCAAGTTAACTAAAGGCGAGATGCTTTGTAGCGTCTAAGTACAATTTATAGATTAGGTATAATTTAAGGAATAAGTATAACTTAAAGAACGGGTATAATTTAAGGATTAGGTACAGCTTTATAAGAGGCTAGTCTAACCGGAACGTATAATTATCTAATTAACAGTGTAGAATAAGAGTTATAGATAAGTAGAAGGTAAGTTAAAGGTAGAACGAGCTTTATATATTAAAGGATAAATGCTTTCTAACCTCTTCTATTTAGAGACTAATTACTAGTTCTTCTCTAGAAGAGAACTAGCTTCCTATATAAACCTTCTAAGACACTAGTAAAACCTTTTACCCCTATTTATCTAACTATATCTCCTTTAGAGCATATATAGGATATAGACAGGACATTAACGGGATATTAATAAAACCTCTTACTATCTTATTTAATATATACCTCCTAGGGGATTCTGTTATAATTGCCTTCCCTTTAAGGGTCTTAGTCCTCTAAGACTTTGCCTTTTAATAAATTCTTATAAAGTTCTAACTAAAACCACTAGGGAAGTTCTTTAGTTGAAAGGTACTCTATAATATAGCTTATTACCAGTTCTTTACTAGCATAGAACCTTACTTTATCTTTTATTCCTCCGCTCTTCTTCTACTATAGCTCTTTATAGTGCCTTTATAATAGAACTTTAATAATAATAATAAAAATTAAATGGGATTCACCTTCCTTATTATAAGAATTTGTTATAAGCTAATCTGGAGGTTATCTTATGCAATATATTAACTTAGCCACTATCCCTATTTACCTAAAATAGGTCCTAATAATAATATCTTAATATTAATTTCTTCCAGTTTATAAGCTATTATCTCTTATGCATCTTTCTATTAATAACACTATTTATCTTACCTTTTAGCAGACTGTTTTTTATTATATCTTAGCTTTTAGCTTCTGCATCTCTAATTATTCTTTCCACTACTACTCTATTCTCTTCTTATAACATATCTATAGGTAATAGGATCCCTATTTTATCTCTTTAATAATACTAACTTCCTATAGTGTTCTCTTATAATAGCTTATAATTATACTGCACGTCCCTAGACTAGTAATGGTGTTATCCCTACTTTATTAGCGCTATAGACCACTTCTATTACTTCTATAGTGGTTTCTCTAAAGTGCTGCCGTTATTATATTTATGCGCTTATATTAGACCTGTCCTACACCTATAAAATGCCACGCTCTAGCGAGAATAAATCTAAATGTTCCTACTATTACAGCTAGAAAAAGACCTATATTCTAGTATTTCCTATTCCATCCTATTTTAGACTTTACTAACTATATTAAATCCCTGCTGTTTATATACATAAGGCTTACCGGCTCTAACACGCCATTAGGGATTTCTATCTATATTAAAATAGTAAAAGATAGGAACAGAAGGTATCTTCTATTACTTATAGCCCTTTTAATTTAATAAGGGTTTCTACTACTATGGAGATATAGTGATCTCAGATATATAGTATCTAGGAGCGCATATGTAAGCAGTTAATTTTTATAAATAATAACATTTATACTCTTGCGCGGGCCTTTCTAGCTAGGTAAGTCTCTTTAGTAATATATTTAGGAACTATGCTAACTCTTTAGTTATTAACTTTCTAATCCTAGCCTAGATGCTAATATAAAGCCTAGGGATAATACTAAGGATAGTGTTGGGAATAAGGCAAATTGCCGCTATATGCGGCAAGTTGCCGTCACGTGAGGCAAGTTGCCATCACGTGTCGTCGCGGCACTAGCGTGGTGAGGAACCTTAAGTTCCTTACCCTCCCCTATCTAGAACAATAACCAACATCACTGTAACCTACTTGAGTAGTCGTTATTGGTGAGTTACCCTGTGTGACCAATACTGATTAGTGGTTGAATACATAGTCAACTATAGACCAGCTAGGTTATCGACAGAAGAGACAGTCTCGTGTAGGGGTGCTATATGCGCTCATATGGAATGGATCCTGGCGATACTGTGCTACCTTAGACTTGCGGAAAACTAGTAACAGAAGTGTTACTGAGTACTAGGAGATACCAAGTTACGTCCATTATATAGAACAATCACGTTTACAAAGATTTGGTCAAGTACTTTAGGTCAGAAGTGTCACTAAACCTAAGGTCCCAAGTTGACGTCCGAAACGCGTCGAACAACATCTTAAATTGCCTACCTTTGGACAAGCAAACCTACGAGATCCTACAAAACCGAAAATCCTGCCTACCTTTAACGTATGACACCTCGTCGATTCTACCTACCATGGCGTTAACCTATCCGAAGAAGTACGAGAAAGATATTAACCCGGAGATATAGGATAGAGCTATAACTAACTTTATAATTGCCAAGCAATAGGACCTAAATAGATTCTTAGTACACCGTATAGAACACTACAAAGATAGCAAATACGATAATACCGCGCTATGGTATTGTATAAAGGAGGACTTTATTAGATGGATAAAGGAAACATGGGTTCCTATAAATAAAGATATTGTATGGGACTTCCGTAACTTCCTTTGGGAGTATGGAGTATTTGTCCCTATAGATGGGGGTAGTATTAGGGACAACATTTAGGAACACGTTATTAATATAAAGGAAGAGCATAAATAGACTCTATAAGAGATTAAGCACCAACTATGCACTATAAAGAAGCTTAAATCACGATGGAACCCAAGTAATACACTACTAGAGACACGTTCTAACTCTATCGCTTTAGGCACAAGTTCTAACGTTCTACATCTATTGCCTCCACCTCTGTCTTTAACTCCCCTGTATTAACCAGCTTAACCCGCAGCCTCAATTAACAACCCCTAATAAGCGCAAGATCCCCTTACTTCGCGGTCTAACAACCTTTAAACTCCACCAACTAGACCTACGTCCCTACTGTAGCCTGCAATGCAACTCCCACCTCCTCCATCTCAATCTCAAATCGGAGGCAGTTTAAAATTGCTTACAGAGCTTGCGAAGCTCTATTCAGATCAGGAAAAGAAGTTTGGTGGGGAATTATATGATGTTCTTAATTTGAAACTACGCATCTTCTATAACTGTTGCTAGAAGGTAGGAATAGAGTCTAATAAATACCATAATGCCTATTCCGTTATGCTTAAGGGCCGAGCTAGTACCTTCTATTATAATTGTTTGGTAGGAAAAGGATATGATTTTGACCGCATGATATATGAGTTAAGATGCCACTTTGAAATAGAAGAAAATAAGTAGCAGTATATATCAGAATGGAGAGAGACTACCTTCCTAAGAATTATTGCTACAAACCCAGGTGCCTCTTGACTTGATTATCTTTAAAAGCTCTTTAATTAACTCTAGATAATTTAGCGTGGTTTATCCGAATTATATTAAGAGGACTTTAGCCTACGCGATTAAGTTATTAGCGTATACTAAGGTGTTAAAGAATATAACCTTGCTCTCTTTAACCCTGCAAGTACTTACGAAGGAGTATATGCTCAATTAAGATCCTCTATTAGCACCACCCTATACTCTTAAGAAGTATAGTAATTTAACGCCCAACTCTAACCTACTTTAATCGACCCGGCCGACTAACATGATCACAACTGGACTGATCAAACATATAGTGGTCGTGGTAGGGGATACGGTAGAGGGTACGATTAACATTAACTATAAAGCAATCGTGGAGGTCCTTATGGAGGTTCATTTTACAACGATTAGCAGAAGAAATGCTATGTTTATAAAAAGCCAAATTGCTAGTTAACTAGACACCCCCTTAATAGACAAAAGGAGGTATATAATAAGTTTCGCTAGAGCGCACAAAACGTTAAAAACTAAGAAGTTACTACAGCCTACTTCCAAAGCTTCCTGGTTTAATATAAAGGCGAAGAAGATCTTAAGGGTAAGGTTAACGAGGCCAAACAGCTTCTTATAGATATGGAAATTAAGGACTACTCTCCCAACCAATACTTTACTAAGTATGGTGAGGTAGATAGTATACAAACCGTTACTATTCTTAATAACTAATCTACGCTCCATGCTATCACGAAGTTAGATATCTTTAATAAGCTAAAGAAGAGTTCCATATTCTCCTTTAACAATAGATACTTGGCAAACGTCTTCTATAGTATTATGCCAGATACTAGAGCCGCAGGAGTATCTATAGTAGGAGAACCTTAAGTTTAAGCTCTTTAGCAGCTTAATAGCTCTATTTAGATTAACTAATCAACGGTAGGCTAATATACAATTTGTTTTGGCAAGGGTACTATAATCTCTCTTAGTATAATTAAGGTCAAAACCCCCTTAGGGTATATCACTTTCTATATTGTTCCCGCGAATACCCCGTTTCTATTTTGCATTAGAGATATGGATAAATTAGGCGTTAAACTTAATAACCTTAAGAATATGCTTGTTTAGGGAGATAATTAGGTGCCTGTTATGCGCAAATAGGGTTACCCCTAGTTGCTCCTTTATTAACTAGAAAAGAGTGTTGCTTAGAGCCACTTAACTAAGTTAGAGCTACATTAACTACACCATCGTTTTAGCCACCTATCCGTTTACTAATTACTTAGGGTTCTTTAGCAAGCAGGCCATGAAGTCAAGGTTAAGGCAATTAAGCATCTTATAAAGTACTACTATTACTGCTAAATAAACCAGAAGTCCCCTAGCCGATTTAAGTTTACCCTTAAAGATAACTATAACTTTAACTTCTATATTATTATTAACATTATGTATCTTAGCGGCAAGCTAGTACTCTAAGTTGTTAACCTCTTAACCTCCTTCTAAGCCGCACGTTTCCTGAAGGATATGTTAGCTAGGAACGCATAGAATACTCTTTAATTGTACTAGATTAATGTCTACCTAGGACCCCCTAATTAAGTTATTTATAATGTAGGAAGGAACTTCTTATCTATAGAGTTTCGGTAATAGGCGAAGGCAATAGAAATCAAGGTTAAGGAAGTCCCTGTTAAGGCACACAATAGTATTAGAAAAGTAGAACGATATTACACGCTATTATAATAAGTATATAAGATTATTTCTTTAGAACTAGAGGGCGCTAGCAAAGAGCTTATCTTATAAATGGCTGTTAAGGCTATTAATAATTCCGCTGGCCTAGATGGGCTCGTACCTATATTGCTAGTCTTTGGCGCCTACCCTTGAATAACTAATAATTCTCCACTATCCCTATCTGTTACGCAACGAGCGGAGGCTATTCGCAAAGCAATAAAAGAGGTGCGACGTCTCTACGCCACGCGCCAGGTTAACGACGTACTAGGAATAAGAAATGGCCTAAATACCTTAACTATACTTAATCTGCCACTCCAATCTGAGGTACGCGTATGGCGTAAAAAGGGAGGATAGTTAGGCCCACATAAACTTATTACAATTAATGGTTAGACTTGCACTCTTTAGATACCCTATAGACCTACTTAATTCCGCTTAACCGTTGTTAAGCCCTATTACAGAAACGACAGTTCTGAGCCTTTATAGGATGCCCTAGAGGATACCCTAGAGGAGAACTATAATTAACATACTCTAGAAGGCGACTATGATCCTAATGCAATTATAGCAGATATACCGCAACTATAACGCGGTAGAGGTCGCCTAAAGGGATTACGAAATCGCCAACACCTTATTAATTTTAAAGAGCAATTTGTTACCGCTATTAAAAGTAGAGACGAGTTATTAATAGTCTTTATAATAGCTAAAGAGAAGGCTGACTTTAAGCTCGCAAAACAGCTTTAAAAGGAAGGTTGTATTATAACTCTAGGAGCTCCTTTCTAAGCATCTAATAAGCAGGAGATTAACGGTCTTATTATAAGAGGAGTCTTTAAATTTGAGAAGTATGAACCTACTAAGTTTAATAGAGTTTGCATCTTTAAGTTAAGAATAGTTAATAAGATTAAGGGCAAAGCTACTAACGCCCTATTTAAGAAATTAAGACTGGTTATCTAAGGCTACAACAATAATAGTAAGGAGGTAATTCTTATGCAATCCCCCATAATTTAATAAGCTAGTTAGCGAGTTATTATTACGCTAGCCCCCTCCTTAATAAAGAATAGAATGGCGGTTTATTTACGAAATATTACCTAGGCCTATACCTAATTAGAGACGCACCTCTAGTGCTTAATATTAGCATATCTCCTAGAGCAAATTCGCCACTAATATCCTAAAGATATAATTATGGTTGTCCTTAAGCCATTATATAGAATCGCAGAGGCAGGAACTTATTAGTGGGCTACTTACAGCAAGCACTATAAAGAGAAGCTTTTGATAACCACTTCTACGTTTAATCCCTGCTTCCTTATTATAACTACAGGAACTCTATTTAGAATCGTCGGCATGTAAACCAATAATATAATTATCTTAGGAGACGACCAATTCTTAGCTCTTAAAGAAGATAAGCTAGTAAAGGCAAATCTCATAGCAAAGCTAAAGGAAAAGCTTAATTTAACAATACCATTACTTTTTAATGGATGCATCCTCTCCCTAAACAAGGATTCTATTGCTTTACGCTAAAAAGATTAAGGCAAGAAGATTAACGTTATTAACGTTAATTCTCCAAAGCAAGGATATATAGAGTAACGCGCTTGCGGAGCTTATATTGCTTCTATCTGTTAACCTAAGGCTTTATTTAATTTCTCTGTTGCCGCTTAACACTAGGAACCAACTAAGGATGACGTCCTTGCCCTAAATAAGCGTCTTTCCTGGCAAATAAACTATCTTAATTGGGGACTACTCTACGTGCCTATTAATCTTCCTACCATTAAGCTCTTTGTATTTGTTAATAGATCATTCGTAAATAATAAAGATTTTAGCTCCCAGCTAGGATATAAGATTATTATCGCAAATAAATCTACTGGAGAGAATGACTTTACGATCTACGGCAATCTTATCTATTAAAGCTTAACTAAGAGTAAGCGTGTTACCCGAAGCGTTCTAGCATTAGAGATATATGGAATGGTTGGCGGAGTTAATATAGCAATTGCAATTGGAACTACCCTTAAGATAATTATAGATAGGCTCGAACTTCCTACTATTCCTATAATTGTGTGCACAGACTTATATTCCCTCTATAAGTATTTAGTTAAGCTTAGTACCACAAAGGAAAAGCGTCTTATAATTGATATTATAGCACTTTGGCAATCCTACAAGCGTTAAAAACTCTTTAAGATTTAATAGATTAATGGCCAAGATAACCCGGCAGATGTGATAACGAAGGTAAACCTAAATAAGGCACTAGAGACGTTTGTTAATATAAATACTCTACGTGTACAAGTTAAAGGATGGGTTAAGAGGGAGTAGAAGATATAACAATTTAAGAGCAGCTAATTAGGATTTTCCATACCCGGTATAGAAAATCGCTATTGGCTCGCTTACTACTAGCGCCTTGGTGGTCACTCTGTATTCGTGTTAACCCCTAACACCCTTTCTTATCTCCTTCTTCTCCTTAGGCTTTGTCTCTTTGTATAAGTAGCAACCTATAAGTGTATATAGATGGCAACTACAAAAAGAAGAGTTGCCAGTGTTGGGAATAAGGCAAATTGCCGCCATATGCGGCAAGTTGCCGTCACGTAAGGCAAGTTGCCATTACGTGTCGTCGCGGCACTAGCGTGGTGAGGAACCTTAAGTTCCTTACCCTCCCCTATCTAGAATAATAACCAACATCACTGTAACCTACTTGAGTAGTCGTTATTGGTGAGTCACCCTATATGACCAACAGATAGTAATAAAAATAAATATTCTCCCTACTAGTCCCTTAGTTATAGTAGTCCATCTAGTTCTTATTATTCTAAGAAGAATATTAGCAAGAATACTAATGCTTCTAGAAATGGGAGTGTTAATAATACTACTAATAATAATATTAAGATAGAGGAGGAGGCTCTTATTACTACTTTTAGTATTTAAGTTATTATCTTATTCTTTCTTTCTTTTTATAGAATAGCTTTATAGGGTGCCTCTCTAGTACCTCTAAGATGCCCTAGTACTAGGAATTAACTTTATACTTTAGGAATGCCTCTATTCTTATTTTTGGTAATAATTTATATAAAAGTAGCATACCACTATAATCTCCATATATAATAAACAGGTGGTATTCTTATAGGTACTTTATAATTTCTTAAAATTTCTAAATCTTCGCTCTATGTCTTTTTAGTCCTCTTTATATTATTAACTCTACTATATATCTCTAGTATTAGACTAAATACTCTCCTTTTATCCTTAGGGAACCATTTTAAATCCCTAGGGCCCCTTCTTCTAGTACTACTACTTATTCTTAAACAGCATCTTCTTTAGATAGCATCCCTAGTAGTTCTTATATAGATCCCTATAGCTTTCTCTTATAGGATTCTAGAATCCCTATTATAATAGCAAAACGTTCCTATTTCTAATACCTATACTTAACCTTATGGTTTTAATTTATAAGGTCTTTCCTATTATTTTACCTATGGTATATCAGGAACTGTTACTAAATCCTAATTTATAGTCTTTAGAAAAGTTTTAATTGCTATATTACATCCTAACTAAAGGTGCTCCTTAGGTTCCTAACTATTATGCGCCTAGAAGTATCCTTCCTAATAAACTAAAAATTCATGTTTTTTCTGATGCTATCTTTAGTCTAGAATATCTTCTATATTCCATTCTAGTTCCCTATTAATTTTGCTAGGTAGGGGTGGTTTTACACTATCTCTTCTTTAGTATAACTTTAATAAGGAAACATAAAATATGGGATATATTAGATATAATTTTAGCAATTCTAATTTATAGGCTTAATTTCCTTTAGTTTTCCTAACTATCTTAAAGGGTCTAAGCTATTTATAGTCCAGCTTCTTCTCAATACATTTTATTTAGATGTTTTTTATAAATAGTAAGACTTTATCTCCTATTTTAAATTCTTTAGGTATATATCCCTTATTATAGTACCTTTTTTATATAGCCTAGGCGTCTAGCAAGTGCTTTTTAAGTTCTTTTCTATAAATTCTTATTTACTTAATTCTCTTAGACGCCACCAGGGCCTCTTTTTTAGGAATAATATCCTTAATATTTTAGGGGTTATTTACTTTTACCCCAAACAGTGCTTTATAAGGGGTTATTTTTATACTACTATAGATGCCTATATTATATATATATTATACTAGAGCTAACCATAATAGCTAATCATCCTATTAATAATTAATATAGCAGTAAAGGTAGTATTCTAACAACGCATTTAAACACTCTATTAATTTATCTATTTATAGGTAAAAGGTAGTACTTATCTTTTACTATATTTTTAATAAAAGATAGAATAAAGACTAAAATGCACTATTAAATACAGTACCTCTGTTAAATATAATTCCCCTTAGTATACTAAATAAAAGCTACTGCTTTAAAAATAGGGCTGCCAGTTCTAGTGCCATAATTATTATTATAACAGCAAAATACCCTAAAAACTTTGTATATCTGTTAACAATTACTAGGATAGTATTAGCAACCTCTTCTATTCTTATTTTAGTAGGGAGTAAGCCTATTATAAAATCTATTGTTAATTCTAATATGGGTCCTTATAAAATAGGAAGCATTAATAACTCGCTATAGGGGTAATACCTAGATATCTATACCCTTTAGCACATATTATATCTTAATATATAGTCCTTAACTTCTTTAGACATTCCATCCTAAAAGTATTTCCTTTAAATGGCCTTAAGGGTTCTATTAGTACTATAGTAACCCCTAAAAGGGTTATTATAAAAAACCTTTAGAATTTTATCTTAAACTATTTGGTCCGTTAGGATATATATAGCATCCTTAAAGTGTAACAGACCCTTTTAGTCCTACTACTATAGCTTCTTAATAACTCTAGCTAAGTTAGTCTCTACTATATCTTTCCACCTCTCTCTAGTAATAAAGGCGTCCCTCTATTATACTTAAAGAAGAAGATCTAGAAAGGTTTTATAAAGATTACTTGCTTCCATTTTGCCTACCACTATTATAAACCCTAGGCGTGACATAAGATGTTTTAAACTATTAGTGCCAGCAGATTCTCCTACTATTATATAGTATGCCATACTATAGATAGGCATCTTGCCTATCCCCTCTAGATCTAGAAACTTACAGCTAATATGCTATTAAGTTAAAGGTACCACAATACCTCTAGCACATCCTATAGAATTCTCACTAATTCTAGGGTATACCAACTTTATAATATCTACTTAGTCTATAACCTAGTTTATAACTATATCCTATAGCTCTATTATTATAGTGCTTTACAGCTATATCACTAGGACCTCTACCCTACTATAAAATTCTATAGTTCTAGAAAAAGATTCTTCTTTCTTTCTAAGCAAATTTTGCAATATAGGAACTATTTCCCCTATACTATCCTAGATCCTCCCTATCTTATAATCTAGATATCTTAATAACCTATTAGTAGGATTTATCTTTCCTAGGCAGTATATAATTTTAAAGCTATACTATAATAGTGCTTTTACCTATCTAGCTTATTAACTGCTTAACACCTTTATAGTTATAAAGTATTTTAGGTTGTTATAGTCTATAAGGACTTTAATAGGATAATTGCTTCCTATATAATAATGTCGCTAGTGCTTTATTACTGTAACTATTATAAGCAGATCCTAGTTATATATTATATAACGCTACTCTATAGGGGTTGTTTTCCTTAACTAAAACACTACAGGATACTATTCTCCATTTTTTAATTAAGATATAATTACCCCTAGGGCAAAGCTAGATATATCCATTTTAAGGTATATATATAGCTCCTAGCAGAAGTGTATTAAAATAGGCGCTAATATAAATAAATCCTTTAACCAGTCTATAGCCTACTTAGTAGCTTCCTTAAATATAAAAGGTCCTAACTTCTTACTATCCTTAAATCCCTTTAGCAGATTAGTAATTAGGAGCATTACTTATAAGTAGTAAATAATAAACCTTTAGTAGAAGTTCGCCGTGCCTATAAAAACCTATACTTCCCTAAATATTATAAGGTATAGCCATTCCCTAATAGTATCTACCTGGCTTTTCTCTATTAATACTCTATTAACACTAATAATAAAGCCTAGAAAATTAATACTAGTAATATAGAATAAGTATTTTTTTAGGTTTATATAGAGCTTATATTCCCACAGTCTTTCTAGTACCATTTATATATAGTACGTATATACTTTATAGTTATTAAAGTAGACTATAATATTATTAAGGTAGACTATATATATTATATCCAATAGGCCTAATAATACCTTATTAATATAGGCCTAAAATATTACTAATGCGTTAGTGAGCCTAAATAGCATTACTAGGTACTTAAAGTGGCCGTACTGTATTTAGAACACCGTTTTCCATTTATCACTAGCTTTAATCCGGATTTAATAGTATATATCTTTTAGATCTAACAGCCTATTAATAAGCTCCCCTATTAAGGGTAGCAAGTAGCAATTCTTTATAGTAATCTTATTTAGCGCCTAATAGTTAATATAGAGGCAAAGGGTCTTGTCCTTCTTAGGTATAAATATAATTAGTGCCCTTACCTAGCTTATAGAAGGCTAAATCTATCCTCTCTAAAGATTATTCACTATATACTAATATAATACTGCTAGCTTGTTTTCTAATAGGTTATATAATGGTCTAAAAGGAGGTTCCTTATCTCCTATATCTATCTTATACTCCACTAATATAGGGTTAGGCAAGATATACGCTGCTTCCTTATTAGCAACATCCTTTAGGTCCGCATATTCTTATAAAATCTTTAGTTCCTTAACTATATATAGCCGGACATCCAAAAATAAATACTCTATATCCCCATTCTTAGTGTTAAAAGTAGCATATATAGCATACGCCCATCCTTTCTCTTATATATGGTTTAAGAAAGTCTTTTAATTTTTAACTCTAATGCATAGTTAAGACTTTTAGTGTTAATATAAGGCTAAAGGCTAATTAATGTCTAGATTAACTTGTTAAAGCTATAGGTATCCTAAAATAAGGTTATACCCCTTAATTTCTACAGCGCAGAAGCGCATCTCCTATATATTCTATAGACTATTACGGTCCTAGCTGGCCATAGAAAAAGTTTATTCCTTATAGTATAAAATCTAGTAGCCTCTAATACTTTAAATAGTGCGCACCTATAAGCTACTAAGGTCTAAATCCAATTCTTTTACTAGTAATTAAAAAATAAACCCTATGGTTACGCCACTATTTATAAGGCAGTCTTACATTACCTATTTATTATTAACTTAAATAGAGACAGGAATAACTCTATGGCAGCTTACTCCCTCCTTTTCTTACTAGCCTAGTATAAGGGAGTAAAGATCTACTAGGCTTTCTCTTTTCCTAATTAAGTATCCTCTTACTTCTTCTGCCAGTAAAAGCGCTATATATAGCCTTTCTTACCACAGTAATAACAGCTGCATAACTCTTAATTCTATAGTTTCTGCCTATTATTATTCTAGGGTTAACTAGCATTACTCTAAAGTTATAAAGCCTGCTTACATTATCCTTCTATAGAGCAATTAGGTTAGAATCTTCCCCTATTATTAAAGCAAGGTTTAGTCTTACGCTCTTTATTATTAGCGTCTTATTCCTTTTACTTACCTAAATAGTCTCTTTTAGTATTCTTAATCTAAGTGGCTTTAGAGATAAGCTTTTTTTAAAAGGTAGGAATTTCGCCCTTCTCCTATATAGCCTGTTAAATTTTAGGTTATAACTTAGTAAGTAGCTAATAAAGTTATATAGTGTTATCCCACAGGTCTAAGTAGGGTATATTATCTTCTAGCTCTTCTAAGTAGTTTATAAACTAGACTACACTCTAGCCTTCTTACTATTTAGCATTATAGTATTACTAGTTATAATCCATCCCTTAATTAGTAGGGTCTTAGACCTAATTAACTAACTATAACTTAAACTTGCTAAATCTAAGGGGTGTAGTAAATTTCTTCTTATAGCGTGTCTATAAGCTCTTAACAGTACCATATAGGAAGGTAGAAGCAATTAGTGCCTAATTATACTTATTAGAGTAACATTTTAGATCTAGCCAAAACTTAGTTTTATATTAATAGATAAAACAATTACAGTTTTAGAGACTATTACTATTATACTTATTAGGTTCCTTTATGCGGAATTTAGGTTTATCTAATATTATAGTATAGTGTGGTATTGCCCCTTTAAGTCCGCTTTATATCTAGGGTATCTATACTTTTTCCAATTATCCTTACAATTATTCTTAGTAGTCTTAATATACTTGTCTTAATTATATCTCTAACTCCTTTATTTTTTATAAGGTCTTGTATAATAACCACTCTAATAACTTCCCAGTAATAATTGTTTCTAAGGGTTTTAGAAAGTTAGATAGACCAGCTATAGCTTCCTAGTCTACTCCTTTATAAGTAGAGGGAATGCGCTCCTCTAGAGAGACTCTCTAGGCCTCTTAAGATAAGGGCGTTGCTTTATAAGGTAAAGGAGTATGGCCCATTATTATTAATTAATAGCCGTATATTCCTTCCATAAAGGATTATAAGCGATTAAAATTATAAGAGGCCGGTTTAACTAGAATATATAATTATCTAATTAACAGTATAGAATAAGAGTTATAGATAAGTAGAAGGTAAGTTAAAAGTAGAACGAGCTTTATATATTAAAGGATAAATGCTTTCTAACCTCTTCTATTTAGAGACTAATCGCTAGTTCTTCTCTAGAGGAGAACTAGCTTCCTATATAAACCTTCTAAGACACTAGTAAAACCTTTTACCCCTATCTATCTAACTATATCTCCTCTAGAGCATACATGGGATATAGATGGGACATTAACGGGACATTAATAAAACCTCCTACTGTCTTATCTAATATATACCTCTTAGGGGATTCCGTTACAGGCTTAAGGATTAGGAGGAACTATAGCGGACTTTTTTAAAAGGGTAAGTTTGGCAATACTTTTAAATATATCCTTTTTTACCACATCTAAAGCATTCTCCATTTATGGCTCAAGTTCTTTATTTATTAGTTCCTAAAGGTATATAGGATTAAGCAGTATTAAGGTCTATAGGGTTATATATAGGGCTTTTAGGTTTTAGAGACGGATTACGCTTTAGGGTATATATAGGTTTTATAGAGTTTTAAATATAAGGTATAGTTAGCTTTAGAAAATAAGTCTATTTATTATATTAAAGGTCCTTATTAATTTATTAATATATTATAGCAAATTTAGACAGGTCTTTTAGTAGTTCTTTACCTACTAACTAGGCTCTAATCTTATCCAAAATAGCTTATTAAAGAGCAGTAACTCTAGCGGCTTTATTCTAATCTAGCTTACTAATAAGACTTAAAAATTCTAAAAAGAAGCTAGTAAAGTCTTAGTTCCATTATTATAGGGTTTTAAGTTTAGTAACAGCTGTATATTTATAGCTGGTGTTATTATATGTTTATTCTAGCAGAGAGATAAAGGTTTTAAAATCAATAAAAGTGCTATTATAGAAGAATAGATCTATAGTTTATATAGCATTCTTACTTAAATAAGATATTCTATAGCTAACCTTGCTAGCCTTAGTAGGGTATTAATTAGAGTTTATTAAGAGTTTAAGATAGAGCTTGGTTATAAAGGGATATAGGTTATTTTAGTTTCTATCAAATATTAGAGGATTAGGGAGCTTTTTAGATTTTATAGTAAGTACTAGATTTACTATAGGTATAGATTAAACTACCATTACTAGTTTAGTATTTGCATTTAACATATTAGGTTTAGGTACTATTATTTCAATCTTATTTATAGGTATTGCTATTAGGGTCTATAATGTAAATGCCTTAATATTACGGAGTTCTTCGCGGAGTGATTTTATTAATCACTAGTACTAGGCTTTGAGTATAGCCTACTACTAAGCTAAGGCATCTGTAAAGGCCTATTATATTATAGTTAACTGTTCCCTAACTAGGGTTATAATACTTATAGTTATTAAAAGGGATTTAGGTTCGTTTACCATTTTAATAGTAGTTATTTTAATATAATATAATACAAGGGCGTAAAGAGGCTTTAGGGAAGATTTAAAGGAATAATATAAATTCTATCTAAATCTATAGGTATATAGCTCTTATAGAGTATAAGACATTATATAAAGAAAAGAAAGGAATATAGGAAACTTATAACTACATATCTAGGGTCTTAGCAGTAGATATATAGGTATAAGCCTACGTGGATTTTAGCAAGTTTTAACCAAATTCTATTATATTAGTGGAATTTAGTGGAATTTAATTAAGTTAGTAAAACTTAGTAGAATTTAATTAAGTTAGCAGAATTTAGTAGAAAACAGTAAATTATAGTAGACAATTATAGAGGGTTGTAGACAGTTATAAATAGTTGCAAATAGTTATAAACAGTTGTAGATAGTTATAAATAGTTTTACACAGTTATCTGTTAAGTATTTCACTAAAACATTCCTACTATAACTGGGCTAGTCCTATTACAGATCTAAAGCTAAAAAAAGGAAAAGAGAAGAAGGGTAGCACCGCTTAAGGTTTTATATAATTATCTAGTTGCGTAACGATAACTATCTAAAAATAGTAAGAAACTGTCTAAAACGGTAAAAAACCGTCTGTGATTATCCGCTACAATCTACTACTACAATCTACTATTTTCTATTAGTGCTATAACACATAACGGCAATCTGCGGCAATGTGCTAGTACTATAATAGGCAGTAGGTTTGAATTCTATACCTAGATTATCTATTTAGGTAGTTACTTTTTTACTATAAAGCTCTACTTTATAATTAGTATAAATTCTAGCAATTTTAAGATCGAATTTGGTATGGATTTAGTTATAGTACCTCTATAGAGTATTAAGCCACTTGTTCTTTATATAGATGGCATAGATTATAGTAAACCTTATATAGTTATTGGTAAAAGTGTAACAGTGCAGTGTGATGATTTGAATGAGCGACTTAATCCTAAATCTATGGAAATCAAGTGAACTAAATACATAAAAGTAGACCCGGAACTCCGTAGTCTATGACTCAATATTTGACCGTATCCGAGACATACGAGGGTAGCGTTGATAATGTCTCGGAGCTTTTTAAGCGACGGTCTCGTGTCTTAGCGTAGTGCTGGTGAACTGTTACAAAAAGGTATATAGTATCTTTTGCCTTTAAAGCCAATAGGGATAATAGGCCCTATTAGATCTGTATAGATAAATTAAAATGGCTATATAGCTCGTTCTTAGGACGTTCTATTATACCTCTTTTAGGCTTTAAATTAAGTGTAAGGCTTATAGTATTTATCGCTAATATTATTAAACTTAATGCTAAGTTTATTTAGGTAGCGTTTAAGGTTACTATAGTTAAGGTAGCTAAATTGGTAATGCCAAATAGGTAGACTTTTATTGTTTTTAATAGTCTAGAGGACTAATTTTAACTAGTAGTTATACTATCGAATTAGGTAAAGTTGTTAAATTTTAGGCGCATATTCTATTACCTTATTATTATATTTAAGTTCGTAAGTCTTATTATTAAAGAAGATACCTATTTCCTTAAGTCGGCTTCTAAATAGTAGGTTTACTAGTAAATATAGCACGTAAAGAACATTATATAGAGTAAGTGTACTTCTATAGCTTCTATTAAGCAGTATAGTTTATATAGAGATGGATCCTTTGCCTTTTAATTAAGCTTTATAGGGACTAACCGTACCAAATAAGGTATTGTTATTAATGTAGTTAAAAAGAAGTTCGCGGTATTTATAGTAGTGGATAGTAGTGGTGGTATTATAGAAAAAGTTATACCTACTTAGCTAAGCTTGTACTACCACTGCTGTAAGCTCTTGTTATAGATTTGTATTAAGCTTAGCTTAACTAGAGTGTTTATTAAGCTAAATAGATGCTTAAGTTGTCCTTTACTTTTTTCTTAAGCAGATTTTATTACTAATTTCTTTTAGAGCGTTATCTGGCTTCCTCTTCTAGCAGTCTTCTTTATAGTGCGTAGTTCTATTATATCTTATGTAGTTAGGGTATTTACATATCCCAACTAGTGCTGTCTTTCTCTTTATAAATCCTCTATCGTTTAATTATACTATTAGTGTAGTAAAGACTTCCTAATTAAGTTCGCTATTAAAGATAATAAGTTCCTTACCTAAGGCTTATGGATTAGTATTTTCCTATATCTAATTTATTTATTTTATTGTTTTGAACTAAGTATAGCTAGTAGAGCTAACCCTATATAGAAGGGCCGCTTAGGTAAGGACCTTGTAGTTAATAAGTTAGTTTATTTTAATAAGATAATTAAGGTTTAATGTAATATAGGAGACAAAATCCTCTATATTTTTAAAGTCTTAAACGCGTTTAGTAAAGAAGATAGCTATAATGTTAGTAATAGCTACCAGATTAAGATCTTTAAAGCGTTTTTTTTAACGCCTTTTATTTTTTAAGTGCCTATCCAGTGTTTAATATAAATGGCTTATAGATATTGCTAATGCTCTAGTTAATAAAACCAGCTATATAGGCTAGCTGTTTCTTATATTTCTCCCATTCCTTACTAAGTTAGCTAAGTCTACCTATTTCTCCTTAATTAATTTAAGTATAGAAAGAGGTTGTGGTAGATTATTAAGGACTTACTTAATATTTTTAGATTAAAGGTGGTTTTATATATTAATACTAAATATTAGCCAGTCTTCCTATTTAGCAAGCTTTTAAATAGAGGCTTAGGTAGTATATTTATTACTTATATTGGCGGGGCTTTATATTATAGGTAGTTTATAATAGGCAGTCTATAGGCCTTATTAAGACAATATTATTAGATTGGTTTTCTTTTATAAGGAGTGTTTGTGTAGTATAGGTTTTAATTAGTATATTTCTTAGCTAGTATAAGCAGTTCTAATAAGCTTTTTCTAATCTGCTACTAATATAGTTATTATAGAGCTTTGTTCTCAAAACTCTATTATTCTGTTTTAATAATAGTAAGGTTATCTACTAAATAAGAGGTCCTTCTAAGCCTTTAGTGCCGAAGTTTAATTACAAACTATATTAGGCTTGTCCTTAGTAGGATCCTCTTATATATTTAGTATAGAGTCTATAGTTAGCAGCTATATAGCTGCTCATTATAGGTTTTTAGCGTTATAAGTTAGGTAGATATTTACCAACTTTTTATACCCATGTGGTGATATTGTAATAGTAAATATTATAATAATAATAAAGCAATTAGATTTAGCCTATTAGGTGTAAACCTAGGCTTATAACCTGTTAAATTAAGGCTATAAAGCTAAAACTCTGTGTATTGCTAATTTTCTATATAGGTGGTTAAAGAGATTTTAAAGAACTTTAACTAATGGTTAAAGTTGTCTAATTGGTTAGATTCCTGCCAAGAGATTTCTCCTATAAGTCTTATTACGTAATATTGTTATAGGCTTGTTTTTTAATATATATATAGATTATATAGACTTTACATTTTCTAGTCACATATAAGGTAGCTGCTTGGATAATAAAGAGGTCCTAGAATTAGGACTATAAGTAGCTTAAGGTAGTTAGATTTAAGCTTAAGCGACTATAATTAAACTTGAGTTGACCGTAATTAAGTATAATTAAACTTAAGTTGACCGTGATAAGTATAAATAGAGCGCGAGTTGTGGTGGTGTGGAATGAGCTAGTTAAGCCAAAGTTAAGCCAAGAGTATTTTTGCTAAGTTAATGTGGCTGTATTAATAAGCCTAGTTGGGATATAGGTGTGGTCTTACTTTAGCAAACTTATTACCTTAGCAAGCTTAGACTATAGAATTAATTAGCGGATATTGCTAACCTTTTATTAAAAAGTTGATTTTATTGTCTGAGGGACTTTTATACGGTTTCTTAGGCGATTTAACTTATTTTATATATAAAGTAGTCACCCTCTTTAATAAAATTAATCTATACTTCTATAACAGCTATTACCTTAAAAATACTATTAAATTAATCCGTAGAAGCAGCTTTATAATTGATAAACTTTTGGGCCTTATATATACACCTATTGCGACGTTTATTGCCTAAATTTATATAGGGAAGTATATCTGTAAGAGTAGAACTATATTAGGAAATAGATGCTTCCTTTATGGGCAATACGCCCTTACTTATTGGCCCACTACTTTATCCTAGCCTACATCAGGAAAATATTGTCCCTTGTAAATAACCTCAGCTGCTAGAAGTTGGCGTCGTTAGTGGGCCATTAAGGGCATTAACCAACTTAACAAACCAGCCTATGTTGAGTTTATTTAACACGTAAACTGCGCACAGCCTGCAACCTACGCATTTAGCAACCACAATTGTATTTAGAGCTATTTACCTCTTTTATACTAATAGCATATTTTAAATAAATAAAGGCTACTTTAAAGCTATTTATAAGGCTAGCAAAATAAATAATAATATTTTAGATAATTTAATATAATATAGCGATGGTTCTCTTCTACCTATTTACCTATTAACTTTCCTATAGTACCTACCTATCTACCTACCTGCCTACATCGCCTACCTATCTGCATTGCCTACCTGTCTACATCGCCTACCTATTTGCATCTGCCTACCTATCTATATCTGCCTACCCATTAGCATCTACCTACCTGTCTATATCTGCCTACCCATTAGCATCTACCTACCTGTCTATATCTGCCTACCCGTTAGCATCTGCCTACCTATCTGCATCTGCTTGCCTGTCTGCATCTACTTACCTATCTGCATCTGCCTACCCGTCTGCATCTGCCTACCTGTCTGCATCTACCTACCTATCTGCATCTACCTACCTGTTAGCATCTCCCTGTTTGTGCCTACCTGTCTATACTACCTTGATTCAATCAATCGATCGAATTGTTTATAGTGTTCGCTGGCTAGTCGTTATCGTCTGGCTCTAGCGACGGTCGTCTAGTTCTAGCGACGGTCGTCTAGTTCTGGCGACGGTCGTCTAGTTCTGGCGACGGTCATCTAGTTCTGGCGACGGTTGTCTGGTTCTAGCGATGGTCGTCTAGTTCTGGCGACGGTTATCTGGTTCTGGCGACGGTCGTCTGGTTCTAGCAACGGTCGTCTGGTTCTAGCGACGGTTGTTTAGTTCTAGCAACGGTCATCTAGTTCTAGCAACGGTCCTCTCCTACCTGCCTACCTACCAACCTATCTGCCTACCTACTTATCTGCCTACCCACCCACCTACCTACCTACCTGCCTGCCTGCCTGCCTACATATATTAGTATCTAATTCAATTTAGGGGAGGGGTCGGCCCAATTAAAGGCTCTAATTAATTTAGATTGTTCTCTATAGCCGTTCGCTAGCTATATATTTAAACAGTAGCTATCTAAGGTGCCTCCTTAGGAGGCCTTAATTCAATTCAGTAATGGGCCAATATTAAATTTAATTAATTAATTAAATCGTTCGTGGTATTCGCTGGCTAGTTATTTAAAAGATCGTTATCTAGTTCTAGTAACGGTTATCTAGCTCTAGGACGGTCATCTAGTTCTAGCAACGGTTATCTAGTTCTAGTAACGGTCCTCTACTAGCTGCCGTTCCAGTGCCTCCTAAGTTAGGGAGGATATAAGGAAGGGTAAAAAATAAGGTGGCTGTAAATTAATAAAATAGGTTAATTAATTGTCTGGGCCCCTAAGGGCTTTAAGCTACAAAGAGATTTTACAATGCACGTGACCTATACACGTGACCTGTGCCTTAGAGAGAATATAGATTATCTAACAGATGCAGAGCTTCGTGTAGAGCCTCCATACGCAGAGCTTCGTGTAGAGCCTCCATACGCAGAGCTTCGCGCAGAGCCTCGTGCAGAGCCTCTATACATAGAGCTTTATATAGAGCTTCGTGTAGAGCTTCATGCAGAGCCTCGTGCAGAGCCTCTGTATGCAGAGCTTCGTGCGGAGCCTCGTGCGGAGCCTCGTGCGGAGCCTTATGCGGAGCCTCTGTACGTAGAGCTTCGTGTAGAGCTTCATGCGGAGCTTTGTGTAGAGCTTCGTGCAGAGCTTTGTGTAGAGCTTCGTGCGGAGCCTCGTGCGGAGCCTCTATCGCGGGGCTTCGTGCAGAGCCTCGTACGGAGCCTCTATCGCGGAGCTTCGTGCAGAGCTTCATGCAGAGCTTCGTGCAGAGCCTCTTATAATTAGCATATAACTTAAATAATATATTACATTACCTCAATTGCATATTAAGGAATGTATAAGTTGGTTAACTGCGTATTATTTAACTTTTAAATATATCAAATTACTCAACGGCGTATTATTTAACTTATAAATATGTCAAGTTGGTCAACTGCGTGTTATTTAATGTTTAAATGTGTCAAGTTAGTCAATTGCGTGTCAAGTTGGTCAATTGCGTGTCAAGTTAGTCAAATTGCATGTCAATTACGCGAAACGCGCTTAGCAAAGTCGACTTGAAACCCAGCTTGCGAATATTTTCCCGATGTATGCTTTAACCTTATCGCATAAAAGCGTCCTTCTCTTGCTGTTTTACTCTCCCTTCTCTATCTTCTCTTTTCTCCCTAATACTACATATCCCCCTTATTGGATATCATTGCATTAGTTTAACCTCCTTGCTCCGCCCCTAAGCTATTTTATTTATATATTGGCGTTAGCATATATATAAGCCACTTCCCTTATTTTCCGTATCTTAGACTAATAGTAGCGCAGTACCTTTTAGGTTCTCTAATATCAACTTCCTCCCCTATACTTTTTTTATGGTAATAAATAAAATAGCTCTTTCTATTCTTGCCGCTAGAGTAGTAATTACTATTTATCCTTTTTATAGCCCAATCTTAAAAGACTTATCCTACTTATGTATGCGGGTATTTATAATAATTAAAGCTTTCCCCCCTTCTATTTAGGTCATTTCTTAGCCTCTAGGGAGCTACACCTATAGCTACTAATCAATAGGATCTGTAGGAATTACTATATTAGTAATACTGCCTGCTTTATTTTCCTAGGAGAGTCTCCTTTCTAAAGTAATAGCGCCTGGTCCCTTACTACTATAAGCTCTATTATACTACCTTACGTCCCATTGCATTTTAGCTAGTAACCCTACTTAATTATATAGACATCCTCTCCCTAAAATGGGCTGTATGCTATTAGCCCTAAATTACCTTAAGTTATAGAATTTATAACTTAATCCCTATTGGCACAGCTATAAATAGCCATAGGGCTATGCTAAAAACCGTGTAGTTATAGATTATATAGGTTATAGCTGCTATAAGCTGTGAATACGTTAGGTAGTGTTATATTATAGCATTACAATAAAGGCGAAGCTAGACGTAAAGTAAATCCTTAGCGAAATAATTATAGGCTAATGCTAATTACTTAGCCTAGTTAAAGCTGCGCCGCTAAAAGCTGGAAGCCTTCGCCCTTTTTAGCGCCTTCTTTACCTAAACTTGGATTTTATTTTAGCCTAATAATTAGAGGATTATATTGCGATTAGAGAAGCTGCTAGGCTTTAGTCTAATTTAGTTCCTTATTTAGCTAAGGAGGCGCGGGTTATATAGAAATATCCCTTATATAGACCTAAGACTTATAAGGCGGACTCTAAAGGTAAATAGCCTATTCAGTAGTATAGCCTGGCTTTTAGTAGAGCTGGCGTTATAATCTTGCTCTTAGCTAATAAATACCAGAGGAAAATTTGCGTACTTAATCTCCTAATAGAGACAGACTTTATACGGCGGCTGCATTAACTAAAAGGGCATAATGAGATAGATATAGGCGTGATCGCCTAATCTACTTATACTATCTGCCCTCTATGTTGTTTATAACATCTAGTTATAGAAAAGGGTAAAAGTAAGGCTTTTATATATATTTAAGAGATTAAGTAGTAGCTATAAGCTCTGTAGACTATAACTAAAGAGGCTTTTTGGATTTTAGAATAAGGGTAGAGGAGGCACTTTACTACCAACCTCCATAATAAGGAGGCTTGGTATAATATGCCTATTAGAGGCTTAATATGCTACCTTAATTAGTTGGGTCTTAACCACAGTTTCCTAATAGGTATTAGTCTTATAATAGAGCTTAAGCCCATATAATCCTTTATGTGTTATAAACGGCATAGAGCGTAGATTATATATTTTAATTTGCTATAGAGCTTATAGGGTTATTCTAGTATAAATACTGCGGATAAGAGCTAGTGGCAAAGAGGGGACTGGCTTGTAATTAAAAGCCTAGCGTAATCCCCTTTAGAGTTATTAAAAAGGCATAAGATAATAGCAACTCCAATAATAATAGTAGTAGTAATAGTGGAACCTTCTCTACCCCTTTGTTTTTATTTGGAAATTTTACTTAATAATAATAAGTTCTATACTAGTCCCTTTAAAAAATGGACAGCTTCGCCTTAGTATTATATAGTTATAGTTTCCAGAAAAGGCGTAAGCAGTACTCCTTAGACAAAGCATAAAATACCTCTTTTCCCCCTAAGAAATAATTCTAGGGTGTATTAAGCTTGGCTAATCTTAGGCATATTATTCTACGTAGAGCCTTAGTTTAGAGATTTTGTTTAATAAAGTGCCTATAGACCCTAACCATAATTATAAGAATGATTATTATAAAAATTTTAAGTATAATGAGGAAGATATCTATAGGGATATATCTAGTTAAGTCGCTAGAGGAAGTAGTTAGGGTAATTATCCTTAATAATTACCCTACTACTCTCTCCTATTCTTCTAGTAGCTATAAACATATATATATAACGGCTAGCAGTAGATCTAATAGCTATTAAAGATAGTATAACCGCCCCTAACCTAGAAGCCAAAGGCAATAGAGCTGGCAATAACACTAGTAATAAAACTGGTAAAGTGGACAATTAACTAACATCTTATAAATTAGGTATGCTCTTCTCCTCTATATAATGGCTTTGCCTAATAATTATTAGGTGACGGAAATAATAACAGTAATAAGGGTAATAAGGGTAAGAAGTTACCCTCTTTAAAAGAGCTTAAAGATCTCTTTAATGTATCTATATATAACCATATTAAACTTATAGCGGAAGATATTAATAAAATAAATAGTCTAGTTAAGAGAACTAATATTATAACTATTCCCTAGGCTAATCCACTTACTAGGAAAGAGAGCGATTGTAGAAAAGAGAGTAATTGCGAGAAAGGGAATATTAAAGGCAAGTTACTCTTAATACTAAAGAAGCAAAAGCTTGAACAGCTAGAGTGGAGTGGCGTTATTAATTATAGTTCTAACAATTCTGCTAAAGATAGTAGTAGGCGTAACAAGGGTAGTAAGGGCAGTGGTCTATAACCATAGAAATAACAAAAGCCGCCTACTTTTCGCGAAAACTTAGCCCCCTAGCCTCCTATCCTTGGTCTTAACTCTTAATACTCCTAAGTCGATTATAATAATTACTAAGTAATATCCACTGCACAGCCTACTAACCCTTCGCTTTAGGGGCCTACCTCTCTCTATAATGTTAAATTATTACGTAACAAAACTAGTAACTTAAGTAAATATAATTATAGCGGCGATGACGATTAGGGCGACGACGACGACTAGGGCGGCGTTTTAAACTTAGAGCCTACCGCGAAGTACTACGCCCTATAGCATCGTGCCCTACAGCATTGTACCCCATAGCATTATGCCCTATAGTATCGTGCCCTACAGCATTATGCCTAGCGTCATTGCTATTGCTTGCAGTCTATCTTGCACAGATTCTGCATTAAAGATAACAAAGCCAATAAAACAACCGTAGACGATAAATAGGAGATCTGTAAAATTTTAGAGGAAAGAATAACTAAGTTAGGGCTTAAATATAAGGTAGCTTAGATGTCTACCTAGGTTTATAAAAGCGGGCCTTTAAATACTAAATATGTCCTTAAGTCTTACTAAAAACGCGTTTAGTATACCAAAGTTAAATAACAGATGCGCTCTTCTATAGAGGTAACTAAAGTAAAGACTAGAGCTGCTGTGCGGAAGGGACAAGACTAATAGCTTAGGCGATTCTTATATTTTAGGTAGTAGATCTTTTACTTAGAAATCTATTTCTAGTTAAACTCTTATTTTTAGCTAATACTATCCCACTAATTATCTTATATATAACATTAAAGCTAGAAGCCTAACCTAATAATAGTATAAACCTTATAAGAATAACCACTATAATCTATATTCCTTACTCCTGCCGTTAAGCAACACTTATTAGGTCTTTATATTTGACGCTACTTATCTATACCTTATTACCTTCTTTTTCTTCAGCGCTGCTTATTTCTACCTTATTACCTCCTTTTTCTTTAGTATTACTAGTCCTGCTAGTCGCTTTATTCCTTTTTCAGAAAATATATTTATATAATACTACTTATATAAAAGTTGCGTTCTTCCTAAAAACCATCTTTTAAGGTTATTCTATATTATACCTTGTTTCTTATATACGTCTATAAGGCGTTTCTCTTCCTTAGCTGTCTATTCTTCCTTAGCTGTCTATTCTTCCTTAGCTATCTATTCTTCCTTAGCTATCTATATTTCTTTAGGCTTAGGCCTTAGAATCTTATAACGGCTTTTATATCTCTATAGTGTTCTACCTATAAAATGTTCTGCGATTTTCCCCTATATATCCTTATCAAGTTTTTTATTATATAAACATATAAGGAGGGTGTTATTATTAGCTGTCTATGGCGCCTTCTAGGCCTATAAGGTTTTATTTATAACTTTAATCTTAATAGAGTATTAGTAAAGTTTAAATAAAAGTAGAGAATAAGGCTATATACTATTTAAGAAGGGGGACCTACTGATAATATACGCTAAAACCCTAAAGGTAAGTCTAATATGCCAAAAGTTTAGTCATTCTATTTAAGTCTAAGATATAAGCAAGATGTCTTAGTAGAATAAGGCATAAAATATATATATTTCTATATATCTCCTATATATTAGCTGGCGAATATAGTACCTATTTAGCAATGTCTATATATAAGTAACCACGCTGCTGCCTTAAATAGTACGCAATTATATAGTTTTTAGGTATCTATATTCTATACACTCCAGCATTAATAAAAGGTTTGTTATATTTCCTTTAATAATAAAGTGCATATTTTCTAAGCTTAGAAATAATCCTTTCCCATCTATCGTCGCCCTTAAAGGTTATATTTATTAATTATAACAAGTTATTAGGCGTCCACTTTAAAGCTCTTTAAAGGACTATTATATACTTACTATTAGCGGTTAGCAATAGGTTTAGTTGCTAGATAGTTTATTATACTAAGCTAATCTCTACTAAACTATCGGCGCTAAACTAGTGGAAACTATTAACGCTAAACCAGCTGGCGCTAAATTGGCTAATACTAGATGTGCTAGTGCTAGTAGTAATGGCGCGGGCTAATGGATTAATTGATATTTATTTATGGTTAAATTTTTAAAAGGAGAGGAGGGAGTGGTAGGGAGAGGTATAGGGATATTTGGTGTAGGATTTTAGGCCAGATAAGTTGTCTACTCTGTATATTAAGCTATAAGCCTAGATAGGCTAGCCATTTTCTTTTTAAGATTATATTATGGCTTTCTAGGTCTATAATAAGAAAGGGGATATTATACTGCCTTTGTCCATCTATACAGAGGTAAATCCGCAAGATAGTTATAATGGGAGGTCCTATTTATCCGTTATACCCATAAATAGAAATTGGTTTAGGTAGTTCTTTAAGGGGTGCATTTAAAAAGTTAGCCAGCTTTATAGCACACTGTATATCTATTAAGGTAAAGGCATTTACTTTAGAGTTAGCTAAAGCAGAGGTTAAAACTTAATATTTATTATAGAATAGAGTATAAGGGATAGTACAGCTTCTTCTACTAACTAGCTAACCTAGATTAATATATAACATATTAATCCCTTTTAACCCTAAAGAGAAGTCTTCCTTTAGGGTTCCTCTTTTTCTAGCTCTATACTATTCTCCTAAACTAATAGGACCTTGTTTATCTTTACTGCTATAGGGCAGTCCTTTATAAAGTAGTCTTTTTGGCTATATAAAAAGCAAGCTCCTTAATTACTAAGGGCCTATCTATAGGGGTTGTTGTATATGGATTAAGTATATACCAGACCCACAGTAGGGCTAGCTGCTTGGCTAGCCGCTAGGTTAACAGCAGGCGGAACGGTCGGTGCTATAGGTATTGCAGATCTTATAGGGGCGCTGTGGCCTGTTCTTATAGTACTTGCGTTCTAGTTGGCTGAGCTTCTAGTCTTATACTGCTTAGTATATACCTTAATTCGGCGGAGGCCCTAGTTAATAGCTAGGCATTGGTCTATAAGTTCCTTCAGCGTCTACACAGTAGTATAAACCAGCAGTATAGCATGCTATAGTTCTAGGGTAAGCTTATTAAAGAGGTCCGGCATTAGATCTTCCTAGGGGATTTAAGCCTATCCGGCTAGGTATAGGAAGCAGGTCTAGAAGACCAAAAAGGTCTCTGTTATTTTTATATTAAGGGCTTTATAATTAAGGTACGCGTTTTATATCTTAAAGGGGTCCTTATAAATAGAAGATAGGTAGTTAATTATCTCTTCTTTAGAGAGGAAGGGGTTTGCCAAGTTCTGGGCATATTGTGGACATAAATGCGTCTATATATCCCTACCAGTACGGCCAAAGACATAGGCCATTTTAGCTTAAGTAGTAGGGAAGTGGTCCGTATTGACTTTAAGCTTATCTTATAGTTAAAGCTTCCAATTATTAAATATAGGGTCAGTTCTATCTGTAAGTAATAGGGGATCTGCAACCTTTGCGGACCGCAACAATACTAATACTATACATTAGGCTAGGGCCTTAAGGACTATAGCAAGTCTTTAGGTATCTAATGACTTCTTAAAGGGTATAGGGGTATCTCTAGTTTTAAGCAGCTCTTAAAGCCGTTTGATTTCGGCATTAGCTGCTATAAGTTCTTCCTAGGGGGTTAAGACGGTGACTGTTTTACTATTAGAGGTATTTATGGGTCCTACAGCAGCTTTGCCAACTGCTGTATTTCTTAGCATAGTAGTAGGGATATTAGGTAATTTCTAGTGTTTGTTTATTTCCTAGGGGTTCTAGTCCTATTCTTAGGTTTTGCGTTCTATTTATGTTCTTTTAGTTCTTAAGGGTCTGTCCTATCCTTATGGTCCTAGTGATATCCTTAGGGTCCTATTCTGTGTCCTTATCCTATTTATAGCCTTATAGATATTTTTAAGTTCCTTCTTAGGAAAGAAGAGTAGTAACGAGCTTTAGATAATATTAGCGACTCAGTTAATTAAGGTATAAGCACGGCAAGAGGGACGCGCAAGCCTATATAATTGGATTGTCTATAAACGAGGATTTAAAGCTAAAGAAAGGAAACAAGAAGAACGGAAACACCGCTCGAAGTTATATACAATCTTCTGGTTATGTGACGGCAACTTGCGGCAATCTGACAGTAATTTGCCAGTGCCGTAACACCTATTTTATAGCCTATATCAGTGCTATGCTGTTAGCGACTTAGTTAATTAAGGCACAAGTATAGCAAGAGGGTCGCGCAAGCCTATATAATTGGATTGTCTATAAACAAGGATCCAAAGCTAAAGAAAGGAAATAAGAAGAACGGAAGCATCGCTTAAAGTTATATACAATCTTCTAGTTACGTAATGGTAACTTGCCATTATATAACGGCAGTTTGCGGCAATCTGACGGCAATTTGCTAGTGCGGTAACATTACCCCCCCCCCAAAAAAAAAGCCTGCCCTTAGGCTTTATATATCTATATTACCCCTATAGGGCATTCTTATCTTTATGCTCTACTAGTAATTTGTTATCTTTACTATGCTAGCACTCCATCTACTTATCTAAGTACTTTAGCAGTTTAGGTTTATTAGGATAATGGCTATAGAACTCTTATAACTTATAGGGGCTACCTATAAAATTCTATATAGGGTACTAGGTAGGGTCTAGATTATATCCTTTCTAACTTATACGGTACTTTAGTGTTTCTTATATAAGTTTACAGGCTAGTATTTCTGTATAATTACAGCACCTGTTGTACCAACCGCGTGCTTACGCGTTCAGCGCACCAACCACCCGCTTACGCGTCTGGTGCACTCCTAAAGCACTGACTAATCAGGGGGGAAGGACGCATCAGTATATAGACTACATAGTCTGCTTCATACAATCGACAGTCACCATCTAAACGAGCATACAATACTATACGTATTTCATGCCCCTGGATACAACTCACTCGTGCTATTAAATTAGTATAAACACTAATTAGTAAGCGCGCACAGATCAGCAATCACTTGATACCTCCCCCAAGCGATACACAACAGCAACCACCCATTTAATCCCAGTACAACCTGCTGGAAGGTTGAAAGGTAAAGGATTATGGACCTATTACCAACTCTATATACTTATTCAAGTCTTAGTACGGTTTACTGGAAGTTTATAAACGCGAATACAGACATTTATAGAACCCCCTACCCTCCCACAAACCACTACAGACCTGCCAATTACCTTTACGGACCGTTACAAGACCTTACAGAAACCCCCTACCCTCCTGCAAACCGTTACGGACCCATTAATTAATTTTACGGACTGTTACAAGACCTCCTCTACCCGCTACAAGCTGCTACCACCCGCTACGCACCACACTACACTATACAGTATAGCAGACATAAGCAAGCAAATCAATAAAGGCTAGGAGAAGTGGAGTTAGGGAGTTAACCTTACGTCTACTACTAATGTTAACAACTACATTAAATTCAAAATCCTTAAATACGAATACTTTAAGCTTATAAATGACAACCTATAGGAGCAATATAAGGAAGACTTTACAGACTTTACAGAAGCTACTTTTAAGGCTTGCAGCATTATACCTATCCGTAACCTACAAACCCTTTTACATTACTAAGGTATATAGGTTAAAAAAGACAAACAAGTTACTATTGCACGGTCTCTATACAATACACTATATAAGGAAGACCAAACGGAATAGACTAAAGAGAAAATCCTAGACTAGGTTAAAGCCATTAATAAACACTTTACTTCTCCTAAACTTAATAGCATTACTAGCCTTATACCTAACCTACTTAACCAAATTTGTCCTATAAACCTAAGCAATTTTAGAATTAATCTTATAGGCCAAAGCATACCCAGTACTTAAGTTACGGACCACAATACCCCCGTAACCTAAATTACGGACTATAATACCCCCGCAAATTAAATTACGGATTAAACCCCTTCCATTGTTTAAGTTATAGATCTGCAAACCACCTAAGCAAAGACCTATAGCAAGGAGCTAGCTAACCTGGCTAAGCTCTATACCAATAAATCTAAGTACAGTAGTGAAAATGATAACTTTAACTTCAAACTAACCATCTTTACGGACCTCTGTCAGAAGGCCAATATTCCTAAACAGGAGTTTAGCCAAGCCTACTCTACTATGCTGCACGGCCTAGCACTTAACCACTACTATACTAACCTTAAGAGTAACCCCCTTGGTGTCCCTTTTAATAAGCTATATAAAGCTATATATAACTACTTTAAAGGACCAGAATATAAGCGTAATATACTTACCTAATAGAATGCGACCAAGCTACGGACTGTAATCAACAAGAACACCAAAAAACTGACTATAGAGTATCTACAAATCCTTATTAAAGACCTCCGGCACCTATAGAACGGCCTTAACACTAAGCTTTAAACAGACAACTTCCTACACAACAAACTTATTACGGCTTGCCAGGAAGTAGAGCCCTATAAGTATACCTACTACAAGCCTATAGATACCTTAGCTGGCCTTATCAATAATCTACGCTCCTCTATTATAATGTATAAAGTCTCAAACCCACTAGGCAGCACTTAAGCCTTTGCTACGGACATTTAATATCCGCAAACAGACTTAGACATCTACTTTACGGACCGCTGTTACCGCCAGCAGCACCCATACCAACTAAGTCCCACTCGTAACCCCCGTAGCAACTCCTGTATAAAAGTATACCCCTATAAACAAACAAGCCAGAAATGCTTCATATATGGCAAGGAAGGATATTAGTCTACAAGGCATACCTAAGAAGAACGCAATAAGTCTAAGAAGAGATTTAACAGACAGATTAACCAGTTTATCTTAGACTACAAAGGAGAGGAAGTAGAAGAGTCTCTTAACAAGTTAATAGAAGCCCTTATAATTAACTTTAACTTAGATACTTAGGAACAGAAGACCTTAGAGACATTCTTAACTACTTTTAGACCTTTTACAGACAGCCAAGCCTTTAATATTACAACCATATTAGCCGACCGCTCCTTTACACACTCAATTACACCTAAAAACTGGCCTGTAAGCACACCTGTTAGACCTATTATAGATATTACAGACCGCGAACAGGACCTATTTGCATATATTACCACAGAACGCTACACCCCTAAAGAATTCTACGGTGTTATAATTGACACAGGTGCCTTTAAGAAGTCTACTATAGGTTACAGACAATACCTTACATATAAGACCACCACAAGTAACAATACGGACATCAATACTATGCAAACTGGGGCCGTAAACGTCCAATTCAGCATTGGCTCAACTGCATTAATTAGATCAGTTAAAGTAAAGACTCCAATTAGCCTAGTTAACTTCCACGTAGTAAAAGTAGACACCCCTTTCCTACTCTGCCTTGCGGATATAAACAGGTTATAGGTTTACTACAACAATATTACAGACACCCTAATTGGCCCCATAACTGCCCTAAAAAGCAAGCATATTACCTTACCAATTACATAATAATTTAGACACCCGTTCCTTATATAGGGAGATACTTTACAGACCTACATTTAGGAATTTTTTAACTATAACCTGTGCTACCTTACCAGTACTAAAATCCACCGCCTATACTGCCGTTTCGGCCACCTATTAGCCAAAAAGCTGTATAGAGTCCTTAAACGCTCTGGACATAACAACGTTAATAGAAAGGCAATTAACCACCTAACTAAATACTGCTCCTTCTACTAGAAATACGGACGTTCCCTAGGCCAATTTAAGTTCACTCTTTATAAAGACCTTAATTTTAACCACTTAGTGTACATAGACATTATATACATTAACAGCAGCTTAGTATTATACATAATTAATAAGGCAACCCACTATTAAGCCACCCATTAGTTACAAAATATATCTATAAAACACACTTAGGATATTTTACGGACCTACTAAATTAACACATACATTAGACCCCCTAAGTATATCACCCACAACACCAGTAGGAACTTCATTAGCAAGGAATTCCAACAGTATACTATAGCCATGGCTATTTTAACAAAAGCCATTCTAGTTAAGGCGCACTAGTCTATTAGACTTATTAAGCAAGCTTACCCAGCTTTACAGAGAGCTTACCAGATTATTATAGATAAGTGTAAGGATATCTAAAAGGAACTAGCTTTACAGATGGCCGTAAAAGCCGTCAATAACACTACTAGCCCTAACGGACTAGTACCCACCCTCTTAGTTTACGGAGCCTACCCAAGGATAAGCAACCTAGGCCCTCCTACCCCATCTATTACGGAACAAGCAGCTGCAATACGGAAGGCAATAGCTGAAATAGTTAAACTGCGGGCTAAACAAACTATCAACAGTACTCTGCACTACCATAATAGGCCAGATACAACCTTAGTTTATAACCTCCCACTTAATTCTAAAGTCCTTATATAGCGTAAAAGCGGTAATTAGACCAGACCTTACCGTTTACTAGCCGTAGAAAACGTAATATACTATATACAACTTCCTAGCAGACCAACTAGCTTTAGGAGCACATCCATAAAACCCTATCTTCAGTCCAAAAACACCTATAACGTTAAACCAGATAAACTGGAAGCACCTGCCAAACCAGATAAACTAAAAGCACCCCTACCTACTCCAGAAGTCCCCTATAAACCCACTAAACCTACTAAACCTACCATAAAGCGTGGCCGAGGACGCCCCTAAAAGAACCCTATAATAGAGAACCCTATAACAAAGAACCACCTAACCTCCACAGGTATATCCATAAGACAATCTCCGCCTGTAGATATATCAGTTCTAGTATAGGAAACCCCTTTTACAAACTTACAATGCAAAGAGATCAACGGACTACTTAAGAAGGGCGTCTTTACAGTTATAACGGAGAGAGACGTTCCGCAAGGCGTCCATATATTCAACTTACACTTTATTAATAAGATTAAGCACCCTAGTACTAATAAAGCTTTTAAGAAATTAAGGCTCATTATATAAGCTTATAACAACTAGGGAAATGACCTAGTCCTTACGCAATTGCCTACAATTTAACAAGTTAGTTAATAGATTATACTTGCGCTTACGCCTAGACTACAGCAAACTAAGCCTATAGCCCTATACTTACGGGACATCTTATAAGCCTATATGTAGTCTAATACCTACCTAAGTAGGGATATCTTTATACAACTACTTTATAAGCTTAACCTACAACCAAGAACAATTTTATAGGTTATAAAACCCCTATACAGAGTACCGGAAGCTGGAAACTACTAGTTTAAGACATACCACCAGCACCACATCAGTAAACTCAAAATAGAATAGTCAACCTACGACCCCTGCCTCCTATACAGCCCATCAAACGGCCTTAGTATTGTTGGACTCTAAACAGACAATACCCTATTCCTAGCAGACTAGACCTTTACGGACACTAAAGAAACTAAACTATAAAAGGCCAAGTTCTTAGTAAAGCCGTAAGAGTAGTTAACTAAACAGAATCTAATTAAGTTTAATAAAGGCCTAATTACACAAAAGGACAACCTAATTAAGCTAACTTAGGAACGCCAAGCTTAAAACCTAAAGCCCGTTATAGCAAAGCCTATGGACCTTACTAGTTCCCATAGAGAGACCTATAAGACCGTAAATACAAAGGACTAATACGCTGCACAGCGTGCAAGAGGCGCCTATATTGCTATAATCTACCAACCCAAATCTACCTACAATCTGCCCTTTGCGGCCCAGGCAGTAGACCCATAAGAAGAAAATGTCAAGTAGCTTAATAAGCGCATCTAGTAGCAAATTAACAATGCAGTAAGGGGACTTACTTTTATACCACTAGACCTAAATTCCCTTAGCCTACTAGTATTTACGGACGCCTCCTTTGCTAATAATAAAGACCTATCATCACAAATCAGCTTTATAATTGTACTTACAGACCATAATTAGGACGCAAATACTCTACACTGGTCTTCAATCAAATACAAACAAGTAACCCATAGTGTACTAGCTTCTAAACTATATACACTAGCTTATAGCTTTAATATAGCAGCCGCAATTAAATCAACGGTTTAGAAGATTCTACAACTAGAGCAGTTACCCCTAGTTTTATACACCAATTCAAAGTCCCTTTATAACTGCCTAGTTAAACTAGGTACAACACAAGAGAAGAGGCTTATAGTTAACCTAATGTGCTTATATCAGGCCTATAAATAATGTAAGATTACGGAGGTCAAATAGATCAGCAGCGGAGACAACCCAGCAGACGCCATAACTAAGGCAAAGCCATATCAAGCTCTAAAAACCCTAATTAACATAAATAAGCTTAATCTAAAGGTTACAGAATGGGTGGAACGTGACTAACGGAGCACTTATGGTTCATTTACGGCCCGTTGGGAGGCCGTACGGTTCATTTACAGCCCGTTAGAAGGCCGTATAGTTTACTTTACAGACCATAAGCAGGACTTACGGCCAGCTCAAAGCACCGTCTAGAAGGCAGCCTAGAAGGCACCTCGGGAGGGATTTCCTATGTATTTCTTTTGTATTTTACGGTTCTGTTAAAATAATTGCGGAGGCTATACACAGGTGGTTTCATTTTTCAAGTACTGCCAGTGTATAATTACAGCACCTGTTGTACCAACCGCGTGCTTACGCGTTCGGTACACCAGGCACGCGTTTACGCGTTTAGCGCACCAACCACCCGCTTACGCGTCTGGTGCACTCCTAAAGCACTGACTAATCAGGGGGGAAGGACGCATCGGTATATAGACTACGTAGTCTGCTTCATATAATTGACAGTCACCATCCAAACAAGCATACAATACTATACGTATTTCGTGCCCCTGGATACGACTCACTCGTGCTATTAAATTAGTACAAACAATTTCTTTAATTTCCTATTTATTGTTACTATTAACTTAAATTAGTAGGGGCGGTTTATTCTTTTATCTAGGTAATAGGTTATTTATAACTTTCTATAGCTTATCTAGTAAGAATTTAGGGTGGACCTTAATTAAATCTAGGAGCTTTACTTTATATAAGTTGCCTCTCTTCTTAAGAACTTTGTATAGTCCTACTATCTAATAGTTTAGCTTATAGCTAAGCCACTCTATCGTTTAGTTTTTTGTTATAACCTAGACCTTATTACCTACAGTAAAGTTAGGCTTATGCCTATGCTTATTTACCTACTATTTTATTAATTTCTAGGCCTTTTTTAGGTTTATATAGGCTACTATCTAAGCTTCTTCTAAGCACTTAGCGTACTACTAGGCTTCCTTATAAGATAGTTTTTCGCGTATAGTCTAGGGTCCTTTTAGTCTTTCCTAGTCAAAGCTTATATGGGGTAAGTAGCCTATCTCTAGCTAAATAGATGCAAACCCTATAGAGTTATAGGGTAAGGTTGCCTAGGTATAGTCTATTAGGGGTAGCAGTTTAGCCTAGTTATCTTAGAAGTAGTTAATAAAGGGCCGAAGTCTTTAGTCCAAATATTAATTTATAATCTCCATCTAACCGTCTATCTAGGGGTAGTATGCTATAGAAAGCTTTAGCTTAATACCTAAGATCTAGGTAAACTTATTTTAGAAAGCTAATATAAATTACAGCCTATAATTGGATGTAATAGTATCTAGTAGTTTATAAATTTGGTAGATATAATAGATATACAGTTAAGCCGCCTCTTTAGCATTAATATTCTTATAATAAGGGATTAAAAACAGGCGCTTGCTAAAGCGGTCAACTATAACTATAGCTATATTATATCCGCTATGGTCTATAGGTAGCTTATAGAAATTTATAGAGATATACTATTAAGGGCGCTCTGGTATTAGGAGTGGTTTTAATAGTCCTAGGGTCTTATCTTATGGGATTATAGATCTATAGTAGCTATCGCAGTTCTATATATAATGGTTAATATCTATAGCCATTCTAGGCTAGTAGTAGCGGTCGCTAATAATTCTATAGGTCTTATTTTTTCTAGAGTAGGCCATAGAGACCTAGGTATGTGCTTTGGCAATAAGCCAAGTCCATAAGTTCTGTTTCTTTATTACTATTAGCCATTCCTAATACTTAAGTAATCCATTTTTAATGGACTATAGGCTAGTAATATCCTTTACCTTTTTATAGTACTCCTATAGAAAAGGGGCTGTACAATTTACTTATAGTAGCTTATTAATAAGGTTAGGTTCTATAGTGTTAATAGGGCACATCTTAGCCTTTATAGGGTTTGTATTTAGTTCTGCCTATATTTAGGGGTTAAGGTGCTCTGGTTATAGCAGCATTTAGGTCTATAATATAATCTTTACAGCTATTTAGTTATTTAGGTCTTGTTTACACCTTATAAGGGTATCTGCACAGTTAGTTGCGCTTAGCCTATATATAATTAGAAAGTAGAACTAAGATAGGATATCCGCCTAGTATGCCTACCAGGCCATAAGGGCTTTTATTATTATAAAGTATTCTAAGGCCTTATAATCTAAAACTACCTTAATAGGCTTAGGGGTCCCTTCTAGCTATATACGCCAGTGCTAAAAGCTAGAGATAATAGCCAGCATTTCTTTATTATAGATGTGGTAGTTTAGCTTGGTATTTATTATAGTCTTTAAATAGTATATAATAGGGTGTTATTCTCCGTCCAGTTACTTCTAGGAAAAGATACTAGCTATTACGCTATTTAAGGCATTAGTTTCTAGCATTAAGGGCTATTTTAGGTTAAAGTGGGCAAGTAGGGGAGCTAATACTAGCCGTTTTTTAAGCTTATTAAAGGCCTGTCTATATATGGCGTTAAAGTAAAAGGGCTAGTCTTTTTTAGTAAAACGGTTAAGAGGCCAGGAGATCCTGCTATAGTCCTTAATAAAGCATTAGTAGAAGTTATAGAAACCTAAAAATAATTATACCCCCTTTATAGTCTGTAAGGGTATTTACTGGTTAATTAAAGCTGTTTTTTCTAGGTCTGTTTTAATTCTATCTATACTAATAATAAACCTTAGGTACTTAGTGCGCTTAATACTAAATTTTAACTTCCTAATATTAGCCTAAAGACTAGCTTTGTGGAGCTATTATAGGACTTTATAGATATGCTTCTTATATTCTAGTTTATTCTTAAAGTAAATTATAATATTATCTAGGTAGGCTATGTAGAAGTTATTAAGGTAGTTAAAGAGTATATTATTTATATACCGTTGGTATATAGCTAGTCCATTAGTTAGTCTAAAAGGTAGTACTTTATATTTATATAATCCATAGCGGGTCTAAAATATAGTAAAATCCTTAGATCTAGGGTCTATTCTAATTTAGTAAAAAGCCTAGCAGATATTAAGCTTTATAAAAATCTTAGCCTTACTTATATAGGCTAGTATTTCTTTAAGTAAGGGCAGTAGATATTAGTCTTTGCGGGTTATATAGTTTAGTTTATAATAATTAATATAGAAATAGAGTCTGCTGTTTAGCTTTTTTATAAAGAGAATAGGTAAGGTAAAGGGGACTTGGCTAGGCTTAATAAAGCCCTTATTAAGGTTATTAATAATATACTGCTTAGTGGTCTATAGCTTATTAGTAGATTGCTAGCGGAGGGGGCTATAACTAAGGGTGTTTTCTTTATTAGGCTTAATCTTAATCTTATAGTTATATAGTTAGTAAGGCGGGAGTATATTAGATGCTACTTTAGAGAATATATCCTTAAATTCCTAGTATTAGCAGAGTAGTTTCTATTCCACTAGCTCTTTATCTATAAGCTTACTTTCCCTACTAAGCTGGTTATAGGCTAAGGTTTCCTTATCTTTAATTATCTGGTTAATTTTGTATAAGCTAGTTATAAAGGTAATAGTATTAGGCCGTTTTAAGTTCTAGTAGAACCCTATAGCACTAATGCAGTAAATATTAACTAGTGGGAGGTTTATAGGTTTCTTTATAGATATTCTATAGACCGTATTTTATAGTAGAGGGTTTATAACCCTCTTTAGCTCCTATTTTATTTTCTATAAGTTATCCTTTTAGTCTATATATTTAGTATAGCGTCTAATATTCCTTACTGTTCTTTATAGCTATATAGGGCCTAAGCCAGCTAGCTTATTACTAACTTCCTAAGTTTCTAGTGCTAGTGGTGCAATATTAGTAGTTTAGGGGTGGCGTAGTATATAGACCCATTGTAAATTAAGCTGTATATCTTTCTTAAAGGCCTGGTCCCTATATATAGCATTAGCCTAGTAAACGGTGTCTATCTATAGCCGTATAAGATTTTCTATTATAATGCTAATTTCCTTTATAAAAGAAGGTATTAAGAGTAGGGCTTTAGGCCAGATAAGCTATTTACTCTGTATATCAAGCTATAAGCCTAGATAAGCTGGCCATTTTCTTTTTAAGATTATATTATGGCTTTTTAGGTCTATAATAAGAAAGGGGATATTATACTGCCTTTGTCTATCTATATAGAGGTAAATCCGCAAGATAGATATAATGGGTGGTCCTATTTATCCATTATACCTATAAATAGGAATTAGTTTAGGCAGTTTCTTAAGGAGTGCATTTAAAAAGTCAGCCAGCTTTATAGTATACTATGTGTCTATTAAGGTAAAGGTATTTGCTCTAGAGTTAGCTAAAGTAGAGGTTAAAACTTAATATCTATTATAGAATAAAGTATAAAGGATAGTGCAGCTTCTTCCACTAACTAGCTAACCTAGATTAATATATAATATGTTAATTCCTTTTAACCCTAGAGGGGAGTCTTTGTAACAGTTCACCAGCACTACGCTGAGACATGAGACCGTCGCCTAAGAGGCTCCGAGACACAATCGACGCCACCCTCGTATGTCTTGGATATGGCCAAATATTAAGTCATGGACTACGGAGTTCCGGGTCTACTTTCATGTATTTAGTTCACTTAATTTCCATAGATTTAGAATTAAGTTGCTCATTCAATTCTCCCACACTTGCACTGTTACAGTTATAAGTCCGGATTGCACTACCTGCTAAACCAATCAATCTACTACCTTATTTACGAAGTCACTACTTGTACCACCTTTGCAAGTGTCTTGAGCTTCTTTACCTACCAAACGAACGGACGGTCGCACCTAACCGACGAACGTACCCAACAGACGAACGAACTGACAAATCAAATTAAAAGCTCGAAACGTCAAAATAAGGTTTCGCCAAGACGCTAACCTAGGACCCTGCTTGACCTGTCAAATTCTAAAAATGATAACTAATACAGACGGACCTCATTTAAAATTCAACCTTATCCTTGGAAAGCCATCTAATTGGATGCAATGGTTCTTTATTATTTAAGATACTGCCAAAACCAATAAGGTATAGCAGTATATCGACCCATTAAAGAAGAAAGACGAGCTTCCGAAGCTAGAACCTCCGAAACAACCTACACTGAAAGACGTACTTCCCACTGCTACCTCGATAGCTTAACTAGACCAAATCAAGCTTATTGTATACAATCAACTCTACGCAGAGTACAAAGACGATCTCCGTATACATCAAAAGCAAGAGCAGGCTATCAGCGACATCAGTAACTACATCGTTCGATTAACATCGGTAGACTACCTTCCTCTTATTAACGGCCTTGAAACGGTACACAAATGCCTTAAAGCATTGAAGACAGCACTTGCCCCTACCACCTCAGGTCAAAATCATGACGTCCTTAATCAATACACGGCTCTTAAAGCCTATAATCCAAATCAGAGCATTAACAAATGGTTAAACAACTGGCGGAACGTCTACAAGCTAGCAGAGGAATTGGAGCTTCCAGACGTACAGGGATTCAGGCCCCACTATGATTTTGTACGAGCCATCAAAGCCATCTCTTCTAGTTTTGTAGGAGCACTAGAAGTAGACCTAATTAGGAAAGAACGAAAAGACAAAAAAGCCCTATCCATTATCGACCCCATTGAGGAATTTAAGGAGCACTACCGCATACAGAAAGCATCGTCTACCTTAACTGCCAATAACTCTATATTTGCAACCCTTTAAAACAGTTCCAATTTAGACTCTAACGGCAATTCCAATTCCAACAGCAATTTAAATTTAAATTCAAATTTGAGATGGAACAAGGAATGCATATGCGGCATTATACATCGGTTCAACGACTGCTATTACATTACTAAGTATAAGCGCCCTTAAGAATGGAGACCAAGGGCAGACATCCAGAAGAAAGTAGACGAAGCTATCTTATCTACACCTTAGATTAAACGCATTGTTAACCAAATCTAAAAAAGAGAATAGGAAGCAAAGGAGAATAATTAGAATATAGAATCCACAATTGATTTTAATTCTAAAACCCCACCTTCTACTAAACTAACTAGCCATGCTGCCGTGTTTAGTACTGGTTAAATTCCTTTTAAACTCCAGAACACCTAGATACTTAACCCTGGTGTAGATACCCACGTCTACAACAATAAAGAAAATTTTACCTTCTTATACCTAGCAGCAGAAGACAACTACCTAATTGCTAGCAGAAATTTCGTGAAAATTTAAGCCTACGGAATAGTAACCATTACTGTTAATATACCTACTAGGAAGTTAAAAATAAAGCTATCCCATGTAGCACTAGCACCTACCTTTTTTATAAATATTGTAGCACTCTTAAGAGCTACTGATAACGACATCTATTTTAACTTAGGACGAAATGTGCTATACTATCTAGTAACTGGTAAAACAGTCTGCTATACGAAACGACTAGGGGGCCACTAGGCACTAATACATAGAGAGCCTAAAAATACCCTAGACTTAATAACTTAATTAACCTTCTTAATAGGAAGATTTTAACCAAGCTAAATAGCCTGTAAACTAATCGGAGCTATAGCTATAAGATGGCACAAGATACTTAGCTATGCAGGACCTAATGCTATTACATAGCTTCCTAAGTATGTTATTAGCGCAGAGCTAACTAAATTTAAAACTAACGAATGAGTACCGCTTAAAATTAAATGTAAAGTTTGCTTACTAGCAAAGCATACACAGCAGATCTCTTAAAGATGAGAACATGAATTTTCAGCCACTTAACCATTTAAACGGCTAGTATTTAATATTATCTACCTTGGAGTACCAAGGTACAACGGCAATAGATATATTATGCATTTCTATTGCACGTATTCTAAATTTAACTTTATATTTACCTCTAAGAATAGGGATAAAGCTATTATCCTACCTACCATTCGCAAGACTCACCGCTTAATTAAGACATAATTCTACTAAGACGTTGTCTTCTTCTGGAGCGATAATGAATAAGTATTTAGATAAACGGAAGATACCCTAGACACATGGTGTATAGATAAAGGCATTACCTTTAAATGCTGAGTACTATATACCAAAGAACAAAATGGCGGAGTTAAAAGATCTGGAAGAACCCTTATAGAACGATTAAGGTCTATGTAGCTGGAAGCATCCTTACCCCTATCTCTAGGACTAGAAGCTTTTCTTGCTGCTGGCTATGCACTTAATTAAACACCAAATGAGTAGCTAGGGTGGAAAACTCCGTACAAGGTCGCCTATGGCAAGCTGCTATTACTTACCCATATGCACGAATATGGTTATAAGACCTATATGCTGAATAAATAAGTTAGAAAGGGAGATAAGCTAGCTCCTTGTGCCTTAATAGGACACCTAGTCGGCTACGATTTAACAAATATCTATTAAATTTGGATTCTAAGCCTTTACAAAGTCATTTGAACTAGAGATGTTATATTTGACAAGACCTCGTTCTATAACCCTAAGGGTTAAAATATTAATTACCTACTTAGGGAAGCATTAAAAGACACTATCTAGGTAATTAGTCTACTAGAACCTCTCCATAAGGACAAATTTAAGGATAAATCTATTCTATATAGACCTACCTTAAATGCAGATTAAATGACTATATTGAACAACTCGGCAGAGCTTCCTACAAAGGACATTAAATAGCTACCGATACCTAGCAGAACGGTATCTCCGGATCTGCCAGAAACAAACACTACACTGGGAGGACTTTAAGATGATATCTTGGATACAATTAAAACAGGTTCTACCTAGCTAAGCAGTTTACTAGAACCGTTGAATACAGCTCTATGAGCTAACGAGGTCTCGGCCGATCCTTCTGCTGACCTTGTCCTACCAGAAGGTTCCAAACGAATTTGACGTCAAGCGTACGCAGCAGCACTAGCCAATATACCTACCCTATTTGGTTACTACGCTGGCTTTGCTATAGGACTAGTAAAGGATATTAACCGAATTAGATCCTCCCTGTATTGAGACAATCTTCTACCTAAATTAAGGAACCTTAAAGAGCTAAGAAAGCACCCTTTAACTGCTGGCTTTTAAAAGGCCATGGAAAAAGAATACAATGACCTAAAACGCTGAGGGACATTTAAGACTGTACTAAAAGAAGAAGCACATAATGAGTAGATCCTTCTACTGAAATGGGTCTTTAAATACAAGTTTGATAGCGACGGTTACCTTTAAAAGCTAAAGGCTCAACTGTGTGTCTGCGGAGACCTGTAGATTACCGAAGAAGAGACCTATGCAGCAACCCTAGCTGCTTGAATATTCCGTGCCCTTATGGCTATAGCAGCTGCATTTGATTTAGAGATTTGATAGTATGACGCTGTGAACGTATTTACGAACGCAAGACTAGTCAAGCCAGTCTACTGCTATTGCCTAGAAGGCTTTGATTAAAACGGACATATCCTAAAGCTACTTATGGCGCTATATGGATTAAAAGTCTTACCACTACTTTGGTATAAAGAGCTTACTAGTACACTGGCCAAATTTGGATTAAAGCCTGTCCTAGGTACGAACTGCCTTTACACTAATGGATGACTTATTGTCTTCTTCTATGTAGATGATATTGCCGTTCTATTTGCCAAAAAGGACCTTTGAAGATTAGAAGAATTCGAAGCTAAACTTCTACATTAATATGAGATCCGTGTACTAGAAGACCTATAATGGTTCCTAGGAATTTGAATCGAACGAGATTGTGTAAGTAGAAAGCTCTAGCTCTGCTAAGATTCCTATATTGAAAAGATAGCCAGTTAATTCAATATTTAACCAGGAAGATTTCCTAAGTCACTACTTCCCGCTGAAGAACTGATTCCGTCTAACTAGCAGATAAACCCTTAAAGAACACTAGCCTATTAGCAACGGGTTGGTTCTCTTGCGTACCTCGCCGTATTTAGAAGACCTGATATTGCGAAGACGCATTCTAAGCTAGCCGAATTTCTTACCAATCTAAATTAAAAGCACCTTAATGCATTAAACCAAGCTATTGCCTATTGCCTTGGAACAAAATCTACAGCTATTGAATACTCTGGCGAAGTATTTGGAGCACACGTCTACTTTAGAAACCCCGAAGGAGAAGATGTTACCTTTTATAGAGCATCCGACGCAGCATTTGCGGACCATAAAGAGACTAGACGGAGCTCTTAAGGATACCTTTATGCTATTTGGAGGACTAATTGATTGGAAGGCAACCCTACAACGATTAGTGACTCGCTCGACTACCGAAGCGGAGCTTCTCTCCCTGTCTACGGCTGCTGTTGAAATTATCTGGTGGCAGCGTTTCTTTGAGGCAATCGGTCTCAATTTAGAACGCGATTTTACCCTGCTATGCGACAATATGCAGACTATACGACTCCTAAGACAGGATACACCAAAGCTTAACACCAAGCTACGACATATCGACGTCCATTAGTACTGGCTTAGATAGGAAGTCTAAGACAAAAAGATTAATGTATAATGGGTCCCTACAGACAAGATGCCTGCCGACGGTCTTACTAAGATCCTACCCCGTTAAAGGCACGAGGCATGGATAAAGCAATTAAATTTGGTGGACATTTAACATTAGATCACTGCTATAACTAACAAAGACTCTTAAGTATCACCCTATACTACTCCTAAAGTTGTATCTAAATTTCCTATTTTGGTATAGCTTCTATCTTCATTTTATTTTCTATAGCTTTAACTACACCGTTAAATCTGGGGGGGTGTGTAACAGTTTACCAGCACTACGCTGAGACACGAGACCGTCGCCTAAGAGGCTCCGAGACACGATCGACGCCACCCTCGTATGTCTTGGATACGGTCAAATATTGAGTCATGGACTACGGAGTTCCGGGTCTACTTTCATGTATTTAGTTTACTTGATTTCCATAGATTTAGAATTAAGTTGCTCATTTAATTCTCCCATACTTGCACTGTTACAGTCTTACTCTAGGGTTCCTCTTTTTTTAACTTTATACTATCCTCCTAAATTAATAGAACCTTATTTATCTTTGCTGCTATTAGGTAGTCTTTTATAAAATAGTCTTTCTAGCTATATAAGAAGTAGGCTCCTTAATTACTAAGGGCCTATCTATAGGGGTTGCTATATATAGGTTAAGTATTTGCCGGACCTATAGTGGGGCTAGCTATATAGCTAGCCGCTAGGTTAACGGTAGGTGGTATAGTTAGTGCTATAGGGGTTGCAGATCTTACTAAGGCGCTGTGGCCTATTTTTATAATATTTATATTTTAGTTAGCAGAGTTTCTAGTCTTATACCACTTAGCATATACCTTAATTTAGCGGAGGCCCTAGTTAATAGCTAGGCACTAGTTTATAAGTTCCTTTAGCGTCTATAAGGTAGTATAAACTGGTAGTATAGCGCGCTATAGGTCTAGGGTAAGCTTGTTAAAAAGGTCTAGCATTAAATCTTTTTAGGAGTGTTGGGAATGAGGCAAGTTGCCATTACGCAAGGCATATTGCCGTCACGTGTTGACGTGGCCCTAGCGTGGTAAGGAACCTTAAGTTCCTTACCCCTTTCCTCATTCCTATTAAGAATCAATTAACCATCATCATACTATCTACGAACCATAGCTACGTAATATTACCTTGTGTTACTAACACTGATCAGTGGTTAACTTTACTGTTATACTATAGAACAGCTAGGTATTCCACCAAGAAGAGATGAGCCACTGTACCAGTGCTACTCGTGCTAGAGGAAGCTGTCTTTTGAGGTCAGAACTGGTCCTAAACCTTAAATAGAACTCTTCTACGAATCTAAGGATCTAAAGGCCAGAACTAGTCCTAAGCCTTTCCTAGATTACAGATTCTTGCGTCCATTATATAGAACAACACGCTTTATAAGTCTTCGCAATTCAAGGCTAGAACTGGTCCTGAGCCCTATAATCGCAGATTCTCGTCTAAACGCGTATAAAACGACAATCGACAATCCCTACACTAATAACACCTCCTCTCCTATAACCCTATAACACTTCCCTTCCTCCGAAAATATGGCTAACGACTGGAGAGACTCCTTACCACTAGGGGTAGCCACGTACGCAAAACTCATTAATGAAGATTAGGACGATTTTCCCGTTTTTAATATAACAACCTGTACGGCAAAACAAGTTAATGGCTTCCTCCTATACCATATTCTCTTCTACCGAAGTAGACACTACGCCGATGTACAACTATGGGAATATTTTAGGGAGGATTTTATGGGATAGACTGCCGATACTTAGGTACTTAAAAATGTTAATATTATCCAGGATTTTTAAGACTTCCTCTATAGGAATAGGGTATATATTGCTAAGAACGGTAACCTAATTACTAGTAATATTTAGGCCGTTATTATTGGAACAGAGGAGCCAGTATAGACGGAAGCTGAAATTATATGTTAACTACGGAAACCCAAAACCAACCAATATTCTTTAGAAGGCAACTTTAATTTATATCTAAACCCCTAGAACGCTACTCTCCTACCTAGAGGTACTTTTCTACCTAGAGGTACTTTTCTACCTAGAGGTACTCTTCCTCCACCTCCTCTACCGCCTCTACTTTAGCCAACCAGTGAGCCTCTATTACGAGAAGTCACGAATCTGATAAAGGTATATTCGGACAAAGAAAAGAAGTTTGGAGGAGAACTATATAACATACTTGGAACAAAACTACAGGTCTTTTACGACTATTGCAACAAGATCGGAATTTAAGGCCACTAGTACTACTACGCTTTCTCTATTATATTAAAGGGACAGGTAGCAACATTCTATTATAACTATATTGCGGGTAAAAACTATAGCTTTAATATAATGCTTTAGCTTACTAGAGCTCACTTTAAGACTAATAAGAATCGCCAACTTTATATATCTAAATGGCGGGAGACTATATTCTAGAGAGTTATTGCTTCTAACCCAATAAAGACTCGTTTAGAGTGCCTTTAATTACTCTTTAATAAACTCCAGAAAATCTAATGTGGCCTTACTAAAACTTACTAAAATAAGAACAGCCTAAGGGACTAGGTTATCTTAGCCTGCTATAGTGTTCCTAAGTGCAATCTGGCGCTATATAAACCTGTGGATATGTTTAAAGGAGTATATGCTGAGCTATGCTCTGCTATAGGTACTATAATGCGAATACAAGAATCTTAACAGTTCTATACTAAAAACCTTACCTAACTAAGTATTCCCGACTAATATGATTATAACTGGACTGACCAAATATATAGTGGCCGTGGTAGGGAATACGGCAAAGGGTACAATTAACGTCGACTATAAGGCAATTATGGAGGTCCTTGTGGAGGTTTATTTTAAAGTAATTGCTAGAAGAAGTGCTACGTTTATAAGAAGCTAAATTACTAGTTAACTAGACACTCCCTTAATGAGCGAAAGGAGGTATATAACAAGTTTTGTTAGAGTGTAAGAAACGTTAGAAATTATAAGGTTACTATGGCCTACTTCTAAAGCTTCCTAATTTAATATAAAGGCGTAGAAGATCTTAAGGGTGAGGTTAATAAGACCGAACAGCTTCTTATAGATATGGAAATTGAGGACTACTTTCCTGACTAATACTTTACTAAGTATGGTAAGGTAGATAGTATACAAACCGTTACTGTTCTTAATGACTAATCTACGCTCCATTCTATCACGAAGTTAGATATCTTTAATGAGCTAAAGGAAAGCTCCGCGTTCTCCTTTAATAATAGATACTCGGCAAACGTCTTCTATAGTATTATACCAGATACTAGAGCCGCAGGAGTATCTATAGTAGGAGAACCTTAAGTTTTAAGCCCTTTAGCAGCTTAATAGCTCTGTTTAGATTAACTAATTAACGGCAGGCCAATATATAATACGCTTTGGCAAGGGTACCGCGATCTCTCTTGGTATAATTAGGGTCCAAACCCCCTTAGGATATATTACTTTCCATATTGTTTCTGCAAACACTCCGTTTCTATTCTGCATTAGGGATATAGATAAATTAGGCGTTAAGCTCAACAACCTTAAGAATATACTTATATAGGGAGATAATCGGGTGCCTATTATATGTAAGTAGGGTCACCTTTAGCTGCTTCTTTAATAACTAAAAAGGAGTGTTGCTTAGAGCCATTTAACTAAGTTAGAGTTACGTTAACTACACTATTATTTTAGCCACCTATCTATTTACTAATTGCTTAGGGTTCTTCAGCGAGTAGGTTATAAAGTTAAGGTTAAGGCAATTAAGTATCTTATAAAGTACTACTATTACTGCTAAATAAACCAGAAGTCCCCTGGCCGATTTAAGTTTACCCTTAAAGATAACTATAACTTTAACTTCTGTATTATTGTTGACGTTATATATCTTAGCGGTAAGTTAGTACTTTAAGTTGTTAACTTCTTAACCTCCTTCTAAGCCGCACGTTTCTTAAAGGATATATCAGCTAGAAACGCATGGGATACCCTTTAATTATGCTAGATTAATATCTACCTAGGACCCCCTAATTAAATTGTCTATAATGTAGGAAAGAACTTCTTATCTACAGAGTTTTGATAATAGATAAAGGCAATAGTAATTAAGGTTAAGGAAGTCCCTATTAAGGCACATAATAGTGTTGGAAAAGTAGAGCGATATTACACGCTATTACACCGCGCATATAAGATTATCTCTTTAGAACTAGAGGATGCTAGCGAAGAACTTACCTTATAAATAGCTGTTAAAGCTGTTAACAATTTTGCTGGCCCAGATGGACTTATACCCATATTGCTAGTCTTTGGCGCCTATCCTTAAATAACTAACGATTCTCCACTATCTCCCTCCGTTATGCAACGAGCTGAGGCTATTCGCAAGGCAATAAAGGAGGTACGACGTCTCTACGCCACACGCCAAGTTAACGACGCACTAGGAATAAGAAATGGCCCAAATACCTTAACTATACTCGATCTGCCACTCCAGTCTAAGGTACGCGTATAGCGTAAAAAGGGAGGATGGTTAGGCCTATATTAACTTATTGCAATTAATGGCCAGACTTGCACTATTTAGATGCCTTATAGACCCACTTAATTCCGTTTAACTGTTATTAAGCCTTATTATAAAGATAATAGTTCTGAGCCTTTATAGGATACTATAGAAAATGCCCTAAAGGAGAGCTACGATTAATATGCTCTAGAAGGCGACCATAATTCTAATATAATTATAGTAGATACGCTGCAACCATAACGCGGTAGAGGTCGCCTAAAGGGATTATAAAATTGCCAACATCTTATTGATTTTAAAGAGCAATTTATTACCGCTATTGAGAATAGAGTTAAGCTATTAATGGCCTTTATAACAGCTAAGGAGAAGGCTGACTTTAAACTCGCAAAATAGCTCTAAAAGGAAGGTTGTATTATAACTTTAGGAGCTCCTTTCCAAGCATCTAATAAGTAGGAGATTGATGGTCTTATTATAAGAGGAGTCTTTAAATTTGAGAAATATAACCCTACTAAGTTTAATAAAGTTTGCATCTTTAAATTAAGAATGGTTAATAAAATTAAGGGCAAAGCTATTAACGCCCCATTTAAGAAATTAAGGCTTGTTATCTAAGGTTACAATAATAATAATAAGGAGGTAATTCTTATATAATCTCCTATAATTTAACGAGCTAGTTAGCGAGTTATTGTTACACTAGCTCCCTCCTTAATAAAGAATAGAATAGCGGTTTATTTATAAGATATTACTTAGGCCTACACCTAATTAGAGACGCACCTTTAGCGCTTAATATTAGTATACCTTCTAGAGTAAATTCGTTACTAATATCCCAAAGATATAATCATGGTTGTGCTTAAGCCATTATATGGAATTGTAGAGGCAGGAACCTATTAGTAGGCTACCTATAGCAAGCACTATAAAGAGAAGCTTTTAATAACTACTTTTATATTTAACCTATGCTTCCTAATTACAACTATAGGAGCTCCATTTGGAATTGTCAGCATGTAAACTAATAATATAATTATCTTAGGAGACGACTAATTCTCAGCTCTTAAAGAAGATAAATTAGTAAAGGCAAATTTTATAGCAAAGCTAAAGGAAAAGCTTAATTTAATAATACTATTACTTTTTAATGGATGTACCCTCTCCCTAAACAAGGATTCTATTGCTTTGCGCCAGAAGGGTTAAGGTAAGAAGATCGACATTATTAACGCTAATTCTCTAAAGCAAGGATATATAGAGTAACGCGCTTATAAAGCTTATGTTGCTTCTATCTATTAACCTAAGGCTTTATTTAATCTCTCTATTGCTGCCTAATACTAGGAACTAACTAAGGACAACATTCTTGCCCTAAATAAACGTCTTTCCTGGCAAATAAACTATCTCGATTGGGGACTACTTTATATGCCTATTAATCTTCCTACCGCCAAGCTCTTTATATTTGTTAATAGATTGTTTATAAATAATAAAGATTTTAGCTTCTAGTTAGGATATAAGATTATTATCATAAACAAATTTACTGGAGAGAATAACTTTATAATCCATAGCAATCTTATCTATTGGAGCTTAACTAAGAGTAAGCGCGTTACTTAAAGCGTTCTAGCGTTAGAGATATACGGAATAGTTAGCGGAGTTAACATAGCAATTGCAATTGGAACTACCCTAAAGATAATTATAGATTAACTTGAACTTCCTATTATCCCTATAATTATATGCACCGATTTATACTCCCTTTATAAGTGCTTAGTTAAGCTTAGTACTATAAAGGAGAAGCGCCTTATAATTAATATTATAGCACTTTGTTAATCCTATAAACGGCAAGAACTCTTTAAGATTTAATGGATTAACGGTTAAGATAACCCAGTAGATGTAATAATGAAGGTAAACCTAAATAAGGCTCTAGAAACGTTTATTAACACAAACACTCTACATATATAAGTTAAAGGTTGGGTTAAAAGGAAGTAGGAGTATAACATTCTATAGACCCTAACTTAAACTAGCCAATTAGGATTTTCCATCCCCGGGATGGAAAATTACTATTGGCTTGCTTACTACTAGCGCCTTAGCGGCCTACCCGTCTTTATGTTATCCGCCAAATTCTGCCAACTGCCGCATTGTCGCATATTGTCGCATATTGTTTAGTATTGTTGTACACTGTCTGGTATTGTCGCATCCTGTCTGTTTGTATATATATAGATAGCAACCACAAAAAGAAGAGTTGCCAGTGTTAGGAATAAGGGAAGTTGCCGTTACGCGAGGTATATTGCCGTTACGTGTTGACGTGGCCCTAGCGTGGTGAGGAACCTTAAGTTCCTTACCCCTTTTCTTATTCCTATCAAGAATTAATTAACCATTATCATACTATCTACGAACCGTAGCTACGTGATATCACCTTGTGTTACCAACAAGGAGATTTAAGCCTATCTGGCTAGGTATAGAAAGCAGGTCTAAAAGACTAAGAAGGTCTTTGTTATTTTTATATTAAGGGCTTTATAATTAAGGTAGGCGTTCTATATCTTAAAGGGGTCCTTATAAATAGAAGATAGGTAATTAATTATCTTTTCTCTAAAGAGGAAGGGGTCTGCTAAGTCCTAGGCATATTACGGACATAAATGCGTCTATATATCCCTACTAGTACAGCCAAAGACATAGGCCATTTTAGCTTAGGCAATAGGGAAGTAGTCTGTATTAACTTTAAGCTTATCTTATAGTTAAAGCTTCTAATTATTAAATATAGGGTTAGTTCCATCTATAAGTAATAGGGGGTCCGCGACCTTTGTAGACTATAATAATGCTAATGCTATATATTAGGCTAGGGCTTTAAGGACTATAGCAAGTCTCTAGGTATCTAATAACTCCTTACTAGGTATAGGGGTGTCTCTAGTTTTAAGCAGCTCTTAAAGCTGTTTAATTTTAGTATTAGCTGCTGCGAGCTCTTCCTAGGGGGGTTAAGATGGTAACTATTTTACTATTAGAGGTATTTGTGGGTCCTATAGCGGCTTTACCAGCTGCTGTATTTCTTAGTATAGTGGTAAGGGTATTAGGTAATTTCTGGTGTTTGTTTATTTCCTAGGGGTTCTAGTCTATATATATCCTATTCTTAGGGTTTGCGTTCTATTTATATTCTTTTAGTTCTTAGGGGTCTGTCCTGTTCTTGTGGTCCTAGTAATGTCCTTAGGGTCCTATTCTATGTCCTTATCCTATTTATGGCCTTATGGATATATTTAAGTTCCTTTTTAGGAAAGAAGAGTAGTAACGAGCTTTAGATAATGTTAGCGACTTAGTTAATTAAGGTATAAGCATAGCAAGAGGGTCGCGCAAGCTTATATAATTGGATTGTCTATAAACAAGGATCTAAAGCTAAAGAAAGGAAATAAGAAGAACGGAAGCACCGCTTAAAGTTATATACAATCTTCTGGTCACGTAATGGCAGTTTATGGCAATCTAATGGTAATTTGCCAGTGCCGTAACACATACCATCCTTTTATTTAATATTATGGTAATAAAGGTAGGGGTTTAGAATACTATAGAGGCGGTAATTTATCTGGGCGAAAGCGTTAATATCTTCCTCTACTTATAGGTTCTTGGCTATTAATAATAATATTTTATTTAGCAGATTAAGCAGCAATATTCTCTATAACTATTTATTAGGACCATAAGTAGTTATACTTAAGTAGCGAGAATACTTACTACTAAAGTGGAAACCTATATAGGAGCGTCAAAGTGGAAGTAATTGTTAATAGGTAAAGAGCTCTAAAGATATAAAGCATAAAGTGGGAATCCTATAAGCTTGTATAGATAATATAAGAATAATATATATAAATCCCTTTCTTGTGCCTACTCCTTATATAGGGTATTAAAACGCCATATTCTTGCTTAGAGAGAGAATACCCATAGCTACCACTTTTTAGGGAAATTAAACTCTAGAGTTGTGATTCGGTTTCCTGACTTAAGAAGTATGGTTAAAATATTAAATTATATATTTTATTTTTCTAATCTAGCTTACGCTAAGCCGGATTCTAGATTCTAGATTTTAGATTTTAGATTTATAGAATTCAAAACAAAGCGCTAAGATCCCAAGCGTAATAAGCCTACTTTGGAAATATAAACAGCTATTAGTCTCTGCTAAATAATAGAACTTAAGCTAATACTAGTTATATTTCCTTTTACCTAAGTATAAACAACCTACCCTAGATAAGGATTACTTATATAAGGAGTAAAAGTATGCTAAGAGTTTATTGTTATGCTTTTAGGTCTCTTTTGTTAAAGCCTAATATAACTCCTTTCTTTGTTATATTAATTAGCAGACAAACTAAATTTAAGCTCCCTAGGCAAATCCTTGGCAGGAAGAACGATCTATCTTTAATAAGCTCCTACTATTAGGTCTACCTTTAAAGTAATTTAAAGACGCGAAGAGATAACAGCCCTTTAATATACATTGACTTTAAGATCTATAATTATAGTTTATTAGATTCTGCACCTAGCCTATAAAATAGGTATAAAACAGTAAGACAGATTAAATAGTTGCAATTAGGCTATTGCTTGGCAAAAAAAATAGTAAATTCTCTTTCTGCTTATATCCTTGCTTCTCTTTTAAATATTATATATTATTTTACTTTTAACCTAGGCGGGCTTTATAGTGTATTAAAGTATTTAGTATACTAAGCTACTAAGCCTCTATTATATAACCTCCCTTAATCTACTCTTCCTTATATACTTATAGTTCTTAATACTTTATCTATTATATTTAACCCATCTATTGCGGAGACTAAGCTCTAAACTAATATAAGAATAGTTATAAAAAGTATTAAGGAATATAAATAAGAAGTGTTACGGACGCTATAAGTACGATGTTATAACTACTAGGAGAGGAGTTGGAAGAAGCTAGTTGGTTAATAAGGGCACGGTCTAGGATGGATTTGGTAAAACTATGTAACGAGGAATAGTAACTAAGGTCACGTAAGGTAATCTATATAATCTATATAATCTATAAGATCTATAATAGAGCAAATAAAGCGTACAGAGTAGGTGGAGCAAGGACTTTCTTAGGAGTATGGTTATGTATTTAAGGACCCACAGTCCCTACCTAGATAGTTCCTTTCTTTATAGTGAATCTTAGAATATAATTAGAGTTAATCTGTTAAATAACCACTCCACCAGTTATTACTTATACTTGTTATATTATTAACTTCCTATTTACCTACATACCTAGCCTAATAATAAGTCTACCGTGGTATTTCCTATAAAGCTTTGTTATATATTTACTACTAAGGTTATAGTATTAATAAAGTTAAATAATATGCCACTAAAAGCACTAGTTACAACGCCATCTATAGTAGCTATAACCTTAGGGTTAGTTACAGGAAATAGTTAATTAATTAATAGATAATAATTAAATACTTAAAGATAGAATTAATGGAATTGGAGCAGCTAAGGTTAAGTTACCCTTAATTAAACGGTTTTTAGGAGAGAAGTTAAAACTTAAAGGGTTTCTTATATAAATATACTTTAAGGTTATATAAGAAGGGGTAAAGTTGGTAATACCTATAGACCAAGTAGCATATATGGGGTTGTTCTTAACCAGAAGAGCACTTAAGTAGTTTAAATTTTACCTTACCGAAATCTAGATAAACGGAATAATAACTACTAATTAAGAAGTATGGTTTATATTTACTAACTAAAACAGGTTTATAGAAAGACTTATATAGATATTTAAAGACCTAGAAGTAATAACTATAGTAGAAAAAAAGCTTTAAAACCTAGTGTAATATACTTTAGTAATTAAGTATATAATGCAGTTTAGATACTTATAATATAGGTTAAGTGGAATAATAAGGCGCTTATAGCATAGTATAAGTAGGGACTTAAAGCTAAAGTCTAGGACGCTATTATCCTAATAAAAGATGCGGAAACTCTATAAGAGTTAATAGATTAGTTAATAAAGATTAATAATAGAATCTATTAGAGGGAATAAGCTAAGAGAGGGTAAGATAGAGTTTTATAGTTATATAAGGCGTAAAGTATACATTAATAGACACAGAGTTAAAAACTATAGAATGGTGGGCTAGAGCTAATAGATCTAAGCAGTACTAGAGAATCTAAGAGATAAAATAAAAAACTACAGAAACCTAGAGGTTAAGGATTAAGTAATTATAGGACTAGGGAGTAAAAGCTAAACTAGGGATCTTAGTAGCAGAAGACGTTTAGGCGGACTCTATAATAAGAATAATAGTTTAAATTAGGAGCTTATATAAATTGCGGAAAATAGGGTTATTTCGCTAGAGACTATAAAGGAGGTTAGAGTAACTATGCAGTAAAAGGCACTAGGTTATTAAAGTATAATAATATAGATATAGGGATGTTGTGCGGGACCAAGGAGTGTTTAATTAAGTACTTTGTATTTTATTATAATAATATATGCCAAATTTATAAGGACGCTAAGTATGGTGTAAGCTATTAGCTATAAGAGCTAGAGTTAAGAGGACTTAAGGGAACTATAGAGTTAGATAAAAAATAGGATTAACTCTATAAGCTAGATTAAGATATTATAGCAATATATAAATAAAGGTTAGTAACTATAATAATAGAGTTAGAGTATTTATTAATTAATAGCGATAAGAAAGAAAAAGAGGCTAGCTAGGGGCACTTAAACCTTAATAATGTAATAGAAGCAGAGACTAAGACCACTACAGAATACGGTTTAGTAATGGGCATTATAACATTATTAGATATGGCATCTATTACTTTATAAGAAGGAAGGAGTAATACCTAAATAAGGTTAAGTAAGCAGATAACTGCTAGTACTAGCTTACTACTTAATAAAGGTAAAAGGCAAAAGGCTTAAGATTCCCAAGACAGGATAAAAGACGCTTAAGATTCTTAAATGAGATAAGACACACCTAAGAACCTATAACAGACAATAACTAATAGGAAAGGGCAGCAGCTTAGTTTAAAGACAAATAAATAAGCATAGGATAATAGTTCCTAGGGAACTAAGATTTTAAAGAATAAATAAGGTCTATAACAGTTCTAGGTAAATATAGTATTTAGCCTAAAGGTTAAAAGGTTGGCATGGAAACTAAGAAGTAAGATAACTTTAAAGACCCTTTTAGAAGGAGAAAACGGAAGGAAAGTATAGGTAAGTTTAGGTAATAAATTATTACATAGTAAGAACAAAAGCTAGATTAAAGATTAGTAGTACTAGGACGTATAAGGGATAGAGCACCTATATGGAAAGTTATAAATAGGCTAAGGATAGGAACGCCAAGAGCTAAGTAGTTAGATAAACTGGAATAAGAAGAGGATTTAGGGATTCTAACTAGGTTTATAGAACAATACACTAAAGGCTACAATAATACAGTAATAAAGAGATACTTTTTTATGGATAGGTCGTATACACTTACTAAGCTATACTAAAAGTGGTATAAGTAAAGAGGAAATAATAAGTAGGAAGACTTTTATATATAGCTAGATAAAAAAGTTATACTAGACTAAGTAATATCTAAGAAGCAAATAAGCTATATAAAAGGGGCGTTAGTTATAATATTAAAGAACCTAGAGTAATAGGCTATAGACTAGAGAGAGATAATATAAGTATTGGTACCAGTAAATAATACAGCAATGTTTAGAATAGTATAAGAAAGGTTTAAACTTAAGAACAAAGATAAGCTAAGAGTTAACCTAAAGCACCTAGTATATTATACATTGGCTTAGATTATATGTGTGGATAATATATATAACATATATAGGATACCTAAGGACAGGCATTATAAGTATCTAATAAGGATATATTGGATAATAGAAGAAAGGCGGTATAGGAATGCTAAGTATATATATAGTTAGTACCTAGTGGAAGTTTAAGAACTAGGAGACTTAATACTTTAACTAGGAAGATTCCTTACAGAAGAATGCTTAGATAGATAATAGTAGTAGGAGTGCCTAGAGAACACTTGTCTATAGTATATTAAAGAAAAGAAATAAACTAAGTATTAGCCGCAGAGGGACCAACTATAGTTAAAGTTAGATAGTTAATAGTTAGGAAAAGCAGAGGCCTATAAAACCAGAGGGAGCTAGTAGTAGAGCCTTAAACCCTTAAAGGAATTATAGGACAACACCTAAATTTATAAGTCAGTTGGTAAAGTTAAAAGTTTAAAGCGTTAGTGGATAGTAGAGTAATAAGAAACTATATATTACTAGCTGCAGTTAAAAGGATGGGGTTACTATATAGATAGAAGAAACATCTATACCTATTAATTACAATTTTAGGAGATCTGATAGTCTATAGAGGAGGTATTATTAGTCTTAGAATAGGACTAATTTAGTTAGCTATTAAAGGAAGGCCAGTTAAGATGTCTTTTAATATCCTACTATTAGGAAAGGATAAGGCAATATTAGGAATGCTTTAATTACAGGAGTATAATCTAAAGGTTAATTGGGTTATAGGTTAGGTTAATATTAAGGATATATAATAATATAAGATGTAATAGCAAACCAAGATAGTATAGTACTAAGTTAGAGCAACTTATAAAGAGATAGAGTAAGGCTTAAGTTATATACTAAAGAGATACTATAAATATAGCAAAAGGCTATAAAGCCTAGAAAGTAAGCAGCTGTTAGAGTATATAGCATAGGATTATAAGATAGAGTTAGAACTAGGAATAAGTCTAAAGTTCTTTCTAATCTATAAGCTTACTAAAACTAAGTTAGTAGCGCTTAAAGAGTTTATCTAGGAAAACCTATAAAAGGGATATATTAGACCGTTATAGTTATTAGTGGGGTATCTAGTACTATTTATCCTAAAGAAAAACGGAAAATTTAGGATGTGTATTAATTACAAACAGTTAAACAGTATTACTAAGAAGGATAGGTATCCTTTACCCTTAATTAGTAAAATTTAGAATAGGATAGGCAACGCGCAAATCTTTATAAAGATAGATCTAAGGTAGGCGTACTATTAAGTCAGGATTAAGAAAGGAGATAAGTAGAAGGTAGTCTTTAGGTTAAAGGAAGGACTATATAAACTATTAGTAATGTAGTTTAGGCTTATAAACGCACTAGTAACATTTTAAAAGAGAATTAATAGTGTATTAGGAGAACACCTTAATAAGTTTATTATAGCGTACCTTAATAATATTATTGTCTACTTAATAAGTAAGAAAGAGCATGGAGAGCATGTTAAGTAAGTCTTAAAAAGACTATAGGAAGAAAAGATACTAGTAGCAATTAAGAAATGTAAGTTCTTTACTAGAAAGACCAATTTTGTTAAATTTATTATTAAACTAGGCAAGATTAGCATGGACCTAAAGAAAGTTAAAGCTATAGTAAGTTAGTAGGAACTAGAGAATGTTACATAGTTAAGATTATTCTTAGGGTTTTGCAACTACTATAGGAGGTTTATAGCATAATAGTTAAAGAGTGTAGAGCTATTTATAAAACTTATAAAAAAGGAGGAACTATAGATATAGGGCATTAAATAAAGAAAACTGTTTAAGAAACTTAAGGAACTGTTTACCCAAGATCTAGTCCTTAAGATCTACTAACTAAAGTTAAACACAGTTATGGAAATAGATATATTAGACTTTATATTAGGAGTATACCTACTATAAAGGCACCCAGACGGATAGTACCTAGTAGCGTACTACAGTTAAAAGATAATACTACTAGAACTAAACTACGATATTTATAATAAGGAGTTATTAGGTATAGTTACAGTACTTAAGGAATAGAGAGCATTCTTACAAGGCACTAAGAAACTATTTATAGTTAAGACAGACTATAAGAACCTAATAGGGTTCTTAACTATAAAAGAACTTAATTATAGATAAGTTAAATGGGCGGAAATGCTTACAGAATATTACTTTAAAGTTTAGTATACCAAAGGAACTGAAAACGTAAGAGTAGATGCACTTAGTAGGAAGGTAGAGTTACAGAATAATAAAAAGCTATTAGGAGCTATATTAAGAAAAGATAAAGATAGATTAATTAAGTATAATTATCCTAAGCTAGCAGTAACTAGAGAGGAAAGTTAAACCTATAAAATACTAAAGAGTATATGGTTATAAAAAATCTAAGAAGCGTAAAGTGAGAATCTAGACTTAGAGCAGTATAAGCACTAAGAAGCTATATATGTACCAAAGACAATCACAGAAGAGTTTATTAGGGAATTTTATAAGGAAATAGCTTAGGGACACAACGGAGCTATAGGCTTAGTGTTAAGACTTTAAAAGGAATACATTATCTAAGGAATTTAGGGATTAGCGAGGTAAGTTATAAAAGAGTGTCTAGACTGTTAAAGAAACAAACTAATCAGGCATAAGCCGTATAGAGGGCTATAACCTATTAAAACACTAGAGAGACTATAGGAGGTTATATTATAGGACTTTATTATAAAGTTACTAAAGTTTAAGGACCCTATTTCTAAATAGGAATATAATATAATCCTTATAATAATGGACAAGTTAACTAAGTAGGGCTACTTTATAGCATATATAGAAGAAATCTTAGTAGAAGATATAGCTAGAATCTATATTAAAAAAGTGTTTATAAGACATGGAGCACTAATAAAGATTATATTAGATAGAGATCTAAAATTTATAGCAGTATTTTAGGAGGTATTTTTAGTAGAATAAGGAGTTTAAGCAGTAATATTAATAGTATACCACTTATAAACAGATGGTTAAACAGAGAGACTAAACTAAACATTAGAGCAGTATCTAAGGCACTATATTAATTATGCATAAAATAATTAGGTATTGTTATTACTAGTTATATAGTTTACGTATAATGCAACACTATAAAAAGGGATAGGTATATTACCTTTTAAGGCAAACTACAGATATAAGCTAAGAATATTACTATCGCCATAATAAGTAAAGAAAATAAGTAGTATAGCTAAAGAAAGAATGGAGAACTTAATAAATCTTTATACATACTTTAATGAAACAGCTAAGTTAGTATAAGAAAGAATAAAAAGGTACTATAATACTAAGAGATCTAAGGGACCAGATCTTAAGGAGGGAGATAAAGTGTGGCTACTATATAAAATTTTTAAGAGTTAATAACTAAGTAAAAAGTTAGATTATGTTAGACTAGGACTATTTATAATTAAAGTAAAGATCTTAGAAGTTATATATAGACTTAACTTATCAAAGAAAATAAAGATCTACCCTATATATTATATCGCAATGCTAGAACTAGCATATAGGAATATTAAGCTACTAGTTTATAAGGTAGACACGTATAGAGGTTAAGAAGAGGATAAATAGGAAGTTTCCAAAATTGTTAGTTATAAGGATATTAATAATAAAATATAGTATAAAGTAAAGTGGATAGGCTATAATAAGACCACCTAGGAGCTACTAGACAATTTAAAGAACGCTAGGAGAAAGGTATAAGAGTATTAGAGGAAAAGGGATTAGGAAGTATTGGTAAAGAAGAGTTACTAAAGAATAAGCTACCTAAGGGGGACTTAAGAGGAGCACCTACTAATGTACTTAGAGTTGTTTCTCTCTCTATTAGAAGAAAGTCTGTTTTTTATTACTAAGTCCTTAAAGACCTTATTCTATAAGTTTCCACTCCTTAAAATAAACCTTCTTACGCACTTTCTTAAAATAAATTAACTAAGTAGACGCAGCTAGATAGGAGTTAAAAGCCTATTATTAAGCAGCGACAGCCTTTTACTTAGTGTTATAAAAACAATAAAGTTTAGCTAGAGCCACTAAGAGCTTATTGTTAAGTTTTATAGCAGTAGATTAAACCTAAGACCCTAGCAGTAATTAATAAGGGTACTTAAAGACTGTTAAGAGTAATAGGATATATATATTTAGTGTTAGAAACTAAGCAAACGTTATAGAACAACTAAATATTTGCTTTAGTATACTTTAAATATAAAGAGGGTTGCTAAGATAAAGGACTCGCTAACGTAATATAGACTAACCCCTCTTTTGCACAACAAGAATATAGAGATAGTATTACTTTACCTAGAGATATTATTGCAGTAATAATATAAGACTAATGAGCAATAGAAGAAGAAGAAGGAGCCTTAGGTATAATAAGCAATGACATTAACTAAAGAGATTAAACAGATATTACACCTCTAGTAGATAACTTAAAGATATTAAAGATCTTTAAGGATGAAGATAAAGAGGAGGGAGATAGTATTACAGACGCTATAAGTATAATGTTATAACTACTAGGAGAGGAGTTAAAAGAAGCTAGTTAGTTAATAAGGGCACGGTCCAAAATAGATCTGGTAGAACTATATAACGAGAAATGGTAACTAAGGTTATATAAGGTAATCTATATAATCTATATAATCTATAAGATCTATAATAAAGTAAATAGAATGTATAGAGTAGGTAGAGTAAGGACTTTCTTAGGAGTATAGTTGTGTATTTAAGAACTCACAGTCCTTACCTAGATAGTTCCTTTCTTTATAGTAAATCTTAGAATGTAATTAGAGTTAATCTATTAGGTAACCACTCCACTAGTTATTACTTATACTTATTATATTGTTAACTTCCTATTTACCTACATACCTAGCCCAATAATAAGTCCACCATAGTGTTTCCTACAAGGCTTCGTTACAAGAAGACAATATTAAAAAAGACTTAGGTGCCTATTTCTATAGTATTTAAGTCCTTAAATTAAATTAGAAATGGAGTTACAGTGTTTGTTCCTCTATATTACATAAACACCTTCTTTTAGTCTCCGCTAAAGCTATATAGGCCCATTAATATAACAGATTTCTCTTTAATATGCGCCATTTTAAAGCGCTTTCTGCAATTATAATAGACTAATTTTGCTTAAATAAGTCCTTTTTCTATTTTATTTAGTTATCTCGTCCTTAAGGATTTACTATATAAGAATTTTAAAAGCATCTATAAGAATTAATTAGTAAAATGCCAAGCTAGGTATAGCTACGGTATTTTATAGTACCTTTAACTGCTTCTACTTTATTGCTAGCAAGTTATATACTAGGATCTTATTATAAGAGTCATATAATATACTAATTAACTATTTAGCTAATTGGTATAGATTTCCTTCTGTTGCTTATATTTAATACACTTTTTATAGATACTTATAGAACTGTAATTTATAATTATACTATCTATAAAGATATGTATATAAGAGGACTTTGTAGATAGGGAGCTATAAGGACATAATTGTGGAATAGGATAGATTAGTAAGAGAGACAAATCCTTAAGGAGGTAAGGCCTTTGGGATTGTGGAGACTATATACTATAGGCACGTGCCTCTAGCACGTAACTAGCGACCATTTAAGGGGCGTCTAGAGGTTGTCCTAAGGGCAACCTAAGGTAACTGCAATAATATCCCTTATATTGCCCCCCCCTCTTCTTGCGGTCGGCCCCTAATTGCCATTACTTTATAGTAGGGAGATTATAAGGGCTTATCCCAGAAGGGGTTTAGAGACATATTAAGAAGATATTAGTATGCCGCTGTATATTATCTATCTATCTAACCCCTACTTTAAACTCCTAAAAAACCTTAATAAGGAAAAAATATAACTAGAGAAAAGTTGCAAGGATTGCTAGGAAAACTATTAAAGGCCTACTAGAAGCATACTGGTAACTATCTAGGCTAATATAAAGATTTTTATATAACTCTATTTCTAAGCCTTTATACTAGTCTATAATTAATTACAAATATTATAGGCAATTTAGTATTCTAGTATGGTTCTGTAAAACCTTTTAGTATAGGATTTAACGTATAAAGCCTTAGCTTGCTATTATCTAACTATTAAGATATTAATTTATAATCCTTTCTTATTCTTATAGTCCTGTACTATATTTTAGCGTAACTCTACTACCTAGTAAATAGGAGTGATACTTTATAATAGCGTCTCTAGCTATTATACAATTATTAAAAATGTTTATAATATTGTTCTTTTAATACCATAGTATTATTTAGGTATAATTTGACCTATATACGTCTTTAATTAATGTCTTAATTACCTTCCCCAGCTGCGTAATCAGTTTTTCTTATAAGGAAGTAATGGCCAAATAGTATATACGCGTGTTTCCTTCCTTCTGTTAGCGACTCGGTCAATTAAGGCACAAGCACGGCAAGAGGGTCGCGCAAGCCTATACAATTGGATTGTCTATAAACAAGGATCCAAAGCTAGAGAAAGGAAAAGAGAAGAAGGGTAGCGTCGCTTAAGGTTTTATACGATCGTCTGGTTACGTGACTACGACTGTCTAAAACAGTAAGAAACT
>Ga0307507_10000551_pt1 | contig 80221 bp, 28 predicted proteins | sample 7_EM_MG_FD_207223 | JGI IMG/M metagenome (GOLD analysis project Ga0307507, IMG submission 207223) | Populus trichocarpa ectomycorrhiza microbial communities from riparian zone in the Pacific Northwest, United States - 7_EM | ecosystem: Host-associated > Plants > Roots > Unclassified | place...
GATAAATTAGCTTCTATAACACTCTTTTAGTTTAGGTTAAAGTATTAGAGTATAGGTATAGTAGTAAATATAACTTTTAGATAGGTAAAGGCCTTTTTATATTCCTTATTAAAGATAAAGGCTTTATCCTTTTAAGTTAGAGCTATAAGGGATAAAACTAAAGTGGAGAAGTTGTTAATAAACTGCTAGTAGAAGTTAGTAAATACTATAAAGGCTCTTATATTCTTAACATTCTTAGGTTCTTACTAGTTTACAATTACTTTAATCTTCTTTAGGTTTATTTATATACCGTTTATAGAAATAATAAGTCCAAGATATAGGACTTCTATTTTTCAAAATTTATATTTATCTATATTTAACTATAGGCTAGCTCTATATAGAGCCTCTAGAACAAGGTTAACGTATTTCTTATATTTAGTTAGGTTATTACTATATACTAAGATATTATTAATATAAGCAGTACAGAAAACGTCTAGGTAAGGTTATAGGGTATTATTTATAAAGTGCTAGAATAAACTTAGGGCGTTTATAAGGCCAAATAGCGATACTAGGTATTTAAATAGTCTATACCTAGTACGGAATATAGTAAGCCATTTATCTCCTTTTATAATATAAAGGCGGTTAAATACATAGATAAGGTTGAGTTTTATATAGTAATAAGCCTTACTTAATTAGTTTAGTATTTCTTAAATTAACGGGAGCGGATATTAATTCTTAATAGTAATAGCATTAAGAGCTTAGTAGTCTATATAAAAGCGTAGACCGCCACTAGGTTTCTTAATAAAGATTATATATATCCCTTAACACGTCAGTTCGCGTCCATCTATTATTGATAAGAATTGGCCAATTAAATCAACCGAGTCGAATCGTCGTGCTCAGAACTACAAAGCTGGTAATATTTACAAAATCTCATATAAAACGATCTATATAGCTTATTCCTTAGAGTTTAGTCGCTTAATATAAGATAACCAACACTCGTCCTTTCTGCAAAACGGAATCTGACATATTTTACACCCAAAATATGTCCTCGGCGCTTATATAGGCCTCTTCCAGTCTTTACTGCCGCGTGGTTTCCGAACAGCGTTTGGTGAGAGCTTTAATAGAGGCTTCCTTAATCCTTTGTAGTGTTCCTAAGACGTCCTTTAAGCCTCTATGCAGGCCGAATAGTTCTTTAGCTTAGTCCAAAGCTTTTCTAGTATATATAGCTCCGTAGGATACCACATAATATTATTAATAGAGCATCAAGGAGAAGGTCCCTGCTGAGTAGAAAGCCATTACTTTTAAATTAAGTGCCTAAATAGGGCGTTGCGGAGGTCCTTCCTAAATTGCTTGTGGCCCTCGTGGCGAGTTGCTTGGCGATCGGTAGGACAGTAAGAGAATAGTAGGTAGGAATTACTGAGGATGGTATTAAGTAGGAAGTAAAAGAGAGGCTTCCACGTCTTTTAATGCGTCCTCTAAGTGTTAAAATAGGACCGTAGCTGATCCGCGATATCTATGCCGCCCATATATAGATTATAATAGAAAATAAAGGTAGGAATGCGTAGTATCTTAAATACTTTATCGCCAAAGACTTTGCGAGTTATTTGGGCGCCAGTTTGGGTAAGGGGAGGACGTTTTTGGTTAGTTTCCTTCGTTAATCGACCTGCGATGTATAACGTTGTTAGTATCTTAAACCTTAATTTAGAAGCGTTTTGGTCTACTTACCGTCATCAACCGTACTTATAAAAAGCACTATATTAGCATCCTTCCAGGCGAACTCTATAACCTAGCCATCTTTAGAAGTCGCTGCATATAACGTACCCCATTCTATTTAAGCTACGTAAGTTAATTTAAGGTCGGTAAGCCTCTGGTTAATTTGCTCTATAGGAACTTTAACCTTCTTCCTATCACCACCTGCTAATTTATGTATTAGAATATCGCCCTCCTTCCCTCCCTTTCTCTCGCGTTCTGTTCTAGTTATACAAACAGTTCCCACGCCTCCAATTCTAAGCTCTTAAAGTCGTCTAAGAAGCTTAACACTTGTAAATAGATTATTAAGCCAAATAACGTGCTTCCCTGGTGGATAAAGTGGCTTATTTAACTCTGCATCGCGCTAAGTAAGAAGATTAAGGACTACTGCCTACGTCTTTAAAAAGCCTTCTTTAATAAATGTCTCATCTAGATCCACTAGGCCTGCTTTATTACCTCTTACATGCCACAACTAATTAAGTATATAGCCCTCATTCGCCAGGACCCATATTGTCAGGAATGAGGCAAGCGGTCGTCACGTGACGCCGCGGCACTAGCGTGGCGAGGAGTCTTAAGCTCCTCGCCCTTTCTTATTCTAATTAAGAATAAGCATACTAACCAACATCACTGTAACCTACTTAAGTAGTCGTTATTGGTAAGTTACCCTATATAACCAACACTAATTAGTAGTTGAATACACAGTCAACCACAGAGCAGCTAGGTTTTTAAACAGAAGAGATAGTTTTATGCATATAACGGTGCTAGAGCGCGACCTGCCAAATTCTGCCATGCTGCTGCCATATTCTGCCAACCTACGATTGGCTCGCTTACTGCTAGCGCCTTAGCGGCTGCCCCTTTATATATGTTTGCTATGGTCCTTGCGACCCCCTTCTTTTCTTCTCCTTAGCTTAGTATCTTTACTAGATAGCAATCCACAAGCTTCGGTTTAGAGGCATTTATGTGAGCCGTTACATTATACTAAGCTCTCCCTATATTGCCTGGGAAGGCCTTAATAATATCCCACCCCAAAGAATATTTGTCTGTAATGACGCGTTAACGCGCTATACTTAGACACTAAAACAACTCTATACTGCCTAGGAAGGCCTTAACAATATCCCACTTTATAAGCTAGATAGGACTAGACCTATACCCCTAGAATTAAAACTAAAGCGTATAATACCGATAAACCCTAGGTAGCTAACGATGGTACCTAAAGCAAGCTTATCTAAAAGAGCTGCCCCAACCCAAGAAGAACACGAGATTTAATTAGGATTAGAAATTAAAGATAATAATAATATTATAAACGTATACAAACAGATTCGTGCCCTAATGGCCAATTAAGAAGCTGACTGTTTCCAAGCTTAAAGCATACAGGAGACCCTATAAGAGATTCTGGACAGCCTTATAGCCCTATAAAGCAGCTTAGCCCCCCATTCCAGAAGTCCTAGTTATCCTATTAACTTAACCAAATATGACATACTAGGGAGTATAGATACAATAACAAAGTAATTAAAGTTCGTTAAGCTCCCTGACCCCTAATTACTGTCTAATAGGATAAACCCTACCTTTAAAAATTGGAGGATTTAAGTATAAGGAAAGCTCTGCGTTAATTATAACTATTTCCTTTCTAAAGAAGCCAAAATGCTTTACCTCTTTAGTCGAACTATAGGGGACGCCTAACGGCACCTTTAAGCCAAGTTTGAGGACGATTCCCCTGTCCGATTTATATCTATTAACGAGATAATATGGCACCTGGCTACTATCTACGTTAACCTAAATAAAGTACGGGATGCCTAGTATAACTATAATCGCCTAATAATAAAACCGAACTAACCCTTTACTAAGTTCTAGACTTAATTCCTACACCTTGTGGAAGAAGACTAGGTTCCCCTTAAGAACTACCGTTTGGATCTATATAATAAGCTAATAATCCGGCTATAAGAAAAGATTGCTGTAACCTTAGATAACCTACTAACCTATAAAAGACTTGTAGCTCGTTGCCTATTATTAGACTTAGAACTAAAGCGGATTAACGTCCGCCCTAATTAGTAGAAGTAACTACGTAGCGATTGGAACTCGTCAGCCACACCTATAGAAGCTAGAGTAGGAAGACAAGCCATAACTGCTCTTGCACCAAAAGCGGTTATAACTACGCACCGGCGAGCCTTGCCTGACTAGCTATGTACCACGCCCTTAGCTAGTCCCCGTTGCAATACCCCAATTGACCCTACCTTGGCTATATGCTATAACTGCGATAAGGAGGGTTACTTTGCCTTATCTTACCTAGAGCTAAAGGATATAGGCGATATTAAGGAGATAGAAAAAAGAGAAACGTCTAATAAGTTAGGAAAAGAAGAACCCTAGGGAAAGACTCCCCCCTAGGGTACTCTATTGATCTTAAAGAGATTAATCTAAGTTAGTTAATAAGTGGAAAATACTTTATGGTTCCATGTATAGTATCTTAAAATGGATATAGAGTTAATATAACCGCCCTTATTAACACTGGAGCAAATGGCTTTGCCTTTATAAATACTGCCTATATAAATAATGTTGCTAAGTTTCTAAATATAGAAGCTACTAGACTAGAAAAGCCTGTCTAAGTAAAAGGCTATAACAGTTAAGCCGGTAAGCCGGTTACCTATGTCTTAAAGTTATATGTCGCTCTTAATAGATGACGCTAGTACGGTATCCCCTTTTGTGTCCTAGACCTAGGGTCCCACAATATAATCCTTAGCCGAAAATGGATGTTCTATTTTAATATTTGGCTAAACGTACGATAAAGATAATTTGTCTAGCTAGAGGATAGACCAAAATTACCCTCCTTTATTAGGGAAATCCGAACTAACTATAAGACACTAGCCGCGAAGGCTAACCCTACCTATTAGTAGGATGTTAGGGACCGCAACCTAGCCTTTGCCTAAAAAGATGCCTACCGCGAGGCCGGAAGGAACTTATTTATACTAACAGAGATACTCCCCCGGAGCGCTACAGTTGATAAAGACTCTACTTACGGTAGCGGGACAGATAGTAACGTAGATAATATCCAAATTATATAGATCTAACTAATAGGGAAGAGAATATACCAATAGGATATAAGAGACGATCTCTAAAAAATGCAATAGGAGCTAAAAGGAGTAATAATAACGCCTTTACCTCAGAAGCCCCTAAAGTCCTATATACCCCCATTGTCACGCGACCCCCCTACGGTAGATATTACTGTAATTAGCGCTATAGCGTTCCACTTTAATATGTACAGGAGGGACAATGAGGTCTTTATAACTAGCTTATATAAAATTAACCGGATTATTGCTGAGAGGGAAGAAGAGCCAGCTAAGGAAACTAATAAGGAGCTAGTTAAACGCCTTCTTTTTACTATCTATGCGGGATACAAGGACGTATTCTTAAAAGTAGCATTAGATAAGTTACCCCCTTACTAGACGTATGATTATAAGATTTAATTGGAAGCTAATAACTTACTAGGCTATAGCCCTCTCTACTAATAATTAACGGATAAGCTAAAAGTAACTAAGTAGTACTTAATTAATAACCTTAATAAAGGGTTTATTGAGCTAAGTTAAGCCCCTTTTGCTTCCCCTATTCTGTTTATAAAAAAGCCTAATGGAGGCCTTCGTTTCTATATCGACTATTAAAAGCTAAACGCTATTACTTAAAAGGATTGGTATCCTATTTCTTTAATTAACAAGACCCTTATACGTCTAAGCTAGGCAAGGATCTTTACTAAACTTAATATCCGCCAAGCGTTCTACCGAATTAGAATAGACCCTATATCTAAAGATTTAACAACATTCCGCACCTATTATAGGTCCTATAAATGCAAAGTTCTTCCTTTTGGACTAATAAACGGACCGGCTATATACTAAAGGTATATAAATGACGTTCTTTTTAATTACCTTAACAAATTCTATACAGCATACTCAGACAATATTCTCATTTACTTAAATAATAAACTTAAGCATTAAGTTTATGTTAAGAAGGTCCTAGAGAGATTACGGAACGCAGGCTTATAAGTCGATATTAAGAAATATAAGTTTAGGGTAAAACGAATAAAGTACCTTAGGTTTATTGTTAGTATAGAAGGAATTAAAGTTAACCCTAAGAAGGTTAAAGTAATCCATAACTAGAAACCCCCTCGCACTATAAAGGGGATCTAGTCCTTTTTTAACTTCTGCAACTTCTATTGCCGTTTTATCTATAACTATAGAGTAGTAGCAAAGCCTCTTATACGACTTACCCAAAAGAATACGCCTTTTACCTTTAATAACAACTATATGGAAGCCTTTAAAAAGATAAAAGATCGGCTTATCTCTTCTCTAATCCTTTGTTACTATAACCCGGACCTTAAATTAATGCTAGAGACGGACGCTTCTAATAGAGTTATAGTGGGAATCCTATTATAGTTATATCTAGATGGCGAATGGTACCCTATCGCCTTCTTCTTAAAAACAATGGACCTAGCTAAGTGTAACTACGAGGTACACAATAAAGAAATGCTAGCTATTATCCAATTATTATCCTAATAGCGCGTAGAGCTTAAAGGCACGAACTCCCAGATTAAGATATATACGGATTATAAAGCCCTAGAGTACTTTATAACTATAAAGCAGCTTACTAGATGATAAGCCCACTGGGCTAAAATACTCTCCAAATTCTTCTTTATAATTATGTATTATTCTAGTAAGTAAAATACTAAAGCTAATACACTAACCTAAAGGGAATAAGATGTAGGACCCTAGGATAAGCTAAAGACCTAATACCGGACGCGCGCCCTCCTCTATCCCGAATAGCTTGACCCGTAAATTCTTAAAGAACTAGACTCTAAACGGAATAAGCTAGTACCCTTAAAGGGAGCAGTCTTGGATAAACTAATAGGGCTAGTCAACCACATCCTAACTGCAAACCACATAGCTAACTCCCTAAAAGCCCTCCATAACTAAGCCGCAAAGGAGGACCCTAATTTGGAAATAGAAGAAGGACTACTTCTATACTAAAAACAGCTTATAGTTTTAGATGTTAATAACCTACGGACAGAGTTAATCTGTAAAGCCTACTGTTAAGTCTCTACGGCATACTCTAGTTGTAATAAGACCCACTAACTACTAGCGCCCCGTTACTACTAGCAAGGACTTCTATCTAATATGGATCAATTTGTTAGAAACTACCACGCCTATAAACGCGCAAATGCCCCTAGGGATTAAACTCCTAGGTAGCTATAACCGCTGCTAGTTCCAGAACGCCCTTAGCAATATATCACTATAGACTTTAAGTTATTTCCAAAGGACACCTACGGCCACGATGCAGCCTTTATAGTGGTTAACCAACTATGCAAGCAATCTATCTCCCTCCCTTGTTTTAAGACTACAACTGCGAAGGATATGGCCCGCCTCTACATTAACAACATCTATTAATTCTACGGCGCCCCTAAATTAATTGTCTCTAACCATGGCCCCTAGTTTATATCAGATTTCTAAATAAACTCTACTGTATCCTTAGGATTAAGATTAAGCTCTCTACTGCATTCCACCCTTAGACTAACGGCTAAACTAAGATTATAAACTAGTACCTTAACTAGCGACTACGGCCCTTTATAGACTACTATTAGGACAACTAGTCGGAATTACTGCCTATAATAGACTACGCGCAGCTTATACTCCCCTATAATAGTATAGGGATGTCCCTATTCGAACTACTCTACAGGTATACACCACGAACATCCTTTAATTAGGATAGGCCTACTAAACCCACTACGGCCCGTAAACGCCTCAGCTATAAAGAGGCCCGGGCATTTACTAAGAGAATGCATAGAGCCTAGGAGACTACTTAAACAATTATAAGAAAGGCGCAAGAAAAAAAGGAGTCTAATATAAACCAATATTGTCATAAGGAAGACTTCCAAGTAGGAGATAAGGTATGGGTGTTAATAAAGAACTAGAAAACCTAGAGGCTAAGCCATAAGTTAAACCACCAAATAGCTAGCCCATATAAGACTCTTTAAAAGGTAGGACACTCTTTTAAGGTTAAGCTACTAGAGTTAATAAGAATCCACCCCGTCTTCTCTCTAGACCGGCTATAAAAGGCTACAGATAATCCACTACCTAGATAGTACAACGACCCCCTACTACTAATCTAGATTGCTAAGGACAAAGAATAGGAAGTTAAAGAAATCCTAGCAGTAAAAAAGGTCCGTAATGTCTCAAAATACCATATAAGCTGGGTAGGCCATAATAACGACCTAGAGTAGTACCCTATATCTAATTTTAAGTACTCCCCCTATAAGTTACGGGACTTCCACCTAGCTTACCCTAACCTCCCTAGACTACTACGTAAATTAGATAACTGGATTAAATGCTAGAAAGAAGGGTTAGATAATTATAACAATTTAAACAACAATAGGGAGCTCAGACAACGCCTAAGGGCAGGCTTTTTCAGGAGGGGGGGGTGATATAACAGTGCTAGAGCGCGACCTGCCAAATTCTGCTATGCTGCTGCCATATTCTGCCAACCTACGATTGGCTCGCTTACTGCTAGCGCCTTAGCGGCTGCCCCTTTATATATGTTTGCTATGGTCCTTGCGACCCCCTTCTTTTCTTCTCCTTAGCTTAGTATCTTTACTAGATAGCAATCCACAAGCTTCGGTTTAGAGGCATTTATACAAGCCATCACAATGCAGGGGTGCTATATGCGCTTATATGGAATGGATCCCGGCGATACTGTGCTACCTTAGACTTGCGGAAAACTAGTAATAGAAGTGTTACTAAGTACTAGGAAATACCAAGTTATATCTATTACGCAGAACAACCACGTTTACAAAGATTTAGTTAAGTACTTTAGGTTAGAAGTGTTACTAAACCTAGGGTCCTAAGTTAACATCTAAAACGTATTAAAATAACCATCTTAATACCTTTATTATACCTTTATAGACTATAGGATCACGATTACTACCTAACTATATATTAAACAACCTTTATTTTCCTTAATCTTTTTATCAAAACGCGTTAAACAACCCTTAATAATAGCTATTATGGCGTTAACCTACCCAAAGAAGTATAAGGACGATATTAACCTAGAGATATAGAAAACTGTAACGGAACCTTGTAGTAGGAACTACGGTGGGTCCTATTATTAGGCTAGGTATGTAGGTAAGAACAAATTAATAACGTAATAATAACTGGTGGAGTAGTTGCCTAACAGATTAACTCTAATTGTACTCTAAGATTCACTACAAGGAGAGAACTATCTACGGTAGGGACTGAGGTCCTTTAAATACACAACCGTACTCCTAAGAAATCCTCTCTTGTACGTAAGGTACGTGTTATACATATTATACGCAGGCGTATACTACGTACACTTTATACACTACGTATAATATTATATGACTTGCTTACTATTCCTTGTTATATGGTTCCACCAGATCCATTCTAGACTGTGCCTATATTAACTAACTAGCTTCCTACAACTCTTCCCCAAGTAGTTATAACATTATACTTAAAGCGTCTGTAACACTATCTCCCTCCTTTTTATCTTTGTCCTTAAAGATTCCTAACATCTCCAAGTCGTCTACTAGAGGTGTGATGTCCGTTTAATTAATCTGGTTAATATCCTTGCTTATTATACCTAAAGCTTCTTCTTCTTTATAAGCGCAACGTTGTGCTCGTACTGTGGCTGCCATACTATTGCTTAGTAAGATAATGTCGTCTCTATATTCTTGTTGTGCAAAAGCGGGGTTAGTATATATTGTAATAGCGAGTCCTTTATCTTAACAACCCTTGTTTTGCTTAGAGTGCACTAAAGTAAACATTTAATTGTCCTATAATGTTCGCTCTATCTCTAACGCTAAGTATATGCGTTCTATGACTTTTAACAGTCTTTAAGTTCCCTAAGTAACTTATTATAGGGTCTTATATTCAGTCTGCCGCTATAAAACTTAAGTCTAAGTTAGCCGCTGCGCGCGCCAAACTCTACCGTTCTGCTAAAGAGACCGCTTGGGCCCTTAAGGCTCAACGTTACTCCTTTAAGTCTTAACAGGTTACGTTCGCTCGGTTAACCTATCTTAAGAAGGTTTATAAAAAGGTTCGTTCTAAGGAGTAGAAACTTGTTTAATAGGGTCTTAATAAGCTAGGTAATAAAAGGACTAGCTCTCCTCCTATAAGGGAAATAACTCTAAGTAGCTCGGTAATTGCTCCTCTTAGGTCCCCCTTAGGTAACTTGTTCTTTAGTAATCCTTTTTTAACGCTTTCTAACCTGCTCTCTTTTAATACTCCTTTACCTTTCCCCTAGCATTCTCTAGGTTGCTTAGTGGCTCCTAGGTAGTCTTACTATAGCCTATCCACTTTACTTTATACCATATTTTGTTATTTATATCCTCGTAACTAATAATCTTTAAAACTTGCTATTTATCTTTCTCTTATCCTCTATACGTGTCTGCCTTATAGACTGGTGGCTTAATATTCCCGTGTGCTGGCTCTAGCATTACAATATGTTATATAGGGTAGATCTTTATTTTAGCTAGTAGGTTTAACTTATACATAACTAATAAAATTCTTTACGCAATTTTAAAAGGTCCTAGTCTGACATAGTCCAACTTCTTGCTTAGTTATTAACTCTTAAAATTTTTGTATAGTAGCTATACTTTATCTCCCTCCTTAAGATCTGGTCCCTTAGATCTCTTAGTATTATAGTACCTTTTTATTTATTCTTGTACTAGTTTAGCTGTTTCTATAAGGTCTATATAAAGATTCATTAATGTTTCTATTCTTTGCTTAGCTGTGCTACTTATCTTTTTTGCTTAATATGGCGATAATAATGTTCTTGGTTTATACCCGTAATTCGCCTTAAATAGTAATATCCCTATTCCTTCTTGTGGTGTTGCGTTATATATAAACTGTGTAATTAGTAATAACGATACCTAATTATTCTGTGCGTAATTAATATAATGCCTTAGATACTGTTCTAGTGTCTAGTTTAGTCTTTCTGTTTGTCTATCCGTCTACAGATAATACGCTGTAGATATTACTGCGCGAACTCCTTATTCTGCCAGAAATACTTCCTAAAATGCTGCTATAAATCTTAGATCTCTATCTAATATAATCTTATCTAGTGCTCCGTGTCTTGCGAACACTTCCTTTATATAGATTTTAGCGATATCTTCTACTAATATCTCTTTAGTATATGCTATAAAGTATTCCTACTTTGTTAGCTTATTTACTATTACTAAAATTATGTTATAATCTTATCCTGTGATAGGATCTCTTGACTTTAGTAACTTAATAATAAAGTCCTATAATATAACCTCCTATGGTCTTCCTAGTACTTTAATAGGTTGTAGCCCTCTATATAGCTTATGCCTTATTGGTTTGTTTCTTTAGCAATCTAAATATTCCCTTATAACTTGTCTTGCTAGTCCCCAGATTCCTTAAATAATATACTCTTTTTAAAGCCTTAACACTAAGCCTATAGCTCTATTATATCCTTATATTATTCCCTTATGGAATTCCTTAACAAATTCTTCTATAACAGACTTAGGCATATACGTTGCTTCTCTACTTTTGTATTACTCTAAGTCTAGATCCTCTATTTATACTTTTTAGATTTTTTATATCTAATTACTCTCTAGTAATTCGTGGATCTGACTTTCTTCGGTTGCTGTAATCTTTAGATAATTATACCTAATCAATCCGTCTTAATCCTTTTATAACAAAGCTCCTAATAGCTTTTTGTTACTTTGTAGTTCAGCCTTTCTACTTAGAGCGTCTGCTTATGCATTGTCTGTACCCTTGGTATGCTAAATTTTGAAATAGTATTCTGTAAGCATTTCCGCCTATCTGACCTATCTTTAGTTGAGTTCCTTCGTTATTAGGAATCCTATAAGGTTTTTATAGTCCGTCTTAACCACAAATGGTTTCTCTGTGCCTTATAAGAATGCTCTCTATTTCTTAAGTGCTGTAACTATACCTAATAACTCCTTGTTATAGATGTTATAGTTTAATTCTAGTAGTGTTATTTTCCAACTATAGTATGCTACTGGATGCTATATGTCCTAATACTTCTATAGTAAATATGCTCCTAGTGTAAAGTCTAATATATCTGTCTTAACAACCGTTTCTAACTTTGGTTGATAGATCTTGAGGATTAATTCTTAGGTGAATAACTCTTTAAGCTCCTAGAATAGCTCCTTTTGTTTGCTACCCTAAACCTATGGTTTCTCTTTCTTTATTAGTCTTATGAATGGCTTAATACTTTTTAACCACTATGCTATGAACCTCCTATAGTAGTTACAAAACCCTAGAAACGATCTCAACTATATAACATTCTCTGGTTCTTGCTAACTTACTATAGCTTCGACTTTCTTTAGGTCTATACTGATTTTTCCTAGTTTAATAATAAATCCTATGAAATCGGTTTTTCTTATAAAGAACTCGCATTTCTTAATTACTACTGGTATCTATTCTTCCTATAGTCTCTTTAAGACCTATTTAATGTGTTCTTTATATTCTTCCTTATTCTCTAAGTAGATAATAATGTCGTTAAGGTATGCTATAATAAACTTATCTAGGTGTTCTTCTAACACACTATTAATTTGCTTCTAGAATGTTGCTAGTGCGTTTATAAGCCTAAATTGTATAACTAATGGTTTATATAGTCCTTTCTTTAACCTAAAGGCTGCCTTCTATTTGTCGCCTTTCTTAATCCTGATTTAATGGTATGCCCATCTTAGATCTATCTTTATAAAGATCTTTACGTTGCCTATTCTATCTTAGATTTCGCTAATTAAGGGTAAAGAATACCTATCCTTTTTAGTAATGCTATTTAACTATCTATAGTCTATACACATCCTAAGTTTTCCGTTTTTCTTTAGGATAAACAGTACTGGATATCCTACTAATAACTATAATGGTCTAATATATCCCTTGCGTAAGTTCTCCTAGCTAAACTCCTTAAGCGCTACTAACTCCGTTTTAGTAAGCTTATAGATTGGAAAGAACTTTAGACTTATTCCCTCTTCCAATTCTATCTTATAGTCCCATGCTGTATGCTCTAATAGCTTTTCACTTTCTAGTGACTATAACTTTTTACCATACTTATGGTATCTCTTTAGTATATAACTTAAGCCTCACTTAGTTTCTTTATATGTCGCTCTAACTTGGTACTATACTAACTTGGTTTACTGTCGCACTTTACGCCATTAAGTATTTTTAATATTAACCTAACCTATAACCCAATTAATCTTTGGATTATACTCCTATAACTAAGGTATTTCTAGTATCGCCTCGTCCTATCCTAATAGTAGGATATTAAAAGACATTCTAACTGGTCTTCCTTTAATAGTTAACTAAATAGGTCCTGTTTTGAGATTAATAATACCTTCTCTATAGGCTATCTAATCTTCTAAAATTGTTATAAGTGGATATAGGTGTTTCTTTTATCTGTGTAGTAACCCTATCCTTTCCACTATTTTTAGTAATATGTGGTTTCTAGTTACTCCACTATCTACCAACACTTTAAACTGCTGATTCTGCTATTTAGCTTATAAGTTTAGGTATTATCCTTAAATTTCTTTAAGGGTTTAAGGCTCTAATACTAGTTCCCTCTAGTTTTATACGCCTCCCCTTTTCCTAACTATTGGCTGCTAGATCCTGCCTATACTTAGTCTAACTTAGGCCAATACTTAGTTTATTTCTTTTCCTCTATATGCTATAGATAAGTGTTCTCTAGGCACTTCCACTACTATTATCTGTCTAGGTATTCTTCCGTAAGGAATCTTTCTAGTTAAAGTATTAAGTCCCCTTAACCTTGTACTTCTACTAGGTGCTATCTATATATATACTTGGCGTTTCTAAACCGCTTTTCCTCTAGTACCTAATATATCCTTACTAGGTACTTCTAGTTCTTGTCTTTTAGTGCTCTATATATATTGCACGTGTTATCCACACAAGCTATTTACGATAGTATATAATAATATGCTGTATATTTTAGGTTAACTCTTAGTTTGTCTTTATCCTTAAGTTTAAACCTATACCTAGTTAACCTAACCACTGGTATCTCTGCTATAGGTATTAAGATTTATCGCTTACTTCTCTAGTCCCTGGATTCTTCTTCTAGGTTCCTTGACGTTATAATTAACGCTCCTTTAATATAACTTATACGTTTTTCCATAATAGGTTAGTCTTAGACAACTTTTTCATCTAGCTATATATAAAAGTCTTCCTATTCGTTATTGTGTTATTGCCTATACCACTTTTTATATAACTGGTTTAGTGTGTATAGTTTATCTATTAGAAAGTACCTTGTTATCGCTATATTATAATATCCTTTGGTATGTCTTTCTTTAAACCTAGTTGGGATATCTAGATCCTCTTCTTGTTCTAGTTTATCCAACTATTTTACCCTAGGTGTCCCTGCACTTAGCCTATTAGTAACTCTTTATATAGGTGCTCTGTCCCTTATATAACCTAGTATAGCTGACCTCTTGTCTAGCTTTTGCTCTTGCTATGTAATAATTCTTATTCTGAACTTATCTATAGTTTCTTGTTTTTTGCGTCTTATAGTTAGATCTTTGTAGTTATCTTGCTTTTTAATCCTAGTATTAACTATTTAATCTTTAGGCTGAATACTACGTTTACCTGGGATTGCTAATGTTCTTATTTGTTCCCCAAACTCGTAGTTCTTAAACTTGCGTGCTATACTTATTTGTTTATTACTAAACTAAGTTACTACTCTTTCCTATCGGGTTTCGTCCGTTATAGGTCCTTAGGTGTGTCTTATCTTATCTTAAAAATCTTAAGCTTTTTGTATCTCTTCTTAAGAATCTTAAGCCTGTGGCCTTTTGCCTTTATTAAGTAATAAGCTAGCGCTAGCAGTTATCTACTTGCTTAGTTTCTTCTAAATATTACTCCTATTGTCTTATAAAGCGATGGAAATCGTATCTAATAGTATTATAACATCCCTTACTAAACCCTGTTCTGTAATGGTCTTAGTTTCTACTTCTATTTTAACTTCTCTAAGGTTTACATACTCCTAGTAAGCTGCCTTTGTTGCCTTATTGTTAGTAAATGCTTTGCCTATGTTAAATTTATCGTCTTTAATATCTAATCTATAAGCTGGTTTGTTAGTTTCTCTAAACTTAGATAACAATAGCTCCTATAGCTAATAGCTTGCGCCGTACTTAGCGTCCTTATAAATTCGGCATGCGTTGTTGTAATAATACGCAAAACTGTTAATTAAACACTCTTTTATTCCTCGCAGTACACCATTATCCCTCTATATATATATGCCGTCTGCTGGCCTAGTTCCCTTTACCATATAGTTACTCTAACCACCTCTATAGTCTCTAGCAAAATAACCTTGTTTTCCGCAATTTATATAAGCCCTATCTTTAAACCATTTTTCTTGCTATAAAGTCTGCCTAAACATCTTCTACTATTAAGATCCCTAGTTTAGCCTCTACTTTTAGGTCTTTTAATTACTTAATTCTTAACCTCTAGATTTCTATAGTTTCTTTTCCTATCTTTAGGTTTTTTTGGTACCGCTTAAGTCTATTAGCTCTGCGCCATTCCATAGTTTTTAACTCTATATCTATTATTGCGTACTCTACGCCTTATATAACTATAGAACTCTGTCTTGCCCTTTCTTAGCTTGTTCCCTTTAATAGATCCTATTATTAATCTTTATTAACTAGTCTATTAACTCTCTTAGAGTATCTGCATCTTCCATTAGGATAATTATATCCTGGACTTTAGCCTTAAGTCCCTGTTTATACTATGCCATAAGCGCCCTATTATTCCACTTAACCTATGTGGCTAGTGTTTAAAACTGTGTTATATACTTAATTACTAAAGTGCGTTGTACTAAGTTCTAAAGCTTTTGTTCCGCTGTGGTTATAGCCTTCAGATCTCTAAATATCTATATTAGTCGTTCCGCGAACCTATTTTAACTGGTAAATATATACCTTACGTCCTGGTTAGTAGTTATCATGCCATTGGCCTATATTTCCGTAAGATATGGTTTAAACTACTTAAGTGCCCTCCCTATTAAGAACAATCCTGCATAGGCTACTTAATCTAATAATATTGCTAACTTCGCTCCTTCCTGTATTACCTTAAAGTGCATCTACGTAAGAAATCCCTTGAGCTTTAACTTTTCTCCTAAGAACCGTTTAATTAAAGGTAGCTTAATTTTCGCTACTCTAATTCTATTAATGCGTTCTTTAAGTATCCTATTATTGTTTTATAAGTAATTAACCATTTCTTATAACTAACCTTACGTAACCACTTAAGAATCCCTATTGTCTATACTAGTATCACCTGGCCCTGAGGTTGTAGCTACCGTTAACACCATCATAACTGGTGCTTTAGGTGGCATATTATTCGATCCTATTTAATACCGTAACCTTAGTAGTAAATGTGTAACGGAACCTTATAGCAGGAACTACAGTAGGTCCTATTATTAGGCTGGGTATATAGGTAAGAATAAATCAACAACATAATAATAACTAGTGGAGTAGTTGCCTAATAGATTAACTCCAATTATACTCTGAGATTTACTACAAGGAGAGAACTATCTACGGTAGGGACTAAGGTCCTTTAAATACACAACCATACTCCTAAGAAATCCTCTCTTGTACGTGAGGTACGTGTTATACGTGTTATACGCAGGCGTACACTGCGTATACTTTATACACTGCGTATAACATTATGTAACTCGCTTACTATTCCTTATCACATGGTTCCACTGGATCCATCCTAGACCGTGCCTGTATCAACTAACTAGCTTCCTGCGACTCTTCCCTAAGTAGTTGTAACATCGTACTTAAAGCGTCCGTAATAAAAACTAATATAATTAACCTTAAAGATATTAATTAATAAGATTTAAACGGATTCTTACTACACCGCATAGTATACTACAAAGACAGTAAATACAACGACACTATGCTATAGTACTGTATAAGGGAGGACTTTATTAGATGGATAAAGGGAACATAGACTCCTATAAAGAAGGATATTATATAAAACTTCCGTAACTTCTTACGGGAGTATAGAGTGTTTGTACCTATAAATAGGGGCACTATTAGAGATAATATTTAGGAGCAGGTTATTAATATAAAAGAAAAGTGTAAGGGGTTATTTGGTTGCAATTTAACGCTTTTAAATCTGAACTGAAAGTCCGGTAGAAAGAACGCGTTCCTTCCCGATTTGACACGCGTCTATAGCTCTACGGGTTGCACGGACGTGTGCAATCTGAAGCCTTCAGATTGATCTGGAGTTTAACTAAAGAGCTTTGAGCTCCTTATTTAAACTGACGCCAAGACCTCAGTTTAGATTCTATATATAGTAAAGTGCGCCTAGTTTTAGCGCGTTTTTTGGGCGGTTAGAGGAACATCAAAAATCTATAGCTAAAGTCAAGTTGAACTGGAATTCAACCGAACAGTCGCCTCAGAATCAGATTGGAGCTCCAGATCAACTCTGTTCTAAACTAAATTTGAGGCCTCCAGATCGCAACCAAACGACCCCTAAATAGACTCTATAAGAGATTAAGCACTAACTACGCACTATAAGGAAGCTTAACTCACGATAGAATCTAAGTAATATACCTCTAAAGACGAATCTACCTCTGCCTTTAACTCCTCTGTATCTAATCCAACCCGTAACTTTAGCTTTAAATACTACACCCCAACGAGAGCAGGCACAAGATCCCATTACTTCGCAATTTAATAACCTTTAGACTCCACTAACCAGATCTACGTCCCTACTATAGCCTATAATACAACTCCTACCTCCTCTATCTTAATCTCAAATCGGAGGTAGTTTAAAATTGCTTACAGAGCTTGCGAAGCTCTATTTAGATTAGGAGAAGAAGTTTAGCAGGGAATTATATAATATTCTTAATTCGAAACTACGTATCTTCTATAACTATTACTAGAAGGTAGGAATAGAGTCTAATTAATACCACAACGCCTATTCCATTATGCTTAAGGGCCGAGCTAGTACCTTCTATTATAATTATTTGGTAGGAAAAGGATACGATTTTAACCGCATAATATATAAGTTAAGATACCACTTCAAAATAGAAGAGAATAAGCAGCAGTATATATTAGAATAGAGAGAGACTACCTTCCTAAGGATTATTACTATAAACCTAGGTGTCCCTTGGCTTGATTATCTTTAAAAGCTCTTTAATTAACTTTAGACAATTTAGCGTGGTTTATCCAAATTATATTAAGAGGATTTTAGCCTATGTAATTAAGTTATTAGCGCATGCTAAGGTGTTAAAGAATACAACCTTGCTCTCTTTAATCCTGCAAATACTTATAAAGGAGTATATGCTTAATTAAGATCTTCTATTAGCACCGCTTTACGCTCTTAAGAAGTATAGTAATTTAACGCCTAACTCTAACCTACTTTAATCAACCTGCCTAACCAATATAATTACAACTGGACTGATCGAACATATAGTGGCCGTGGTAGGCAATACGGCAGAGGGTATAATTAACAACTATAAGGCAAAGGTGGAGGTCCTCATAGAGGTTTATTCCAAAGTAATTATTAGAAGAAGTGCTACGTTTATAAGAAACCAAATTGCTAGTTAACTAGGCATTCTCTTAATAAGTAAAAGAAGGCATATAATAAGTTTTACCAGAGTGCAAGAAACGTTAGAAATTATAAGGTTACTATAGCCTACTTTTAAAGCTTCCTGGTTTAATATAAAGGCGTAGAAGATCTTAAGGGTGAGGTTAATAAGGCCAAACAGCTCCTTATAGATATAGAAATTAAGGACTACTCTCCCAACCAATACTTTACTAAGTATAGCAAGGTAGATGGCATATAAACCGTTGCTGTTCTTAATAACCAATCTACGCTCCATACTATTACAAAGTTAGATATCTTTAATGAGCTAAAGAAGAGTTCCGCGTTCTCCTTTAATAATAGATACTTGGCGAACGTCTTCTATAGTATTATACCAGATACTAGAGCCGCAAAAGTATCTATAGTAGGAGAACCTTAAGTTCGAGCTCTTTAGCAGCTTAATAGCTCTATTTAGATTAACCAATTAACGGCAGGCTAATACACGATTTGTTTTAGCAAGGGTACTACAATTTCTCTTAGCACAATTAGGGTCCAAACTAGTGTACGAGATGGATGGATTGGATCTAGATCCAAATCCAGTTAGCCTTAAATCTATTAAATCTATTAGATCTGGATTGAGATCCAAACTTTATCCATACCTAGGCTTTAATTTTGCCGTATATTAAGCCAATTCTGGCGATTTTCGCCACTTATGTAATATAACGGCCTAGTGGTTTTCAGTATAATCTGACTACAGCTGTTTGCTAAGCTCCACTGCAGCTGTCTACCGAGTTCCACCGCAACTGTCTACTAAGTTTAACCGTAACTGTCCACCAAGTTCCACTGTAACTGTCTACTAAGTTCTACTGCAACTGTCTACTAAGTCCACTAAGTTCTACCATAACTGTTTACCAAGTTCTACCGTAACTGTCCACTAAGTTCTACCGTAACTGTCTACTAAGTTCTACCGCAACTGTCTACTAAGTTCCACCACAACTGTCTACCGAGTTCCACTGTAACTGTCTACTAAGTTCTACCGCAACTGTCTACCGAGTTCTACTGCAATCTGCGGACCCTAACTTTTACCAACTAATTAGGATTTTCCATGCCTAGTATAGAAAATTGCTATTAGCTCGCTTACTACTAGCGCCTTAGTAGCACTCGCGAGGATTGCTTAAATTAATAACCTCCACCTCTTAGACCTAATTAACTCTAGAGGAGTTAACTTTATAGGCTTAAGTGGAGTTATATTAAGTCTTAAATTAATAATCTTATTCTTGTCCTAGGAGTAGAGACATAAAGTTGCCTAAATTGTACTCTGCTTAAGGTGGTTACGGCGTTTTGTAATCATCTAGCTAAGACGGCTAAAGATATATTCTGGCTTATTGCTTATAGCTAGAATTAATAGGAGATTAATGGCTATTTAAGCAAGGTGCGGGTACTGTTTATGGCCAATAGTTCTTCACTACTCAATTGGGGTCTTATAATCTTTAACTTGGTTTTGCGTATAATAGCAATTATATTTATCCTGCACGGTAGTAAAACATCGTTAATAGCCGCTCTTCTGAAGACCTTTTATCCTATAGGCCTCCATAATATTAAGCTCACGCTTAGGCTTCTTCTTCTCCGGGGATAGAGCTTCTGAGATAGGCTGTTGCTTATAGTCTATAAGCTATAGATGTTTAACTAATTTACGGGTAGACGTAATTTAAGTCTTCTTATGCTCCCACTAAGCTTCTATATACTGCCAATTGTATCTAGGATGGAGGACGGCTGCGGCGATATAGGCTGCTGACTTATCGATCTTTGTATAGTACTATTGAGCCTTATTAAGTGCGAACTTGATTTATATAGCAAAATGCCATTCTCCTTTAATTAACAAAGGCGGTGCGGATTTAAAGCGTTTATATGCGGAGGTAAGTTCTTTAGTGATACATTTAATGTCCTGCTGAATATTAACTAGCCTGTATAACTTGCCATTACCTAGTTGGCCTTGTAGGTCTCTAGTTACAACCCAGCATGGTTTAAGTAAATTTTTATACTATATTAGAACCTCCTAATCGTCCGCAGTAAGCGTATCTGTAAAGATTATATTCTAAGCACTATCCTGGTCTTCTGGCTAAGTAGATTCTAGCCTCTCTTTTAGTTATTTTACGCGTTGTTGCTCTGACTATATAAAGTCTTTAAATGGCGCGTAAAGCTGATTTAGTGTATAGAATTCCTTATAAGTACTATTCTAGCGGGTAGCGTTAGATCGGGAGAGGTCTTAGGTTGTTATTATATCCCATTGGTCCTCTAGGAGGATGCTCTAGAGATACGTCTTCTGGCCTAATAATTTGTTAATACTATTAATTAACTTATACTTTTAGAACTACTTACTTTTATACCACCGATGTCTTCTCTGAGGGCTCGTATATACCCATATAATTAAGTTATAAGCTTTGCCAACTGGTCCTCGCTTCCTCTATGTCTGTAACTACGCCTTTATGTCCTTAGGTACCATATCCTCCGCTTTAAATAAATCTGGGTTATAACCGTACAAGAGGTGGCGGGCAATAATGTTAATAATATGGCCTAAATAACGTAGCCGGTGCTTAATTGAATTAAAGTTAAACTCCTTTATAATAGCTATCATCGCCGTATTATTATTGGTTGTATTATCTAGTATAAAATACCTAATCTACTTATTCTTAATGCTAAAGTCTTTAATTACGGCAATCACGCCTTCTATAATATTAACGCTAGTATGTGAGCTAGTCTGCTTTGGAATAGCAAGAAGAGTTACTTAAGGCTTAAAATCTTTATTAAGAAAATGGGCAATAATACTATTAAGCGAAAGAAGGTTGCCCAATGTCTATAGGTTAAAAGATAAATGGATCTTACTAACCGCGTATTATAGCTCTCTCTTCACTGCCGCCTTATGGTAAGTATAGCCCTTAATAATCCAAGATCTAACTGACTATCCACTAGGCATACATTCTGCTGCTTAAGGCAATAGATATTTAATAAACTCGCGAAAGACTAGCCCATTGACTTACCTAAAAGACACGTTGTTATAGACGATCTATTAAAGAAGAAGTTGCCTAAACGTCTTCTTATTAAATATACGCGCCAACTTATTGAGAACCTGCTGCTTCTGGGGATTATTTGCATCGAGACCTTTAAGTATAGAGATTGACTTTGACGTGTATAGCACTTCCTTACCCTTCTTGTTGAATATACGACCATGGACTACTTAAATATGCTTTATAATATTAGAGCTTTCTTTATAGGTGTTCTAGGAGTGGGCCTTAATGCTATACTTGCAATAACACTCCTTGTAAAGCCACCATCGGTCGCTGGTCTTATGGTTCTCTATTAGTACGCCTAACTGCTAGATTGGGGAGGAGAGCTTGCTGTTACCTTTGGAGATTAGGATAATATAGCCAGGTAATCTGTTCTAGTTAACCCAAGACCAATTAAACTGACTTTTATCTTTAGGAGGAGCCTCGCTAGCGCACACTTTAGCAAACTAATTAGTACTAAACATACTAAACGTTGGAGCTATTGTAAGAGTTAAGATCTTAGGTATATTGGGATTAGGCGTCGGCGTTGTTTAAATTATAGTAGATTAATTGGGCTTAGTTATATTAGAGACTTAATCTTCTGGCCTTACTATTATGTCCGACAAGTTAGGAGACCAGGTGGTACGGCAGTGAGGCTACCAGGTAGGGCTATCTCGTGGCTAAAGGTGTAGAGGTACATTTAAGGGAGGTGGTGGTGGTGGAGGTAGAGGTAGTAAAGGTGGTTTGGTAACAGCCTTCTTCTTTCTTGGCTTTAGAGGCATAGTTAATGGTAATAATGAGAATAAGAGGTAAGAGACTTTACTATTTTTACTGTTATCTAACTATGTAACGCACAAATGTACTAGTTTACCCCTTTTACGCCATCTAATGGTTAGTGCAGTAATTAATGCATTACGGCGTTGCCTCAACAACGCTATAAATGGATAACTATTGGATCTAGATCCATATCCACGCCACCAATGGATTAGGCGTGGATTAGTGGATCGATGGATCCCGATCCAATCTCAATCCATCTATCTCTTACACTGGTCCAAACCCCCTTAGGGCACATCACTTTCCATATTATTCCTACGAACACCCCGTTTCTATTTTATATTAGAGATATGGACAAATTAGGCGTTAAGCTTAATAACCTTAAAAATGTACTTATTTAGGGAGATAATTAGGTGCCTGTTATACGCAAGTAGGGTTACCCCTAATTGCTCCTTTATTAACTAGAAAAGAGTGTTACTTAAAGCCACTTAACTAAGTTAGAGTTACGCCAACTACACCATTATTTTAGCCACCTATCCGTTTATCAATTACTTAGGGTTATTTAGTAAGTAGGCTATAAAGTTAAGGTTAAGGCAATTAAGCATCTTATAAAGTACTACTATTACTGCCAAATAAACCAGAAGTCCCCTAGCCGATTTAAGTTCACCCTTAAAGATAACTACAACTTTAACTTCTATATTATCGTTAACGTTATATATCTTAGCGGCAAGCTAGTACTCTAAGTTATTAACTTTTTAACCTCCTTCTAAGCCGCACGTTTCTTAAAGGACATATTAGCTAGGAACGCATAGGATACCCTTTAATTATACTAGATTAATATCTACCTAGGACCCCCTAATTAAATTATCTATAATATAGGAAAGAACTTCTTATCTACAGAGTTTTAATAATAGATAAAGGCAATGGTAATTAAGGTTAAAGAAGTCCCTATTAAGGCATATAATAGTATTGGAAAAGTAGAGCGATATTACACGCCATTACGCCGCGTATATAAGATTATCTCTTTAGAACTAGAGGACGCTAGTAAAAAACTTACCTTATAAATAGCTATTAAAGCCATTAACGATTCCGCTGGCCCAGATAGACTTATACCTATATTGCTAGTCTTTAGCGCCTACCCTTAAATAACTAATAATTCTCTACTATCTCCCTCTGTTGTATAACGAGCTAAGGCTATTCGCAAGGCAATGAAGGAGGTCCGACGTCTCTACGCTATACGCTAGGTTAATAATGCACTAGAAATAAGAAATGGCCTAAACACCTTAACTACGCTTAATCTACCACTCCAGTCTGAGGTACGCGTATGGCGTAAAAAGGGAGGATAGTTAGGCCTATATTAACTTATTGCAATTAATGGTTAAACTTATACTATTTAGATGCCTTACGGACCCACTTAATTCCGTTTAACTGTTATTAAGTCTTACTATAAAGATAATAGTTTTAAGCCTTTATAGGATGCCCTAAAAGATACCCTAGAGGAGAACCATAATTAATATACTCTAGAAGGCGACTACAATTCTAATATAATTATAGTAGATATACCATAACTATAACGCAGTAGAGGTCGCCCAAAGGGATTATAAAATTGCCAATATCTTGTTAATTTCGAAGAGTAATTTGTTACCGCTATTAAGAGTAGAGATAAGTTATTAATGGCCTTTATAACAGCTAAAGAGAAGGCTGACTTTAAGCTCGCAAAATAGCTCTAAAAGGAAGGCTATATTATAACTTTAGGAGCCCCTTTCTAAGCATCTAACAAGTAGGAGATTAACGGTCTTATTATAAGAGGAGTTTTTAAATTTAAGAAATATAACCCTGCTAAGTTTGATGGAGTTCGCATATTTAAGTTAAGAATAGTTAATAAGATTAAAGGCAAAGCTACTAATACCCCATTTAAGAAGTTAAGGCTAGTTATTTAAGGCTATAATAATAACGGCAAGGAAGTAATCCTTATATAATCCCCTATAATTTAACAAGCTAGTTAGCGAGTTATTATTGCGCTAGCTCCCTCCTTAATAAAAAATGGAATGGCAGTTTATTTATAAGATATTACCCAGGCCTACACCTAATTAGAGACGCACCTTTAGCGCTTAATATTGGTATACCTTCCAAAGCAAATTCGCCACCAATATCCCGAAGATACGATTATAGTTATGCTTAAGCCATTATATAGAATTGCAGAGGCAGGAACTTATTAGTGGGCTACTTATAGCAAGCACTATAAGGAGAAGCTTTTAATAACTACTTCTATATTTAATCCCTGCTTCCTTATTATAACTACGGGAACTCCGTTCGGAATTATTAGCATGTAAACCGATAATATAATTATCTTAGGAAACGACTAATTCTTAGCTCTTAAAGAAGATAAGCTAGTAAAGGCAAATCTTATAGCAAAGCTAAAGGAAAAGCTTAATTTAACAACACTATTACTCTTTAATAGATGCATCCTCTCCCTAAACAAGGATTCTATTGCTTTGCGCCAGAAGGGTTAAAGCAAGAAGATTAACGTTATTAACGTTAATTCTCTAAAGCAAGGATACGTGGAGTAACGCGCTTATAGAGCGTATGTTGCTTCTATCTATTAACCTAAGGCTTCCTTTAATCTCTCTATTGCCGCCTAATACTAGGAACCAACTAAGGATAATATTCTTGCCCTAAATAAGCGTCTTTCCTAGTAAATAAACCATCTTAATTAGGGACTACTCTATGTGCCTATTAATCTTCCTACCGCTAAGCTCTTTATATTTATTGATAGATCGTTTATAAATAATAAAGATTTTAGCTCCTAGTTAGGATATAAGATTATTATTATAAATAAATCTACTAGAGAGAATAACTTTATAATCTATAGTAATCTTACCTATTAGAGCTTAACTAAGAGCAAGTATGTTACTTAAAGTGTTCTAGCGTCAGAGATATATGGAATAGTTGGCGGAGTTAACATAGTAGTCGCAATTAGAACTACCCTAAAAATAATTATAGATTAACTCGAACTTCCCGCTATCCCTATAATTATATATACCGACTTATACTCCCTCTATAAGTGTTTAGTTAAGCTTGGTACCACAAAGGAGAAGCGCCTTATAATTAACATTATGGCACTTTAGCAATCCTATAAACGGCAAGAACTCTTTAAGATTTAATGGATTAATAGCCAAGATAACCTAGTAGATATAATAACAAAGGCAAACCTAAATAGGGCTTTAAAAACGTTTGTTAACACAAATACTCTACGTGTATAGGTTAAAGGTTGGGTTAAAAGGGAGTAGGAACACGATAATCTGCAGACCCTAATTCCAACTAGCTAATTAGGATTTTCTATCCCTAAAATGGAAAATTGCTATTAGCTCGCTTATAACTAGCGCCTTAGCGGCCCTAACATAATGTGCACCCACGACTCCAAGCAAGAAAGCACCACGTGCTAAGATGCAAATTTTAGAACAGCGAGACTTATATTATAATGGCAATAGTAAGTAAGGAGGATTGATATTTGTTACGCTAGCCAAGCAGTATTTGTATATAGATGGCAACCACAAAAGAAGAGTTGCTAGTGTAGGGAATGAGGCAAGCGGTCGTCACGTGACGCCGCGGCACTAGCGTGGCGAGGAGTCTTAAGCTCCTCGCCCTTCCTTATTCCAATTAAGAAATAAGTATACTAACCAACATCACTGTAACCTACTCGAGTAGTCGTTATTGGTGAGTCACCCTGTGTGACCAACACATATTTTAAAGCCTTTAGGTGTCGGAATATTAACGGTTTCAGGGGCGTGGCCCATAAAGCGTTTAATTGTTTTGTTAACCGCAAGGTGGGCGCTAGGGCTGTAGAGCTTCCTGTAAGTAAGTTGGAGGTGCTTAGCAAGTTCAGCAACTCAATTAAATGTAGTTCAAGGTATAGGATTGTTTTTGGGCCAAGGTGTAGTGCATTAAAAGTAACGATCAAGTTGCTGAAATCTAACGCTTCCTATGTATTTTTTAACGATATGCTCGGAGCCATATATATCCAAACTCCGCCAATAGTCCTCAATGGACGATTTAGTAGTAATACCCATATAAATAAGCACTGCTAAATATGTATATAGTTCCTGCTTACATATCGGTTGCCATACGCGTGGTTATTTAGGTTCGTTTTTAGGTAGATGCAGCTCTGCATAGGTATTTGTCCATTCTACAAGCTTATCTATTATCTCATCTATAAAGAAAAGATTAAATAGCTGTATAGGATTGTGTCGATCAACGTTAGAAGGAAGATTTGGTGCACCATGGTCGTCCCAATTGTATATTTGTAGTAGTTGGAAATTAAGCAGTGGCTAGGGTTTCAGAGGGGTTTTTTTCGCAGTCCGATTAGGTGGAACGTTATATTGGGTAGACTCGATAAGATCTATATCATTGGAAGTATAATTGGAAGGCATGGTGGCTAGTAATCTATTAATTGAATCTATGTAGGTGCACGCGTAATTGAGAGTCTGGTGTTTTGGTGTTCCGCGCACGGACTAAGCTCCAGATGGACGCTGACGTGTTAAGGGATAGCTATAGGTAAAGAGCTTACTCTAATAAATCCTTTACTAAGGTGTTTATCTAAGTACTTCTATAGTACTTAAAGTTTATTCTAAGACATTCTATATAGGGGTCTAAATCCTAGCTATTTTCCTTCTTTAAGTATAATCTTATAGTTATATAGTTAGTGCTCTACTAACTTATCAACTTCCTTTTATAAAAATATTTCTAAATATTTATAGTAGTATACTAGTACTTTTATGGCAGGATTAGTGTACTTCTTTAGTGCTAGGGCCTTTTTAATATCAGCTATTATAATAGTAAAGATTATATATTTAGGTTTCCTAGCAAGTTATACTAATATGGTAGCTCTAATTATATAGATATCTAAGGTGTTAAGCGAGCTTAGGTTATCCTTAGTTTCTTATATAGTTTCTTATTTAGTTTTAGGTTTGGTATTAGGTATAGAGTTAATATTAGATTTAGGTTTAGGTTTTTTAAGTATCCTTTTTATAGTAGAATACTAGTTCTTTTAGTACTTTTATATATTAAGCTTAAGCTTTTACTTAGTTTAGGGTATAGTAGTCAAAGTTAGTTTATATAGTCTAGGGTAATTTCTAGGTTCTTAATAAATATTAGTGGAAATCTTATATTAGTGGAATTTAGTAGAATTCTTAGGTTAGTGGAATTAGGTGGACTTTTTAAGTATAGGATAGATATTAGTAGAAATTTTAGACTGGTAAATCCTAGTAGATTTTTTAAATTTTAGTTTAGGGTCTAAGTAGTAAGTTATAAAACACTTCTGCTTATAACGGGAGGCGGTTAAAAAAAGCTTAAGGTTGTTTTAATTAATAGTTACCTTATATAGATTTATCTAGGGTTATTTAAGGATTACTAGGTAACCTAAGGTAGTTATAAAAAGCCTAATTAGTTCTTTATAGTTTAGGTATTAGAGTCTTAGAAATACTATATGGGTAATACAGCCTAAGATAGTGCATTTACTATTAAATCTAAATATATTAATATGCTGATTAAAGGGGATTAGAGTAAAACTATTATTTTATATAAAGATCTTATTAATAAATCCTAGACTACTAGCTCCTATATTAATTAGGACTTAAGTATTGGCCTATTAATTATTCTACTAAAGATTATAGTTAACAGTTATACTGCAATCCTAATAGTTAAAGTTTATAATATCCAGAGCATTTAATAAGATCCTAAGGTAGCGCTGTCCTAGAGAGCAACTTAGCTCTAAGATCTTCCTTTTAAAGGTAATTAGGGCGGGGTTCTTATAGAATATTAGTTATAGCTTTATCCTTATAAGTGGTGCTTACTAGATATAAAGCTAGAACTAGGTAAAGATTAAAGATAATAACTAAAGGATTAATGCGGTAAATAGTTATTAGTATTAGTTATTTATAAATTGTATTAGGGTACAGGGACGGAGCAGTATCTTAAAATATAAGTCTTACTTCCGCATTTAAAGTAAAGGCCTAGCTTAATACGTTATTCTTATTTAGGAGACCCTAGTAGGGCGTACTTTAGGGTTTTAGAGTTAATGTCTATAGCATTAGAGTGCTTAGACTAAGAAGATAACCTAGTAGGGACTTATAGAGCTATTATATTATATTAAGGAGCGGGCTTTAGTATTAGACGTAGTATATTATTATACCATTTATTAATAATATTTATATAGGCGTTAAGGGCTTCTAGTAGATCTACACCTATTAGAGAGGCTTTTAGTTTAGGGCTTAGGAACTTAATAAGGCTATTAATTAGTGCGGAGTTATTCCAGCCTATTTTCTTTACGTAACAGTTAAACTTAAAGAAGTATACTGGGAGGCCTTTTATTTCTTAAGTTATATAGTTTATCTTCCTTTAGACAGTAGCTTAGCGGTTTAAGTTGCTGTATATAGCTTTAAAAAGTATAACTAGGCTTTATACTAAGTTTGGTTAAAGAGGTTTAATATTATAAGACATCTCCATAACACCTTACATACGTCTACCTATTTCCACCGACGTAGCAAGAAAAGACTAACTGTGAGACGGCAACCGGATAGCAATTTGCCGGCAATCTATAGCAATCTAACGGCAATCTGCCGCATTCTGCCAAGTTCTACTAGGACCGCCCCTTAAATCCTATTCTACTCCGTGTATATATTAACTAAGTAACCAAACTAACAATATATACCCTTTTTTTCCCGTTTCCTTACCTTCTCTCCTTATATAACATCTTAACCTTATTATATAGTTTATATATATAGCTTAATAATATCTACTTTGCTATATATTATTACTACTTATACTTACTCTGTAACACTATATTACGTTAAAACCTTAAAAACCTATACTCCGCCCTACCCTATTTAAAATACAGAACAACCTTAAAGCCTCTATAACGGCCGCTAACATTATATCCGCACTCTAGGAACAATTAGTAGATATATAAAAGTCCTTTATAGATGCCCTTACACAAAACTAAGCTGCTATAGCTTAATAGCAAGCCAAATAAGAAGCATAGTATCAGAAAATAATTAAGGCCCTCTAAGAAGAAATCCGCATCCTTAAGACGCCCATATTAAGCCCTTAAGACTAGTTGCTATTACTAGAAGCCAATATGCGGAATATAAGCCCTAAACTAGTAATAGTTATCCCACCAGTAGAACCGACTACTATGTTATAACAATGTAAAAAACTATTAAACCCTTTAGTATTTACTAGCAAATAATAAGAGCTTTAGTTATTTTTAAGCCGGCTTAAGAATAAGCTAACTGGTAATGCTAACTATTACCTATCTAAAGCTAACCGACTTTACTACGCCCTAAGTTAACTAGGAGGAGATATAGCTAACCTTATTAAACCTCTTTAGCCGAACTTAGTATAAAGCCTAGTTATATTTCTTAAAGCTATATATAGTAACCTAAACCGCCAAGCTACCGCTTAAAGGAAGATAAACTATATAACTTAAGAAAAGAAAAGTTTCCTAGTATACTTCTCTAAATTTAATTATTACATAAAGGAAATAGGCTGAAATAACTCCGCACTAATTAACAGCCTTATTAAATCTCTAAGCCCTAAACTAAAAACCTCCCTAATTAGTGTAGACTTACTAGGAGTCCTTAATGCCTGCACAAACGTTATTAATAAATGGTATAATAGTATACTACGCCTAATACCAAAGCCCGCTCTTTAATACAATATAACAACCCCATAAATATCTATTAAGTTATTATCCTAGCCTAAGCACCCTAACGCTATAGATATTAACACTAGGACTCTAGGATATGCCCTACTAGGGTCCTTTAAATAGGAATAATATACTAAGCTAGGCCTCTGTTTTAAATATTGAAGTAGCTTTTACCTCTCTAATTACTACTCTGCCCCCTTCTAAAAAGATCTATAAATAGTTAACACTAGCAGCTGTTTACTATACCAATCTTCTAGCTACTAACCCTAATCTTTATCTGGCTCCAACTCCATATCTAGTAAACACTACTTATAAGGATAAAGTTATAACTAATGTTCTAGAGGAACCCCTTCCTACTTACTACTAAAAGGCATATTATAGAGTTAAGTCGCTCTTTAGGACAGCTATATTACAGAATCTTGTTAAATATATTAGATATAGCAAACCCTAACTCTTAAGATTGTAGTATAACTATTAACCACTATCTTTGGCAGAAAGGTTAATAGGCTAATACTTAAGTCCTAATTAATATAGGAGCTAGTGGTATAGGATTTATTAATAAGATCTTTATATAAGACAATAGGTTTACCCTAATACCCCTTAACCAGCATATTAATATATTTAGATTTAATAGTAAATGCACTATCTTAGGCTGTATTACTTATGTAGCGGTTCTAAGACTCTAATACCTAAACCACAAAGAATTAATTAAGCTCTTTATAACTACCCTAGGTTACTTAGTAATCCTTAGATAACTCTAGATAAAGCTATATAAGGTAACCATTAATTAGGACAGCCTTAAGCTTCTATTTACCGCCTCCCGTTATAAGTAGAAGTGCCTTATAACTTGCTGCTTAGACCCTAAACTAAAATCTAAAAAATCCACTAGGATCTACTAATCTAAAATTTCCACTAATATCTACCCTATACCCAAAAAGTCCACCTAATTCCACTAACATAAGAATTCCACTAAATTCTACTAACCCAAGAATTTCACCAAATTCCACTAATATAAGATTTCCACTAATGTCTACTAAGAACCTAAAAATTATACTAAACCACACAAACCAATCCTAACTGCTATACCGCCCCAAACTAAGTAGAAGTCTAAGCTTAATATATAAAGGTACCAGAAGAACTGGTATTCTACTATAGAAAGGATACTTAAAGAACCCAAACCTAAATCTAATACTAACTCTATACTTAATACTAAACCTAAACCTATATAAGAAACTAAGGATAATCTAAGCTTACTTAACACCTTAGATATTTATATAATTGGAGCTACCCTATTAGCACAACTCGCTAGAAAACCAGAATATACAATCTTTACTATTATAATGGCCGATATTAAGAAGGCCTTAGCACTAAAGAAGCATACTAACCCTGCTATAAAAGTACTAGTATACTACTATAAGCACCTAGAGGTATTCTTATAAAAGGAAGCTAATAAGTTAGTAGAATACTAACTATATAACTATAAGATTGTACTTAAAAAAGGAAAATAGCTAGGATTTAGACCCTTATATAGAATATCCTAGAATAAACTTAAAGTACTATAAAAGTACTTAGACGAGCACCTAAGTAAAGGATTTATTAGAGTAAACTCTTCGCCTATAGCTATATTAATAATCTTTATTAAGAAACCTAGCGGCGGTCTAAGCTTCTATATAGACTACCAAGCCCTTAATACTATTACTATTAAGAATTAGTACCCGCTCCTGTTAATTTAAGAGATACTAAACTAATTAAGTAAGGCTCGCTACTATATAAAACTTAACCTTATCCATATATTCAACCGCCTCTATATTATAAAATGAAATAAATAGCTTACCGTATTCTGTACTAGATACGGACTATTTAAATACTTAGTAACGCCGTTTGGCCTTATAAATGCCCTAAGTTAATTTTAACGCTTTATAAATAATACCCTATAACCTTATCTAGACGTTTTCTGTACTGCTTATATTAATAATATTTTAGTATATAGTAATAACCTAACCAAATATAAGAAACACGTTAACCTTATCTTAGAAGCCCTATATAGAGCTAGCTTATAATTAGATATAGATAAGTATAAATTCTATAAAATAGAAGTCCTATACCTTAAACTTATTATTTCTATAGACAGTATATAAATGGACCTAAAAAAGATTAAAGTAATTGTAAACTGGTAAGAACCTAAGAATATTAAGGATGTAAGAGCCTTTATAGGATTTGCTAACTTCTACTAACAGTTTATTAACAACTTCTCTGCTTTAGTTTTACCCCTTATAGCTCTAACCCAAAAGAATAAAGCCTTTATCTTTAATAAGGAATATAAGAAGGCCTTTACTTATTTAAAAGTTATATTTACTACTATACCTATACTTTAATACTTTAACCTAAACCAAAAGAGTGTTATAGAAGCTAATTTATCTAACTATGTTATTAGAGGCATTTTGTCTTAGTATAATAAGAAAGGAGTATTACACCCTATAGCATACTTTTTAAAACAACTAAGCCTAGCTAAATATAACTATAAGATCTACAATAAGGAATTATTGGCTATTATTAGGTGTTTTAAATAATAGTAACCTAAACTAGAAGGCGCTAGATTTCCAATTAAGGTCCTTAGCGACTATAAGAATCTATAGTACTTTACAACTATAAAACAGCTAAGTTATTATTAAGCCTACTAGTTAAAATATCTATTTTATTTCTAATTCTTAATTATATACCGCCTAGGCGTTTAAGGTTAAAAACCTAATGCCCTAACCTAACGTTTATAAGACATACTAGTATAGGAAGAAGTGTATATGTGACGGTTCGTCTATATAGCTACCATTAAGGCGTCGTCGGTCACGGATCAACGTTGCCCTAACGTTGCCCCGACAACCGAACATGTATATAGTCGTCTACCGCGCCCCTTTCTTTAAGCCCTTACCTTAGTCTATTTATAATATAGCCCCTTATTATTGCTTAATCTATTAGATCGCTCCCACGGAAAGCTAGCCGTGATATTAGACTAAGGTCTACCTTAACTGGCCTATAGAGGCGACACAATACTAGGTCCAACAGTTAAACGTATAGCCAGATAGAGAGCTGTTCTACCACTACAACTACAGACCAATTAACCCTCTAAGCCCTACTCAAGGCAGGCAATTGCAATAGCGGATTAAGTAGTTAAAAGAAGAGACTGCAGTAATTAGATTAAAAGGATCACCCTAATTACAATCTTAGTAGCAAGAGTTGCCTAAGAAAGCAAAAGAGATACTATAGTAAAAAGGAGCGCGTTAAGGCCTAGCGCGCTAGAGATAGCTACCGACCCAACACTAGCAGCACATGAGGAACCCGTAGACGCGTTACTTGAGCCGCCGGAGCTCTAACCGTACTACGGCGAGACGGAGCTCGCGGACGATATAAAGAGCAAATGGGACCGTCTTATGGCGTAATTAGAAGACGACAAGAACCCTATGTACTTCAAAATGGAGATAAAGAGAGAGTACATAGCCGCGACTACTTAAAGCCTAGCCGCGATCCCTATAACTAAACTTATAGAAGAGCTGAAGCTCTAGGGAATACGAAGAAAGGCAATAGAATAGTAGATCGCTATGCTATAGCGTCTTATAAATAACCACGCGCATAAGGCCCTTAATGGGAAAGAGGAGGCCAAGGCAAAGATAGCGGAGCTTAAGGAGTACTTAAATAACAGGATAGACGAGCTCCGCAAGGCCAATTAGAAGATATTAAGGATAGGCCGTAAGGTTACTATACAAGCCCTAGATCAGGAAGACAGCAAGCAAGGAAGCATACCGTTACGGATAATATAAGAAGGGACACCACTCTTTTAGACAAGCAGTATTACGGGCTTAGGACGCACGGTAAAGTTTCTAAACCTACCTACGCTAATAGATGGGAAAGAGCCTACCTATTATACCTAGAGCGGCCATGTACGAAACAAGCTTTAATCTAATATAAACTGGTTCTATTAAGACAACCCAGATTAGAAAGAGGATGCAAAAGTGGCGTATATTAAGATACGTATAGGAGGCAAAGCTTATAACCACCTCTTACCCTACCTAGAGGTAGAGCGCGATGCGGAACGCAACCCTACTAGTAAAGAAGTACTTAAGTTCCTAAAGAACGTCTTTAAGGACCCAGATTGCCGTATTAAGGCCCAGCAGGAACTTAAAGGCCTTAAAATGCCGTACCTAGGAGACTTTAATAATTTCCAATCTAACTTTATACGGCTAGTAAATATCTCAAGAATACCACAAGACTAGTGGAAAGAGGAGCTTTATAATAAGCTTTATGACAGCCTATGCGTCTAAATGGAAGTTAAGGTAGTAGACAAAGACTGTAACTTCTAGGCCTATTACAAGACTGCCCAACAGTACGCCTAAGGTCTAAAGTAGATAGGTAAGGAGCGAAGTAACTATAGAGCAGCCCAGGCTATTAAGAGAGCTTCTACTAGGGGCGCTAAAGAGACTAAAGGTCCCCCCCCCTTTTAGCAGCCTCTAACTCTAGCACTAGCCGCAAAAGCGCCAGTTACCTATTTTAACTATAGTAAGCAAGGATACTACTCTAATAACTACTTAGCGCCGAAGAAGACGGAAGCTAAAGTAATTAACCAAAGCAAAGAGTATAAGATAGTTACTAACTTATTAGAATTGGAAAACGAGTAGCTTTAGGAGAAGTCTTCTACCTAGAGTAGATTGGAGCAATTAATACAGCGCCCATATAGCTAAAGGAAATCTTAGGAGGCGCAGCCCTTATAACACTATATAGGATCGCGCTAGGCAGCGTGGCTCTTAATATAATAAGCCTACTTAACTCTAGTGCGGGCGGAGAGGCTTTTATACACCATAAGCTACTACTAATTATTAAGCAACGACTGCAACCAAAGCTCTATAAGATTAAAGGACGAGGAGTTGCTATATCCGGCCATAATAATTAGCAGACGGATATAATTAGATAGCTCTTTAGGGCTAACCTAGTTATAGATGGCCGACGAGTCCCTATATAGTTCCTATTCTATAATACTAGCCGCCATAATCTTCTTATTGGCTATAGGTGGTTTAAGAAAACTAGGGCCCTTATTAATTGCAAACACTGGGTCTTAGTATGGCGAATTAAGAGGAACTACCATAGCAGGCAGGACATAATTATACTAAGAAAGGAGCTCCTACCCCTGCCGATTAATAAGGATTACTAGAGAGACGTAGATTAAAGAGACGCATTACTAGACCAAAAGCCTAGGTATACCCCCTAATATATCCTTAAATGTATAGTCGCGATCAGAGAGCTCTAAGAGAAAAAGCCCCCTACTAAAATTAAACTAGAGGGGTAAGCTAGGCTGAAGTAAACCAAACGGACCTTATATAACTATAAGTATACTTGGAAGATTGATACCTAAAATGCAATTAGGAAAATAGAGGACCAGCTCTACCCTAGGCCAACTTTACCATTAAAGCTGAGAGCAAGGAGGCTTTTATCTACTAGGGAGTTTAGAGCAGCAAACATTACGCTACTTAAGGCAAGGAACTTCTTATGAGGAGCAAAGCGCAAGGACGTAGTAATTGGATATACTAGTCTCTATAAGATAGACCAGTTAATAGAGGATAGAAAGGGACAAGACGCCCTACCTAATAACAATAAGGAACTTCACCAGCTTGTTTATAAAAAGCTGCTATAGCCCTACTAAGAATATACTAATAGCTTCTTAAAGGCTATATCTGATACGCTACCACTGTATTATAAGGGAGTAGACCATAATATTATTCTTAAAGGCGATAGCCGCAATCTAGCCCCTAGCCCACTATATAATATATCACTAGAGCAGCTAGAGCTTGTTAAGGCCTACCTATAGGAGCACTTATAGAAGGGGTTTATAATACTAAGTAACGCACCCTTTATAGCTCTGGTCCTATTTACCAAGAAGTCTAAAGGGGGGTAGCAATTCTATATTAACTTTTAAAAGCTTAATATAATTACCAAGAAGGACCGCTATCCGCTACTATTAATTAAGGAAACGTTAACTAGGCTATTAAGAGCTAAAATCTTTATAAGCTAGATATTCGGCAGGCTTTCTACCATATACGGCTAAAGGAAGAGATAGAGGAGTTAACTACCTTCCGTATAAGGTACGGATTATATAAGTACCGCGTCCTACCCTTTAGACTATATAACGGCCCTATATCCTTCCAGAGGTTTATTAATAGCGTCCTTTTTAACTACTTAGATGATTTCTATATAGCCTATATAAACGATATCCTAATCTATTTGGATAACCCGCTAAAGCACGAAATCCACATCAAGAAGGTCCTATAGAGGCTTTAAAAGGCAGGCCTATAAGCGGATATTAAGAAGAGCGAATTTAGCGTTACCAAGACAAAGTTCTTAGGCTTTATTATCAGCACTAATGGGATTGCTATAGACACTAATAAGCTAGCTATAATTAGAGATTAGGAGCCCCCTACCTCTATAAAAAAAGTGCAATCCTTTCTAGGGTTCTGTAACTTCTACCAGGCCTTCCTAAAGGATTACGGCCAAGTCATACGACCGCTTAGTAAGCTTATAAAGAAGGAAGCATGGCACCCACTAGGGGAGGAAGAGCTTAAAGCCTTTAAGCGAGTTAAGGCCCTTATACTATTGGGCAGCGTAATAAAGCACTACTTACCGTTCTGAGACACCCGCGTGGAGACTAACGCGAGTAATAGAGTAGTAGCTAGGGTACTAAACTAGCTGCAAGATAATAAGACCTGGAAGCTAGTAGCCTTCTTCTTAAAGATAATGTCCCCTAAAGAGATGCGGTACGAGATCCACAATAAAGAGATACTAGCAGTAATAAGAGGCCTATAGGAATAGCGAGGTCACCTTATCAGCCTCCAGCGTATACCCTTTACAGTAATTACGGACTATTAAGCCCTTAAGTACTTCACAACTAAGAGGCTGCTAAATCTATGGTAGGCCCGCTAGGCAGACCTACTAGCTAATTTCCATATGCGGATTACCTATAGGCTAGGCACGGCAAATATAGTGGCTAATACCCTATTACGAAAGCAAGAGGACCTAAAGACGCAGAAAGAGAAGAATGTAGCCATACGTACTATATACTTAATTAACCCCGCCCTTACAATTGCTATACTAGAGGCAACCTCTAAGGACCCCCCAGTTGCAGTAAATCGCGAATAGCAGCTATACAAGCTAGTTAATTAGATACTCTAGGCCAACCAAACTAGTAAGTCGCTAGTAGGGCTATATTAGCTAGCCAAGCAAGACCAGAAGGGCTAGAAGCTCTAAGGAGGACTACTTACCCACTTTAGCAAGCTAATGGTCCCTAATACTGACTGCCTCCATACCTACCTTATTATAGAGGTATACTCTCGCTAGGTAACCGCTTACTTAGGCAAGATAAAGATTAGGAAACTCGTAGCAGACTAATACTATTGGCTAGGACTACCCTCAGACTATAATACCTACGTAAGAAACTGCAGGGCCTGTAGGAGGACCTATATACCTTAGGACAAAACCCTAGGCCTACTGCACCCCCTACTAATTGGTGAACGCTACTAGCAGCATGTCTCTCTTAATTTTAAGTTCTTCCCAATGGATAAAAAGGGCTTTGACAACGTCTTTATAGTTATTAATCGACTAGGCAAGAGAGCCTTCTTACTACCCTACTATAAAACTGCTACCGTAGCTAACGCAGCAAACCTATACTACCAACACGTCTGGCGCGTGTACGGCCTTTTAGAGACGGCTATATTAGATTAAGGACCCCAATTTATCTCAGCCTTTATAGACAAGCTATATAAACTAACCGGCGTTAAGCAAAAGCTCTCTATATCCGGTTACCTACAAACTAATGGTAATATAGAGGTACTAAACTAGTACATTAACTAATGCTTAAGGCCCTTTATTAACCACTACTAGGATAATTAGTTAGAGCTCCTCCCTTATATAGACTTCACATAGGCAATCTTACCGCACGAATCTACTGGCTTTGCACTATATGAGCTAGAGCTAGGATTTAAGCCGAGGCTTTACTTTAACTAGGAGGAACATATATAAGTAACCTCAACACCTTATAAGAAGCTAATATAATAAGAAGCTTAGGCTTTTATATATAGGACCTAGGACTCAGTTAAATGGGTAAGAGATAACCTAGTAAAGGCCCAAGAGCGGCAGACAAGGTAAGCTAATAGGCACCATCGCGAACTAGACTTTGGAGTAGGTAATCGAGTATACATTACTAGGAAGGGCTAGGCTACCAACCAACTAAGTATTAAGCTAGATAGACAGCTTATAGGGTCCTATAAGATTCTAGGCATAAAAGGATACTCGTATATTATCGACCTACTCCTAAATATAAAGATGTTAAACGTCTTCCATACTAATCGACTATAAAAGGACCTAGATAACCCCCTACTAGGCTAAAACAGGGAGCCAGAGAAGCCAGTTCTAATTAATGGCGAGCCGGAGTATAAGATTAATAAGATCCTTGCTAGTAGAACCTACCACGAAAGGCTATAGTATAAGGTTAACTGGGTAGGCTATAACCCGGATAACACCTGGTATAACGCAGACGGCTTTATCGGCGCCCCCTATAAGATTAAGACGTTCCACGACGAGAGACCCCATAATGCCGGACCACCCGTACGGCTGCTGCAATGGCTAGAGGCGTATCACAAGGACGTAGATCTAGAGCCCTCAGAGGAAGACAATAAAGTAGAGAAGGACGGAAGGGCAAGATAGACAAGGAGAGCCTAACTATGAGGATCGAGGGCGATCCTCCTGGCTTAAAGGGGGGTGATATGACGGTTCGTCTACATAGCTACTATTGAGGCGTCGTTGGTTACGGATTAACGTTGCCCTAACGTTGCCCCAACGACCGAATATGTATATAGTCGTCTACCGCGCCCCTTTCTTTGAGCCCTTACCTTAGTCTATTTATAATATAGCCCCTTATTGTTGCTTAATCTATCGGATCGCTCCCACGGAAAGCTAGCCGTGACAGTATACTTACTATAATTAAACCCTACTTCGCCCTAAGCTATTTAACCCTTCTATTAAAGATGTTATAATATACATCTTTAAAATAACTAATTAATTAGTTAAACAGATAATAGTTAATAAATACCTAAATAATAAGTTTATCCAAGAAACGCTTAAGCTAATTTAAGACAGCATTAGACGCTCTAAAAGGATTTCTTTAAGTAAATATAAAGCTTGCAAAGACCGCTTATACTACTAGAACTGTTTAATTATACCTAACTATAACGAACTTAAGCTTAAGCTCCTTAAACATATATATAATCTACTAGTAGCCGGCCACCTAGGCTAAGGAAAAATCCTAGAACTCCTCTAATAAGAGTACTATTGGCCAAATATGCATAATATAATAAGAAGGTATGTCTTTAGCTACTATACCTACTAACGAGCCAAAGCTTTATATAAGATATATAACGGCCTTTTAAAGCCACTACCTGTTCCAGACTAAAGATAGAAGAATATCTTAATTAACTTTATTATTAAGCTTCCCGCAAGTAAAGGGTGTATAAATATTATAGTAGTTATAGACCAACTATCCAAGATAAAATACTTAATTGCCTGCCCTAATATATTAGCACCTACCATTGCCTAATTGTTCCTAGATTATATATAGAAACTCCATAGACTTCCTAAAATAATTGTCTCTAATAAAGGTAGATAGTTTATCTTTATATTCTGGAAGGAACTGACTACCTAACTCTGTATTAAAGTACTGTTGTCTATAGCATACTACCTAGAAACAGATGGTTAAATAGAACGTGTAAATACTATAATAGAATAGTATATTTGGATATACACGTCATATTTATAAGACAACTAGATAAACTGGCTTATATTTGCCAAGTTTACTATAAATAACTCCGTCTTGGAAACTATAAAGGTCTCCCTATTCCTAGCTAACTACGGCTAGTACCCACAAATAGGTTTTAAACCCTTTAGTAATATCCCTTACCCCGCTTATTATGCCTTGTAGGTTATAGAAGCAAATAAATTTATAAAGAAGATGGAAGAACTATGAGAGTTTCTTACTAATAAAATAATATAGGCCTAATCTATTTATAAAGCCGTAGCAAATAAGAACCAAACTCTAGCACTAGCCTACTAAATTGGTAACTTTATCTGGCTAGATATAAGAAATCTAAATATAAAACGACCTACTAAGAAACTTAATTAGAAGAACGCCGGCCCTTATAAGGTTGAGAGAATTGTCTTTCCTTATACCTACTCATTAAAGCTCCCTAATACGGTTAAAATCCACCCTATATTCTATATGTTAGTCCTCTATTCTGCCGCCCCTATATTAGACGCCCTACCTAGACAGATTTAAGACCCTCCCCTACTAGTTAAAGTGGATAGTAAGGATAAGTACCTTATTAAAAGAATTAACGATATTAAGTATGATAAATAAAAACACTAATATATATACCTTACAAAATAGAGAGGCTTTTATAAGCCTATATAGGAACCTATTAACTCTATAGAACTTATATAAGCCGCAGAAGACTTTTATAAACTCTACCTAGAACTACCACAGCCCTATTTTGTAGAAGCTCGAGTTTAAAGGGGGGGTACTATTATGGGACACCTCTATAATACCTTATACACGTTTACCTGTTTTCACTAACGCAGTAAGAAGACACTAACCGCGAGACGGCAACCTAATGGCAATTTGCTAGCAATCTACGGCAATCTAATGGCAATCTGCCGCATTCTACTATATTCTACTAAAGTTTACCAAATTCTGCCAAATTCTGCTAGGACCGCCCTTTAAATCCTATTCTGCTCTATGTATATATTAACTAAGCAACTAAACTAATAATATATACCCTTTTTTTCCCATTTCCTTACCTTCTCTCCTTATGCAACGTCTTAACCTTATTATACAGTTTATGTATATAGCTTAATAATATCTACTTCGCTATATATTATCACCACTTATACTTACTCCGTGACATTTAATAAGGTTAGCTATATCTCCTCCTAGTTAACTTAGGGCGTAGTAGAGTTAATTAGCTTTAGTTAGATAGTAGTTAGCATTGCTAGTTAGCATATTTTTAAGCCGGCTTAAGAATAATTAGAGTTTTTATTATTTATTAGCGAATATTAGAGGGTCTAGTAGTTATTTAAATCATTATAGTGCAGTAGTTGGCTTAGAGTAAGTAACTACTGCAGGTTTAGGACTCTCGTTTTGCGTATTTATCTCTAGAGATAGTATTTAGTCTTAGGGCCCTAGTATAGGCATCTTAAGGGTACGGACTTCTTCTTAGAGGTCCTTAATTAATTACTAGTGTCGTGTTTCTTATTTAGCTTATTATTAAGTTAAAGTAGCTTAATTTTGTGTAAGGGCGTCTATAAAGGACTTCTATATCTCTACTAATTATTCTTAAAGTGCGGATATAATGCTAGCGGTTATTATAGGGGCTTTAAGGTTGTTCTATATTTTAAAGAGTGGTATATAAGGTTAACGCAATATAGTATTATAGGGCGAGCATAAGCGGTGATAATATATAGCGAAGTAGATATTAATAAGCTATATATAGAAACTGCGTAATAAAGTTAAGATATTGCGTAAGGAGAAAAGGTAAGGAAACGGGAATAAAGGGTATATATTGTGAATTTCGTTGCTTAGTTAATATATACACAGAGTAGAATAGGATTTAAGTAGCGGTCCTAACAGAACTTAGTAGGATTTAGTAGACTTGGCAGAATATAGTAGAATGCGGTAGATTGACGTTAGATTGCCGTTAGATTGCTATAAATTGCCATTAAATTGTTGTTTCGCCGTCGGTCTCTTTTTACTGCGTTGGTGGAAATAGGTAGATATGCGTAAGGTATTATAGAGGTGTCCTATAACAACCACTATTAAAACGTTTTTTTAACCGGCCCTTAGTTTTTAGTAATAATAAAAGTAATAAAACCAGGCTTATATGCAACTGTAATAACGCTTAAAGTTATATCTTAGGGCAATATAATTACGGACTTAAAGTTTTACCCAAATCCACTATTACAGAATCTTCCATCTATAGCTATATTATAAATTAATATAACGCAAATCCTGGATTTGTAATTTCTTGCTGTATATAATATTACTTATCCTTAGGATATTTAGATAAAAGTGTTACCATTTTAAAGCGCTTTATAAGCTCTATAAATCTATACTAATAGAAAAATTATTTATTCAATATTAGGGGGTACATTACAAGTGTAAGTATATTAGGGGATTTGCCAAGACTATCCGGAGACTATCCGGATAGTCTCCGGATACTATTAGCTGATAGGTCTATTATCCGAGAGGCCTATCCGGCCTATCCTCCGCAGGTCTGGTAGCGCAAGCCTATACGATTGGATTGTCTATAAACGAGGATCCAAAGCTAGAGAAAGGAAAGGAGAAGAGTAGCAGCGTCGCTCGAGGTTTTATATACGATCCTCTGGTCACGTGACTGCAACTGTCTGCAATTGTCTGCAATTGTCCGCCACAATCCACCGTTTTCCACCAGCGCCGTAACAGGGATTGGTAAGGATTTAAATATAAGGTAAGAATGTAAATAGGGAGTCTAATAATAGAATAATAGGGTATATTATATAGACAGATAAATTCTGAAGGGAAAAGGAGGAGTCTGTGTGCGAGGTAAAGAAGGGTTTTCCCTGGGCACGTGCAGCGCACGTGCCTTACAGGCGAGTTACCCCTGGGTCGCCCATACCTTACAGCTATATAACTATCTACTTGGTTTTACCTAACATATGCCGAGCAGCGAAAATTAACTTATTTAAAAGGTTGATAACTTTAAAATCCAGTTTAGGAATAGCAGTTATAGGCTTCTATAAAGTAGGAACATGTCACGGAAGTGGGCACGAACCAGAATACAATGTACTAAACAGGGTAGTAATTGAGAAGGCTACGTACGCGTAACTATGCGTGGTTGATACGAAGACATTGGATGAAGAAACAGAACAGGTCGGGTCAACGTGGTCAAAGAAATAGGGGTGGTCGTGGGACGTGCGTAGGTGTCACGGGACGAACGTACGCGGGTGACTCCCGTGACAGAACAGCAGAAAGGCCCATTCTTATAACTTCTTCAGCTAATAGCTTTGGTAGTTTAGTATTATCTACTTTATCTGCCTTATCCTTAGTAGTTTTACCACGGGCCTCAAAAACAGCTCCTAATTCGTCCTTACTATTCTCTATCTAGCTACTTGGCTAAGCCTCCTTAATATCCTTACAGTAATCGGCACCGCTGCCTGCTGGATAGCTACTGCCGACAAGCTATGTGTATACTGCGTTGCTTAAAAGGATTGTGAATGGACTCCCAGGCTTAAGGTGCTTTTGGAGACTTTAGAGGCTTCAGAGCTAAAGACGCACGACGTTTTTTAGGCGGTATAAGGACAATATTTTTCCTGACAATTCAATGATTAAATAGACGGCGATAATATTAAAGCTTTTTAATTAACTACACTAAATATTATAGGCTTCCTAGCTATTCACCGCAATATCCAAGCGTCAATAAGGCGCCAGCACCCTTGCCGCCGAGCAACCGTCCTGACTCGAGGCTTCAACACCAAGCTCCATACGGTATAGAGCCTCTAGATTGGCTAATGAGGCGTGCATATACGAAAAGTCCAAGAAAACTTGCCACATGAAGGGATGGGGCTGCATCGGGTGCATATACAGCGTCTCCTCAATTCCGGTGGTTAGCGCCGCCACGTCTGCACGGCCTTTTTGTAGGGGAAGTTTTGGCATTTTTGCTGTTTAAGGGAAAGTTAATAAAACACGCTAACCACCGGATGCGCCTGGGTGCTGTACACCCTATTGCGCACGGTTTTTGACAGGGGGGGTGTCTGAGGCATTGATGTTACCCCCTTGTAAGGGATACCCTGTAGCGCTCGCCAAGGGAAGCTGGTCGTGAACAAAGCTTTCGAATTCGCTACGCGTATGCAATTTCGCTCGACTGCCACTAACTATACATAGTAATCGTAGCGAACGGCTGTGGCTGCATGCAAGAATCGTCCGGGTTGCCGAGGAGAATTGTTCTGGTTGCCCGGGGGAACGACTAATAGCTGCAACACATTCGGTGTTCGTGGCGCGACTGAACTGGCAAGGCCGCTTCGTGGCACCCTTCGGCTGCAGTGAGATCTTGCGACCGAGGAAGGCTGTGGAAAGATTCTGACCTCTCCTGTCAAGCCTTCTTCCACAAGAACCTCACTCAAATATCATTACAAGAGTCTTCCTGCCAAACCTACTCAAGAACTTTTCGTTGCAGTTCAGCTAGATGGCTCTCTCCAGAACCAGCCGTAGGGCCGACACGAAGAGCATTCAGCGTTCAGCTGCTATGATTTGCAGTTCGGCCGAAGGCTTACCAACAGCTCGAGGAAACCAATCATTTGAGCGCGCCAGTCAAAATACCAACATCGAAGATTCATTAGACGCTTTCTTTCCAACCCTAGAAAACGCCCCAACATCTACTATCGACCATATAAGATATTCAGCCGGAGACATTCAACAAATCGCTAAGTTGCTGGGCCATATTAACATTCCTTGGAGCAGAGTCCCGCGAACGTATATCTTACTACGCACTGTCAACCAGCTCCACCTGCTTAATGAGTTCATTGATCTTGGCTTTACGGATCACTGGCTTCCTGTCTCCTCGCTACAACTACCAGAATCTCTTAGTTCCGCGGCAAAAGCAAACTTCTTGCAGGCACAATCAATCGTACTCACAAAAGCAAGAGACCTTGAGAGCGGCGAAGACGGCCAGCATCAGCACTTTGGAGAAAATGAGCTATTGCCATTCCGGACTGTCAGTCTTCTAGGTTCAGGGGGATTTGGCCAGGTGGAAAAGGTCATTAGCATACTAAGCAACAATGAATATGCAAGGAAGCGTATTCAACGGGAAAAGGTCTTTGGGAGGAACAGGAAAAGCATGAAAAGCTACATAAGCGAGCTGGGGATACTGAAGCGAGTGGATCATCGCCATATTGTGAAGTTAATAGGAAGCTACACCGATCCAGACTTTCTAGGATTGGTTATGTCTCCTGTTGCAGACTGCAACTTGGCAGATTATCTATCCGTCGATCTCATGACAGTGGACAAGAAACAGCACCTGCGTACCTTCTTTGGCTGCCTTACTGCTGCGCTAGCGTATTTGCATGATGTCCAAATCAGACATAAAGATATCAAGCCCCAGAACATTCTGATTAAGGGAGACACGATTCTGTTAACCGACTTTGGGTTATCACACAACTCGGCTGGATCAACGCATAGCACAACTGAAGGGGTAACAGCTATGAGCCCACGGTACTGTGCCCCTGAGGTAGCAAGCTACGAGCCTCGCAACTCATCAGCTGATATTTGGTCACTTGGCTGCGTCTTTGTAGAGATGGTAACGGTCCTAAAAGGCCAAGAAATCCAGTCAATGAGAGCATATTTCAGATCTCATAGCTCTCATGGTCAATTCTTCAGTAACAACCCAGAAGCCACGACGGAATGGCTCCTGCTGCTGAGCGCGATGGAGCCACTTTCTGATAACAAACCTCTTCAATGGGCTGAGGATATGCTGAAACACGATCGTCGCCTCCGCCCAAGAGCGCGGACGCTAGTCGAAGTAATCCAAAGCGACACGTCTACGTATTTCTGTGGCCGTTGCAAAAAATTATTCCTAGACGGTGGAGGTTATTGTCACTGATTGAGGTCCTTCCTCTATTCGTATGGGCCCGACCAGATCGGCGCAGAATTTTCTGGACGAGTGCTTGTTACTCCCGCGTTATTTGTGCCAACTTAACAAATAGGTCTGGTCATCATCCTAAGGAGTGATGCAAAGGCTGTCAAGCTCAAAGAACATCAATTTACTAGTGTTTTCCTTGCAAATCTGGTAGTGTTAGTTAATTTCAGTGATCTTTGGACCGGGTTAATTTTTAAGCTCCGTGGTGGAGGTATAGTTTGATTGGAGTGGATCTTATCAATTTGATTGATTGGATGGAGTGGATTCGAGGCCGTGGAGCTCCAAGAGCTCCAAATCTAACCTAATAAGGAAAAAAGGTGCGTGCGTATATTAGTGTTAGGGTCTGTTCGGTTGCAAAACCGTCAGATCGGATATGAACTAAAGGTCCAGCAGAAAGGACGCATTCCTTCCTAATTTGTTACGCGTCTAGGCTTTAACAAAAGCCTCTATATTAAACTATAATCTGTAACGGGAGCTTCGAGCAATATATTAAGGGGCTGTTTGGTTGCAACTTTATATTCAATATGGAAGCTCTATGTTTAACCGATATGGAGCTTAAATACGATTATAAAGCGATTATTTGGTTAAACTCCTTAAAATCAAAATTAGCTACGGAGGTCCGTAACAAAAGTTCTTCCACCTTCCTAATTAGGAAGTTTGGCTTACCGCCCACTAAAATATTATAAACTTTATTACTAGAGGCTTAAAACTTGCATTTAAAGCTTTAAATAAAAGTCAATATATAGGCGATTAATTAATTAATAAGTGTGAGGTAATAGGCTCCGCACTACCCAGCTACGGCACAAACCCTAAAAGGTAAGCGAGTTACTGGCAAGATGCCAGGCACGGCTGTGCGGAATAATACATATATGCGAGGTGACTTCGTTACCTAATAATGCATCCCTCCCAATGGCGACTGTCCTTAGGCGCAATGCCCTGTCCTATAGTAAGGCTTGGAAGCGCGGATTAGTGCCGACCTACGGTTACAATGCCGGCTCGCGGATGCACAGTTATCGCGCCTAGTATATTGGACCTCCAGTAGCTAGAGCGCGGCGCCTAAAGAGGCCACCTCGCGCTTTGGTCGCGTCGCGACCGGCTAGGCTGTCCCTAACTTAGCCTAGGGTTCGAACGAGGTTCAAACCCAGGAGGCCTTAGGTATAGGGGTGTGAGCTTACACTTACACATGTACATACACGGTGTACACGTGTATTCTGGAAGCTTACACCGTGTATTGCACGGGCTATATGCTTAGTAAACAGTGTAATAAAGGGTCTTTACTAGAAGGAGGTTGCTACCTATAAACTCCCTAGTAAAACCTACCTAAAGGTCGTCTATATCCACTGCCAGAAGATATAGCACTTAAATAGTCGTTAGAAGGTAGTTGCCCACCTAAAAGAATGCTAAGAACTGCCTTATGTTAGCAACTCAGTCAATTAAGGCACGAGCACTGTGACGGTGCTGGAGCGCGTCACCGGCCATATTCAACCAATCAGGATTTTCCATGCCCGGCATGCAAAATCGCTATTGGCCCGCTTACCACTAGCGCCTTGGCGGCCCTCGCGACATGCCTACCTACTGCCCCTGAACGATTCTTCTTCTTCTTCTTCTTAGCTTAGTATTCTTGTATAGTAGCAATCTACAAGCTCCGGTTTAGAAGCATTTATATAAGCCTGTTATATTATACTAAGCTCTCCATACACTGCCTAGGAAGGCCTTAATAATATCCCACCCTAAAAAAAGACCTTTGTCTGCAATAACGCGTCAACGCGTTATACTCAAACATTAAAAAACTCACACTACTACGCCTAAGAAGGCCCTAATAATATCCCACTTTATAGGCCAGACTGTACTTAACCTATACCCCTGAAAGAACCCTGGAATTAAAACCGAATTATATAATTCTAACAAACTTTAGGAAGCTGATAATGGTACCTAAAGTAAGCTTATCTAAAAGACCTGCCTCTACCCAAGAGGAATATGAGATCTAGTTAGGATCAGAAATTAAAGACAATAACAACGTTATAGGTGTATATAAGCAAATTTATGCCCTTGCTGCCAATTAGAAGGTCGATTGTCTTCAAGCCTAAAGTATATAAGAGACTCTAAAGGAGATCCTAAAAAGCCTTACTGCCTTATAAAACAGCCCAGCCTCCCCTTTATAAAGCCTTAGTTAACCCATTTGCTTAACCAAATACGATATACCAGAGAGTACGGACATAATAATAAAGTAATTAAAGTCCGTCAAGCTCCCTAACCCCCTACTATTATTGGACGGCATAGACCCGACCTTTAAGAACTGGAGAATTTAGGTATAAGAAAAGCTTTATATTAACCACAACCATTTCCCATCTAAAGAAGCTAAAATGCTCTACCTCTTTAGTTGAACTATTAGGGACGCCTAACAACACCTTTAGGCTAAGTTTGAGGATAAGTTACCTATTCAGTTTACATCTGTTAATAAGATAATATAGCATCTGGCTACTATCTATATTAATCCGAATAAAGTACGGGATGCCCATTATAACTATAATCGCCTAATAATAAAATTAAACTAATCCTTTACTGAGTTCTAGACTTAATTCTTACACCTAGTAGGCAAAGGCCAGGTTCCCCCTAAGAACTATTGTTTGGACCTATACAATAAGCTAACAGTCCGACTATAAGAGAAGATTACGGTAGCCTTAGACGACCTACTAACCTACTAAAGACTTATAGCCTAATGTTTGTTGCTAGATTTAGAACTAAAATGAATTAATACTCGTTCTAATCAACCAAAGCGGCCCGTAGCAACTATAACCTATCCGCTACACTAACGGGAGCTGGCGTTGGAAGATAAATCATAACCGCCCTTATACCAAAAGCGGTTATAACTACCTACCTATAAACCTTGCCTGACCCGCTATGTACCATACCTTTAACCAATACTCGTTGTAATACCCTAATTAACCCTACCACGGTCACGTGCTTTAATTGTGGAAAGAATAGTTACTTTACCACATCCTACCCAGAGCTAAAGGATATGGGTAATATTAAGGAGATAGAGGAAAAAGAAACGTCTAATAAGTTAGGAAAAGAAGAACCCTAGGGAAAGACTCCTCCCTAGGGTATCCTATTAATCTTAAAGAGATTAATCTAAGTTAGCTAATAGGTGGAAAACACTTTACGGTTCCATATACAGTATCTTAAAATGGATATAGAGTTAATACAACTGCTCTTATTAACACTAGAGCAAATGGCTTTGCCTTTATAAACACTGCTTATGCGAATAATGTTACTAAGTTCTTAAATATAAATGCTACCCAACTAGACAAGCCTGTTTAAGTAAAAGGCTACAACAGTTAAGCCAGTATACTGGTTACCCACGTTTTGAAGCTATATATTGCTATTAATAGATAACGCCAGTTTAGCATCCTCTTCTGCATCCTAGACCTAGGGTTACACGATATAATTCTTAGCCAAAAATAGATGTCCTACTTTGATATTTGGCTGAACGTTTAACAAAGACAGTTTATCTAGCTAGAGAATAGACCAAAGTTACCCTCCTTTATTAGGGAAATCCGCACCAACCGCAAGACGTTAGCCGCGAAGGCTAATCCTACCTACTAGCAAGATATTAGGAACCGCGACCTAGCCTTTACCCAAGAAGATGCCCGCCGTAAGGCCGGCAGAAACTCTGTACCGATAAGGATACTCCCCCAAAGAACTATAGTCGAGGAGGACTCTACTTACAGAAGTAAAACGGACACTAATGTAGACGACTTCCAAATTACGGAGATCCGGCTAATGGGGAAGAGGATGTACCAATAGGACATAAAAAACAACCTTTGGAAGATGCAATGAGAGCTAAGAGGAGTAAGGACAACGCCAATACCCTAGAAGCCCCTAAGGCCACGGATAACCCTACTATTATATAACACCCCTATAGTAGACATCGTGGCAATTAGTGCTATAGGTTTCCACTTTAATATATATTAGAAGGACAACGAAGTCTTTACTACTAGTTTATATAAAATTAACCAGATCATCGCCAAGAGGGAAGAAGTGCTAGTAGAGGAAACTAATAAGGAACTAGTTAAGCGCCTCCTCCCCAATTACCTCTTAAACCATAGAGACGCGTTCTTAAAAGTAGCTTTAAATATGCTACCCCCCCCACTAAACCTATAATTATAAGATTTAGTTGGAGACCAATAACTCCCTAGGCTACAGCCCCCTTTACTAGCAAACTACGGAGGAACTAAAGGCAATAAAGCAGTACCTAATTAACAACCTCTATAAAGGGTTTATTAAGCCAAGCCAGGCTCCCTTTACTTCCCCTATTTTATTTGTAAAGAAACCTAATAAAAGCCTTTATTTCTATATCGACTATCAGAAGCTAAACGCTATTACTTAAAAGGATTAGTACCCTCTCCCTTTAATTAATAAAACCCTTGCATGTCTAAGCCGGGCCAAAATCTTTACCAAGCTTAATATCCGCCAAGCTTTTTACTAAATTAGGATGGACCCTGCATTAGAAGACCTAATAATATTCCATACCTATTACAGGTCTTACAAATATAAAGTCCTTTCTTTTGGACTAACAAATGGGCCAGCTACTTATTAACAGTATATAAATAATGTTCTTTTTAACTACCTTGACGAATTCTGTATGGCATACCTAAATAACATTCTTATATACTTAAACAACGAACTTAAGCACCAAGTTCACGTTAAGAAGGTCCTAGAGAGACTATAGAATGCAGGCCTATAAGTTAATATTAAAAAATATAAATTCGGAGTAAAACGTACAAAGTACCTTAGGTTTAGTGTTAGTATAAAAGGAATTAAAGTTAACCTAGAGAAGGTTAAGGCAATCCGCAACTAGAAACCCCCTTATACTATAAAAGGAATCCAGTCCTTCCTTGGCTTTTGTAATTTCTACTATTAGTTTATCTATAACTATGGAGTTATAGCTAAGCCTCTTATACAACTAACTAAAAACGATACATCTTTTATCTTTAATAATAACTGTATAAAAGCCTTTAAGGAGTTAAAGGACCAACTTATCTCCTCCCTAATCCTTTATCACTACAACCCAGACCTTAAATTAATGCTAGAAACGGACGCCTCCAATAGGGTAGTAGCAGAAGTCCTTTTACAGCTACACCTAGACGGTAAATAGTACCCTATTACATTCTTCTTAAAAACAATAGCCCTAGCTAAGTACAACTACGAAGTGCACAATAAGGAAATGTTGGCTATTATACAATTATTGTCCTAGTAGCGCGCAAAGCTTAAAAGCACAGACTCTTAGATTAAGGTTTATACTAATTATAAAGCCCTTAAGTATTTTATAATAACAAAACAACTTACCAGTTAACAGGCCTAGTGGGCTAAAATACTCTCCTAATTCTTCTTTACGATTATATACCGCCCTGGCAGGCAAAATGCTAAGGCTAACGCCCTAACCCAGAGAGAATAGGATGTGGGGCCATAAGATAAGCTAAAGGCTTAGCACCAGACACGCGCCCTCCTCTGTACCAAATAACTCGACCTGTGTATCCTTAAGGAACTAAGCTCTAAACAGAATAAGGTAGCACCTATAGAAGGAGAAACCCTAGATAAACTAATAGGACTAATTAATCGCATCTTAACCATAAACCGCACAGCCGAATCCCTAAAAGCCCTCCGCGATTAAGCTATAGGGGGTAACCCTAGTTTAGAAATAGAAGATGGACTGCTCCTATACCAAGAACGGCTTATAGTTCCAAACATTAATAACTTACAAACAGAGCTAATCCATAAAGCCTACTATTAAGTCTCTATAGCGCACCCTAGTTAAGACAAGACCTACCAACTACTATTACCTTATTACTATTGGCGAGGACTCCTGTCCAATATAGAACGATTTATTAGAAATTGTCATACTTATAAACATATAAATACCCCTAGGGACCAAACTCCTAGATGGCTGCAACCACTGCCAGTTTCTAAACACCCTTAGCAATATATTATAATGGACTTTAAATCATTCCTAAAGGACAAACACAGCTACGATATAGCCTTTATAGTAGTCAACCAACTAAGTAAGCAAGCCGTTTCCCTCCCTTGCTTTAAGACTATAACCGCAAAGGACATGGCCCGCATATATATGGACAATATCTACCAGATCCATAGCGCTCCTAAGTTAATTATCTCTAACTATGGACCTTAGTTTATATTGGACTTCTAAAACAAATTCTGCTGTATCCTTAGGATTAAGATTAAGCTCTCTACTACATTCCACCCTTAGACTAATGGCTAAACCAAGATTATAAACCAGTACCTTAACCAGCGACTTCGCCCCTTTATTAACTACTATTAGGACAACTGGTCAGAACTACTACCTATAATAGACTACGCACAGCTCACGCTCCCTTATAATAGTATAGGAATATTACTATTTAAGTTACTCTATAGATACAGGCCATAAATATCCTTTAATTGGGATAGACCTATAGGACATATAATAGCCCGCAAACGCCTTAGCTATAAAGAGGCCCAGATATTCGCTAAGAGAATGCATAGGGCCTAGGAGACTGCCCAAGCAATTATAAAAAGGGCACAAGAGAAGAAAGAGTCCGACGTAAACCAATATTGCCGCGAGGTAGACTTCCACGTAGGAGATAAGGTATGGGTGTTAATAAAGAACTAGAAAACCCAGAGGCTAAGCCACAAGCTAGACCACTAAATGGCTAGCCCCTATAAAATCCCTAAGAAGGTAGGGCACTCTTTTAAGGTTAAGCTACCAGAGTTAATAAAGATCCACCCTGTCTTCTCTCTAGACCGACTGCAGAAGGCCGCGGACGACCCATTGCCTGGACAGTACAACGACCCCCCGCCGCCAATTTAGATTGCAGAGGACGAAGAATGGGAAGTTAAAGAGATCTTAGCAGTAAAGAAGGACTGTAGTACCTTAAAATACCGTGCGAGCTGGGTAGGTTATAACAAAGATCTAGAATGGTACCCCGTATCTAATTTTAAGTACTCTCCCTATAAGCTACAAGATTTCCACCTAGCCCACCCAGACCTCCCTAGACCACCACGCAAGTTAGATAGCTGGGTTAAATGCTAAAAAGAGGGGTTAGATAACTATGATAATTTAAACAACAATAAAGAACTTAGACAAAGCCTAAGGGCAGGCTTTTTTTGGGGGGGGGGGGGGGGGGGGGGGGGGGTTTTTTTTTTTTTTTTTTTTTTGCGTCCTAAGCGAGTTACCGATCTTTTGCAACAGACAGTATAAAACACGTTATACTTAATTGCCAAAGTACGTTATACTAGGTTTTGGAGTTTTCTTTCCGCTATGGTCATTGCCTAAGGGTCTTTAAATATTTATATTAACCGTTTTATAAACCCGTTTTAACTAGAGAATATATACTATACTTCTTAGTTAGTAGTTAACATACTATTTACCTATATTTCCGTAAGGTAAGGTTTAAACTATTTAAGTACTCTTCTAGATAGAAACAGTCCTATATACACTATTTAATCCATAACTATTGCTAGTTTTACTCCTTCTTGTATAACCTTAAAGTATATTTATATAAGGAACTCTCTGTTATGCCCCCTACGCACCAACCAAGAAGCTATGCTCTTAGTAGCTGGCACAGAGAACTATAACACACTACTCTCAACACAAAAAGGTCTTAAGGCGGTTACCCAGTGGCTTATTAGCCAAAATATGCTAGACCAGTTTCGGGTTGCAAAGGAAATGGTAATAGAAGGCAAAGGGGCGAGCAATAGGCGCCCCCTGATGACTCTACAGTAGTAGAGCAAAGTTTGCGATACTAGCGCGTCTGTAGGCTTGTTACGGCAGCAGTGGTTCCCAAGGAGGTTAAAAAGTAAGGTAGTAGAGCACCACAGGTGACGCGCAGGCGCCTTGCAGGCGAGTCCTAAAAGGTAGGGAGACGGATCACGGGGTTTTCTCAAAAGAGTTTTCTCCCCATATGTATATAAGGAGTAGTCCGCGTGGGCCCAATAGGGATCCGAATCGGACGTTAAGCAATGAATAATAATATAAGGAACCCTTTAAGTTTTAATTTCTTCCCTAAAAATTGCTTAATTAAGGGTAACTTAACCTTAGCTGCGCTAATGCTATTAATTCTGTCTTTAAGTGCCTTATTATTATCTTATAGTCTATTAACTATTTCTTATAACTATCTAACCATAACTAGTTATAAATTAGTGTTCCTTATACTAGTGTTCCCACTAATACCTAAGGTAGTTACTACTGTCAATAGCGTTATAACTAGTACTTTTAGTAGTATGTTATTTAACTCTGTTAATACTGTAACTAGGTAGTAAATATATAATAAAGCCTTATAGGAAATATTACGGTAGACTCGCTAATAGGCTAGGTGTGTAGGTAAATAAGAAGTTAATAACGTAATAATAACTAGTAGAGTAGTTACCTAATAGATTAACTCTAATTATATTCTAAGATTTACTATAAAGAAAGGAACTATCTAGGTAGAGACTGTGGTCCTTTAAATACATAAACTGCGCCTAAGAAATACTAGGTACGCGAGGTACGCGAGGTATGTTTAGTATGTGACGTTCCTTACAGATCCCATAGATCCTATATACTAAAATGGTAACGTAATCTGTTATATAACTTAGTTACCCCTTATCCTATAGTTTAACTACTTTTAGCGCCTCTCGCGCTTCCACTACTAGTCTATTTATGTCCTCTCTAAGTAGCCGTACTACTGCTGATATAAGGTCCGTAATAGAACTTAGCTGGTAGAACTTGGTAAAACTTGCGGTTACGTAACTAGAGGACCGTATAAAAGAACCCTACTTTGACCAGCGCCGCTCTTTTTCTCCTTTTCTTTCTCTAGCTTTAGATCCTTGTTTATAGACAATCTAATTATACAGGCTTGCATGCGTCCTTCTTGCTATGCTTATGCCTTAATTAATTAAGTTGCTAATATTATCTAAAGCTCTTACTACTTTTTCTTTTTAAGAAGGAATATAAAAAGAACCCTAAAAACCAAATACGTATAGACTAAAACCCCTAAAGAAATTACCTAGAATTACCCAATACCCTTACTACTATGCTAAAAAATATAGTAGCTAGTAAAGCCGCTATAGGACCCTTAAATACCTCTAATAGTAAAACAATTACCATCTTAGCCCCCTAGGCGGAGCTTGCGGCAGCTAATACCAAAATTAAATAACTGCGAGAGCTACTTAAAGCTAGAGATACCCCTATATCTAGTAATAAGTCATTATTAGATACCTAGAGACTTACTATAGTCCTATAGGCCCTATCCTAGCGCCTTAGTAGATCCTCTAAGGCCTATATAGTACCGTTATAGTCCATAAAGGTTGCAGATCCCCTGCTACTTATAGATAGAACTAATTCCACTTTCAATAACTAGAAGCTCTAATTATAGGATAAACTTAAAGTTAATATAGACCACTTTCCTACCCCTTAAGCTAGAATGGCCTATATCTTTAGCCGTACTAGTAGGGACACCTAGACGCACCTACGCCTATAATATACTAAGGACTTAGCAGACCCCTTTATCTCTAAAGAAGAAATAACTAACTACTTGTCTTCTATTTATAAGGACCCCTTTAAGGTATAAAACACCTGCCTTAACTATAAAGGCCTAAATATAAAAACAATAGAGACCTTTTTGGCCTTTTAGACCTATTTTTTAGACCTAGCTAGCTAGGCCTAAATCCCCTAGGAAGATCTGCTACTAGACCTATTTAATAAGCTTACCTTAAACCTATAGTAAGCTATACTGCCAGTCTTTACCACTATATAGACGCTAAAGGAACTAATAGACTAATGCTTAGCTATTAATTAAGGCCTTTATTAAATTAAGGTATGTGCTAAGCAGTATAAAGCTAGGAGCCCTTTAAACTAGACCGCAAGTAATATAAAAATGGCCTATAGTGCTCTAGTATGGGCTATAACTCCCATAGTATTAACTGTTTAGCCTGCCCTTAATCTAGTAGCTAGTTATATAGCTAGTCCTACTATAGGCCTGGTATAGACTTGGCCTATATATAGCAACCCCTATAGATAAGCCCTTAATAATTAAGGAGCTTGCTTTTTATATAGCTAAAAAAACCACTTTATAAAAGACTGCCTAATAGCAGTAAAGATAAATAAGGTTCTATTAATTTAGGAGAATGGTATAGAGTTAGAAAAAGAGAAACCTTAAAGGAAGACTCCTCTTTAGGGTCAAAAGGGATTAATATGTTATATATTAATCTGGGTTGGCTAGTTAGTAGAAAAAGCTATACTATCCCTTATGCTTTATTCTGTAATAAATATTAAGTTTTAACCTCTACTTTAGCTAACTTTAAAGCAAATTCCTTTGCTTTAATAGATACTTAGTACGCTATAAAACTAGCTAACTTTTTAAATATGCCCTTTAAAAAACTGCTTAAACTAATTCCTATTTATAGGTATAATAGACAAATAGGGCCACCTATTATAACTATTTTATAAACCTACCTCCATGTTAATAGATGATAATAGTATAATATCCCCTTCCTTATTATAGACCTTAGGAGCTATAATATCCCTTGACACGGCAGGGTCCTTTGCCAAGTTCGCTTATATTAATAACTGGATTAATTTGAATATTTATATTAACTTAGCTTTTCCGATTAGTTAATTCTTATCAATAACCTAAGGACCCAAATTGCCGTGTTAAGGGATAATCTTAGGAAGAAAATGGCTAGCCTATTTAGGCTTATAGCTTAATATATAAAATAGATAGCTTGTCTAGCCTAAAACTATACCCCCAATACCTTCCTTTATAAGAGAAATCAGCATTATAATAAAAAACCTTATATAGCTATAGATAAACACTACTTATTAGGCCGATGCTATATAAAGGGACTAGGCTTTTAAGAAAGACATATAGCTTAACCTACAACGGATCCGTATACTACACCGCCCCTAGACTACCTATGTTATACTACCTGTACCAGAAATTAAAGAAATTAGTAATAAGCTAGCTAAGCTCCCTATAGGGAACCTAGGCCCTATATAGCTATAAAGAACAGTAAGGAACATTAGATATTATACTAAACTAATAGACTAGAGGGATAACTTGTGGAAGATGGAATAGGAGTTAAGAAAGATTATAAACTATAAACTATAAAATACAGCCTAATAAAAGTCTATAAAGAAACCTATGGACCTTCCACTAGTTAATATCTACTGTATTAGCGCTATAGAATTCTACTAGAACTTAGTTTAACCTAATACTATTGCCTTTACTACTAGCTTATATAAAATTAATTAAGTAATTAAGGAAAAGGAAAATAAGCTTAGTAAATAGGAAGGTAAGCTTATAGATAAGGAGTTAGTAGAATAGAAACTGCCCTATTAACACTGGAAATTTAAGGACGTGTTCTCTAAGGTAGTGTCTAGGACTTTTGTCCCGCGTGTTTATCTATAAAGATAGTATTTAGTCTTAGGGCCCTAGTATAGGCATCTTAAGGATACGGATTTTTTTTAAGAGGTTTTTAATTATTTGCTAGTATTATACTTCTTATTTAGCTTATTATTAAGTTAAAGTAGCTTAGTTTTGTATAAGGGCGTCTATAAAGGACTTTTATATTTCTACTAATTATTTTTAGAGTGCGGATATAATGCCGGCAGCTGTTATAGAGGCTTTAGAGTTATTTTATATTTTAGAGGGTAGTATATAAGGTTAACGCAATATGGTATTATAGAGTAAGTATAAGTGGTAATAATATATAGCGAAGTAGATATTATTAAGCTATATATATAAACTGCGTAATAAAGTTAAAACGTTATATAAGGGAAGAAGGTGAGAAAACGAGAAGAAAGGGTATATATTGTTAGTTTGGTTGCTTAGCTAATATATACATAGAGCAGAATAGGATTTAAATAGCGGTCCTAGCAGAACTTAGCAGGATTTAGTAGGCTTAGTAGAATATAGTAGAGTGCGGCAAATTGCCGTTAGATTGCCGTAGATTGCCAGCAAATTGCTATTAAATTGTTGTCTCGCGGTCGATCTCTTCTTGCTACGTTAGTGGAAATAGGTAAATATATATAAGGTGTTACGGAGGTATCCCGTAACAAAAGCTATATTTAAGTAATTTATATTATAATTATTAGCATAGTATTATATATAGAAATATTTAATTATAAGATTTAAGTTAAGAAACTTTTTATTAAAGATACTATATTAGAGGTCTCTTAGGCCTTATAGTAGGGGGTATCTCTTAATTAGAGGGTATCTCTAGCGAATAAAATTATAACTAAAAGTCTTTATAGTGTAGTAGTATAGTAGGTTTTAGAATTGCTTTAATTTAAAGCTAGCCTAATAAGATTTAGGCTTACTTAGTTACTATAAAAAAGTTATAATACTTAGCGTGGTATTAAACTTAGGGTACCTCTACCACTATAGCAGCAAGATTTTAGTAATTATAATTAAAAATCTAGTTACCTAAAATTTTATTAAGGAATATAATCTAACCACCTCCTATTAATATTATACTAAAGGCAAATTAATATATTAAAGTAATTTATTTAGGAGTTATAAAGGTGATTTTAATAAAAACTTAAAAGAAGGGGGAAAGCAAGTTAGTATTAAATAGTAGATAGTAAATAAATATCCTGGACGCTTTAATACTAAAATACTCTAAGATATACTAATATACGGTTATATTATTATATTTAGTAGGTCCTATAATACTAATTTATAATTTAAATATACTAAAAAATACATAATTATTTATACTATTAAAAAAGGGGCTAAGAAAGAAAAGGGTTATTTACCTAATAGACCTAAATTCCCTATAGTAATTTATTCATATCCTATTCTTTTAAGTCTTAAATATTATAGTACTTACTAGCTTCTAGCTTAAGTAAGTATTTAAAAGTAATTAATTAGATAGCTACTTATATTATTATAATCGCGTTCTTATTTCTTAGCCTTTTATAAGCCTACTATTTACCTAACTAAGGTATAGTAGTAGAAGTAACTAAGGTAGAAGAATCTTAGTATAGAGCTTAGGTAGTAATTAAGTAGTATTAATTAATATAATGTACTTGATAAGCAAGCGGTCCAGATAAGCGGGCGGTCCACCCTACTAAAAAAACGCGACCTACAACCTTTTAACCGCAATATATTAACTAAATAATACTCAATCAATGTCTAATAAAGGAAAAGTATTACTAGCTATCTTAGTAATTAAATATAACCAATTACCAAGCAAGCGACGCGCTGCAGAAATATACGACGTCTCCCAAATAACGCTAAGACGACGACGCGCAGGCACCGCATCACAACGCGATTGTGAGGCTAATTTGAAGAAGCTCACTAAGCCTAAGGAATTAGCTATTATCCAACACATACTTAACCTAGATTCGCGAGGGTTTGCGCCTAAACTTAGTACTGTAAGAGATATGGCCAATTAACTGCTTACTGCGCGCTCTACAGGCCAGGTTGGTATTAAATGGCCAGTAAACTTTGTACGGCGGACTCCTGAGCTTTAAATATAATTTAATTAAAAGTATAACTACTAGAGAGCTAAATGCAAGGATCCAGAGGTTATTGGGTAGTGGTTTAAGCTTATACGCAACACAAAAGCAAAGTATAGTATTACTAATGATGATACCTATAACTTTAACGAGACCGGCTTCCAGACAGGCGTTATATTAATAGGAGTAGTTATTACAGGCTCTAAGAGACGTAATTAACTAAAAGCTATATAACTAGGTAATTGGGAATAGGTTATAGTAATCCACGGTATTAACGCTTAAGGCTAGGCAATCCCACCATTCATTATCTTTGCTAGAAAGTACCATCTCTCTGCTTAGTATAAAGGCGACAATATACTATAAGATTGGGCTATATTACTAAGCAAGAATAGCTAGATAATAAATAAGCTTAGTATTAAGTGGTTATGGCACTTTAAAAGGCATATAAAGGATTATATAGTAGGGTTGCATTATCTACTTATTCTTAACGGCTATGAGAGCCACAACTTACTAGAATTCTGGCAGATTTGCAAAGAGAATAAGATTATTATATTCTGCATGCCGTTGCACTCCTCCTACCTACTTTAGCCGCTTAATATAGGCCGTTTTTCGCCGCTAAAGAAGGCGTATGGATAGTAGGTTGAGGATCTAATACGCAGTTATATTAACTATATTATAAAGCTAGAGTTCCTACCAGCATTTAAAGCAGCTTTTAATGCCTTAATTATAAAGAATAATATCTATATAGGCTTTTAAGGCGCGGGCCTAGTCCCATATAACCCCAATACTATAATATTAAAGTTTAAAGTTTAACTTTGGACGCCACCCCCCTAAACTATAGAGGGTATTTAATAGGAGTTAAAAACACCTAGTAATCCTACTAAATTAGAGTCTTAAATAGCGTTAATTTATAATCGCATTTAGAGGCATTAAGATAGCTTGCCTATCTTAATTATTAAGTCACTTAATTAGCTTATGAAAGGCGCTGAGATAATAATGCATTTGGCTATGCTACTACGCTTATAGGTTACTAAGCTTTAGAAGGCAAATAAGGCCACCACGCGACGTAAATAGTGTAAGAAGAGGCAGATTTAGAAGCAAGGGACTCTAACAGAGGCAGAGGGCTTAGAGATAGTTACTTAAATTAATATTGGTACGCAGATTGAGGGTAAAACGCGTTAGAAAAGGTCGCACTTAGGCAGGGATGCGACGCAGCAAAGGCGCTGTAGACGCTGCGGCGAGACAGGTCATAATACTCGCACGTGTAAAAAAGATGAAGAAAATACTATATAATATAGTACCTTCTTGCGTTGTGGAGTTATCTACTTACAAAGTCGTAAAAAGTTAATGGGGTGGACCGCTCGCTTGTCTGGACCGCTCGCTTGTCAAGTACGTTATTAATCTTAGTAGTAATAAAAAATATATATACTATATAGTTGCTTATAGGGCATGCCAGGATAGGGGGGTATTAATAAACATTACATTTATATAGCTTTTACTAGTAAAATAGGTGCTTAAGTAGTGTCTTGGCTACCTCACCGCCTAAGTTTCTGTATGATTTAGAAAAGATTCGCACAGTAAAGTTACTGCTAAGAGTTACTGTGCGGATCCTGTCCGCGCTAGTGCGACGCCCTGATCTCTGCAGGTCTTGGCGATCGGGTCCGCTAACGCACGTCTCCGCCCTTGGTGCTTTGTACAGCTCTCTGTTGCCGTCAGCGCCCTAGCTGACAGTGGCTCCGGAGCCGACGATTGGCACATTGCTGTTTGCAGCGGTGGACACTTCCTCCCCGGAACCAACAACATTGCCAACGGCGTCACCATCGACCTCGGAATGATGAACTGCTCGTATTACGACCCTGATCGAGATCTAGCTAATGACGAGCCTGGTGCTGCCTGGAAAGACGTCTACTACAACCTCCTCAATAGCAATGTGACGGTAACTGGCGGCCGCGACGGCGGTGTCGGCGTCGGAGGGTTTCTCCTGGGCGGAGGAAACTCATACTACAGTGGCCGCAATGGCTTTGGCTGTGGTCCAGTCGTCGGTTTCGAAGTCGTGCTCGCGAATGGAAGTATCGTCGAGGCGAATGTCGACGAGAATCCCGCTCTGTAGAAGGCCCTAAAAGGTGACAGTCTCAATTTTAGGATTATTACACGCTTCGACCTACAGGCTATGCCGGCGGTCGATCTAGCGTGGACAGAGCATCATTGCCTCGAACGACTCCGATGAGGTCGTTGATACTGTGGTTCAGTTTACAGATCATCCGGAGGAGCGGGGAGATGATGCACTGATCACACTGTATACCCACGACACGGAAAATAGTAAAGATATGACGATATTGGTTATTCGTGCTAATACGGGGGGTGATCTCAACACCATAAGCTTTGACAGGATCAACGAGATTCCTACCTTGATTAGCAGTTGGGAACATATATCGTTTGCCGATGCAGCGAACGATTCGTAGATTCCCGCTAGGATAAAGTATGGTGAACCCTATTCTTTATTTAGTCTCTCTACTATTGTCCACGAAGCAGCTGAAGATTGCTAACAACCCTCTCTCCAGGAACACGTGTTCAACCCTGACCTTTCTTAACTCTCCCTCTATTTTCTATTTAGTCTCTCTACTATTATCCACGAAGCCGCTGAAGATTGCTAACAACTCTCTCTCCAGGAACACGTGTTCAACCCTGACCATTCTTAACTCTCCCTCTATCCTCCGCCAGAGCGCCTTTCTACACACTTAACTCGTCTCCTCCCTCTCCGAGATGATCGGTGCCGAGAACTTCACCACTTAAATGTTTTTCCAACCTCTTCCCTCGTATCTCAGCACCATCGGGTAATGCAACGGCGGTGGCGGCAACCTGCTGGCCTTGAGCGTATCGCATCCAACGCTATTGTATGGACCGCTTTGATCGCCGTTAAAAACGGAGAGGACGCTGCGGTCGCGGCCGCACAGGCAGAATTGAGTGCCATGCCCAGAAAGTCGAATGGATTTGCGTCAACAGACCGCACAGCTGCAGAATTGGTATACTTGAACTATGCACATGCAAGACCCCTTAGGAAGCTATAGACCAGAGAACATGGCGTTCATGAAGGATGTAGCGAGACACTATGACCCTCAAAGTTGGTGGCAGCAGAGGGTACCAAGGAGGTTCGAACTCTCGAGGGTGGCTGCTTAGGAACCCTAGTTAGTGCTAGATCAATTATCCGGCTTAGAGAAGCTAGTCTACAGAACGCTAAGTAATTAGAACATGTTGCGCTAAAGCCTACTAACACCTATACAGGCTTCTAATTCCTACTATTCTATTAAATCTTAAATCAAACTCTAATTCAATAACGTGGTGGAGGAACAGGCCCTATAGGTTACTTGCCCTATGAGGTTAGTGAGCAGGGGGCTCGTGAGGTTAAAAGAGGTTTTATTATTTGTCCTCAGAAGCCCACAAGGTCTTGAAATATTCGCCCCCATCTGATGTATGAAAGAGCCAATCAAATGAGAAAGCTTTGGATCATTGGGCACGTGTTCAAACATGATATGCGCCGATAACCTCTAAGCGGCAAGCCTCATGCAGGATTGGGGCCAGCCTTGGGCTAGCTAATATTTCTTTTGAAACTATTCTCAACTAGCAAGAGAATATTTAGATCTACGTTACTCCGCAGCTGAGCTTCAGCCTAGTTTCGTCCTCGTCGCCTTCAAAGCTTATTCTTTGTCGTCTAAGTGCAATTACTTCTCCCTTCAATCACTTAACATGGTTTGTAGAATTCCCTTGTTTGGTCCTTGGGGCTTCCAGACTAGTTGAGTACATCACTAATTGTTCTGTAGGCTAATCTTGCCAAGCGTATGGTCGTTTTATTCAACCACCAATCCCAGGAAATCCACTTCAATGAGTGGATAGAGCTGATCACGCTCTGCCTCGCACCTCTAATAGCCCATATCATTGCTGGAGTTCCTAGCCCAACCTTCCTTAACCCCAAGCGACCGCGCTGGCATGAAAGAATGGGTCTCTTCAACCCCACTTCAATCATCTGGCGTTATTTTGCCATTTTCGATCGCCGAATACGAGCCAAATCATGGAACGCTCTTGATATGGCGGCTTCAAATGCTGTTTTTTGGGCAAATAAAGGATGGGATGGATCTGAAGAGATGATAAGGAATAGTCGTGAATATTGCCTTAGACAACCTGCGCGTACACACATTGACTTCTTCTCCGGCACGGCCGCTAAAACCTTGATCGTAACCTTGCAAGGCTTCCAAGCCATATATACGCTCCTTCTAGGAATCACATCGCCAAAGTCGAATAAATACGCAAATCTGATGGCTTTCAGTTACATCTTCGTTCCCTTGGCTATATTTGGCCTACTAAGACTGCCAGTCGCCTTTTGGTTGGCGGAAGACTATAGTTTCGCGAATTTCGACACGCGAGAGACCTCTGACACCAGCATAGAAAGCTTGCAAGAAAACGAACAGAAACGCGCTATCGCCTCGGAGACAGAATACTCTACGACAAGTCTGCTAGGCCTCGACTCCGTGGCAGAAGAGGATTCATTCCATTCAGCGAATAGCTGGCGTGGCATAGCCGTCCGAGCCTTCTTTCTGGCATTGTTAACCCCTCTCTGGGGCATCACACTATATTATCTCTCACCTTCCAACGGCAGAGTGTACACCACTACTACGCTTCTGATCAACTTATTCTATCTTACGTTTCTTACTGGAACAATACTGATACTTCTTATTTATTTCTCCTGCGGGGTATCCAGGACAACTATCATTCCATGCGTAATCTCGGTCTGGTATAAAGTATATACGGGTTTCTTGTTGGCCTTTATTGTTGTTATCATGATCATAGCTGGCCTGGAAACAAGGAAAACTCCATGCGGGACATACACTACGTATTCTTCGCATTCTGATCGGCACTTGTGCCCGGAGCTATTCAATCTTACCTCGCACTAGCTTGACCAACGCGGAGCCGTATAAGTTGAGGATGTGCGACGGATTCTCCTTTGTTCTCTGTAACCGAACAGCATCGTCGCTAATCCCCCTTGTTAATCCTCTTTTCCCCCTGTCGATCCTTATACAGATTACAAATCACGCTCAGAGCTCATCTTGCTCGTTATTTATGTACGATAGCCCTCCTTAGTTTTCAATTCATCGAGTTCTCTCCATCTTCTTGTGTACGTCCGAAGGTTGCTCGGTAACATCCTCGGTATCACTACTTTTATTTTTGGGCTATAATGCCCTGGACAGCTCGGTTGCGGGTAACACTTGTTATATCGACAAGACAAGTAGCGCGGAGCTCTCCGAAGCAATTAACTCTATGTACCGTTGGTACCAAGAAGCCGAAGAATGCTACGCGTATCTTGCCGATGTGTCGTCGGAATCTGAATTCTCAAGTAGCAGGTGGTTTACAAGAGGGTGGACCCTTCAAGAGTTAATCGCTCCATGGACCGTAGTATTTTTTAATAAGAACTGGGAGGAGCTGGGGACTAAGGCACGCCTACGGCAAGAAGTATCCAACTATACCCGTATACCTGTCAGTATCCTCTCAGGAGACGACGACCTTAAAACGTTTAGCATCGCCCGGGGAATGTCATAGGCTGCGACGAGGGAAACATCGAGAATTAAGGATCGCGCCTATTGCTTATTGGGCATATTTGGCATCAACATGCCTCTAATCTACGGAGAAAGAGAAACTGCTTTCATCAGACTCTAGGAGGAAATCATAAGGATCTCGGATAACCACAGTCTCTTCGCGTGGAGTTCTGCTGACAACCGTAGCGGACTTCTAGCCACCTCGCTAGTTGCACTCATTGGCTCTGATAGCATCGTTCAATTCAATCCTTTTAATACCTTTAACAGCCCTTTCACTGTAAGCAGCAGAGGGATCCATTTAGAACTCCGTTTCATAGGTATAGGTCCTCAGGGACCAGGGCTTGCGATCCTTCATTATAAAGAAAGAGATGCGGAAGATAAACCGATCGCCATCTACGTGAAAGATTTATTCTGACAATAGAACAATTTAAAAGAATTCGGACTAGAGAATTCAAACGGCTTAATCTAAGAAAATTTAGACCGTTACAGTATCCTATAAGAAGAATATGGATCCGAAAAGGGCGCATAGCACATATGCGGAAATCGAAAGACTGGGGGAAATGCGATAGCACCGCTCCAGGGGATATCCACCCTAATGGTATGCTAGAGTGACATTGGAACCCGTCTCGCGTGACGGGACTTGTGGTGGCACTACAGGCTACACGTGCGCAGGCTCTAACTTCGGCAGTTGCTGTAGTTCATCGGGCTACTGTGGCAGCGGGAGCGCGTACTGCGGTACCGGCTGTCAGGGCCTAACGGAACGTGTGGTGGCATGACCGGCTACACGTGTGGTGGATCTAGCTTCGGTGATTGTTGCTCTGCGTACGGATATTGCGGGAGCTCGGGCGACTTCTGCTATAGTGGCTGTCAGACTGCATTCGGCAATTGTAAGATCTCGACTGATGGGACTTGCGGCGGGACGAATGAACTTTCGTGTGCTCGCGGTACAATAGTTGTGGTAGCACATCCGATTTCTGCGGGACCGGTTGCTAGACTACTTATGGTACATGTAGCTGAAAATTCGGTATGCACATACATAGCTAGAAATAATTGGTATCGTGAAAGCTACATATGGAGTATAGCTTGCGGCTAATACACATTACTGAAAATATGCCTTGGAGTGTTTTGGTACGTGCTAGTAAATAGCGGCGTAGTTAGCTTGAGGCGTTAAAAATATACGGACAGGATACGGAAAGTAACTCTTGGCAGTAACTTTACTGTGCGAATCTTTTCCAAATCATGCGGAAACTTGGGCGGTGAGGTAGCCAAGACACTACTCAAGCACCTATTTTACTAGTAAAAGCCATACAAATGCAATGTTCACCAATACCCCCCACCCCGGCATGCCCCGCAGGCTGCCGCACGGTGCATGTATTTTTATTACCACCAAAGTTAATATATTAATTAACACCGCTTAATCGCCACCCAAGCTCTACACCAAGATTCTCCTACCTTAGTTACTCCTACTACTACGCCTTAGTTAGTTAAATAATAGGCTTACAAGAAGCTAAGAAATGAGAACATAATTACAGTAATATAGGCAGCTATCTAATCAATCCCTCCTAAATACTTGCTTAAGCCAGAAGCTAGTAAGCACTATAATACTTAAGACTTAGAAAAATAGGGTAGGAATAAGTTATTATAGGGGATTTAGGTCTATTAGGTAAATAACCTCCTAGCCTCTTTCCCAACAGCACAGATAATATAGCATTTTTTAGTATATCTAAGTTACAAATTAGTATTATGGGACTAATTAAATACAATAATATTGTAACGGGACTAGCCTAGTTATAGTAGGAATGTCTTAGTAAAATACTTAACAGATAAATTCTGACGCTTTAATTAAATTCTACCAAATTCTACTAAGTTAATTAAATTCTGCTAAATTCCGCTAGTGTTAGCGACTTAGTCAATTGAGGCACGAGCACGGCAGGAAGGTCGCGCAAGCCTGTATAATTGGATTGTCTGTAAACAAGGATCCAAAGCTAGAGAAAGGAAAGGGGAAGAACGGAAGCACTGCTTAAAGCTATATATAATCCTCTAGTTATGTAGTGGCAAGTTGCGGCAACCTAACGGCAATTTGCTAGTACCGTAACATTACCCCCCCCTCTAAAAAAGCCTGCCCTTAGGCTTTATATATCTATATTATACCTATAGGGCGTTTTTGTCTTTATACTCTATAGGTAACCTATTATCCTTACTATACCAGCATTCCATCTACTTATTTAGGTATTTTAGTGGTCTAGGTTTATTAGGGTACTAGTTATAGAACCCCTAAAGCTTATAGGGACTACCTATAAAGTTCTATATAGGGTACTAAGTGGGGTCTAGATTATAGCCTTTCCAACTAATATAATACTTTAGCGTTCCTCTTATAAGTTTATAAGCCAGTATTTCTTTAATTTCGTATTTATTATTGCTATTAACTTAAATTAGCAGGGGCGGTTTATTCTTTTATCTAGGTAATAGGTTATTTATAGCTTTTTATAGCTTATCTAGTAAGAAAATAGGGTAGACCTTAATTAAATTTAGGAGCTTTACCTTATATAAGTTACCTCTTTTCTTAAGGACCTTATATAGTCCTACCATCTAATAGTCTAGCTTATGGCTAGGCTGTTCTATCTTTTAGTTCTTTATTATAACCTAGACCTTATTACCTATGGTAAAGTTAGGCTCTTATCTATATTTATTTGCCTACTATTATATTAATTTCTAGGCCTTTTCTAGATTTATATAGGCTACTATCTAGGCTTCTTCTAAGCGCTTAGTGTACTACTAGGCTTTTTTATAAGATAGTTTTTCGCGTATAGTTTAGGGTTTTTCTAGTCTTTCCTAGTTAAAGCTTATATAAGGTAAGTAGCCCATTTTTAGCTAAATAGGTGTAAACCCTATAGAGTTATAGAGTAGGGTTACCTAAGCATAGTCTATTAGGGGTAGTAGTTTAGCCTAGTTATCTTAGAAGTAGTTAATAAAGGGCCAAAGTCTTTGGTCTAAATATTAATTTATAATCTCTGTCTAACTATCTGTCTAGGGGTAGTATACTATAAAAAGCTTTAGCTTAATGCCTAAAATCTAGGTAAACTTATTCCAGAAAGCCAATATAAATTATAGCCTATAATTAGATATAACAGTATCTAGTAGTCCATAAATTTGGTAAATATAGTAGATATATAGTTAGGCCGCCTCTTTAGTATTAATATTCTTATAATAAGGGATTAAGAATAGGTACTTACTAAAGCGGTTAACTATAACCATAGCTATATTATATCTACTACGGTCTATAGGTAGCTTATAAAAATCTATAAAGATATACTACTAAGGGCGCTCTAGTATTAGGAGTGGTTTTAATAGTTCTAGGGTCTTATCTTATGGGATTATAGATCTACAGCAGCTGTTACAGTTTTGTATATAACGGTTAATATCTATAACTATTCTGGGCTAGTAGTAGCGGTTACTAATAATCCTACAGGTCTTATTTTTTTTAGGGTAGGCTGTAGAGACCTAGGTATATACTTCGGCAATAAGCTAAGTCTATAAGTTCTATTTCTCTGCTACTACTAGCTATTCCTAATACTTAAGTAATCCATTTTTAAGGGACTACAGGCTAGTAATGTCCTTTGCCTTTTTATAGTACTCCTATAGAGAAGGGGCCGTATAATTTGCTTATAGTAGCTTGTTAATAAGGTTAAGTTCTATAGTATTAATAGGGCACATCTTAGCCTTTATAGGGTTTGTATTTAGTTCTGCCTATATTTAGGGGTTAAGGTGCTCTGGTTATAATAACATCTAAGTCCATAATAAGATCATTACGGCTATTTGGTTATCTAGGTCCTGTCCACGCCTTATAAGGGCATCCGCATAATTTATAGCGCCTAGCTAGTATATAATTAGGAAGTTAAACTAGAATAGGATATCTGCCTAGTATGCCTATTAGACCATAAGGGCCTTTATTATTATAAAATATTCTAAGGCTTTATAATTGGAGACTACCTAGATAGGCTTAGGGGTCCCTTTTAGCTATATATACTAGTGCTAGAAGCTAGAGATAATAGCCAGCATTTTTTTATTATAGATATGGTAGTTTAGCTTAGCATCTACTATAGTCTTTAAATAGTAAGTAATAAGGTACTACTCTCTATCTGTCTACTTTTGGGAGTAAACGCTAGCTATAATACTATCTAAGGTATCGGTCTCTAGCATTAAGGGCCGTTTTAGATTAAAGTGGGTAAGTAAGGGAGTAGAGACTAGTTATTTCTTAAGCTTATTCAAGGCCTGACTATATACAGTATTAAAGTAAAAGGGCTAGTCCTTATGGGTAAGTAGGCTTAGGGGCTAGGTAATCCTACTATAGTTCTTAATAAAGTATTAATAGAAGTTATAGAACCCTAAGAATAACTATACCCCCATTACGGTCCTTAGGGGTACCTATTAGTTAATTACAGCTATCTTTTTTAGGTCTATCTTAATTCTATTTATACTAATAATAAACCCTAGGTACTTTATATGCTTAACACTAAATTCCAATTTCCTAATATTGGCCTAGAGGCTAGCCTTGCGGAGCTATTATAGGACTTTATAAATATGCTCCTTATATTCTAACTTATTCTTAGAGTAGATTATAATATTATTTAGGTAGGCCATATAGAAGTCATTAAGGTAGTTAAAGAGTATATTGTTTATATATCGCTAGTATATAGCTAGTCCGTTAGTTAGTCTAAAAGGAAGTACTTTATATTTATATGTTCTATAACAGGTTTAAAATATAATAAGATCTTTTAATTCTGGGTCCATCCTAATTTGGTAAAAGGCCTAACAGATATTAAGCTTAGTAAAGATCTTAGCTCTACTTATTTAGATTAAAGTCTTATTAAGTAAGGGTAGTAGGTAGCAGTCCTTATAAGTTATATTATTAAGTTTGCGGTAGTCTATATAGAAATAAAGTCCTCTATTTAGCTTTTTGGTAAAGAGAATAGGTAAGTTAAAAGGGGCTTAACTAGGCTTAATAAAGCCCTTATTTAGGTTATTAATAAGATACAGCTTTATAGCCTATAACTTAGCAGTAGACTACTAACAAAGGGGGCTATAGCTAAGTGTGTTTTCTCTATCTAGCTTAATCTTAATCTTATAGTTGTACGGTTAGTAAGGCAGAAGTATATTAGACGCTGCCTTAGAGAATATATCCTTAAATTTCCAGTATTAATAGGGTATTTTCTGTTCTACTAGCTTCTTATCTATAAGCCTACTTTCCTATCTACTAAGCTTACTTTTCTTTTCCTTAATTATTTAATTAATTTTATATAAGCTAGTTGTAAAGGTAATAGTATTAGGTTAAACTAAGTTCTAGTAGAATTCTACAGCGCTAATATAGTAGATATTAACTAAGGGAAGGTCCGTAAGTTTCTTTACAGATTGTTATTAGGCTATATTTTATAGTATAGGGGTTATAACCTTCCTTAGCTTATATTCTATTTTCTATAAGTTATCCTTCTAGTTTATATATTTAATATAGCATCTAATACCCTTTACTATTCTTTATAGCTATATAGGGCCTAAGTTCCCTATAGGGAGCTCTACTAACTTTTTATTAACTTTTTTAATTTTTAGTGTAGGTGGTGTAATATAGGTAGTCTAGGGGCGGCGTAGTATATAGATCTATTATAGGTTAAGCTATACGTCCTTTTTAAAAGTCTGGCCCCTACATATAGTATTGGCCTAGTAAATAGTATTTATTTGTAGCTAAATAAGGTTCTCTATTATAATACTAATTTCTTTTATAAAGGAAGGTATTAGGGGTATAGTTTTGGGCTAAATAAGCCGTCTGTTCCGTATATTAAGCTATAAGCCTAAGTAGGGTAGTGTGACGGTGCTAGAGCGCGTCACCTGCTACATTCTGCCATATTCTGCCGACACTACTTATAGAGCCAACCAATCAGGATTTTCCATCCCCGGGATGGAAAATCGCCATTGGCTCGCTTACGACTAGCGCCTTGGCAACCCCTTTGTATCTTGCTAGTCTCTAACAAACTTCTTCTTCTCCTTAGCTTAGTATTCTTATATAGTAGCAATCTATAAGCTTTAGTTTAGAAGCATTTGTACGAGCCTATTACATTATACTAAGCTCTCCCTACATTGCCTGGGAAGGCCTTAATAATATCCCACCCTAAAAGAAGACCTTTATCTGCAACGACGCGTCAACGCATTATACTTAGACATTAAAAAACTCACTACTACGCCTAAGAAGGCCCCAACAATATCCCACTTTATAGGCCAGACTGTACTTAACCTACACCCCTAAAAGAACCCCAGAATTAAAACCAAATTATATAATTCCAACGAACCTTAGGAAGCTAATAATGGCACCTAAAGCGAGCTTATCTAAAAAACCTGCCTCTACCTAAGAGGAACACGAGATCCAGTTAGGATCAGAAATTAAAGATAATGACAACGTTATAGGTGTACACGAGCAGATTTATACCCTTGCAGCCAATTAGAAGGTTAATTGTCTTTAAGCCTAGAGCATATAAAAGACTTTAAAGGAGATCCTAGAAAGCCTTACTGCCTTATAAAACAGCCTAGCCTCCCCTTTATAAAGCCTTAGTTAACCCATTCGCTTAACTAAATGCGATACACTAGAGAGTACAGATATAATAATAAAGTAATTAAAATCCGTTAAGCTCCCTAACCCCCTACTATTATTGGACGGCATAGACCTAACCTTTAAGAACTGGAGAATCTAGGTATAAGGAAAGCTTTATATTAACTATAACCATTTCCCCTCTAAAGAAGCTAAAATGCTCTACCTCTTTAGTTAAACCGTTGGGGACGCCTAGCGATACCTCTAGGCCAAGTTTAAGGACGAGTTACCTATTTGGTTTATATCTATTAATAAGATAATATAACATCTAGCTACTATCTATATTAATCTAAATAAAGTACGGGATGCCTATTATAACTATAACCGCCTAATAATAAAATAAAATAAATCCTTTGCTAAGTTCTAGACCCAGTTCTTACACTTAGTAGGCGAAGGCTAGGTTCCCCCTAAAACTACCGCTTAGACCTATATAATAAGCTAACAGTCTAACTATAAGAGAAGATTGTAGTAGCTTTAGACAACCTACTAACCTACTAAAGACTTGCAGCCTAATATTTGTTGCTAGATTTAGAACTAAAATAAATTAATGCTCGTTCTAATTGGCCAAAGAGGCCCCGTAGCGACCGGAACCTATCCACTACACTAACGGGAGCTGGCGTCGGAAGACAAACCACGACCGCCCTTACACCAAAAGCGGTTATAACTATATACCTATAAGCCTCGCCCGACTTTCCACGCACTACACCTTTAGTTAATGCTTATTATAATACCCTAATTAACCCTGCCACGGTCACATGCTTTAATTGCGGAAAGAATAGTTACTTTACTACATCCTGCCCAGAGCTAAAGGATATAGGTAATATTAAGGAGATAGAGGAAGAAGAAATATTTAATAAGTTAGAAAAAGAAGAACCCTAGGAAAAGACTCCCCCCTAGGGTATCCTATTAATCTTAAAGAAATTAATCTAAGTTAGCTAATAGGTGGAAAACACTTTATAGTTCTATATATAGTATCTTAAAATAGATATGGAGTTAATATAAATGCCCTTATTAATACTAAAGTAAATAGCTTTACCTTTATAAACACTGCTTATATAAATAACGTTGCTAAGTTCTTAAATATAAATACTACCTAACTAGAGAAGCCTATTTAAGTAAAAGGCTATAATAGCTAAGCCGGCAAGCTGGTTACCCATGTCTTAAAGCTATATATTGCTATTAATGGACAACGCTAGTTCGGTATCCCCTTCTGCATCTTAGACCTAAGGTCCTATAATATAATCCTCAGTTAAAAATAGATGTCCTACTTTAACATTTGGCTAAATATACAATAAAGACAGTTTGTCTGGCCGGAGAATAAACCAAAATTACCCTCCTTTATTAGAGAAATTCGGACTAACCGCAAGATATTAGCCGCAAAGGCTGACCCTACCTATTAATGGGATATTAGGGACTGCGACCTAGCCTTTGCCTAAGAAGATGCCCGCCGCAAGGCCGGTAGGAACTCTGTACCGACAATAATACTCCCCTAAAGCACTGTAGTTGAGGAAGACCCTACTTATAGAAGTGGAATGGATAGTAATATAGACAACTTCTAAATTGCGGAGATCCGGCTAATATGGAAGAGGATATACTAATAGGATATAAAGGATAACTTTTAGAAGATGTAACAAGAGCTAAGGGGAGTAAAGACAACGCTAATGCGCCAAGGGCCCCCAAGGCCACGGATACCCCTACTATTACATAACTCCCCTATAGTAGACATCGCGGCAATTAGTGCTATAGGTTTCCACTTTAATATATATTAGAAGGACAACAAGGTCTTTATAACTAGCTTATATAAAATTAACTGGATTATTAGTAAGAAGGAAGAAGGACTAGTAGAGGAAACTAATAAGGAGCTAGTTAAGCGCCTCCTCCCTACTTACCTCTTAAACTATAGAGATGCGTTTTTAAAGGCAGCTTTGGATATGCTACCCCCCTACTAAACCTATAATTATAAGATTTAATTAGAGGCCGATAACTCTCTAAGCTATAGCCCCCTTTACTAGTAAACTATAGAGAAACTAAAAGCAATAAAGTAGTACTTAGTTAATAACCTCTATAAAGGGTTCATTAAGCTAAGTTAGGCTCCTTTTACCTCCCCCATCCTATTTATAAAAAAGCCTAATAAAGGCCATTATTTCTGCATTAACTATTAGAAACTAAACGCTATTACTTAGAAGGACTATTACCCTCTCCCCCTAATTAATAAGACCCTTACACGCCTAAACTAAGCCAAAATCTTTACTAAGCTTGATGTCTAGCAAGCTTTCCACCAAATTAGGATGGACCCTACATTAGAAGATCTAACAACATTCTGCACCCATTACGGTTCTTATAAATATAAAGTCCTTCCTTTTAGGCTAATAAATGGGCTAGCCACGTACCAACGGTATATAAATAATGTTCTTTTTAATTACCTTAATGAGTTCTACATAGTATACCTAGACGACATTCTTATATACTTAGACAACAAACTTAAGCACTAAGTTTATGTTAAGAAGGTCCTAGAGAGGCTGCGGAATGCAGGCCTATAAGTTAATATTAAGAAATGCAAATTCGGAGCAAAACGCACAAAGTACCTTAGGTTCATCGTTAGTATAGAAGGAATTAAAGTTAACCCTAAGAAGGTTAAAGCGATCTATAACTAGAAACCCCCTTATACTATAAAGGGCATCCAGTCCTTTCTTGGCTTTTATAATTTCTACCGTTGGTTTATCCGTAATTATAGGGTTATGGCTAAGCCTCTAGTGCGACTTACAAGGAATGACACGCCTTTTATTTTTAACAATAACTATATAGAAGCCTTTAAGGAGTTAAAGAACCAACTTATCTCCTCCCTAATTCTCCGTCACTATAACCCAGACCTGGAATTAATGCTGGAAATGGATGTATCTAACGGAGTGGTAGTGGGAGTCCTCTTACAGCTACACCTAAATGGCAAGTAGTACCTTATTACGTTCTTCTTAAAGACAATGGCCCTAGCTAAGTATAACTACAAGGTGCATAACAAGGAAATGCTAGCTATTATACAATTGTTATCCCAGTAGCGCACAGAGCTTAGAAGCACAGACTCTTAAATTAAAGTCTATACTAATTATAAAGCCCTTAAGTACTTTATGACAATAAAGCAGCTTACTGGTTAACAGGCCTAGTAGGCTAAAATACTCTCCTAGTTCTTCTTTATAATTATATACCACCCCAGTAACCAGAATTCTAAGGCTAACGCCCTAACCCAGAGAGAATAGGATGTGGAGCCACAAGATAAGCTGAAGGCTTAGCACTGGATACATGCCCTTCTCCGTCCTAAATAGCTCAACCTACGTATCCTTAAGGAACTGAGCTCCGAATGGAATAAACTAGCGCCTATAGAAGGAGAGATCCTAGATAAACTAATAGGACTAATTAACCGCATCCTAATCACGAACCGTACAGCTAAATCCCTAAAAGCCCTCCGCGACCAAGCTATAGAAGGCAACCCTAATTTGGAAATAGAAGACGGACTGCTCTTATACTAAGAACAGCTTATAGTTCTAAATGTTAACAACCTATAAACAGAGCTAATCCGTAAAGCCTACTATTAAGTCTCCATAGCGCACCCTAGACGAGATAAGACCCACTAACTACTAGCGCCTTGCTACTACTAGCGGGGACTCCTATCCGATATAGAACGATTTATTAGAAATTGTTATGCTTATAAACGGGCAGATACCCCTAGAGATTAAACCCCTAGGTGGTTATAACCACTGCTAGTTCCTAAACGCCCTTAGCAGCATGTTATAATAGACTTTAAATCATTCCTAAAGGACAAACATAGCTACAATATGGCCTTTATAGTAGTCGACTAACTAAGCAAGCAAGCCGTTTCTCTCCCTTGCTTTAAGACTACAACTATAAAAGATATAGCCCGCATATATGTTAATAACATTTACCGGATCCATAGCGCTCTTAAGTTAATTGTCTTTAACCGTGGACCTTAATTTATATTAGACTTCTGGGACGAATTCTGCCATATCCTTAGGATTAAGATTAAGCTCTCTACTATATTTTACCCTTAGACCGACGGCTAAACCGAGATTATAAACTAGTACCTTAACCAGTGACTTTACCCCTTTATTAATTACTACTAGGACAACTAGTCGGAACTACTACCTATAATAGACTACGCATAGCTCACGCTCCCTTATAATAGTATAGGAATGTTACTATTTAAGTTACTCTATGGATATAAGCCACGAACATCCTTTAATTAGGATAGACCTATAGGACCTATAACGGCCCGCGAACGCCTTAGCTATAAAGAGGCCTAGACATTCGCTAAGAGAATGCACGGAGCCTAGGAGACTGCCCAAGTAATTATAAAAAAGGCATAAGAAAAGAAAGAGGCTAATATAAACCAACATTACCGCGAGGTAGACTTCTAAGTAGGAGATAAGGTATAGGTGTTAATAAAAAACTAGAAGACCTAGAGGCCGAGCCACAAACTAGACCACTAAATAGCCGGCCCCTACAAAATCCTTAAGAAGGAAGGGCACTTTTTTAGGGCTAAGCTACCAGAGTTAATAAAGATCCACCCTGTCTTCTCTTTAGACCGACTGCAAAAGGCCGCGGACAACCCATTGCCTGGACAGTACAACGACCCCCTGCCGCCAATTTAGATTGCAGAGGACAAGGAATGGGAAGTTAAAGAGATCTTAGCAGTTAAGAAGGACCGGGGTACCTTAAAATACTATATAAGCTAGGTAGGTTACGATAAAGACCTAGAATAGTACCCCGCATCTAATTTTAAGTGCTCCCCCTATAAGCTATAAGATTTCTACCTAGCCTACCCAGACCTCCCTAGACCACCACGTAAACTAGACAGCTGGATTAAATACTAGGAGGAAGGGTTGAATAACTATAATAATCTAGATAACAACAAAGAACTTGGATAAAGCCTAAGGGCAGGCTTTTTTGGGAGGGGGGGGTGATATAACGGTGCTGGAGCGCGTCACCTACTACATTCTGCCATATTCTGCCGACACTACTTATAGAGCCAACCAATCAGGATTTTCTATCCCTGGGATGGAAAATCGCCATTGGCTCGCTTACTACTAGCGCCTTGGCGAACCCTTTGTATCTTGTCAGTCTCTGACAGACTTCTTCTTCTCCTTAGCTTAGTATTCTTATATGGTAGCAATCTACAAGCTTCGGTTTAGAAGCATTTGTACGAGCCCGTCACAGGTAGCTATTTTCTTCTTAAGATTATATTATAGCTTCTAAGGTCTATAATAAGGAAGGGGATATTATACTACCTTTATCCGTTAATATGGAGATAGATCCGTAAGATGGTTATAATAGGTAGTCTTACCTGTCTATTATACCCATAGATAGGAATTAGCTTAGGCAGTTCTTTAAAGGGTGCATTTAAGAAGTTAGCCAGCTTTATAGTATATTAGGTGTCTATTAAGGCAAAGGTATTTACTCTAAAGTTAGCTAAAGCAGAGGTTAAAACTTAATATCTATTACGGAATAAAGTATAAGGGATAGTGCAGCTTCTTCCACTAACTAGCCAACCTAAATTAATATATAATATATTAATTCCTTTTAAACCTAAAAAGGAGTCTTACTCTAGAGTTCCTCTTTTTCTAACTCTATACTATTTTTTTTAAAATTAATAGGACCTTGTTTATCTTTACTGCTATTAGGTAGTGTAACGGGACTAGCCCAGTTATAGTAGGAATGTCTTAGTGAAACACTCGACAGATAAATTCCGACGCTTTAATTAAATTCTGCCAAATTCTGCTAAAGTTAATTAAATTCCACCAAATTCCGCCAACATGATTAAATTCCACTAAATTCCACTAAATTCCACTAACGTAATGGAATTTAGTTAAAACCTATCAAAATCCATATAGGCTTATGCCTATGCGTCTACTACTAAGACCCTAAATATTTAGTTATAAGTTTCCTATATTCCTTTCTCTTCTTTATATAATATCTTGTATTTAGCAAGAGCTATATACCCTTAGATTAGATAGAATTTATATTATTCCTTTAAATCTTCCCTAAAGCCTCTTCGCGCCCTTATATTATATTATGTTAAAAATAACTATTATTAAAATAGCAAACAAACCCAAATCCCTTTTAATAACCATAAGTATTATAACCCTAGTTAGGGAACAGTTAACTATAATACAACAGTCCTTTATAGACGCCTTAGCTTAGTAGTGGGCTACACTAGAAGCCCAGTACCAGTAATTAATAGAAGTACTCTATAAAGAACTCCGTAATATTAAGGCACTTATATTATAAACCCTAATAATAACACCTATAAACAAGATTAATATAATAAAATCTAAACCTAGTCTATTAAATAAGAACATAGAACTAGTAATAGTAGCTTAACCTATATATATAATAAACCAAGTACCTATCGCAAAATCTAAAAAGCTCCCTGATCCTCTAATATTTAATAGAAACTAAAATAACCTATATCCCTTTATAACTAAGCTTTATCTTAAACTCTTAACAAACTATAATTAATACCCTACTAAAGCTAGTAAGGTTAGCTATAGAATGTCCTAATTAAGTAAAGACGCTACATAAACCATAAATCCATTCTTCTATAATAGCACTTTCATTAATTTTAAAACCTTTATCTCTCTACTAAGATAAATGTATAATAACGCCAGCCGTAAATATACAGCTATTACTAAACTTAAAAACCTATAATAATAGAACCAAGACTTTACTAGCTTCTTTTTAGAATTTTTAGGTCTTATTAGCGAACTAGATTAGAATAAAGCCGCTAGAGTTGCTGCCCTTTAACAAGCTATTTTGGATAAGATTAAAGCCTAATTAGTAGGTAGAGAACTGCTAAAAACCCTATCTAAATTTACTATAGTATGTTAACAAATTAATAAGGACCTTTAATATAATAAATAGACTTATTCTTTAAAGTTAACTACACCTTACGTTTAAAACTCTATAAAACTAGTATATACCCTAAAGCGTAATCCATCTCCAAAACCTAAAAGCCCTATGTACAACCCTATAGACCTTAATGCTACTTAATTCTATATACCCTTAGAAACCAACAAATAAAGAACTTAAGCTACAAATAGAGAATACTTTAGATGTGGTAGAAAAGGATATATTTAAAAGCATTACTGAACTTACCCTTTTAAAAAAAGTCCGCTATAGTTCCTCCCAATTCTTAAATTGTACCCATTCCTTAAGTTATACTTATTCCTTAAACTATACCTACTCCATAAATTATATTTGGTCGCTATAAAGTATCTTACCTTTAGTTAACTTAGAAAATAAATCTTCCTAAGGCTAAGTTACGCCTTAGGATAAAAAGTAGAAGAGTATAAATGTCTAGGCTCTTCCAGCGCTAATATACAGCATAACTCCCTTAATATACTTAGTAAAATTTAAACACTTAGAAAATAGAAGAAAGTATAAATCCTAATAGACAGTGGAGCTACTAGTATGGGCTTTATTAATACAAACTATGCAAAAACTTAATACCTAAATTTAAAGAAACTTAATAAGCCCTAAGGCCTATAAGGCTTTAATGGCAAACCCTTAATATATAGCAAAATAATGCACTACACCTTAGTAAAAATGCAGATAGGCGAATACCTTAAACATATCTCCCTATTTATAACACCCTTAAAACAATATAAAGTTATACTTAGACATAGATAGCTAAAATAACACAACCCTTTAATTAGCTGGGTTAAAGAAACACTAAAGTTCCATATAACTTACTACTAAAGTTATTACTTAAAAAACCATTTGCCCTACAAACATATATATAACTATTTAAATTCAATATAATATAAATTACCCTTACTATAAACCTTAAGCCAACATAATAAATCTATAACTGCTAATTATAGTAAAGAATGTAAAGATGTTATATTAAAACCTCTTAAAATTTATATAATATAGGCCGCGCCTTTTATCTTATTAGCAAAAAGACAAGACCATAAAATCTTTACTATAACTATAGAGGATATTAAGAAAGCACTAAAACCAAAATAATATCCTAATCCTTAACCTCTTATGCCTAAAAAGTACTATAACCTAATTAATAAGTTTAAAAAACAATTTATAAACCAACTAGCCTCGCACTAAGAGAAACACAATTTTAAAATAGAACTTAAGCCTAGTATAACACCAAAGTTCAGTCCACTATATAGTATATTATAAGAAGAACTGCTTATAATATAATAATATCTTAATAAATATCTGAAAAAAGGATTTATTCGCCCTAATTAATCTCTATTTACCTTACCTATACTATTTATTAAAAAGCTAGAAGGAGGCTTAAGATTCTATATTAATTATTAAGCTCTAAACGCAATTATAATTTAAAATTAATATCTAATTCCTTTAATTTAAGAGACACTTAACTATAGTCTTTAAACGCCTATAAGATATAGGCTTATAATATAATATTAAGAAATACAAGTTCTACGCGTCTAAAGTTATATACTTAGGCTTAATTATATCCCATAACAGAATTAAAATAGACCCTAAGAAAGTTACCGCAATTATAAATTAGGAAAGCCCTAGCAACGTATAAAATATTTAAGGATTTTTAGGATTTGCAAATTTCTATTAACAAGTTATTAACTACTTTTTAGAAATTACCTAGCTATTAGTAAACCTAATAAGAAAGAACATAAAATTTAAATAGACCACTAGATATAAACAAGCTTTTAATAATTTAAAATATTACTTTATAACTACTCCAATTCTTACTTACTTTAACCCTAACCTTAAATATATCTTTAAAACTGTCTGTACGAGTAGAGGTTGTAAATAACGTTACGCGTAAAGCGTATGCGGCAGGGGCCGTATGGCGTAGCGTAGGTCACCTGACTACCTACGGCCCGATAGATAGCCCGACCTTAGCCCCCCCC
>Ga0307507_10000552_pt1 | contig 80211 bp, 31 predicted proteins | sample 7_EM_MG_FD_207223 | JGI IMG/M metagenome (GOLD analysis project Ga0307507, IMG submission 207223) | Populus trichocarpa ectomycorrhiza microbial communities from riparian zone in the Pacific Northwest, United States - 7_EM | ecosystem: Host-associated > Plants > Roots > Unclassified | place...
CTCGCGATAGTAAGGAATGGGAGAGGCGTGCATATCCTCCAAGGACTCATTTTGGCTGCAGTATATATAAAATACCGTTCTGCAGGAAGGACGACTGCTGGAAGCCTTATATTGAGCGACTTAGTTCTAAAGATTAAGCCTATATATTAATTTAATATATAGTATATTACAAATATCACTAGCCTCGTATTTCTGAGAACGGGCACCGAATTCAGCTAATCTAATTGGTTAGTTCTTATCGATAACCTGAGTGCCCATTTTGACGTTGCAAGGGATAGGCCAGAAAGAAACATCGCTAGTCTTTAGCGGATATTAGAGCCCCCCTATTGCAGTTACAACAGGAATACCATAAGGATCACCCCTCTCGCCCATACTCTTCCTTTCTTTATAAGCAACTTACTTAAGTCCTTTAAGGAAGGGGCAACCCAAGGGATAGGCTTCGTCGACAATATAAACCTAATTATATACGGGCCAACGGCCGCAGAGAACTGCAGAACACTAGAGAAAGCCTATAACACCTATATAGAATGGGCAAGACAATATAGAGTCCAATTCTTACCAGAGAAATACTAGCTAATCTATTTTATAAGAAAACGCAACTAACTTGTAGATTTCTAGCATATAATCTATATCTAAGGCTTTAGGGGCTAACTAGTTTAAGGCCTAAGGGTATTAGGAGTATGGGTAGATAATAAGCTCTAGTAGAGCGCACATACATTATAAGCGGCCCGTAAGGGCCAAGCGTAGTACATTACAATGTCTAAAATTATTAATTCTATATGGGGTCCATGCTTCCAGAGGTCACGCCTACTATACACAGTAGTTGTCCGGCCAACCATGACGTATAGATCCAGTGTTTGGGCCATAGGAGAAACCAAAAAAGGCCCCCCTAAATCACTCCTTAAACCACTCTAAAAGGTCTAAACAGCCTACCTCTAGAGTATAACAGGTGGGTATAAGCGGATAGCTATAGCACTGCTTAAGAAGGAAGCTAATATCCCCCCCCTATAATTATATATTGAAGCCGCGGTAATGCAAAGGGCGTAAAAGAAGCGCAACTCTAATGTTATAAAGTATATTAAGACACGCCTAAACAAACTATAGAGGGACCCTAGAGTGCCCTATAGGAGAGCTAACTAACAACCCTAAAGTAGAGAAGATGTAACGGAGCCTTATAGTAGTCACTACGGTGGACTTGTTAATAGGCTAGGTGTGTAGGTAAATAAGAAGTTAATAATATAATAGTAACAAATAATAACTGGTAGAGTGGTTGCCTAATAGATTAACTCTAATTATATTCTAAGATTCACTATAAGGAAAGGAACTATCTAGGTAGGGACTGTGGTCCTTTAAATATATATTTATACTTCTAAAAAAGTCATTACTCTATCTACTCTGTTTACTCTATTCGCTCTATTATAGATCTTACAGATTATATAGATTATATAGATTATATTACATAACTCTACTTACTATTCCTCGTCATATAGTTCCACTAGCTCTATCCTAGACTGTGCTCTTATTAACCAACTAGCTTCTTCCAACTCCTCTCTAAGTAGTTATAATATTGTACTTAAAGCGTCTATAACACTATCTCCCTCCTCTTTATCTTCGTCCTTAAAGATTCTTAACATCTCTAGGTTGTCTACTAGAGGTATAATATCTGTTTAATTAATTTAGTTAATATTTTTACTTATTATACCTAAGGCTCCTCCTTCTTCTTCTACTATTTATTAGTCTTGTACTGTTGCTATAATACTATCCCTAGGTAAGATAATACTATCTCCATATTTCCGTAATGCGAAAAAGGGTCTAGTCTATATTATATTAGTAAGTTCTTTATCTCAATAACCATCCTTTTACTTAGAGTGCACTAAAGCAAACGTTCAATCGTTGTATAACGTTTGCTTAGTCTCTAACGCTAAGTATATACATTCTACTACTCTTAACAGTCTTTAAGTTCCCTAAGTAACTTATTATAGGGTCTTGCGTTTAATCTACCGCTATAAAGCTTAATAACGAGCTCTCGGTGGCTCTGGCCAAACTTTATTAATCTTATAACGCTAAAAAGGAGGCTGCCAATGCTTAGCAACGGGCCCTTAATTCTCGTCTTACTACGTCTACTTAGTTAGTCCGTCTTAAAAAGGGTTATAAGAAGGTCCGTTCCAAGGAGTAGAAACTTGTTTAGCAGGATTTAAAGGAGCTAAGTAATAAAAGAGTAGCGTTTCTAGAGAAGGAAACAACTCTAAGTAATGTAGTAGTTGCTCTTCCTAGGTCCCCCTTAGGTGACTTATTCTTCGGCAATCCTTCTTCGTCAATGCTACCTAACTTATTTTCTTCTAATACTCCTATATCTTCCCTATAGCGTTCTCTAAGTTGCTTAGTGGTTTTTAGGTAGTCTTAGTATAGCTTATCTACTTTACTTCATATTATGTTTTATTATTGACGTCCTTATAGCTAATAATCTTTAAAACTTGCCATTTATCTTCCTTTTATCCTCTATATATGTCTGCCTTATAAACTAGTAGCTTAATATTCCCATATACTGGCTTTAGTATTGCAATATACTATATAGGGTAAATCTTTATTTTTGCAGGTAAGTTAAGTCTATACGTAACTTCTAGGACTTTTGCTATAATTTTAAATGGTCCTAGTCTAACGTGGTCTAACTTCTTACTTAGTTATCAACTCTTAAAATTTTTATATAGTAGCTATACTTTATCTCCCTCCTTAAGATCTAGTCCCTTAGATCTCTTAGCGTTGTAGTACCTTTTTATCCTTTCTTATATCAACTTTACTGTTTCTTTAAGGTGACTATAGAAATTCATTAACGTCTCCATTCTTTCTTTAGCTATGCTACTTATTTTCTTTACTTATTATGGTAATAACGATATTCTTAGCTCGTATCCGTAATTCGCCTTAAAAGGTAATATACCTATCCCTTCTTATAGTGTTGTATTATATATAAACTATATAACTAGTAGTAATAATACCTAATTATTCTGTGCATAATTAATATAATACCTTAGATACTGTTCTAGTGTCTAGTTTAGTCTCTCCATTTAACTATCTATCTATAGGTAATATGTACTTAATGTTACTACTTAAACCCCTTATTCTACTAAGAATACTTCCTAAAATACTGCTATAAATCTTAGATATCTATCTAATATTATCTTACTTAATACTCCATATCTTATAAACACTTCTTTAATATAAATTCTAGCCATATTTTCTGCGGATATTTCTTCTATATACGCTATAAAGTATTCCTACTTTATTAGCTTATCTACTATTACTAAGATCGCGTTATAATCTTATCCGGTAATAGGATATTTTAACCTTAGTAACTTAATAATAAAGTCCTATAATATAACCTCCTATGGTCTTTCTGGTACTTTAATAGGTTATAGCCCTCTATACGGCTTATACCTTGTTAGTTTATTTCTTTAGTAATCTAAATATTTTTTTATAACTTATCTCGCTAGTCCCTAGATTCCTTAAATAATATACACCTCTTAAAGTCTTAATATTAAGCCTATAGCTCCATTATATCCTTAAGTTATTCCTTTATAAAACTCCTTTATAAACTCTTCTATTATTACCTTCGGAATATAGGTTACTTCTCTATTCTTATATTACTCTAAGTTTAGATCCTCTGCCTATACTTCTTAGATCTTCTATATCTAATTACTCTCTAGTAATTTGTAAATCTGACCTTCCTTAGTTGCTGTAATCTTCGGATAATTATACCTAATTAATCCGTCTTAATCCCTTTGCAGTAAAGCCCCTAACGGCTTTTCTTTATTCTATAGTTTAGCTTTTCTGCTTAGAGCGTCTACTCGTGCGTTATCTGTACCCTTAGTATACTAAATTTTAAAATAATACTCTGTAAGCATCTCTGCCTATCTAACTTATCTTCGGTTTAACTCTTTTATTATTAGGAACCCCATTAGGTTCTTATAGTCCATTTTAACCACAAATAGTTTTTCTATATCTTATAAGAATACTCTCCATTTCTTAAGTACTATAACTATACCTAACAACTCCTTGTTATAAATGTTGTAATTTAACTCTAGTGGTGTTATCTTCCAACTATAGTACGCTACTGGATGCTATGCGTCTAAATGCTTCTATAGTGTTATGGGACACCTCCGTGACACCTTACACACGTTTACCTGTTTCCACCGTCTCGACCTCCATGTTAACAACTCAGTCAATTAAGACACATGACGGCAATCCGAGGCAATTTGCCATCACGTAACGGCAATCTACAGCAGTTTGCTGTCCTCTACTATATTCCACTATATTCCGCCCTGTGTATGTGTTAACTAAGTAACTAAGTTAATAATATATACCCCTTTCCTCCCGTTTCCTTACCTTCTTTCCTTACACAACATCTTAACCTTATTATACAGTTTATGTATATAACTTAATAATATCTACTTCGCTATATATTATTACCGCTTATGCTCACTCCGTGACACTATATTGCGTTAACCCTATATACTACCCTCTAAAATGCAGAACGACCCCAAAGCCCCTACGACGGCCGCTAATATTATATCCGCACTCCAAAAACAATTGGTAAATATACAGAAGTCTTTTATAGACGCCCTTATATAGAACCAGGCCGCTATAGCCAAATAATAAGCTGAATAAGAAGTACGGCACCAGGAATTAATTAAAGCACTTTAAAAAGAAGTCCGTGCCTTAAAGACACTTGCGTTAGGGTCCTATGACCAAATACCAGCCCAAGAGGCTGCTAACACGCCACCTATAGACAAGATAAAAATAACCAAATCTAGACCTAGCTCGTTGGGTATAAACCCTAAGCCAGCTGCGGATATTCATCCTATAAATCCGTCTACTGCACCACAACAATCTAAACAACTACCAGACCCCTTAATATTTACCGGTAAACAATAAGAACTCCAATTATTTCTAAGCCAGCTTAAAAATAAGCTAACTAGTAATACTAACCGCTACCTAACTGAAGCTAACTAACTCTACTACGCCCTAAGTTGACTAGGAGGAGACGCAGCTAACCTTATTAAACCCTTTAACCGAACTTAGTACAAAGTCTAGTTATACTTCTTAAAGCTATATACAGTAACCCAAACTGCTAAGCTACTGCTTAAAGAAAGATAAACCACATAACTTAAGGAACGAAAGGCTTTCCAGTATACTTCTCTAAATTTAACTGTTACGCAAAGGAAACAGGCTGGAACGACTCCGCACTAGTTAATAGCCTTATTAAATCCCTAAGTCCTAAACTAAAAACCTCCCTAATAGGTATAGACCTACCAGGAGCCCTTAACGCCTGCGTAAATGTTATTAATAAATAGTACAATAATATATTACGCCTAACACTGAAGTCCGCTCCTTAATATAATATAACAACCCCGCGAATGTCCACTAAGTTGTTATCTTAGCCTAAGCACCTAGACGCCATAGACATTAATACTGGAACCCTCTGCTACGCCTTAAAAGGATCTGTTAAATAAGAACAACGCATTAAACACGGCCTTTGCTTTAAGTGCGGAAGCAACGCTTACCTCTTAAGTTACTACTCTATCCCGTTGCCCCAAACGCATATATAAATAACCAGTATAGGCGGTGTTCTGCTATCCCAAACGTATAAATAAACAAGTAGTAGATTGTCTTGATTAAGCTCTGGCCACTAACCCTGATTTTTACCTAGTTCCAGCCCTGCATCTAGTAAATACCATTTACAAAGACAAAGCTCCAACCAACGCTTTATAAGAACCCCGCCCCAGTCGCCTCCAAAAGGAAGGTCCTGGGGCTAAGTCACTCTCTAGAACGGCGCTGCCTTAGGATCTCATTGAATGCTCTAGATATTATGAACTCTAACTCTTGAGATTGCAGCATAACCGTTAACTATCGTCTTTAGTAGAATAATTAATGGGCTAGTACTCAAATCCTAGTTAACACAGGAGCCAGTAGCATAGGATTTATTAATAAGATCTTCGCGTAAAATAATAGGTTTACCCTAACACCCCTTAACCGGCATATTAATATATTTGGATTTAATGGCAAACGTACTGTCTTAGGCCATATTACTTACATAGCGGCCCTAAGACTCCAATACCTAAACCATAAAGAATTAATTAAGCTCTTTATAACTACCCTAGGTTACCTAGTAATCCTTAAATAACCCTAGATAAAGCTATATAAGGTAACCATTAATTAGGATAACCTTAAGCTTCTATTTACTACCTCCCGTTGCAAGTAGAAGTGCCTTATAACTTACTGCTTAGACTCTAAACTAAAATCTAAAAAATCCACCAGGATCTACCAGTCTAAAATTTCTACTAACGTCCATCCTATACCTAAAAAGTCCACCCAATTCCACCTACCTAAGAATTCCACTAAATTCCACCAACATAAGATTTCCACTAACGTCCACTAAGAACCTAGAAATAACATATAACTATATAAACTGACTCTAACAGCTGCACCCTAAACCAAGCAGAAGCTTAAGCTTAACATACAAAAGTACTAGAAAAACTGGTATTCTACTATAAAAAGGATACTTAAAGAACCTAAACCTAAATCTAACACTAACTCTGTACCTAATACCAAACCTAAACCTAAATAAGAAACTATATAAGAAACTAAGGACGATTTAAGCTCGCTTAACACTTTAGATATCCACATAATTAGAGCTACTTTACTAGCACAACTTACTAGGAAACCGGAACATATAATCTTTGCTGTTATAATAGCCGATATTAAGAAGGCCTTAGTACTAAAGAAGCACACTAACCCCGCTATAAAAGTACCAGTAGAATACTATAATTATCTAGATGTATTCTTATAAAAGGAAGCCAATAAGCTACCAGAATACCGTCTATATAATTATAAGATTATAGTTAAAGAAGGAAAATATCCTAGATTCGGACCCTTATACGGGATATCCTAGAATAAACTCTAGGTACTATAAAAGTACTTAGACGAACATCTAGATAAAGGATTTATTAGAGTAAGTTCTTTACCTATAGCCGTATTAGCAATCTTTGTTAAGAAACCTAATAGCGGTTTACACTTCTATGTAGACTACCAAGCTCTTAACGCTGTTACCATTAAAAACTATTACCTAATCCCATTAATCTAAGAGACACTAAACCAATTAAGTAAGGCTCGCTTCTATACAAAGCTTAATATTATCTACGCATTTAACCGCCTCCGTATTGTAAAGGGAGATAAATAGCTTACTGTATTTCGTACTCAATACGGACTATTTAAATACTTAGTAATGCCATTCGGCCTTGCAAACGCCCTAAGTTTATTCCAACACTTTATAAATAACACCCTACGTCCATACCTAGACGTCTTTTATACTGCTTATATTAACAACATCTTAATATACAGTAATAGTCTGGCTAAATACTAAAAATATATTAAACTGGTTCTACAAGCCTTGCGCGGAGCCTGCCTATAATTAGATATAGATAAATGCAAGTTCTATAAAACGGAAGTCCTATACCTTAGACTTATTATTTCTATAGGTAGCGTACAAATGGACCCTAAGAAAGTTAAAGCAATTGTAAACTGGCAAGAACCTAAGAATTTTAAGGATATAAAGGCCTTTATAGGCTTCGCCAACTTCTACTAATAGTTTATTAATAACTTCTCCGCCTTAGTCTTACCCCTTATAGCCTTAACCCAAAAGGACAAAGCCTTTATCTTTAGTAAGGAATATAAGAAGGCCTTCGCTTATTTAAAGGTTATGTTTACTACTGCACCTATACTTTAACACTTTAACCTAGACCGAACAAGTGTTATAGAAGCTGACTTATCTAATTACGTTACTAGAGGCATTCTGTCTTAATATAACAAGGAAGGAGTATTATACCCCATAGTATACTTTTCAAAATAACTAAGCCCAGCCAAATGTAATTACAAGATCTATAATAAAGAATTACTGGCTATTATTAGATGCTTTAAGCAATGGCAACTAGAACTAGAAGGAGCTGGATTCCTAATTAAGGTTCTTAGCGATTATAAGAACCTATAGTACTTTACAACCACGAAACAGCTAAGCTACCGTTAAGCCTGCTGGTTAGAATATCTGTCCTAATTCCGATTCTTAATTATATACCGCCTAGGCGTTTAAGGTCAAAAACCTAATGCCCTAACTTAACGTTCACAAGATACAACAGTATAGGAAGAAGCGCGCGCCTACCGCAATTAAACCCTACTTTATCCTAAATTATTTAATCCCCTAGCTAAAGACCTTATGGTATATATCCTTAAAATAACTGATTAATTAATTGAACAGATTATAATTAATAAATACCTAAATAACAAGTTTATCTAAGAGATACTTAAGCTAATTTAAGATGGCGTTAGACGCTTTAAAAAGATCTCTCTAAGTAAATATAAAGCTTATGGAGACCGCTTATACTACCAGAACTGCCTAGTTGTCCCTAATTACAATAAACTTAAGCTTAAGCTCCTTAAACACATACATAACCTACTAGTAGCCGGCCACTTAGGCTGAGAAAAAACCTTGGAACTACTCTAATAGGAGTACTACTAGCCAAATATATATAACATAACACAAAGGTACGTCTCTAACTGCTACACCTGTTAATAAGCTAAAGCTTTATATAAGACGTATAACGGCTTTCTAAAGCCACTGCCTATTCTAGACTAAAGATGGAAGGACATCTTAATTAACTTTATTGTTAATCTCCCCTTAAGTAAAGGCTGTATAAATATCATAGTAGTTATAGACTGACTATCCAAAATAAGACACTTAATCGCCTATCCTAATATATTAACGCCTACCATTGCCCAACTATTCCTGGATTATATATAGAAACTCTACAAACTCCCTAAAACAATTGTCTCTAATAGAAGCAGACAGTTTATCTCTACGTTCTAGAAAGAACTAACTACCCAACTCTGCATTAAAGCACTGTTGTTTACAGCATACCACCTAGAAACAGATGGTTAAACGGAATATATAAATGCTATAATGGAACAATACATTTAGATATACACGTTGTATCTATAGGACGACTGGATAGACTGGCTTGTATTTACTGAGTTTATAGTAAATAACTCCATCTTGGAAACCACAAAGGTCTCCCTGTTCCTGGCTAACTACAGCCAGCACCTATAAATGGGTTTTAAACCCTTTAGTAATGTTCCTTGCCCAGCTTATTAAGCCTTATAAGTTGCAGAAGTAAATAAATTTATAAAGAAGATAGAAGAGCTATAGAGGTTCCTTACTAACAAAATAACATGGGCCTAGTCTGTCTATAAAGCCATAGTAAATAAGAACCAAACCCTAGCACTAGCTTACCAAATTAGTAACTTTGTCTAGCTAGACGCAAGAAATCTAAATATAAAACGACCTACTAAGAAACTTAATTGGAAGAACGCCGGCCCTTATAAGGTTAAAAAAGTTGTCTCTCCTTATACCTACTGACTGAAGCTCCCTAATACAGTTAAAATCCACCCTATATTCTATACGTCAGTCCTCCACCCTGCCGCCCCCATATTAGACGCCCTACCTAGATAGATCTAAGACCCTCCCCCACCAGTTAAAGTAGATGGCGAGGATAAGTACCTTATTAAAAGAGTTAATAACATTAAGTATAACAAACAGAAACGTAAATATATATACCTTATAAAATAGAGAGGCTTTACTAAGCCCTTATAGGAACCCATTAACTCTATAGGACTTACACAAGCCGCAGAAAACTTTCACGAACTCTACCTAAAACTACCACAGCCCTATCTCACAGAAGCTTAAGTTTAAAGGGGGGGTACTATTATAGGACACCTCCGTGACACCTTATACATATTTACCTATTTCTACCATCTTAACCTTTATGTTAACGATTTAGTTAATTAAGACACATAACGGCAATCTAAGGCAATTTGCCATCACATAACGGCAATCTACGGCAGTTTACTATCCTCCACTATATTCCGCTATATTCCGCTAAGTTCCGCTAGAACTATAACCTAAAGCCTATTCCGCCCTATGTATGTATTAACCAAGTAACCAAGTTAATAATATATACCCCTTTCCTCCTGTTTCCTTACCTTCTTTCCTTACGCAACGTCTTAACCTTATCACACAGTTTATGTACATAGCTTAATAATATCTACTTCGTTATATATTATCACCGCTTGTGCTTACTCCGTGATATATAGCAAATATGCTCCTAGTACGAAGTCTAATATATCTGTTTCCACAACTGTTTCTAACTTTAGTTAGTAGATCTTAAGGATTGGATCTTAGGTAAACAACTCCTTAAGTTCCTTAAATAACTTCCTTTACTTATTTCCCTATATCTATAGTTCCTCCTTTTTTATAAGTCTTATAAACGGCTTAATATTCTTTAACCACTATGCTATAAACCTCCTATAGTAGTTGCAAAACCCTAGAAACAATCTTAACTATATAATATTCTCTAGTTCTTGCCAACTAACTATAGCTTTAACTTTCTTTAGGTCCATACTAATTTTTCCTAATTTAATAATAAATCTAACAAAATCGGTCTTCCTAGTAAAGAACTCACATTTTTTAATTGCTACTAGTATCTTTTCTTCTTATAGTCTCTTTAAGACCTACTTAATATATTCTCTATGTTCTTCCTTACTTATTAAGTAGATAATAATATTATTAAGATACGCTATAATAAATTTATCTAGGTGTTCTTCTAATACGCTATTAATTCTTTTCTAAAATGTTGCCGGTGTATTTATAAGCCTAAACTATATTACTAATAGCTTATATAGTCCTTCCTTTAACCTAAAGGCTGCCTTCTATTTATCGCCTTCTTTAATCTAGACCTAATAGTATGCCTACCTTAAATCTATCTTTATAAAGATCTTCATATTACCTATCCTATCTTAAATTTCGCTAATTAAAGGTAAAGGATACCTATCCTTTTATATAATGCTGTTTAACTATCTATAGTTGATACACATCCTAAGTTTTCCGTTTTTCTTTAGGATAAACAACACTAGATATTCTACTAACGATTATAATAGTCTAATATATCCCTTTTATAAATTCTCCTAGATAAACTCCTTAAGCGCTACTAACTCGGTTTCAGTAAGCTTATAGATTAGAAAGAACTTTAGACTAGTTCCTAGTTCTAATTCTATCTTATAGTCCCATACTATATATTCTAACAGTTTTTTACTTTCCGGTAACCATAACTTTTTACCATACTTATAGTATTTCTTTAGTACGTAACTTAAGCCTCGCTTAGTCTCTTTATATATTACTTTAACTTAGTACTATACCAACTTAGTTTACTATTATACTTTATATTATTAAGTATCTCTAATATTAACCTAACCTGTAACCCAATTAATCCTTAGATTATATTTCTGTAACTAAGGCATTTCTAATATCACCTTATCCTTTCCTAACAATAGGATATTAAAAGATATCTTAACTGGTCTCCCTTTAATAGTTAACTAAATAGGTCCTATTTTAAGATTAATAATACCTCCTCTATAAGCTATCTAATCTCCTAAAATTATTATAAGTAGATATAGGTATTTTTTTTGTTTATGCGGTAACCCTATCCTTTCTACTACTACTAGTGATATATGGTTTCTTATTGCTCCACTATCTACTAATACTTTAAACTGCTAATCTTACCACTTAACTTATAAATTTAGGTGTTAACTTTAAATTCCTTTAAGGGTCTAAGGCTCTACTACTAGCTCCCTTTAGTCCTATAGGCCTCCCCTTTTCCTAACTATTAGCTACTAGATCCTATTTATACTTAGTCCTCTTTTAGCCAATACTTAGTTTATTTCTTTTCCTCTACGTGCTATAGATAAGTATTCTCTAGATAGTTCTACTACTATTATCTATCTAGGCATTCTTCTATAAGGAATCTTCCTAGTTAAAGTATTAGGTCCCCTTAACTCTATACTTCTACTAGGTGCCATCTATATATATACTTAGTATTTTTAACCCTTTTTTCATCCAATGCCTAGTATATTCTTATAGGGTACTTCCAGTTTTTGTCCTTTGGTGCTCTATATATATTACACATATTATCTATATAAGCCATCTATAATAGTGTATAATGCGCTAAGTAACTTAGGTTAACTCTTAACTTATTTTTATCTTTAAGTTTAAACCTCTATCTAGCCGATCTAACTATTAGTTTTTTATTTATAGGTGCTAAGATTTATCTCTTACTTCTCTAGTCCCTAAATCCCTCTTCTAGGTTCCTTAACGTTATAATTAATGCTCCTTTAATATAACTTATGCGTTTTTCCGTAATAGATTAGTCTTAGACAACTTTTTTATCTAGTTATATATAAAAATCTTCCCATTTATTATTATATTGTTGCCTATACCACTTTCTATATAACTGGTTTAGTATATATAGTCTATCTATTAGAAAGTACCTTGTTATTACTACGTTATAATAACCTTTAGTATATCTTTCTTTAAATCTAGTTAGAATCCCTAAATCCTCTTCTTGTTCCAGTTTATTTAGCTATTTTACTCTAGACGTTTCTACCTTAGGCCTATTAGTAATTCTTTATATAGGTACTCTATCCCTTATATATCCTAGTATAGCTAATCTCTTATCTAGCTTTTGCTCTTACTATGCAATAATTCTTTACCTAAACTTATCTATAGTTTCTTGTTTCCTATATCTTGCAGCTAGATCCTTAAAATTATCTTACTTTTTAATCTTAGTATTAACTTTTTAATTTTTAGGCTAAACACCGCGTTTACCTAGGATTAACATTCTTACTTATTCTCCGAACTTGTAGTTCTTAAACTTGCGTTTTATACTTATTTGTTTATCTTTAAACTAAGTTATAGCCCGTTCCCATCAGTTCTCGTCTATAGTAGGTCCTTAGGTGTGTCTTATCTTACTTTAAGAATCTTAAGCGTCTCTTATCTCTTCTTAAGAATCTTAAGCCTATGGCCTTTTACCTTTATTAAGTAGTAAGCTAGTATTAGCAGTTATCTACTTACTTAATTATCTTTAGATATTACTCCTTCTGTTTTATAAAGTAATAGATACCATATCTAATGGTATTATAATTGTCAGATAATCTATATTCTCTAAAGGCGTGGGTCACGTGCACGGGTCACGTGCACTATAAAATCTCTTCGTAGCTCGCAGCCCTAGGGCCCCAAAACATCAGACATTAATCAACAATCAAGTCAAGATCAACCCATTTCATCAATAAGCAGCTCTATCTGAATTATCTGACAGTTATAAGCCCAGTCCGCCAACTCAAGAAGCTATTCAGCTATTACTCAATCATTTAAAGAAATTCTACCTCATCGTCAGACTCTAACACCTTATCGTCAAGACGCAGACTCTGACAGAAATTCTACCTCAATTGTCACAGGACGATTCTTCCACAAGATTCCACAAGATTCCACAAGATTCCACAAGATTCCACGAGATTCCACAAGAAATCCTACCTCAATCATCACAGGACGATCCTAATAACAAGGACGATCCTAATAATAAGGACAATCCTAACAACAAAATACCATCTTAATTCCTCCTTTGCCTATCAGTCAAATAACTCCACTAACATCAAGTTTGTTAACAACAATCATCCTTAATAAGCCAGAAGACTGGGAGTAATGGCTATAGCAACTCTAAGCCCTTATAGATTAGCAAATTTGGGCCCATATTAACCCAGCCACAAAAGCACCTTAAGAAGGTCTACTTAAAAAACCACCTTATCCAAAGGTTATAGATTTTAATAAGAATATAACTTTATATACACAGCTCTTAACAAATCAACAGAAAGCATATAAGAACAGCAGACAATACTATAACTAGGATATAAAGTATTTCCTAAGATAGGAAGATTATCTTTAACAGATTCGCACCTAGATTATATCTATAGCATTAATTCAGAAGAAGCTACTGCTTAACCCTTCCTTAACTATTAAAGAATGGCTATCTTAATTAAAGGAGAACATAGAACCTACCTTATCATTTATTAGGAAGAAGGTATAACACTAGTATACGGAAGCCCTTAAGGGGTTCAAACACTTATTAAAATTAAATTAGTGGTTAGATTAATGGGAATATACAATAGTACTAGGAGAGAAGTATAAGATCCCTTAAATATCCAATAGAATCTGGCTTTAAGATTTAGTAGAAGTTATTTAACCATTTAGTAACGCCTACTATATAAAGTACACTACTAAATTAAATAACCCTTAGAAGTCAAGATCTTCTAAATATTACAGAGTAGTAAAGGAGCTACAAGAAGGACTTAGAATACCCTTAAAGAAAGCTAATACTACTATAAGAGGGAGTACCTTTAATACAGACTTCGCAGAGTAAGCCATAATAGATTACTCTAATACTACTAAAGGTCTAGGGAAAGGAACCTCAGCACATACTAGACGCTTAAAGAGAGCCAGGTCACTAGTAGACAAGGAGACGTCCCGCAAGAAGCTACTACCCATATACTTAGCGTGCAAGAAACGAGGACATTCCCTTTAAAACTATTGGTATTTATTTAAAGACAAGAGACCTAAAGGAGTTATAATTAGAGATACTCGCATTAAAAGGGTGCTAAAGAAGGTAGAAAAGAATAAGGATCTCACTAACTAAGTTATAAAGATTAGACTTAAAAAACAAGAAGACAAGGCTTAATAACAGGATAAGAGCCAGGAGATAGTTAAGATTAAGGGAGAAGCTAATGCAATATTTCTAGAATTATATTACATCAGTTAACTCCACCCACTAAAGCTATTAACTATTCTTAACTTAGGAACCACTCTCCATATCTTTAATAACCTCTCTTATTTTTATAATTTTAGGAAAGCTCTAGCAGCTCAGAAGTGCCTATACTAGGCTATAGTAATATTACTATCTAAGTCACAAAACTAGAAAAGAGCAAGGGAACCCTACGTCTTAAGGACGTTGCCTTTTATATGGACTTTAATACAAATCTAGTGTCGTTCTATCTGCTTTAAAAACAAGGGTTCTACTAGAACAATAAAGGAGATAATAATCTTCTAGTTTAGAAGGATAATATAATCCTATATTAAATAGAAGAACGTTACAGATAATAGACTATTAAATACGTCCAACTAGGAAGTCTATTAGCATTTAATATAAGCTAGCTGCTACGCTGCTAACGGAAGCGCAGAGCATCATTAAGAGACGCTTATCCAGACTTAAAAGGTAATGCATATCTATAGTACCTGCGTCTAGGTTATCTAGGACCTATAAGCCTTTATTATCTAGGTCTTAATGCCTTAGGAGTTAAGCTTTAAGGCCTAAAGATAATAAAATGTTAATATTATAGTCTCGCCAAAATCAAGCATTAGGTCTTAAGAAGGTTCTTAGAATAGAATATTAATAAACCTTATCTTAACCTCTATATTAACTGGACTAACCTTAAGGAAGCGCATACTAGATTTATATAAGTTATATTTATCTACAACACCTTCTTAGGAAGAACCTTCCTATATTTTATAATAACGCATAGCAAAAAGAAGGAGACACTATAAGTGCTTAAAGATTTTATCCAATAGATTCGTCTAAGGTATAACCTTAAGGTTAATACTATTAGATTAGATAACAAGCTAGGGAGAAGGAAAACCCTTAAATAGCTATAGACTTAAGAGATTATATTTAAGCCTTTAGCGCCTTATACCTAAGCTTAGAATAGTACCGCTAAACGCTTAAGGGGTATAATTATTAAGAGAGTATAAGAAATAAGAATTGCTGCCAATCTACTACATGACCTATGGAATGAGATAGTTAACTACGCAGTCTACCTTTAAGATTAAACGCCACTGAAAAGCAACGGTTGGAAATCGCCATATAAGAGGTTCTATACCTTCCTAGCCAATAGGTTAAGAAAGCCGCAACTAGCGCACCTAAAAGCCTACGGCTGTAGGGCATACGCGATGACGTCAGACGCCTAGCTAAAGAAGAAAAGGCTAAGTAAGCTAGATCTGCGAGCCTATATCGGCTACCTTGTTAGCTATAACTCTACCAATATCTATAGGATCTAGATCCTACACAAAGGTATTGTTATCTCTACTAGGGACGTCATCTTTAATAAGAAGACGTTCTTTAATAGCAAGCAAATAGACATCTTAAAGGACCTATACGCTAAGTTAGACACGCTAATTAAGAAGATTTAATTTCCTAATATCCTAACTAAGAATAAGGTTCTTCTAGAAGATAATAAAGAAGTATTTAAACTGTCATTTTAAGAAGAAAACAACAATGCCAATAATAAGCCAGTTTAAACCTTTAATAAGTTAGCCAATCTTAAGCTTGCAAGAGCCCTTAAAGATATATATTATACACCACCTCTAACAGAAAAAGATAAAGAATCTCCTTATACCTTTTACGTCAAGTATCCTATAAAGTTAGAGATATAAGATACTAATTAGGACATAATCAACTAAATAGGAGATGGGTTTTATACTTAGGGGGTGTTTAGTTAAAGACTTATTTAAGGAAGCCTATAATAATAGGTTTAAAGACTTTGTTACTAAAAGGATTACTTCAGCCTATTATAGCGCCTTCTTAGCAGGAAGGAAGTTTAACCTTAATAGTTAACTTAACAACAGTAAGCTAAAATCAGGCAGAATATATAATATTAGATTACACAGGAAGAACTTACCTCCGCCACCTTAGTTAATCCACAACCTTAATACGCACCCTCTTTAAGATTAGTTCCAAGAGGCTTAATAAGCCCACCTTTAATCCTATTATTAAATAAGGTTATTTTAAGAAACAGATAAGAAGCATATAAAGGGACAGCAGATCCTTAGCTCAATATAGGTGTTTATCTATAAGACGGACAAGCACAGATTCCTTCAGAAATGCAAGGCATATTTAGTAGTATGCGGAAATTAATAGGCCCTAGGAGACCTACCTACGAGAGCTACTATATTAGCTAGTACAACCTTCCAAACCCTTATAGCAATCACCGCAAAATTCAACCTAAAGACGACACAGATAGATGCAGTCAATGTATTTATCCATTACAATCTCAACAAGGTTATCTATATAAAGCTACCGCTAGGGTTTAATAAAGGAAAGACAGACAAAGTACTGCGCTTAAGAAAAGCCCTTTATAGACTATAACAATCCCCTTTATTATAGCAAAAGAATCTCACAAGCTCATTAAACGAATTAGGTTTTAAAGAGGTTCCTTAAGAGCCATACATTATGCTAAAAGGAGGAATAGTCGTCTTCTTCTATATTAATAATATTGTCTTCTGCTACTAAAAGACAAATAAAAAGAAAGCTTAAAAAGCAATTAAGGAGCTAAGTAAGGAATACTAGATGAGTACCCTTAGCAAGCTAAAATAGTTCCTAGGAATCTATATGCTACGCAATTATAGCTAGAGGCTCCTATAGCTATCCTAGGAAGCCTATATCAAGAAGATAGCTAATTAGTATAAGATAGATCTTATAAGGTGTCTTCTGGACACTCCTATAGCAGAATCTAAACTCCTACCTACTAATTACCAATTAATCTATCTAACGCTTCTGTCCCCCAATATAGACCTATTAGTCCGTCCTATATCCCTACCAGCTTCTATAATACTATATCAGAAAAAAATAGGTTTAATACTCTATACAGCCACTACAACGCATCTGGACATTACTTTTACAGTATTACAGCTGGTAAGGTTTAATTAGAACCCAAGCCAAGAGCATTATTAAGCAGCAGACAGAGTTATCTAGTATTTATATAGCACAAGAAGCAGAGCAATCTACTATGGAGGAGATGAGGAAGGAATAAACAGTAGAGGGAGAGATAAAGGAATACGCAACAAAGGACGAGATAACGGAAGAGACAGTGCGCAATCATTTATCTGTGCTAGCAACGCATTATTTACAGATAACTCCATTAACAGAAAAAGCTTATAAAGCTATTTAGGGGGCCAATCGCCTAGAAAGCAAATAAGCAGGGTATAGTTATAACATTAAGCACAGAAGCTAAGTTGTTAGCCCTATTACAGATAGTAAAGGAAGCTATCTTTATTAGCAGGCTGTTTAAAGTAATAACATTACGCCTAAACAAGCCCTTAATTATTAAATGTGATAATATATAGACGCTCTAACTAATTACGGAAGATATAGTAAAGTTAATTATAAAGCTCTGATATATTAACATTTATTAACACTAGCTATATCAGGAATACATAATAAGACGAGTATGATTTCAATAGACAGTAATAAAGGAGATAATTGCCAATGGACTTATAAAGGCCCTGCCTAAGTAGAGGTTTTAAAGCTTCGTTAATATAATTAGGATAGTGGACATTAAGGAGCAGCTGGATAAGGAGAAGTAACTAGAGGACCTAAGGGACAGTATTAGAGCAAGACGGAAGGATTTAGATGAGATTACGGTTTAATTAACTCATTGACGGACATGAGAAGGTGGCTAGCTTTAACCTTAAAGAGCTTAAAGCTAAGGGGGTGTGTTAGATAAGCTGTATTCTCTAAAGGCGTGGGTCACGTGCACGGGTCACGTGCACTGTAAAATCTCTTCGTAGCTCGCAGCCCTAGGGCCCCAAGACATCAGATATCAATTAACGATCAAGTCAAGATCAACCCATTTCATCAATGAGCAGCTCTATCTGAATTATCTGACAATAATACCCGTTACTAAACCGCGTTTTATAGTAGTCTTAGTCTTTACTTCTATTACATCATTAAGGTTTAAGCGCCCCTAGTTAGCCTCTTTTTTTTTCTTATTACTATTAATTAATAAGTACTCCAACTCTATTATTATTGTTACTAATCTTTATCTATATATTGCTGTAATATCTTAATCTAGCTTATAGAGTTGATTTTATTCTTTATCTAACTCTCTAGTTCCTTTAAGTCCTCTTAACTCTAGCTCTTATAGCCAATAGCTTACGCTATACTTAGCGTCTTTATAAATTCGACATGTGTTATTATAATAAAACGTAAAGTGCTTAATTAAACACTCCTTAGTCCTGTGTAATATACTTATATCTATATTATTATACTCTAATAACCTTATGCCCTTTACCGCATGGTTTTTTAACTACCTCTATAGTCTTTAGTAAAATAACCTTTCCTTCTGCAATTTATATAAGCTCCTTCTTTAAACCATTCTTCTTATTATAGAGTCCGCCTAAATATCTTCTGCTGTTAAGATCCCTAGCTTAGCCTTTACTCCTTAGTCCTATAATTACTTAATCCTTAACCTCTAGGTTTCTATAGTTTCTTACTCCATTATCTAAATTCTTTAGTACTACTTAGGTCCATTAGCTCTAGTCCGCCATTCTATAGTTTATAACTTTATATCTATTATTACATACTATACGCCTTATATAACTATAGAACTCTATCTTACCCCTTTTTAGCTTATTCCCTTTAATAGATCCTATTATTAATCATTATTAATTAATCTATTAACTCTCTTAGAGTTTCCGTATCTTCTATTAGAATAATTACGTCCTAGACTTTAGCCTTAAGTCCTTATTTATACTGTGTTATAAGCGCCTTATTGTTTTACTTAACTTGCGTTATAAGTATCTAAAACTGCGTTATATACTTAATTGTTAAAGTGCGTTATACTAAACTTAAAAAAAAAATTCTGCTATAGTTATTGCTTTTAGGTCTTTAAATATCTATATTAGTCTTTCCACAAACCCGTTCTATTTGTAAATATAAACTATACTTCCTAATTAGTAGTTATTATTCCGTTTACTTAGATCTTAGTAAAATAAGGTTTAAACCACTTAAGTACTCTTCCAGTTAAGAATAATCCTATATATGCCACTTGGTCTATAGATATTGCCAACTTAGCCCCCTCCTGTATAACCTTAAAGTACATTTATATAAGGAATCCCTTAAGCTTTAACTTTTCGCCTAAGAATCGCTTAATAGATAGTAGCTTAATCTTAGCTGCTCTAATTCTATTAAGTCGTTCTTTAAGTATTTAATTGTTATCTATTATTTAATTAACCATTTCTTATAACTAACCCACTATAACTAGCTGCGAATTAGTATCTTCTATACTAGTATCTCCTCCTAAGCCTAAGGGCACGTTCGATAACTTTTTTTGGCCGGTTCGACTCCACCAGATGGGCGCAGCCAGGTCGATACTTTTAGGGCCCACCTGGGCGCAATCTGCAGGGTGTAAGCGCCTCTTCTAGACGCCAAAGCAGGGGTGCTTTCCACCTGGTAGAAGGCGTTCGTTCAGTAGGCGATTTGTTAGAAAGGAGTGTCGCCAGATAGAAAGAGCGGTGAGGAGGCTGTAGTTATGTAATCCGCCTAGGATGTTAAAAAGGCCCTATGTAGAACGATTAGTTAGAGCCTCATCAATATCAACCAATTTATCTACCTACTGCTTTTGATGGCCGATAACGGTACACCCATAGAGAGCGGCCCTGCCAACACTGCCAACGTCACTGCCTCTACCTATACCTCTGCCAGCACCCCTCCCCCAAATACTACACCTAGTATAACGTCCTTCAAAGCAGCCACCTCTACCGAACCTGCACAAGCGCCTATATCAACATCTGCGATGAAGTCTTTAAGGAAGCGGCCAAGGAGGGTCACAGTGGCAACAATTCTTGTAGCTAATAAGCAGGATAAAAATCAGGACACTAGCAAGCCGGCTACTAAAAGGACTCGGAGGAAGAAGACCATATAGGAGGGCGAAGTTGTTAATAAGCAGGCTCAATTTTTGTAGCTTCCAGCTTCAAATAAGGCCTTTTTAGACTTCCTAAGGTTATTAATAACCCAAGGCAAGGAAACGAATGGGGCCACCTTTAAAGCTAACGACTATATCAACACTATTAGCTTTATTGGCTTAAAATCGGGCTAGGTTCTTACTGTAGATCAGCTAACCAATAAGTATAACTACTAGAAGATGTGCTAGCGTAAATGGGAGTCTCACATAAAGGCGTGTTCTAGCTAGGGGAGGCATAAGGTTACTGGTCTTCCATATACTAATAAGCCTGGAGTAATGGATGGCTATTTTAATCAGTATATTAAAAGGAGGCCTTTTAGGAAGAAGCACCCACCTTATTTTAAGCAGCTGAAGGAGCTTCTTAAGGGCAAGATGGCCAGCAGTAATCACGCTGCGTCAATTAATAACGCGCTTAATAAGAATTCAGCTTAGAACAATATGGAAGACAATAATATTAGCTTATCTAATATAGACGCAGAGCGCAAGAAGGAAAATAAGGTCACTAAGCATTTAAATACTCCACTCCAAATAATTAAATGGAGTCCATCTGGTACACCAATAGAAGGCTAAAGTGTTACTCCCTCACCTACTCCCTTACCTACTCCCTCATCTACTCCCTTATCTGGACCTTTAACGCCCTCACGTTCCTTATTAGTACTCAGTGTAGCATCCTCTCCGGTGGGCCAGTCGCCATTGCCAGCGGCAGAAAAGAAGCCTTAAAACACCCAGAAAGCAAAGGACCTTAATATAGTACAGCGGTCGATAAAGAATGCAGCTAAAGCTGTCAATTAAAGCCGTTTATTAAGGACGTTAAATAGGTTAGAGGCTTTAAGCGAGAGTATCAGTAAAGCAACAGCAGCTTTTAGTACTTTAGAGACAACACTGTTAGCATTACAAAGCTCGCCAATAGAGAGGGCTATATATAGCTTTATCAAGGACTTTAGGCACCTTACTGCCGCTAATCAGCAGCTTATTCTAAAAGCGTTTAAAGTGGAAAGTAAAACCTATATCTTTAATTCTCTTGTTGGTGACGCTTAGAATGGGTACGTAAATCAACTAATAGTTAATATAAGGCCAAAGCCTATATATATTAAGTAGCCGGTGTTAATTAACAAAGTAGTAGGAGTGAGGAAATTGGCTTAATTAGATAAGAAGGCTAGCAATATAATTAAGCTATAATCAAATCATCTATTACAACTTTTTTATTAGTAGTGTTGCACGTTATTTAACTGCTCTAAATGCTCCGTCTATAGACCAATTATTTCTACCGCTTGCTACTTTTAAAAACTTCCACCTCTATTTATTAAATATCAACCCCTCTTGCATCTAAAATCTCTTAATATTGCTTCCACATTGCCTCCGCTATATCCTCCCGTCGCTAGCTCATTTCCTACTCATCTATTCTATATAGAATTACGAATTCGTCAGTATCCGAATCCTCCTTACTTGTATAGCCAGAGTCCTCCTCATTTGGGTCCCAGCCGTTTATATTCATAAAGTTATAAATCGCCGTTAACGCCCATATAATCTTAACCTGGGTCTTTAAGCTATAGCCCTTAAGGCCCTTATTAAGTATAGAAAAGCAAGCCTTTAAGACGCTAAATGCTTGTTTAATTACATTCCTCAAGGAAGCGTGGTGTAAGTTAAACAGCTCTTTCTTATTCTTTAGCCTCTTATTCGCCTTTGCCTGTTCCTTTAGATAATATCACACCTTCTAATATGGAACAAGCACCATAGGATCATCCGCAGTATAGCCAGCGTCTGCTAAATAATAGCGACCTAGAGGTGTATAAAAGCCACTATCCTTCGCAAAAGCAAATACGCGGCCGTCGTGTGCAGAGCCTTCCCATCTAGGTACAATTAATATAAAGTTCATATTAAAATCGCACGCTGTAAATACATTCTGTAAGATCCAGCCTTTCCTATTACGCTATACTGGTTGCTGAGCTTTAGGAACTAATATTGGTATATACAAGCCGTTAAGCGCGCCAATACAATCTATAAAAAAGGGCCATATTTTATTGTTGGATTCTACCCGTTTAGGCGTTTAATTGGGCGGCAGCTTAACAATATCCTTATGCAGCTTACACAGAGCATTAAGAACCTTATGGAAGGCGCTAATAGAGGTTAGTTATAGCGTCTTATTTATTAAATATTACCTACTAATAGGCTTACTGTAGACGTCGAGTGCTAAAACTCCCACGCTATAAACTTTCCAGTTAACCCACCTCCGCATCTAGCCATAAACATTATTAGCTTCTGCTCCGCCAATATACCTTCCTGCGTATAAAGTTTATAGTCGTTAATAAGCCAATTAAGGAGCAATTTAAACATTCATTAATTAAGGCGTGTTACCGTTTTAAGCGCCTGCGGAGGACCGTACAATAGCTCTATCATTCTTGCCTTACCGCAAAACGGATCAATAAGCTGCTGGCGCCTGCCATTTAATACTGGAAGGTTCTTTACACACTTAATAAGTATATAAAGCAGCAATATTATCGCCAGAACGTGTCACGGCACTGACCTGACGCGTTGTTATGGCTACGCGTATGCATGAGCACGGACCTGACCCCTGAGCAACACGTATATATACCTGCCTCGTCTCCTGTACATAGATCCTCACACGACATCGTTTGTTAATGATACACAGTCACAGTTACCTCGTTGACCCTCTGCATGTACTGTGACAGTATGTCGTGTCATCTCCTACGCCCCTGGTAGGGCTTTGTTTCCACTGTTCCACAGCTATGTTTCCAAAGCTACAACCCTACCCCGGGCGGGATTCTTACCCCTGTTCTACAACAATGCCGACCCAGTAAAATCTCTGTACGTTAAATCTATTCAAGTTCCCGAGCCGATATCCTCTCCGTCTCCCTGTCTCCAACGAGCCGATATCCTCTCTTTATGTTCTGAGTTTCATAAGCTGGCTATAGGCCTTACTAGCGGGCCGTGGGCTACTGGTCGCGGAGCATGCCGTTCTATGCCTGCGGGAAGAACAGGAGCTGCTGGCTGCGGGTAGACTAGGACGCTAGGTGTTCCCCCTGCGGGCTATATTCCTTATCTTAAAGACTATGGTTATCGATCTCTGTCTCCGTCTCCATCTCCGAGTCTGTTTCTAGCCATGCTTCTGCTTTATGTCCTAAGTTCTTAAGCCGGCTGCAGGGAGGACACCCTGCGGGCTATGTTCCTTGTACTTAATTATAGTGTAAGACTATGGGTTACTGATCTCCGTTACCGCCTCCGTCTCCGTCTCCGTCTTCGAATTTGCACAGATACTACTTTAAGTTTACCGCGACAAGAATCTACGCCTTAACCTCGATCTCCGTACTCCGAGCCTTTTGAGTCTATACCTTAACCTCGATCTCCGCAACCCCGAGCCATTTGAGAGTCAATATCCGCAATACGCCCCGCGGTTACATTTTTTTTCTTTATCTCCTCCGTTTTCCATATTAGTTTCGCTCCTTCGCCTTAGCTTTACATTGTATCTAGCACTCGAGACGAGTGCTAGCGGAGAGCGATATAGTAGGGATATAGGTAGAAGGGTCTAAGGACTATAAGGACGAGGACCTTTAAGGACTAGAAGGACGAGGACCGTGAGGACTGGAAGGACAAGGATATATGTGTCTGTTTTTTTTTACTTCTGTGTTTTTACTGCCGTCACTTGGCTCACAGGAGCTCGCCTTAGGAAGGGGGATATACTATCACGGCACTGACCTGACGCGTTGTTATGGCTACGCGTATGCATAAGCACGGACCTAACCCCTGAGCAACACGTATATATACCTGCCTCGTCTCCTGTACATAGATCCTCACACGACATCGTTTGTCAATAATACACAGTTACAGTTACCTCGTTGACCCTCTGCACGTACTGTGACAGAACGCCTGCAGATACTGTGGCCAATATACAAGGCTTCATAGTTAACGTTGAATTGGATTACATAATGGGGAGAATGGGTTAAAAATATCATAAAGAAGGGCAGAATCGATCAGGTCGTGTTAGTGTCCTATCTAGACCCCCCCTTCAAAACGGTAGGTCCAGATGGAATTCGCCTAGGTAGACTACCTAGATGGCTCAAATTGCTGACAAAACTTGCTGCTATACTAGATTTGGGAGTACAATCGCGGTTGGCGCGAACGCCTCCACCTAGCCAGGTGGAACCTCCTTTTCAGCTACCAAGACGGTCAATCTACCTAAAATCCACCTGGGGCGTCGAACGGACAGCATCTACCAGGTGGATATCGATATCGGTGGCCCGTTCGCGACCAGGTGGGCCCAGATGGACCCAGGTGGCTTTTTTAGAGCACCCAACTGGTGGAGTCCAACTGGCTAAAAAAAGTTATCGAACGTGCCCTAAGGTCGTAGCTATTATAGACTAGGTCGTAACCGGTACCTTTAACGGCGTGACTTGCGCTTTAGGTAGCATACTGTTTAACTTTGTTAATACTATAATTAGGTAGTAAATATATAACGGAACCTTGTAGTAGTTACTACAGTAGACTTATTAATGGGCTAGGTATATAGGTAAATAAGAAGTTAATAATATAATAGTAACAAATAATAACCGGTAGAATAGTTGCCTAATAAATTAACTTTAATTATATTCTAAGATTTACTATAAGGAAAGGAACTATCTAGGTAGGGACTATGGTCCTTTAAATACACATCTATACTCTTAAGAAAGTTATTACTCTATCTACTCTCTCTACTCTATTTACTCTATTATAGATTTTATAAATTATATAGATTATATAGATTACATTATATAACTCTGCTTACTATTCCTCGTTATATGGTTCTACCGGCTTTATCCTAGACCGTACTCCTATTAACTAACTAGCTTCTTCTAACTCCTCTCTAAGTAGTTATAACATTGTACTTAAAGCGTCCGTAATAGAAGATATATTAGAGAAATAGGTGGAAAAAGCAAAAGAAAAATAGTGCTGTATTAGGGCCCAGGCCTATATAGAGGAGGAAGGGAGACGCGTAAGAAACTAGTAAAGATAATAGTAAAAGAGAGAAAGGAGCTAAAGTAGAGTATAAAAGAGTACTAGGAAACCATCTACCGCAATATAATACTAGTTGGACTAATACTAGAGAGGTGTATGGGAGTTAAAGGTACAGAGGCTATTTTAGGTAAGAAGAACCCAGGCTGCAGTATAGTTAATGCTATAGGGGGTAAACATCTAAGGGCTCTAAGAAGGCCTAATAAAGGCAGAAAATATAATAGTAACACTCCTAAGAATAGAAATAATAGGACTAAAAGATTGGCTCTACTAGGTAGGTATTCTAGTAGGTAGCCTAAAATGCGAATATAGCTGGCTAAGACAGACACCAAAACACGTAATACTATTATGCCCCTTATACACCAACTAAGAAGCAATGCTTTTAGTAACTAGCATAGGGAACTATAATATACTGCTCTTAATATAAAAAGGTCTTAAGGCGGTTACCTAGTGGCTTATTAGCTAAAATATACTAGACCAGTTTTAGGTCGTAAAGGAAATAGTAATAGAAGGCAAATGGGCGAGTACTAGGCGCCCGCTGATAACTATACAGTAGTAGAGTTAAGTTCGTAATACTAGCGCGTCCGTAGGCTTGTTACGGCAGCAGTAATTCCTAAGGAGGTCAAAAAGTAAGGTAGTAGAGCACCTGTTACAGACGCTTTAAGTATAATATTATAACGACTTAGAGAGGAGTTGGCAGAAGCTAGTTAGTTAGTAAGAGCACAGTCTAGAATAGAACCAGTAGAACTATATAATAAGAAATAGTAAGTAGAGTTATATAATGTAATTTATATAATCTATATAATCTATAAGATCTATAACAGAGCGAATAGAGTAAATAGAGTAGATAGAGTAATAACTTTCTTAGGGGTACGGTTATGTATTTAAAGGACTATAGTCCCTACCTAGATAGTTCCTTTCCTTATAGTAAATCTTAGAATATAATTAGAGTTAATCTATTAGGCAACCACTCTACCAGTTATTATTTATTACTATTATATTATTAACTTCCTATTTACCTATTTACCTAGCCTATTAATAAGTCTACTATAGTATTTCCTATAGGGCTTCGTTATATATTTACTACCTAGTTACGGTATTAACAAAGTTAAATAATATGCCACCTAAAGCGCAAGTTATTACGCTATTAAAGGCACTGGTTATAACTGCATTTATAGTAGCTACGACTTTAGAAACAGGAGAAAACACCAGTATAGAAGATATTAATTTATAGCCAGTTATAGTAGGTTAGTTATAAGAAATAGTTAACTAAATAATAGATAATAATTAGATACTTAAAGAAAGACTTAATAGAATTAGAGCAGCTAAGGTTAAGTTACTATTAATTAAGCAATTCTTAGGGGAGAAGTTAAAACTTAAAGGATTCCTTATATAAATACACTTTAAGGTTATATAGAAAGGGGCGAAGTTGGCAACCTCTATAGACTAAGTAGTATATACAGGATTGTTCTTAATAGGAAGAGCACTTAAGTAGTTTAAACCTTACCTTACCGAGATCTAGATAAACAGAATAATAACTACTAACTAAAAAGTATGGTTTATATTTGCTAACTAAAATGGGTTTGTAAAAAGACTAATATAGATATTTAGAGACCTAGAAGCAATAACTATAGCGGAAAGAAAACTTCAGAACCTAGTATAACGCACTTTAGCAATTAAGTACATAACGTAGTTTTAGATACTTGTAATATAGGTTAAGTAGAATAATAAGGCGCTTATGGTATAGTATAAATAGGGACTTAAGGCTAAAGTTTAGAATATAATTATCCTAATAGAAGATGCGGAAACTCTAAAAAAGTTAATAAATTAATTAATCAAGATTAATAATAGGATTTATTAAAGGGAACAAGCTAAGAAAGGGCAAGATAGAGTTCTATAGTTGTATAAGACGCAGAGTACGCATTAATAGATATAGAGTTAAAAACTATAGAACAGTAGGCCTAAGCTAATAGACTTAAGCGGCACTAAAGAATCCAAAAGATGGAGTAAGAAACTATAAAAACCTAAAGGTTAAGGATTAAGTAATTAAGGGACTAAGGAGCAGAGGCTAAACTAGGGATCTTATTAACAGAAAACGTTTAGGCGGACTCTATAGCAAGAAAAATGGTTTAAAAATGGAGCTTATATAAATTGCGGAAAACAAGGTTATTTCGCCAAAGACTATAAAGGTAGTTAGAGTAACTACGCGGTAAAGGGCACTAGGTCGTTAGATGTCACAGGACGTAGGCAATAGCTACAGAGCGTATATATTCGAGGAGTCTACAAGACGTTGCGCGATCGATCGTAAGGATCGAGGGCGTAGGAAGGTGATATACTACGCGTGGCTGACGTAAGCTGTACGCGAAGCGTACGCGAGGGCACGGGGTTCCGCTAGGGAGTCTCCCATAGAGGCTCCTACGGCGGCGTTCCGTGACACTACCCCCCCTCTTATAGAGGCGGAGCTCCGGCGACGCTGTGGTTACTATATACATGTAGAAGGAACACTTAAGGCATAGAGAAGGAAAAGAAATAATGTTAAAGGGGTTAGTGGTATGGAGTTCTACCAGCTCTAATTGTTAAATAGACCAATTAGGATTTTCTATCCCCGGGATAGAAAATTGCTATTAGCTCAGTAGAAGGCGGTAAGCTGAACTAACATCTTTACAGTCCACAGCGTCATCGCGTAATAAGGCTTGGCACCCAAGAATTTAATTAATTAGATAACTTTAACCGGCGGTTAAAGTTCCTAGACATCTCAACGATTTTTTAGTTACGTAATAGCAATCTACGGCAATCTAACGGCAATTTGCCCTTACGTAGTAGTGTATAACAATTGAACTCTATAAGGGCTCCCATAGAGGATTAGGCACGAAATCTCTGCTTAGGCCCGGTTTCTATGGATTCGCGTAGTAAAAGTCGCTAATTAGGTCCTTTGCATTTTTAAAGTCTTCCTATAGTTGCCATTCTGGCTGATCTATGTCAAATCCTATATAGATAGCTCTGTAGTAGAGCCGCCGTCCTCTACCTTTGCCAAAGTATTTAAAGTTAATAATTCGTTTAACAGTCCACTCCTTGTAGTTCTCGTCTTCGTTCTCATCTCAGATTAGTACTAGTAGGGGTTTAGGCTATATCTATCCCAGTAAGGGGTTAGGCTGGTAAAGGTGTAGTAGCCATAGGTAAAATATAGGCCATATCCCACAGGTAGCTAGGGCCGGCGGGAGCTCTAGCTTATATACAGCTCCCCTATTAATAACTTATTTAATCTAATAGGGGCCGAGGTTCTTATAATTAAGTGACTTCATAGGCCTCTATGTAGAGATATTGCGTGTATCTAGCTATACCCAGTCGCCAACACGCATCTCCGGTGGTGGCGTTCTATAACAGTCGGCGAAGTAGGCCTACTTTGCTTAAGCCCAGGCCATTTCTCCCCTACAGTAGTTAAGTAGATTTTTCATACGGTCTACATACTAGTCGGCAAGTAGCATCTTAAGGCGTTTTCTGTATGGCAGTTTCTTATTAATAGGTTCTAGTAGCTCTATGCCAGATTAGGGGTAATAACCCTTATTTGCAAAGAATGGAGTAAGTCCTATAGTAGCTAAGACGTGGTTATTAGCTATAAACTTATCTAGTAGGAGGTAATCTACCCAGTTGTCCTAGCCGTAGGCAACGACCTGTCGTAAATACGCCTTTATACTAGCGTTGGCGTTTTCTGGCTATCCCGCAGTCTTATAGTAGAAGGATGTAGACATCTTAACGGAGATACTAAGACGTTAACAGATCCGTCTCTATAGGTTGGAGTCAAATTGCGTGCCCTAGTCGGACGTAATGGAGTCAGGTATCCCATATAGTCGGTAGACTTCGCGAAGAAAAGCGTCTACGACGTCATTAACGGCTATGCCTTCGGTTGGGACGTAGTAACGTTCCTTTATAAGTCGGCATATTATTATCAGGATGTTCTTATAGGTATAACCGTGCCGTTTATAGGGTAGTAGGTTAGTAATAAAGTCTATAGCTATATCTGCCCACCGCCGTATAGGGATTGGTAGCGGGTATAGTAGTCCTTAGTACTTAGTGCGAAAGGCCTTAGCGCACTTATAGCCGTAGCAGGCGCTTATAAAGCGTTTAACTAAGTCTATCATCTTAGGCCAGAAGTAGTATTAGCTAAGGAGTTTATAAGTTCCTTTTCTACCTAGGTAACCGCTTAACCGGAGGTCGTAGGCCATCTAGATTAGTTGCCGTTATAGGTCTTCTAAATTAGGGACGAATAGATAGCCTCTATAGTAGAGTCTATTCTCCTTTACTTCTAAGGCTACTATATTAATTTGGCCTAAGTTTCGGAGGCTAGTAGGTGGCTTATAGGCGCTAGTAGTTTTCGTAGCAATAAGTTAGTATAATAACGGGTTAATAGAGATATTATATATAGCAGCAATAAGCTTATTAATTTTAGGGGGCGGCTCTAAGTCCGTAGCGTAAAGCTAAGGTGCGGATGGTTCTGTTATAGGTAGTATACTAGGGGCCAGGTTTCTTACTTTTAGGATTATCTACTATTAGAACTAATTATAGGGGTTATCCTCTAACTAAGGAAGATCTTACAAGCGGCGTATTAGGCTATTAAGTTTTGTGCCTTATACTCCCAGCCTATATACAATTTTAAAGTTAAAACTAGAGAGAAACTCGTTCCAACGTGCTTAGCGTTAGTTTAGCTACTTTATGGTTATAAAGTATTTAAGGTTGCGATAATCTATAAGGACTTTAGTTAGCTGGTCGGGTTCTACTAAGAAAAGTTCTGGTTGGAATTCTTCAAACGCTTATATAATCATAAGGAGTTCTTTATTATAGATCTCATAGTTATACTCTTATAATATAAGCTTAGACGAGTAGAATGCGACTAGGTGGAGGAGACCGTTATTACCTATCTAGGAGAGGACGCCTGCGTTAACATAGTCTAAGGAGTTGGTTTTAAGATAGAGTTATTGTCCTGGTGTAAAGTAAGCTAGGATAGGTGCTTTAGTAAAGGCATTTTTAAGGTCTTAGAACGCCTTCTTATAGTTAGGCGTCTAGGTAAAGCATAGGTGCGTTTTTCTTCCTTTTGCAGAAAGGCCCTTCATTCGCATTATTACTATAAGTAGTGCTACTACGCCTAAGAAGTTATATATAAATTTCTAATAAAAGTTAGCGAAACTAAGGAAGGCTTATACATCCTTAATGCAGTTAGGGGCTTGCTATTTAGTAATTATACGTACCTTTTTAGGGTCCATACGGACACCCTTAATAGTAACAATTAGTCTAAGGTATTTTACTTCTGTAACTAAGAATTTACACTTCTTTAAATTAATATAGAGTCCTGCTTCCCTAAGGCGCTATAGGACCTTTTGAACGTGCTTAGTATACTTAAAAGGGTCGTTGCTGTAAATAAGTATATCGTCTAGGTACGCCGAGCAGAAGACGTCAAGGTAGTCCCATAAGGTGTTATTAATATAGCTTTAGAAGGTGCCTAGGCCATTGCACACGCTAAAGAGTATAACGGTATATTTGAATTAGCCAAAGCGCGATATAAATGCGGTTTTCCATTTATCGCCTTCCTGTATTCGGAGATAGTTAAAGGCGGCAATAATATTGAGCTTAGTATAGATTTTGGCTTAACTAAGCCACTTAAGGGTCTCATATATAAGCAGTACTGGGTATCGGTTCTTAATCATAATAGCGTTAAGTCCTCTATAGTCAACGCAGAATCGGATACCTCCTCCAGGCTTCTTAGCGAGAAGAATAGGGGTAGCTGCTAGTAATATACTAGGACGAATAAACCCTTTATTAAGGTACTTATTAATATACTTTTTTACAACTAGAAGTTCATCTTTTGACATTAGGTAGGGTCTCTTATAAGGTAGTATTTTTCCTTATTTAATATTAATGGCATAGTTATCAGGTTAATATAGGGGAAGTATATCTACACCCTTTTATAAGCATATGTTAATAAAGTTGTAGTACCTCTTAGGGAGGAGCTTGCGGAGTTCCTTATTAGTAAGTCCCTTTTTAAGCTTTATAAACTTCTTAAAGTCTAAGGTTAAGAGTTTATTAAGTTCTACAGGCATGTCGTCCTCTAGGAGGTCCACTAGATCTATTCTATTGCTATAGAGGACGTAATCCTGTTCTTTATTAAGTTCGTATAGCCATAAGTAGGAGGCTGCTGTAACAACCCAGCTCTTCCTTTATGCTATGCAATAGAAGGCTGCGGCACTAACATAGTAACAGTTAGTCGTGGGTGGTGTAATTAGAGGTTCTTTAGGTTAATATCCTAGGGAGTAGGTAGAGGCGGCTAGGCTATACCCTAGGCAGGTCTCTCTGCAGTAGTTAGAGTTAAAGGTCACTTCTCTTTTCTTCCAGTTAATAATGGGGTTATACTGCTCGAGCCAGTTTATTCTAAGGATAATAGGGTAATTGGCAAGTGGTATAACATAGGCCTAGAGCTCTTCTTGGTGTCCGTTTATGTCTAAATAGAGTTATGCTATATAAGTAATCTTTTATATAGTACAACTACCGTTAGCGAGTTGTAGGGCGCGGGCTTTAGTAAGGGGTAAGGTTAGTAGGTTATGTTTACGCACAAATTAGGTATCTATAAATTTATTAATAGCTCCGCAGTTAATTATAGAACGGTCTTTATATTGTTTTTTAGCAGTTATTCCTATTATAGGTAAAACTATCTGTTTCCGTCTATCTATTCTTACTAAGTTATCTATTAAGTAGGCCAATATATAGATCCCTCCATTATTAGGGTATCCCAGCTTGCGACTTAGGGCTAGGACTAAGCATTTCCCGCTACTTCCGCTGCTGCTGCTTCTTTATCTTGTACGGTAACGGTGCGTAGCGAGGTATTCGGTGTTTAAGGTATAAAGTTAGGTATTAGGCGGCGATTACCAAACCTAGCTATTAGGCAGTTTGGGTTTTCGCGATAATAGCCTTCTTAATGGCATTTATAGCAGCGCCCTAGCTTCTAAAGTAGCTCACACTCTCCGTCTAGGAGTTTACATGGGAAGGTTAGAATAGAGAGGTTAATATTAGCTCCGGTAATAGTATTAGTAGTAGGCGTCGGTGACCTAGTGTATATAGGTATAGTTGGTCCGGAGGGCTTTTATATAGAAGCCTTTAGGCGAGGGTTAGCAGTAGAGATCTAATTCAGCCGTCGTTTAATCTTCCATAGGGCTGCCACCATGCTGTAAACGTTATTGTAATTATAACTAGCGGCAGCGTGACTAAGACAATAGGTGACCTTTTTAAGGAGGTCTTCCTGGTCTTTAGCGTCGTCTTAAAAGAGAACTCCAGTATATTCCTAGAACTTGACATAGAACTTGTTAAATGACTTAGTGGGACTTATCTTTAGGGCGCGTAGTTTGGCTCGACTGGTAGCCACTAGGTTGTAGTCGCAATACATTAGGTTAAGATTATCAAGGACCTTATAGTGGGACTACCACTTCCGGGGGCTATTGGTCTCCTATTAGGCGAAGAGTCTATTAAATAGGGTACCCTTTGTACGCCCAATGATATAACCAATCTTGGTATCCTCCCTAGGAAAAAGGTAGGCGCTCTAGGTTAGTTTCTCGCGGATTTATATCTTCCAGTAGCTGTATTCCTTGCAGTCTCCCTAAAAGACTGGGGGATTAGGGTATCGTATATTAGACCCCACAATTATAGCTTGAGTTCAGTTGCTGTTATAGGGGTTGTCCCTATTAGGTAAAGCTGCTCAACGCTAACTTTCGGCCAAGCGTTGGGTAGGTAAGGTTGCCAAAGGCATAAGGACTTAGGTGGTGTAGTGCGTAGTAAGGAGGTGCTCAGCATCGTTACAGATATGCTCGTTAAGCTAAGACTGTAGGTATTTAATTATACCCTCCTTCTCAGTAATCTGGGCAATAAGTACAATCTCAGCTTTCTTTAATCGTTGAACGTCGCGCTTAGATATACGGAGGTCATCTTCAGTCTCTTAGCGTGTGTTATTAGCAAGTGCCTCACTAGCTTATAAGTCTTGGATAATATTATAATCTTAGGCAGCACGCAGTTCAGCTTGCGTAAGCTTTAGGTAGTAGTTCTATAGAAGGCAGTAGTATTTGTCAGGTTCTCGTGCTACTATTTATACAAATATCTCAGCGTCTCATATTTCGATCTTAATAGGTGGCTACCCTTCTAGTTACTTTTCCGTAGCTATGTGATCAATAAAGGATAAGACGTCGCCGGTGTCTATCTCGTTAAGGTTGTCGCTGTGGCCACCTATACTAATAGGGGTGTACCTATCCTGCTAGGCTGGTTAACTTTTATCGTCTTCAAGGTGGTGCTGGGTGCTTAGAGGTACTCGTAGTTATAACTCTTCTAAGCCGCTAGGCTTGCCCTTAGGGGTTAAGGCTAGGGTTAATAAATTAAATTCTCCTGGGATTAATTAGCGTTGTAGGTTGGGTTAAGGTATTAGGTTGCTCTTTAGGCTTAACATAGTAGCTAGTAAGGAATATCGTCTTACTATTATAGTGCGGAGGTTGCTCGTAGACACGCTACTTCTGGCAGCGCCTGCAGTATCGTAAAGACGTAAAATTGGTCATAGGCTAGGTATCAGTGGTAAAAAAAAAGGGCGCAACATAATGTCACGGGACGTAGGCAATGGCTACAGAGCGTATGTATTTGAGGAGTCTATAAGACATTGCGCGATCGATCGTAAGGATCAAGGGCGTAGGAAGGTAATATACTACGCGTAGCTGACGTAAGCTGTACGCGAAGCGTACGCGAGGGCACGGGGTTCCGCTAGGGAGTCTCCCATGGAGGCTCCTGCGGCGGCGTTCCGTGACATTAGAGTATAATAAAGTAAATACTAGTATATTGCGCGGGACCAAGGAATATTTAATTAAGTATTTCACGTTTTATTACAACAACGCATATTAAATTTATAAGGACGCTAAGTATGGCGTAAGCTATTAGCTATAAGAGCTAGAGTTATAAGGACTTAAAGGAACCAGAGAGTTAGATAAAGAAAAAAATCAACTTTATAAGCTAGATTAAGATGTCACAGTAATAAGTGGACAAAGATTAGTAGTAATAATAATAGAGTTGGAGTACTTATTAATTAATAGTAATGAGGAAGAAAAGGAGGCTAGCTAGGGGCACTTAAACCTTAATGATGTAATAAAAGTAGAGACTGAGACCACTATAGAACGCGGTTTAGTAACGGGTATTATAATACTATTATAGTGGTGTAGATTGGACGTCGCCTACTATCTTGGCGTTTTCCTATGTTTATAGAGCCTTTGGCTTTCCTCCCTCCTTATATATCATTACTACCCTACCAGTTACCGGAAATACATTCTTTTCTTTCTTTATACTGACTGATACTGACTAATTACGACCAATCGACTAACCGACTAACTGACTGACTGACTGACTGATTGCACTGTGACTTTTCTATCTAGAGACACCGTACCCTACTATATATTATTTGGCATTCTACGTAGGGACGACGGCAAGCTCTTTAGATTAGAAGTCTGGCATTCTATACACAACTGTATACATAGGAGACACGCAGGAACATACTACAGCTACAGAAGAACAATCAGCCGTAGAAGAACTATTAGCTATAGAAGAAACGCCAGCTAGATAGACGAGAGGGCAGAACTAGAGAATCAGGCAGTATCAGACAGTGAGGGGAACTAGGCAGACCCTGAACGGAAAGATAGCGGAAAAGATAGGACGGCCAGACTTAACGCATAGGCCAAAGAGTGGCAATAAGAGGCAAAAGAGTATGGGTCAAAAGGGCTCGTTGGGAGTTGGGTTTGGTGCCTGTATTTAGAAATTTGGCGTTAAGCGAACCAGTTGGCCAATTAGACAACTACCGGCGGTTAAAGTCTCGCCACCCGTGCGCGCACGAGCATGGCCAGAACGTTATTAAAGGTGCAGAGACGATAAGCCAAGGGCCAATCAATTAGATGGAAACGAGATCTAAGATATCTGGCGGCGAAGGAAGTCAATGCTGCCCTTTAAGAACGGAGACAATACTGAGCAAGGCCGCAAGCACATGAGATTGGATCTGCCTTTAAAAGCTTCCTATTCTGGCTTAGCTTTGTCCTCTTTCGAGCCATCTGGATTATGTCAGTAGCGGCCCTAGAGGCACTCCATAAGGACCTACTGTACGGAACGACAGCAGGCCAAAATAGATGGACGTATCGAGACCCGGTAGTGGTAGAAGAGGAAGATTCCGTACTCTCCCAGGAAGACCCCCCCTTAGGCGTCAAGAAGTAGGTGCCTTTCGCTAGGGACATAACTGTATAAGTAGACCAGCCGAAGCATGCACCTGTTAAGGTCCTACCAGGACAGTTATCTGGGACATCCTCTGTTAAGACCACAGCCATGCAAGCAGACCTACTATAGCGTCCACCTGTGACACCTAGGATCGATGACCCTTAGCAAACGAAGGATAAGAACCGTAAGGATCACCTATAGGCTCCTAAGGATAAAGCTCTAGATGCACCTTATAACCAGTAGTTGACGGCTCGAGACAAGATCTGCGTTATGGTTCAGCCTATGCCAGCCCTAGGAACTGTTGGGACTCCCTACTTTACAGGATAGAACGTGTTGTAGTTTATTAAATAGTACAAACAGCTATGCACCCAATATTATGTAACGAGTGAGAAGCACTAGGGCCTTCCGGAGTACTGCGATTACTAGATAGGGATGTGGATCCGAAGCCTGCCTAAGTTCGTAATTAGTAACTGGACGAAGCTTATAAGGAAGCTTAGGACCGAATATTAAACTAAGGACTACTACCAACGCATGGAGATAAGAGACTTTGTGGAAGCTTTTGTTTAAATGTCTGCGGAACAACTAGGTGACTTGCGTCACTATATGCAGGATTTTACTACTATCTTAGCTAAAGCAGTAGCCGCAGGAAACCTTACTGAGCAAGAGAAGGGGTGGTGGTTTATATAAAGACTCCCTATTAAATGCCGCAGGTACGCAATAGAAAAGACAGGAGCCGTAGCAGACGAGCCTAGCACCCTTATGTTTGAAAGGCTGAAGGAGGCCGTAGAGTCAAGAATAGTGGCTATAGAGAACGTCGAGCGAATGGCTGTTTTTCCGGAGGAAGATGTCCTGAATGTCCAGCTTATACAAGAGCTACGGCAGTAAAGGAATAAGCTCAACCGCCGAAGGGAAGGAAGACTTCTAGACCTAAGGAAGCACGCAACGCTATTGAATTAGGCTATAGTTTAAAGCCTAGCATAAGGATACAGCTCAGCACTAGGATATAAAGACTGGCAGAACAGTACCTAAGCTCCCTTTGTTCCGCAAGACTATTGGTCTCTATAAGACTGTCAACCTCCGCTAGGTTCTCGATATCCGCAGGATTCTACTACCTTTGGACGGCCGCAATGGGACGTATAGGGTTAGCAAGGCACGCGAAGATAAGGCTAGCAGACCTGTTTTAGATGCGGAGGAAGTTACCGCTTTACTAAGTATAAATGCCAAGGGCTAAAGAATCTTATTTAGTAAGGATTTGTGCATCTGTCTAATAAAGGAAGACTAGTAGCTAGGACGCGCGGTTAACCTAGACCAGTACTACCGTGGCTTGGCAATAAAGGACGATTAAAGGGCATTAAGAACTGGCTCCGTACATACTAAGGAACAGACCTAGGTAGGCCAAAGGAAGGACAACCGCAGCAATAGGCCCCCCCTATAGTATAAACGGATTTAACTGCTTTCCATAACGGAGTAGTGCTAAAGAATAGTAACAAAACACATATGAACTGGGAGGACTACTATTAAGTACGGCCCATGGACTCAGTAGTAACGCCTAGCCAGCAATGTCCGCAGACTCGCCCAACTCTTAAAGATAGCTGTATAACTAGGACAACCGTCGAGCCACAGGCTCTGCCGTAGAAGAAGAATGTACGACTAGGAGATTATGTCCAGATTAGGTTATGGCCTATGGATAAGACAGCTAAAGCTAGAAAGAAGAATAAATTATCTAATCCTTAGAGACGGTCTTAGAGACGGACGCTTAACCAGGTTAGCCATTAACCATAGGCTCCGCAGTAGGCTCCGCAGTAGGTATAGGATGTTTAACTAGGGGACAGTTAAGTTCTAAGGTGGGGAAGGGGACGCAGGTAATAGTATAAAAGATTTCTATTTTTTCTGCTTAATTATAGTATTTCCTAAAGCTCCTTTTCTTATTTACTTTCTTGATCGCGGCGTATTAAGACGCGTTAATCTACTATAAAAGATATTAGTTCAGCTTACCGCCTATTAATAAGCTAATAGCGATTTTCTATCCCGGGGACGGAAAATCCTAATTAGTTTACTTAGCAATAGAGCTAGCAGAACTCTACACCGCCCCTAAAATTTAATAATACGCCAGCTGCATAATAAGAACGGCACGGAGAGCCTTAATTAATTGCACGGATATAGAGCCGATTGTATAATACAGAGTTATATGTAGAACCTTAACTAAACGAGTACACGGAAGCCTTGGTTAATTAAACAACTGCATAAAAGCTACGGTTAGTTAAAGAGTCAAATTAAGCCTAAGCCTTAATATTAGCACGTCACCGTTACTAAAGTAAGTTAATTGAATATTATTAGATTAGAGCCTTTAACTAGGCCAACCTTATTCCTTATTTAAACGACAGCTGGTTATAGCTCCGCAACCGCTATCTGAATTCAGCACTGCACTAGCTACACAACAAGAACAGACACTGCGGCAAGAAAGGGACCTATACAAGGGCGGCAACATGACATTAGAAATTAAGTACTGCGGAAACGGTAAAGTAGTATATAAAAAGGCACTAACAAAGATGCTCTGCAAGAGATTGTACGGAGGGTATAGCTGACTATGTTAAGCCTAAACTATCCTTATACAACTAAAGACGGAACTAAGCCGTATCTAGCCAAGCCAGTAAAGGACCTTACCAAGGATTACAAGGGGAATAGGAATTGGACGTATAGGAGCTGGTACTTCTTAGAGATCGTCTTAACAAAAGGACTGTATTATGGACACAAGGGCAAGGGATATGCGACAGAGGTAGTTACAACAGCTAAAAAGCTGCCACTAGATAACCTTAAAGATGTTAAGGACAACTTAGGCGAAGCATAGAACCAGCAGGACAATAATAAAGAGACTAAAAGCAGAAGACAATTCTAAGAAGGCTCTTAAGCTAGAAGAAGATCAAGGATACGTAAGCGTACTGCCAACAGCCTAGGTAAAGAAGCAGCCATAAAAGCCTAAGGATGTACCGAAGAAGCCAAGAGCAAAGACGGTTCTGGAAGGGAAGAAAGCAGCTATAAAAGACGTCCTAGAAAGGCACTAGGCCCGCGGAAGTGGTCTTTTGGAAGCTGCCGTTTACGCTTATAAGGAAGGAAGTTTTAAGACAGGTCTCTAGATTAGACGTCTAGTAGACACTAAGAGCCTTAATTGACTGTATAGATACAAAGCTTTAACTAAACAACTGCAAGCTAGACTCTTAATCGACTATCCGTAGATGCAGAGCCTATGGGTATAGAGTCTTAATTGAACGTCGACGGATTTGAAGCCTTAATTAAGTATACGACAATGCAGGACCCAGATTGTACGTACAGTAGAAGACGCCTTAAGTCAAGCCAGAGCCTCAGTCAAATCTTAATTAGTCGGACGCCGCCTCTATAGTCAAGTCGGATTAACTAGAACTTTTAGTTAGGCCGACCTAATGCCCTATTTAAACGTTAGTTGATCGTATATTATCACAGTCAAATTGAATCAGTTACCGTTGCTGTTAGACGTCTTTAATCAGCAGTTAAGGATCCTACAATGGCAGACAGACAAGCACTAGGCCTGATTAGGAAACTAGTATACGGCCGGAAGATTGTTGGAAGCGCCGCTAGTTGACGTTTTGGAGCCAGTGCTCCTAACGACTCAATCCGACCCCCGATTGGGCCATTTTGAAGCGGATTGAGCCAATTTTAGGATTGAATTAAATCGATTAATTGCGATTGAACGGCTTAATTAGATTGGGAATTGCTGCGATCTTAGGCTCGCGTAAATACAGCAAATTTACATAGTAGAAGCCGAAGGCGCTATCACTTAAGCGCCCTAGCTACTTGTAGTAATATTAATAGTTATAAAGATATAGAAATGCTATAAACACAATTTGTATAGGAGATCTTGGTGTTAAGGCAACGTAGCTGGTATTATATTACCGCCGCCACCTTAGAGAGCTTTAAGCCTTCTTAATAGCCTAATTTCAGTAGCATAAGCGCCTTAATCGTACTCGGCTTAAGCCCATTACGCTTATTAGTGAAGATATTCAAAGCGTCACTGAATTTACGCTCTAGGTCGCTACTCTCTAGTGGCGCTATAGCGAGGTCAAGAGTAAGAGCATTAAGGATAGGATACTCGCTCCGACGAGTAAACCACCACTTAATAACGTTGATTAATACCTTCCTGCTGTTAACAGTAGTTGAGCGCTTGACTGGCGGGCTACCTAGGTACTAGGAGAGCTCATCAGCAATAGGATCTTCGGCCTCCCAGTTAGAGTCACTCTTATAAGGCTTATAGTTAGTATAAGGCTTGCGCTTGCGTGGAGAGCTGCAGATAGCGGCTTTTAGTATTTTAGAAGGTTAACTACCGCAATAGGAGTAAGCAAGCTCCTTAAAGATCTCTTTAATATTCTCTAGCCACTCAGGCCTAAAGATCTAGTGCTTTATAAACCAGTAGAGCTTCTTACTAGGGTAAAGGATAATAGCAGCGCGGTAGGCCGGTGTTTTATTACTAAGCCGGTAGTAGTAATCAAGCTTCTGCTATATAAGTTTTATAAGTGTAGTAACGTTCTTATAGCTATAGCGACTAGCTTTAAGAGCCGCCTTTTAACCCTCCATAAAGCTAAGAAGGCTGTTGAGCTTATTAAGCCACTGCTAAAGGGATCCGGTGTTTCCATTAACGGCGCGGTACTATAGCTTGAAGGTAGCCTCCGTAAAAGGCTTAAGAATAGTCTTGATCTATAGTAGGGCATCCCAATTATTAGCGGTAAGCTAATTAGCTGCAATGCTTTAGTTAGAGGAGGTCTTCTGGGTTTGGATATAGCATTTAATTACTAGTTATATCTGTAGCCCTAGCGGTTAAAGGTAAGTTAGTAAAATATAGATCTAATATATAATAGGCGGGCGGAGGTATAGTAGAAGCTAAACAGACCCCTCTTAATTATATTATAGGTGCCATTCCAGCGTGTTACATTCTCTTTAATAAGGCTATAGAGCCTAATACTCTTATTATTATTAATAGCCTGTTAAGCCTCTTGAAAGGCCTCGCGGCGTTAAGGCGTTATTATTGCGTACATAGTGATATTATAAAGCATGCCAACAGGCCCTTTTTAACGCCATACCTCACGCTGCTTCTCAATAGCCTTCTCGTCCACGTGCTCTGTGTGGATTTGCGCCTTTAATGCTAGGGCAGCTTTATTCTCCTGCTCGTGCCAGTAAGCCTTAAGTGCCGCGTTTACTGGGGTACCTCTCTCCTTCTTAACGCCGTAGAGGCCATGTTTAGCAGCGAGGTTAAGGATATGGCAGCCGTAGTAAAGCCAGTAGTGCTTCCAATCCATGCCTAAGTGGTCATAGAAGCGCTCTACGAAGGTATTGTTATTGCTTGCGTTGTCCATAGTAGTGTACGCAATCCGATCAGAGATCTTATAGGCCTTAATAACTGCTATTGCAATTAAAGCAATATTAACGCCAGTATAAGGCCTAAAGATAACACAGAAGGCGATAAGGAGGTTTTAAAGCCTCCCTTTATTATTAATAAAGTGGGCCTCAATACCTAGGAAGGCTAGGTAGTTAGGTAAGATCTAGATATCAAGTATAAGGGAGATCTTTAATGCCGCGTAATGGAGCACTTCGCGGAGCCGAAGAGCCATAATCTCTGCATCTTCAAGTACCTATTTCTATAGTGTAGTCGACGATTTAGGGTGTAGCTCCGAAGCTATAGGATTGAGTAGGCTAATAAGCCGATAGAGGTGCTCTAACGAGCCACCTTAAAAGGAGATATTGTTGCAGACAACAAAGGCAACAAGGCGCTCGCGGTATTCAATAAAGTCAACTCAAGGGTATAGAGGCTGCGATGGCGGAGTGGCTGGCTCTTCTTTAACGCGTGCACCAGTCTTGCTAAAGCCGTGATGCCGGACCATATGCTTAATTGCATGGCTTATAGAACTCACTGCCTTAATTACTAGCGGTAAGGTACGACTATAGCCTACTTAATTAGCAAAGATTGTGAGTAACAGGCCTCTACTTACAGTGGCAGCAGAGCCAGTACTAGTTACCAGCACTGTCTTTAACTAAGGTACCGTGCTGCCATATCCAGCTTCATTTCGGCCGTGAATACTTATTTATAAGAGGAGGAGCAAGCTAAAGGCCATTGGCATATTCAGGCTTGAAAACAAAGCCAGAGAGGCCATATATAGACTGCCTTAGGTGTAGTTAAAGCGTGTCAGATAGTAATAATGGAGAGAGCACTAAATTAGTCTAGGAACCAGCTACTGAGGTACCAGTAGAGGCCATTAAGAAAGAGAATAGTGAATTAAAGGTCATAGAGCTTTCTGAGAGACATTAAGGGCATATAGCCATGGTGCTATGGAGATTACAATGGCTGATAGCTTATAGGCTTTAAGTCGGTTTAATAGATTTTATAGGGTAAGGTTAAAACCGTGGTCTCTAATTGGTTAGAATAGTCTCCTAATACGCCTCATACAGCCTCATAAGCCTTAAAACACCAGTTTCTGTAGTGATTACGGTATATATAGAATTCTATCAATCTACTAATCGGATTAAGCGAAAGCGCCGTTTGGATTAAGCCAATTAATTTAAATAGACTGGGTGGCTAATCAAACAAAACAAACGGCCGTTAAAACTTCGTCGGATTGATAGGAGCACTGTTTAGAGCCTCTGCAGGAACCTCTCCCTTTGACCCTCCTTTATTGATCAATTGCCGCCCATCTTAACGCCCACGGACTGGTTAACCAGAACGGTCTTTCCTATAGATATAGATACGGAGCTTTACACGGAGTCTTACACGGAGTCGTACGCAGAGTCTACGGATATGGAGCATATAGGTGCAGAGCCTTGGTTGGACAACAGTACAGTAGCTTGACTGGACACCTATATATGTGAAACCTTGATTGAACGGCAGATGCGGAGCCTTGACCGATCGCACGTCTACACAGAAGTGTTGATCAGTTGTCTACAGATGCAAAGCCTTAGTTGTATATATAGCAGAAGACACCTTGAGTCAAGCTAGGGCCTTATTAAATCTCAATTAGTTGAACGCCGTCTCCGCATTTAAATTAGGACAGTCAGAGCCTTTGACCGGGCCGACTTTCTACCTTAATCGAATGACCGAATGATTAGTTGCAGCACGTCGTCGCCGACCAATTAGATAGTCTTCGGCCAGCAGTTAAAGCAGGCATATAGGTACGCACGCAGACACAGACGCAGAATATGCAATGCAAAGCTACTGATGCACAGCCAGATGCACAGCCAGATGCATAGCTAGACGCAGAGCTAGATGCAGAGTTTTGATATCAAACGATTAACTGAATGATCAAACCAAGCCAGAGCCTCTGCTACCTTGGTTGACTGCTCTGCTGCCGCCACTGCTACTGCCACTATTCCGTCTGGCTATTTTGTCCCTGCTGTCTTAACCAACTGCTCTGTCTCTACTGTTATAGATCTGTACCGCTGCTGGGTCTGTTTTACTGCTGGATCTGCTGGATCTGTTTAGCCGTTTAGCCGTTCTGACCGATCTATTCTGGACCTAATGCTGCTTTAACTGTTTGATTCTGACTGCCGTTCTAACCGACCTGTTCCGTTCTACTGTTTCTACCGACCGCTATTTAGACCGACTGTTCTACTGTTGTTGCTGCTACGGCTACTGCTACTGCTGTCACTGTTTTAACTGTTCTGTTTCTGCCATCTTAACTAACTGTTCTATTCTAACTGCTGCTCCGACCGTTCCGTTCCACTATTCCAACTATTCTACCACTGCTGTTTCGACCGACTGCTATTAACCAACTACTACCAACCAACTGCTATCGACCGTCTGCCGCTACCGAGATTTCTGCTACTAAAAGTTCTACTGCCGGATGTCCTACTGCTTACTTACTGTTATCGAGTGTTCTACTGAGTGTTCTACCGCCGACCGTTCTATTTTATTTTACCGCGCTAACTGTCTGCTTTTATTACTGTTTCTACTACCGTTACTGTTACTGCTGTTACTGCTGCTACTGCTATTACTTCTGTTACTGCTGCCGTTATTATTTCTGGTTTACTGTTCTAGTTACTAGTAGGAAGATCGGATCTTAGCTATGGATAATGGAAGAATATCATGGAATAGTTTTGCAAGGCTGTAAAGACGGCTGTAGAATTACGCTTTTGACTAGTACCGCTAGTAGGTGTAGTACACAGGCGATTAGGGCGGCTAGTGCGTGCATTTATGCTTTCGACCAGTGACGCTGGTGGGTATAGTGCATAGGCAACTAGTACGGCTAATAGGTGTACTTATTTCAGTGCGTATCTGATAGGTATCTTACTAGGAGAAAGAGGTTTCCTGCGTTCTACTTTATGCTTTCCTTTTTCTGTTTTGTTTTTGCTTTACTTTTGTTTAGCTATTCTTCTATGGTATAGAACGTTAGGGGACAACGTTCTTGGTGGGGGAGGTATGTGGTGGTGTAGATTGGACGTCGCCTACTATCTTGGCGTTTTCCTATGTTTATAGAGCCTTTGGCTTTCCTCCCTCCTTACATATTATCACCACCCTACCAGTTACCGGAAATACATTCTTTTCTTTCTTTATACTGACTGATACTGACTGATTACGACCAACCGACCAACTGACTGACTGACCGACTGACTGACTGATTGCACTGTGACTTTCCTATCTAGAGACACCGTACCCTACTACACTATTAAATACGGAATCTATTGCTTTATAAGATGGAAGGAGTAATATCTAAAGACAATTAAGTAAGTAGATAACTACTAGTGCTAGCTTACTACTTGGTAGAGGCAAAAGGCCACAGGCTTAAGATTCTTAGGAAGAGATAAAAGACGCTTAAGATTTTTAAGATAAGATAAGACATACCTAAGAACCTATAATAGACAATAACTAATAGAAAAGGGTAGTAGCTTAGTTTAGTAATAAACGAATAAGTACGGGATGAAGATTCTTAGGAAGCTAAGATTTTAAAGAACGAATAAGGTCTATAGCAATCCTAGGTAAACATAGTGTTTAGCCTAAAGGTTAAAAAGTTAGATAATATTAAGAACCTAGTTGTAAGACGCAATAAGACGGAAAGTATGGATAAGTTTAGACAATAAATTATCTTATAGCAAGAATAAAAGCTAGATAAGAGATTAGCTATGCCAGGATGTATAAGGGATAGAGTACTTGTACATAAAGTTATAAATAGGCTAAGGTTAGGAACACTAAAAGCTAAATAGTTAGACAAACTAGAACAAGAAGAGGGTTTAGGGATTCTAACTAGATTTGCAGAAAGATATACTAAAGGTTGCAGCAATGCAGTAATAAAGAAATACTTCTTTACGAATAGATCGTATATACTTACTAAGCTATATTATAAGTGGTATAAGTAACGCGGAAGTAATAAGTGGGAAGATTTCTATATATGGATAGATGAAAAGGTTATAGTGGATTAGGCTGTGTTAGAATAACAGATAGGTTATATTAAAGGAGCCTTAATTATAATATCTAAGAATCTAGAAGAACAGGCCGCAGACTAGAGAGAGATAATGTAGATATTGGTACCAGTAAACGATATGGCAGTATTTAAATTAACGCGGGAAAGGTTTAAACTTAAGAATAAAGATAAACTAAGAGTTAACCTAAAGCACCTAGCGCATTACACATTGGCGTGGATTGCATATATAGATAATATATATAACATATATAGAGCACTAAAAGACAAATATTAGAAGTACCTTATAAGGATATATTAGGCACTAGATAAACAGAGGTTTAGAAATACTAAGTATATACATAATTAGCATACAGTGGAAGTTTAGGAGTTAGGCAACTTAATACTTTAACCAGAAAGGTTCCTTATGGAAAAATGCCTAGATAGATAATAGTGGTGGGAGTGCCTAGAGAATACTTATCTATAGTATATAGAGGAAAAGAAATAAACTAAGTATTGGCCTAAGGAGGACTAAGTATAGTTAAGATCTAGCAGCTAACAGTTGGGAAAAGGGGAGGCCCACAGGACTAGAGGGAGCTAGTAGTAGAGCCTTAAACCCTTAAAGGAGTTATAGGACGACACCTAAACCTAAGAGTTAAATGGCGAGATTAAAAGTATAAAGCGTTAGTGGATAGTGGAGTAATAAGAAACTATATATTACTAGCAGTAGTTTAGAGGATAGGGTTACTATATAGATAAAAGGAGTACCTATACCTATTAACTATAATTTTAGGAGATCTAATAGCCTATAAAGGAGGCATTATTAATCTCAAAATAGGACTAATTTAGTTAACTATTAAAGGAAGACAGGTTGAAATGTCTTTTAATATCCTACTATTGGGAAAGGACGAGGCAATATTAGAAATACCTTAGTTATAGGAATATAATTTAAAGATCGATTGGGTTATAGATTAGGTTGATATTAAGGATACTTAATAATATAAGATGCGACAGTAAACTAAGTTAGTATAGTACTAAGCCGGAGCGATATATAAAGAGACTAAGCAAGGCTTAAGTTATGTACTAAAAAGATACTATAAGTATGGAAAAAGACTATGGTTACTAGAAAGTAAAAAGCTGTTAGAGTATATAGCATAGGACTATAAGATAGAATTAGAACTAGGAATAAGTCTAAAGTTTTTTCTAATTTATAAGCTTACTAAAACCGAGTTAGTAGCGCTTAAAGAGTTTATCCAGGAGAACTTATAAAAGGGATATATTAGACCATTATAGTTATTAGCGGGATATCTAGTATTATTTATACCAAAGAAAAACGGAAAACTTAGGATGTGCATTAACTATAAATAGTTAAACAGCATTACGCAAAAGGATAGATATCCTTTATCCTTAATTAGCGAAATCTAAGATAGGATAGGTAATGTAAAGATCTTTATAAAAATAGATCTGAGATAGGCGTACCATCAGATTAGGATTAAGGAAGGAGATAAATAGAAGGCAGCCTTTAGGTTAAAAAAAGGACTATATAAGCTATTAGTAATATAGTTTGGGCTTATAAATGTACCGGTAACATTTTAGAAAAGAATTAATAGTGTATTAGAAGAACACCTTAATAAGTTTATTATAGTATACCTTAACAACATTATAATCTACTTAATAAGTGAGGAAGAATATGGAGAATATATTAAGTAGGTCTTAAAGAGACTATAAGAAAAAAAGATGCTAGTAGCAATTAAGAAATGCAAGTTCTTTACTAAGAAGACCAATTTTGTTAGATTTATTATTAAACTAGGCAAGATTAGTATAGATCTAAAGAAAGTTAAAGCTATAGTAAGTTGGCAAGAACTAGAGAACATTACGCAGTTAAGATTGTTTCTAGGGTTTTGCAACTACTATAGGAGGTTTATTGCACAATAGTTAAAAAAACATTAAGCCATTTATAAGACTTACAAAAAAGGAGGAACTGTAGGTATAGGGAATAAAGCAAAAGAAGTTGTTTAAAGAACTTAAGGAGTTGTTTACCTAGGAACTAATCCTTAAGATCTACCAGCTAAAGCTAGAGACGGTTATAGAAATAGATGCATTAGACTTTATACTAGGAGCGTGCTTGCTATAAAGGCACCCAGACGTATGGCATCCAGTAGCATATTATAGTCGAAAGATAACACCACTAGAACTAAACTATAACATCTATAATAAGGAGTTGTTAGGTATAGTTACAGCACTTAAGGAATAGAGAGCATTCTTATAAGGCATAGAGAAACTATTTGTAATTAAAGGACCATAAGAACCTAACAGGATTTTTAATAATAAAGGAACTAAACTAAAGACAGGTTAGATAGGCGGAAATGCTTACAGAATATTATTTCGAAATTTAGTATACTAAGGGTACTGAAAATGCAAGAGCAGACGCACTTAGTAGGAAGGCGGAGTTATAAAGCAAAGAAAAGCTATTAGGGGCAATGCTACGCAAAGATAAAGACGGATTAATTAGGTATAATTATCCCAAAATTACAGCAACTAAAGAAGAAAGTCAGACCTATAAGATACTAGAGAGTGTGTGGTTACGGAAGATCCAAAAAGCATAGAGCGAGGATCTAGACTTAGAGCAGTACGAGCAATAAGAGGCTACGTACTTATCAAAAGAAATTGCAGAAGAGTTTATATAAGAATTCCACAGGGGAATGACTTAAGGACACAACAGAGCTATAGGCTTAGTGTTAAGACTTTAAGAGGAGTATATTATTTAAGGAATCTGGGGACTAGCGAGATAAGTTATAAAAGAGTGTCTAGATTGCTAGAGGAATAAACTAATAAGGTATAAGCCATATGGAGGGCTATAACCTATTAAAATACCAGAAAGACCATAGGAGGTTATATCGTGGGACTTTATTATAAAGTTACTAAAGTTAAAAGATCCTATTATAGGGTAAGATTATAATGTAATCCTAATAATAGTAGATAAGTTAACCAAGTAGGGCTATTTTATAGCGTGTATAGAGGAAATATCCGCAGAAAATATGGCTAGAATCTATATTAAAGAAGTGTTTATAAGATACGGAGTACTAATAAAGGTTATATTGGATAGAGATCCAAGATTTATAGTAGTATTTTGGGAAGTATTCTTAGCCAAATAAGGGGTTTAAGCAGTAATATTAATAGCGTATTATCTATAGACAGATAGATAAACAGAAAGACTAAACTAGATACTAGAATAGTATCTAAGGTATTACATTAATTATATATAAAATAATTAGGTATTATTACTACTAGTTACGCAGTTATATATAATATAACACTATAGGAAGGGATAGGCACGTTACCTTTTAAGGCGAATTATGGCTATAAGCCAAGAACATTGTTATTGCTATAATAAGTAAAGAAAACGAGTAGCACAGCGAAAGAAAGAATGGAGACGTTAATAAATCTTTATAATTATCTTAGAGAAACAGCTAAGCTAGTATAAGAGAAAATAAAAGGTACTATAATGCTAAGAGATCTAAGGGACTAGATCTTAAGGAGGGAGATAAAGTGTAGCTACTATATAAAAATTTTAAGAGTTAACGACTAAGCAAGAAGTTGGACTATGTTAGACTAGGGCCATTTATAGTAAAAGCAAAGATCTTAGAAGTTATGTACAGACTTAACTTACTGGAGAAAATGAAGATCTACCCTATATAGTATGTCGCGATGCTAGAGCCAGCATATGGGAATATTAAGCTACTAGTCTATAAGGCAGATATATATAGAGGACAAGAGGAAGACGAATAGGAAGTTTTAAAGATTATTAGTTATAAGGACGTTGATAATAAAATATGGTATAAAGTTAAGTGAATAGGCTATAATAAGACTACCTAGGAGCTACTAGACAACTTAAAGAATGCTATAGAAAAGGTATAGGAGTATTAGAAGAAAGTAGGTTAGGTAGCATTAATAAAGAAGGATCGCTAAAGAACGAGTTACCTAAGGGGGACCTAAGAGGAACACCTTCTAAGGTATTTAGAACTGTTTTCCTCTCTATTAGAGGAGAATCCGTTCTTTTGTTGCCAAGTTTCTAAAGACCTTATTCTATAAGTTTCCACTCTTTAGAACAAACCTTCTTATAAACCTTCTTAAGACGGATTAACTAAGCGGACGCAGCAAGATAAGAGTTAAGGGCCCGTTGCTAAGCATTGGCAGCCTCTTTCTTAGCGTTTTGGGATTAATAAAGTTCGGCCAAAGCTACCAAGAGCTTATTATTAAGTTTTGCAGCGGTAGATTAAATATAAAACCCTAAGGGAGATTAATAAGGGAACTTAAAGACTGTTAAGAGTAATAAGATGCGTATATTTAGCGTTAGAAACCAAGCGAATATCGCATAATAATTAAACGTTGGTTTTAGTGCACTCTAAGTAAGAGGACGGTTGTCGTAACGAAGGACTTACTAGCGTAATATAGACTAGACCCTTTTTCATATAATAAGAACATAGAGATAGTATTGCAGCTATAGTATAAGACTAACGAGCTATGGAGGAAGAAGTAGAGGCTTTAGGTATAATAAGTAAAGATATTAACCAAATTAATTAGACGGATATTACACCTCTAGTAGATAACTTAGAGATATTAGGAATCTTTAAGAATAAAGATAAAGAGAAGGGAAATGGTGTTACAGACGCTTTAAGTACAATGTTATAACTACTTAAAGAGGAGTTAGTAGAAGCTAGTTAGTTAGTAAGAGTATAGTCTAGGATAGAACTAGTGGAACTATATAATAAGGAATGGTAAGTAGAGTTACATAATGTAATCTATATAATCTATATAATCTGTAAGATCTATAATAGAGCAAATAGAGCAGACAGAGTAGATAGAGTAATAACTTTCTTAGGAGTACGGTTGTGTATTTAAAGGACCATAGTCCCTACCTAGATAGTTCCTTTCCTTGTAGTGAATCTTAGAATATAATTAGAGTTAATCTATTAGGCAACCACTCCACTAGTTGTTATTTATTACTATTATATTATTAACTTCCTATTTACCTACACACCTAGCCCATTAACAAGTCCACCGTAGTATTTCCTATAAGGCTTTATTACAGCACCACAGGTAACTCGCAGGCGCTTTATAGGCGCCATATAGGCGACCTTATAGATACTATGTAGGCGAGTCCCAAAAGGCGGGGAGATGGATCACGGGGTTTTCTTATATAGAGTTTTCTCCCCACATGTATATAAGGAGTAGTCCACGTGGGCCTAATAGGGATCCGAATCAGACGTTAAGCAATAAATTATTATATATTGCTCTAACTTAGTACTATGCTATTTTAGACAATTTTTACCAATATTTTGATACTTATAGTAAGCGTAAGCGAATTTATCGTTTACGAAATGCATTGGAATCCTTAGCATACAAATCTCCGATTTTTGCACGCAACCTTACTTATAAAACCGTGAGATAGCCTATTTCCACGTTTAACACCCCTTATTATTAACATAACTCCCTACTATTAGTTAGTAAGTTAAAGCCGACGTTGCCCTACTATTTAACCTATCTTAACGCATTTTTTAGTATTATAGTACTCGCAAAAAAGCCCGTAAAGAAGCCCGTAAAGTAGGCCTTAAAGTTAACGCTAACAACGTTAACGCTATTAGCAGCTCCTCTAGCTAGCAGCACTCGCTCTATTAGTAATACCCTTACTTATCCACGTACTACTAATGTTACTCCTAAGGCTTCTTCTGTAAATAAATATAGGAAGCCGTTTACTCCTCCTTCTCTAGGGCTACCTAAGCCTAGCTAACGCGCTAAACTAATAAAGGTTACTTAGATAACTTATATAGAGCCGCCTATAGACTGTAGTTAGCGTATATAGTTTTAGAATAAAGAAGTTAAGGAAATTAAGGAAGTTAAAAAGGTTATACCATATTAGGCATTACTAGAGGGCCATAATTATTATAGGCACTATTATAATAAAACTAAGAAGGAGGTTAAGGCGAGGAAGAAGTATAAGAGGGATAAGCTTTACGCTAAATAGGAGCGCGATATTATAAGACTTAAGGGCCTAAATTTAAAGGTTCTATTAGATCTAAAGAGGCTTGATTTAGGTTTTTTTAGTTTAGATTTTATTAATTAGGATAATAAGGACTTTAATATTAAAGATATATTAAAAGGGTAAGCGGAAGATCTATATTAAAGGCGTTAAATTTAAGGTTAAGGTATTTATCTTAAGCATTAGACTAAGTAGATAACCGTTAACTATTCTATTTATAGTTAGTTTAGGCTCTATATTAATGGTTCTAAGGTTACTATAAACTATTTAGTTAAATAAAAATAGTAGTTATATAACCTAAGCCTTATTAAGGACGCTATTATAAGTAAAATTAGCCATTAACTTAGTGGTAAGATCTATACCTGGGTTAAATATTTTATAGTTATATAGTATATTTCTAGCCGCGGCAGACGAGCTAACTACTTAATTAATAACTTCTCTATTAAACAGAGCAATTACCTACTTAAAGTAGTTAATATCTAATAGGCGTATAACCTTAACAGCAATATTTAATTAACTTTTAAAGTTAAGATTAACTATAAGGCGTTAATAAAGTTAGAAAAAAGGAGAAAAGTTATTAAAAAAGTTAAGGAATCTATTAAGATCCTATCTTCTCTATTAGTTGCCTTATAGTCTAAAAGTTCTACTCTTATACTAGGCAAAGGCACGTCTATAAAATTACGCCTAAAGCTATTACTCCAGTAGAATCTAAGCCGTTAAGTAGTATATAAGGATATCGCTAACTTCTAAGCTCACCTAGGGAAATAGATTAAGTGTATAAATATAAACTGTACTAAATCTGGATTCTAAGACTTTACAAAGTTATTTAAACTAAAGATGTCATATTTAATAGGAACTCGTTCTATAACCCCAAGGGTTAAAACTTTAACTACCTACTAAAGGAAGCATTAGAAGACACCATCTAGATAATTAGTCTAATAGAACCTCTCTATAAGGGCAAATCTAAGGATAAATCTACCCTATATAGACCTACCTCAAATATAGATTAAACGACTACATTAAGTAACTTAGTAGAGCCTCCTACGAAGGACATTAAATAGCTACTAACTCTTAGTAGAACGGTATCTCCAGATCTACCAGAAGCAAGCGACACGCTAGGAAGACCTTAAGATAATATTATGGATATAATTAAAACAGGTTCTACCTAGCTAAGCTTACTAGAACTATCTAATAAAGCAATTAATATAGCTCCATAAGCTAATAAAGTCTCAGCCAATTCTTTTACTAACCTTATCCTACCAAAAGGTTCTAAATAAATTTAATATTAAGTATATGCAACAGCACTAGCCAATCTATCTACCCTATTTGGTTACTATGCTGGCTTTGCCATAGGACTAGTAAAGGATATTAGCCGAACTAGATCCTTATCCTTATCTCTATATTAGGATAATCTTCTTCCTAAACCAAGGAACCTTAAAGAGCTAAGAAAGCACCCTTTAACTGCCAGCTTTTAAAAGGCTATAGAAAAAGAATATAATAACCTAAAACGCCGAGGGACATTTAAAACTATACTAAAGGAAGAAGCAACCAATGACTAGATCCTTCCGCTAAAATAGTTCTTTAAATACAAGTTTAACAGCGACGGCTATCTATAAAAGCTAAAGGCTTAACTGTGCGTCCGCGGAGATCTATAGATTACCAAAGAGGAGACCTATGCAGTAACCCTAGCTGCTCGAATATTCTGTGCCCTTATAGCTATAGCAGCCGCATTTAATTTAGAGATTTAACAGTATAACGCTATAAACGCGTTTATAAATGCAAGACTAGATAAGCCAGTCTACTATTACTGCCTAGAAGGCTTTAATTAAAACGGATATATCTTAAAGCTACTTATAGCGCTATATAGATTAAAGGTCTTACCACTACTTTAGTATAAAGAGCTCACCAGTATACTAGCCAAATTTGGATTAAAGCCTATTCTAGGTACAAACTATCTTTACACTAATAGACGACTTATTATCTTCTTTTATATAAACAATATTACTATCCTATTTGCCAAGAAGGACCTCTAAAGACTGGAAAAATTTAAAGCCAAACTGCTACACTAATATAAGATCCGTGCACTAGGAGACCTATAGTAGTTCCTAGGAATTTGTATTAAACAAAATCGACTAAGTAGAAAGCTCTAGCTCTGCCAAGACTCCTACATTAAAAAGATAGCCAGTTAATTTAATATTCAACTAGAAAGATTTCCTAAGTCACTACTTCTAGCTGAAGAACTAATTCCGTCTAACTAGCAGACGAACCCTTAAAGAACACTAGCATATTAGCAACAAGTCGGTTCCCTTGCACACCTTGCCATATTTAGAAAACCTAATATTACGAAGACGTATTCTAAGCTGGCCAAATTCCTCACTAATCCAAATTAAAAGCACCTCAATACAGCAAACCAAGCTATTGCCTATTGCCTTGGAACAAAATCTATAGCTATTGAATACTCTGGCAAAGTATTTAGAGTATATGTCTACTTTAGAAACCCCAAAGGAGAAGGCGTTACCTTTTATAGAGCATCTAACACAAACCAAGCTATTGCCCATTGCCTTGGAATAAAATCTACAGCCATTGAATACTCTAGCGAAGTATTTAGAGCATACGTCTACTTTAGAAACCCTAAAGGAGAAGACGTTACCTTTTATAGAGTATCCAATGCAGCATTTATAGACTATAAAAACACTAGACAGAGCTCTTAAGGATACCTTTTTATGCTATTTAGAGGACTAATTAATTAGAAGGCGACCCTACAAAGATTAGTAACTTAGTCGACTACCAAAGCAGAACTTCTCTCCCTATCTACGGCTGCTGTTAAGATTATCTAGTGGCAACGATTCTTTAAAGCAATTGGCCTTAATTTAGAACGCGAATTTACCCTACTTTGTGACAATATGCAGACTATATGACTCCTAAGACAGGATACACCAAAGCTTAATACCAAACTATAACATATCGACGTCTATCAGCATTGGCTCAGGCAGGAAGTTTAAGATAAAAAGATTAACATCTAATAGGTTTCTACGGCCTTATTAAGATCCTACCCCGTTAAAGGTATAAGGGATAAATAAAGCAACTAAATTTAGTGGATATTTGATATTAAATTGCTATTGCATTATCCGATAAAGACTCTTAAATATCACCCTATCCCTTTACTACTCCTAAATTGTATCTAAAATTTCCTATTTTGGTATAGCCTCTACCTTTATTTGTTTTCTATAGCTTTAACTACACCGTTAAATCTAGGGGGGTATGTAACCGACTACCAATACTATGTTAGATATTACCTTATAACGTACCACCGTGCCTTTCTTAACATTATATATCTTACTACTCATTTCTATTACGTCGTCTATTGCGGCTGTTGTCGGCATCAATGTTATCCTCTTGCTACCCACCTCGTGTATATATAGAGACTTTAGAGCTACATTCAAAATCAAGTCGTTTACTCAATTCTCCCACACTGCAAAGCTTACACTATATACTAAAGAACAAAATAGTAGAGTAGAACGATCTGGATAAACCCTAATGGAACGATTAAGGGCTATATAGCTAGAAGTATTTTTACTCCCATTTTTAGAACTAGAAGCTTTCCTTACTGCTAGATATACGCTTAATTAAACACTAAATAAATAGCTATAATAGAAAACTCTATACGAAATTGCCTATAGCAAACCACTATCCCTTATTTATATGCATGTATGTAGTTATAAGACCTATATTCTAGATAAATAAGTTAAAAAGGAAGACAAGCTAGCTCCTTGTCCCTTAATTGGATATCTAGTTAGCTATAATTTAACCAATATTTACTAAATCTAGATTCTAAGTCTCTATAAAGTTATTTAAACTAAAGACGTTATATTTAACCAGAACTTATTCTATAACCCTAAGGGCTAGAATATTGACTACCTACTAAAGGATATATTAGAAAACACTATTTAGGTAATTAGTGTCACGGCACAGTCCTAACGCGTACTGTCTCGTACTGTCTCCTACTATTGGTTGGCCCACCACTAGCGCCTTAGCGGCTGCCCCTACTATTTATATACAATACCCCCTTTTACCTCCTTCTCCTCTTCATACCACAATGTAGTTATTCAGCCTATTAGCATTACAGCACTGTAACAGTTTGTGGTATCTCCTCTTGCGCCCTATTGCGATCTTTATTCTCCCCAGTCCACTATCTCTATTTTCCCAGTATAATCGCGACCCGGCGCGACCGACACCACCGTACCATAGTCTTAGACAATCTTAGTATAGTTCTAGACAATCTTAGTATTGTTCTAGATAATTTTAGTATTATAGCCAGCCTTATAGATTTTAATTACCCTGCCCAGATCCCCTAAAATGGGTAACCAGAATACCCCGTTAGCGAACATACGCGAAGCGCTCGCCCGCCTCTTTAATACCTCCTACACCAACATTACCTAGGTAATTAGGAGTGGTCCAGAGTACCCTAAGGACCTTAATATAGCAGAAACATTTCAGCACCTCTCTATATATATAACCCTTTTGACTAGCGTTAAGAGCGGTCTCCAAACAGTCTATAATAAAGGCCGGACTGTAAAGTCCTAACTTAAAGAAGCTCAACACAGAATTAACTCCCTTAAGACACTTAAACCACGTGTAAAGCAATATAAACAGCAAGCTTTAGTATATACTAAGACTATACAAAGCCTAAGCTCTTAAATCACTACACTTACCTAAACTATTGCTAATAAGAACACCGCTACTAGCTCTCCTCCCCTAGCTAAGCCCTATAGAAAAAAGCGTAAAGCAAAAAACCCTACCCTATTTAATGGCAAGGGATCGCCAACTAAAAAGCAAGAAAAATTTAAAATATAGGAAATAAAGATTTAAGGCGTTTTCTATAAAGATATAAAGTGCTTTAAAACCCCAATAGATAAAGTCCTCTATATATTAGACATGCTGACAGATAAGGCTTATAACTATATTAAGCATGGCCTTAATATATTACGTATATACCTAAACAACCTAAGCAAATAGGCCTTCTCTAACCAAGAGTCTATATTTGCGTACATAAAGAAGCACTATAAGACTATAGATATAACCTAAGCGGCTAAGAACAAATTAGATATCTTAAACTAAGGTAAGCATAATTACTGGTCCTGGAAAGCAGAGCTTAATAAGTTAATAATAAAAGCAAACAAGACTAAGGAATAAAAGGTAGATCTGCTTAGGAAGAATATTTTATTTAAGATAAAGGACTTAGCCCTTACCCTTAGCCGTAAAATTGACGATGCTAACTATAAGGGCTAGAGTAAGCAAATGGACGTATTTACTTATAACCTATAGAACTACGCCTACTACACTAAGCTAAATACCACTAAGCTAAGTACCGCTAGCGGCTATCAACCTATACTACCTAACAATAACACCTTAGCACTAGCACTATAGAATAACCCAATAGACCTTAACGCCGTCAAATTCAGCGGCGGTAGTAGTAGCCTCCCTAATAACGTTTAAAGATATTGCATAGATAACAGACTCTACCTAGCATATAGTTAACCTAGCCACTAGAAAGATGCTTATAACCCTAAAATAAACCTAAATCCCCTTCTAATGCTACTACACCAACCCCTTCCTAGCCGCGGCGGATTCTTTAGCAGAGGGATTAGTAACTAAAACAACAACCATAAATAGGGATATGGGTTCGGACATAGAGACCCACCCCTATAATTCACTTCCCCAATACAGCCCTAGCTAATGGTCCCGTATATAAACTACGGACAAGTGCTCTGTGCTGCTACTAACCATAAGACTAGCTATGTCCTTAGCAAAGTACCCCCTAGTATATATACACCGTCGGAGACTAATATATTAGAATACACTAGCTAAGACCACAGTTACTAGCCAAGCCCTATAATCTAGTTATTAAAAGACCAACCCTTGGACTAAGTTGCCTCCAAGGGTTAAAACTATATAGGGAGGAGAATAAAAGGATTAGATCTATGCTACTAGATTAGTTAGATTTTATTTTAAGTTAGCTGCTACTCAACCTTAGAATAGCAAATAATAATAGGAATACCATCTTTATTTAGACCTACCTCTCCTTATTACGCAACCCACTCCTATAAGTTTTTATTAAAACAGTAAGCCTCATTAACAGTAGTAGTATAGCACTAGCGTTTACAGACGAAGACTTGCTTATAAAAAAGCATAATATTATAATAAAAAGACTCCTAGTCCTAAAACCACTCCACCTTACTAATAGACTCCTATCTAGCTTTATTACCCACTACTTTACAGCAAGAATAATAATTGGCTACCATATAGAATCCATACTCTTCTATATTATAAAGTTATTACCCTTAATACTAGTAATTCTTAGAATGCCCTAGCTTAAAAAGCATAACCTAAAACTAGACTTCCCTACTCTAGAGCTTAAATTTAACTTTGATTACTATACCTATAACTATCTCCTATAGTATATTCCTAACTGTGACTAAGTAGCACTACACGGACGTATTACACGGCCAACGCTTAGATACTATTAGCTAATAGTAGAAGAGGTACCTAACACTAGTAAGCCAATATACGCAGTAAATAAAACAGAGATTCTAGAAGACTAGACTACCGCCCTATTCCTAAAAAAATAAACACCGCCAGAACTATAAGTCCCCTGCATACACCCACTTAACCTAGGTCAGCCAATAAGACACCTAACTTTAAGTTATTTACCGTATACACATATAACCGCACGTATAATAGCTAAGGGCGTTACAGCCAAAACCGAAACCAGAGTAATTAAGACCTCCCCCCTATAACGCCCAACCTTATACCTGTCTCCCGCGCGTACCGTATAAGGCCGCCGCCTTATTTCCGCCCCCCTAGGCCAACCAAGCCGTGCCAGCCTAGCCGTAGCACCGGAGAACCAGATACGCCCTAACCTGGACGACATTAAATGCACTTATGCCGTTAATTTTACCCAGTTCTGTAAACAAAAAGGCATAAAGGTGATAAGGATCTATATAGCGGAGCTAGTAGAACTGGTTAAACAAGAAGAACACCGATAGCTGCTTAAGGAGCTATCTATAGGCCTAATAGAAGTACCGAACCTGTTAAAAAGGTCTTTCCGCCAGCTAATAGAAGGCGACTATATAATAGAGGAAGCCTATAAAGCGCTACCCCCTTATTTCTATAACTTCCTTAAGATAAACCTAAAAACCAAGTCTGAGTTTCTACGCCGGAAGATAGTTAATACTAATATTAAGAAATTCCTAAAAGGCAAACCAGGATTAACCCGTAAGGATATTTTATAATGCTTACTAAAAGAGTTTTATAAACATATTAAACACTTCCTCCCTAAGAATGTAAATAAGCTGCCCCCTTATTAACCATGGGACCACAAAATTAAGATTATACTAGGAAAGTAGGCCCTATACTATAAAAACAGACCACTCTTACCCGCTAAACTCAGCTGTGTAAAGAAGTGGATTAATAAGATACTGGATAAGGGTTTTATCCGCGAATTAACCTTACCAGCCGCCGTACCACTTCTCCTTGCAGCAAAACCTGGCAGCAGTGTATAAATCTGCCATAACTACCAAGGCCTAAATACAGTTACTATTAAGAACTAATACCCACTGCTACTAGTCCATAAGATACTTAACGTACTCTATAGTGCTAAGTACTTTACTAAGCTTAATGTAATTGCTGCGTTTAACCAGATCTAGATCGCGGAAAGCTATAAGTGGCTTACAGTATTTATCACCCGGTTTAGACTCTATAAGATACTAGTTATACCGTTTGGTCTCTATAACGCGCCCACCACGTTCTAAAACTATATTAACTATGTTTTACACAACGCCCTTAACAACTACTGTACTGCGTATCTTAATGATGTCCTTGTCTTCTTAAAAACACGCCCCAAGCATATAAAATACGTAAATGAAATTATCCAGAGACTTGGTAATACTGGACTCTAAATTAACATTAATAAGTCTAAGTTTTATACTACTAAAACAAAATACCTTAGCTTAATTATCTTGACTAACAGCATAACCATGGACCCTAAGAAGGTGCAGGCCTTACAGAAATAGAAGGACCTGACATTAGTTAAGGAACTATAGCAATTTCTTAGCTTTACGAACTTCTACTAATAATTTATTTAAGGCTATTCTAAGGTAGTTAAGCCTATAACCAGGCTACTAAAAAAGAGCATTAGCTAGTTATAGGGCCCTAATTAAGCACAGGCATTCTAGACCCTAAAAACAGCGTTTACTAAAGCACCGGTCCTAGCGTATTACGACTACATAAAGGAGACTATGGTAGAAACAGACGCCTTAAACTAGGCTTTAGGTAAAGTGCTCTATTAAGCCAACAAAAGTAACAAGCTTAAGCTAGTTACATTCTTCTCTGCTAAGCACTCAGCCCCTAAATATAACTATAAAATATATAATAAGGAGCTCCTGGCAATTATTAAGGTACTAAAAGAATGGCGTCCCAAACTACAAGGAACTAAGCAGCTGTTTAAAATTATTACGGACTATAAGAACCTCTAGACCTTTATAATAACAAAACAACTAAACCAGCGCTAAGTCCGCTAGGCTGAGTTTCTTTCCCAATTTAACTTTATTATTACCTATAGGCCCGGCACTAAAGCCATAATTCTAGACGCTCTTAGCCGCCTCCTAGGCGTTATACCTGCTAATGCTAATAACAAATGTCTATAACACTGAGACCGCGTTGTCTTACCACCAAAGAAAGTTGACCCTACTATTCTAGAAGAACTACTGAGCGAATCCCAAGACCAGAGCATTAAAGACTTTATTATAGTAATAGACCCGGAGCTTAAGAAAAAACCCCTTAAGGAGCTTATTAAGAATGCCTATAAAGAGAACAAACTCGCTAGGAATATATTAGCTGCACTACGCAAATAGAAAAACCGTAAAGCACGCTATTAGCCTAAGCAGATTAGGAAGCTGCTCCGCTATAATAAATCCGAATATTTAATTGTTAACGGCCTAATCTACTATAAAAATTAAGTATTTATCCCTAATTTATATAAACTCCGACTAGAAGTTATACACCGCATATATAGTTTGGGCCCTACAGGTTACCTAGGCCGCGTTAAGACACTAGACCTCCTTAATTAAATATATTAGTAGCCAGGTATTTCATAGTTCACAGCTACCTTTATAAAAGACTGCGCTCTCTACTTCCGCACAAAGACCCCACGCTTAGCACCGCCCGGTTTCCTAAAACCACTAAAACTACCAGTCCGCCCATAGACTAATATCTCTATTAACCACATCGTTGACCTGCCTAAGTGCCTTCATAACGGCAAAACATATAGACATATCTTTATCGTTGTTAACCACCTAATAAAAATAAGACACTTTATTCCTATTACTAGCCTAGATACTAAGGAGCTCGTTAAAGCATTTATCTATACTATCTATAAGTTACACGGCGCTTTAAATACTATTATTTCTAATAAAGGCTCTTTATTCGTTTCTAACTTCTGGCGTTACCTAAACTAGCGCCTAAAGGTAACCCTAAGCCCTAGCTCCATATAGCACCCTAAAACGGATGGTCAAACTAAGATTGTTAATATAGCAATAAATAAGTACCTACGCGCCTTTGTAAGCTTCACCTAAAACAACTAGGTAGATTGGCTCCCCCTTACTAAGTTTACTACAAATAACCAGGTCAATAAGACCACGGGAATCTTACCATTCTTTACCAACTATAGCTATAACCCACATCTAGGCGTTAAACCAGTAGGCCCCCAGCCATCAGCCCTATCTATATATATAAAGAAGGAGTACCTATAAGCTAATACTATTGCCAACCGCTTTAAGCGTATCTTAACCTAGCTTAAAGCCCTAACTTATATCTCCCAGCGACGATATAAAGACAACACTAATATAAAACAAGACAAAGGTATAATATTTAAAAAGGATAACATGGTTATAGTTAGCCTTAAAAACATAAAGACTAACCGGCCTAAGAGAAAGTGGGATAATAACTAGGACGGACCCTAGCCCGTCCTAGCTGCCTATAGAGGAGCAGTTGTAGTTAACCTCCTAGACTATATCTATGTTAATAAGTCTTTCTATACTTTAAAAGTCCGCCTCTAGTTCCCTAAAGAGATCTCTAGTTAAGCACATATCAACAAAGAGGAACGTCGTAATATCACAGGTAGGATAGCCGAAAGGGATAATAACAGCAATATCACGGACAAGTAGGAATTTAAAAAGATCCTTAATATATATAATAAACAAATAGACAAGTATGGCTTAATATACTATATCAAATGGAAATACTATAATAAGAAAACCTGGGAACCTAAAAAATCCCTAAAAGGGTGCGAGCGCGCACTACTGAGGTTCTATAAACAACACCCTAAGAAGCTAGGACCCCCAGACTGGGTATAAGATAAGGGAGAGTTATGCCAAGGCCGTGGCTAACCACGAAGGTAATTTATGGTGGTTGAGATCTTATAGAACTTTAACCGCCAGTTAAAGTTGTCTAATTAGTTAGTTTTTTGCCAAGAAGCGCTACGTAGTAGCAGTGTAGAGTTCTGCCAATTTTATTTATTAAGCTAACTAATTAAGATTTTCCATGCCCAGTATAGAAAATCGCTATTAGCTCGGTTAAGGGCGGTAAGTAGAAGTAACATCTTTGCAGCGAAAATAGGTTACTTGTTTGGTTTAGGGACCAAACCTTCTAGGGAGGGGAGTACTGTTACGGCACAGTCCTGACGCGTACTGTCTCGTACTGTTTCCTACTATTGGCTGGCCCACCACTAGCGCCTTGGCGGCTGCCCCTACTATTTGTATACGATACCCCCTTTTACCTCCTTCTCCTCTTCATACCACAATGTAGTTATTCAGCCTATTAGCATTACAGCACTGTGACAATTAGTCTATTAGAACCTCTTAAAGATAAATCTAAAAATAAATATATTCTATATAGACCTATCTTAAATATAGATTAAACAACTATATCTAAATTAAATAATTTAGCAGACCTTTCTATAAAGGATATTAAATAGTTACCAACTCCTAATAGAACGGTATCTTTAGATTTACTAAAATTAAATACCTTATCACAAGGACTTTAAAACGATATCCTAGATATAATTAAAGTAATTCTTATCTAAGTAGTTTACTAAAACAGCCTAATTAAGTATTAAATACCGCTTTATATGCTAATAAAGTCTTAGAAAAACCTTTTGCTAATCTTATTCTACTAAAAGGATCTAAACAAATTTAACATTAAGTGTATATAATAGCACTAGCCAATTTATCTACACTATTTAATTACTATACTGGATTTGCTATAGGACTAGTAAAGGACATTAACTAAACTAGATCCTTGTCTCTATGCCAGGACAATCTTTCTCCTAAACTAAAGAATTCTAAAAAAACTAAGAAAGTATCTATTAACTACTAGCTTCTAAAAAGCTATCCTATACGCTATTAAGATAGGCGTTTAAGTAGACAAGCTAACTAGAGGCTCTAGATTAAATGAAGTCTTGGCAAACTTTAAGTTTAGATTTTATTAATTAATAAGGCCCCAAATTATTATAATAAATCTTAAATATGCCCTATTATTGTCACGGAACCCTACCGCAAGGGCCTCCATAGGAGAGCCCCGTGCTCTTGCATACACCTCGCGTACAGCTTATATCAGCTACGCGTAGGTATATTACCTCCTTACGCCCTTAACCCTTACAATTAATTGCGCAACATCTTATAGACTCTTTAAATACATACGTCTTATAGCCACTGCCCCTGTTCCATAATATTACATTACGTCTTTTTACCACTAACACTTAGCCTATAACCAATTCTACGTCTTTATAACACTATAGGCGCTGCTAGAAGCAGTATGTCTATAAGTTACCTTACTTTATACTTCTAAGGAACCTATAATAGTAAGATAATATTCCTTACTAGCCACTATATTAAACCTAAAGAATAATCCAATACCTATACTTAACCTATAACGCCAATCAATCCTAGGAGAATTTAATTTATTAGCCCTAGCCTTAACCCTTAAGGAGGTGGACACTAATAATATCTTATCTTTTATTAACTATATAACTACAGATAGGTAAGTGGAAAGGCTACTACCTATTAAAATTAAAATATAAGACGCTAAGACGTTTATAAAAATAGTAGCACGAGAACCTAATAAATACTACCGCCTTCTATAGAACTACTACCTAAGGCTTATATAAGCCAAGATGCGTACTGCCTAAGATTATAATATTATCTAAGACCTATAAGCCTATAAAGCGCTCGCTAATAACACACATTAAGAAACTAAAGACAATCTCTATGTGTTTAAACGCGACATCTAAAAGTTAAAGAAGGCTAAGATTATACTTATTGCTACGGTTACCAAAAAAGAGGGTATAATTAAGTACCTATAATCTTAGCTTAATAAGCACATTTATAATAACGCTAGACACCTCTTTACCGTATATACCGCTACCTAAGTCTCTATACCCCTAGTAACCTTATTTACTTAACGCTTAACAAAGGGTTAGCATTAAGCAGCTTTACCTAATGGGAACCCCTACTAAAGCAGCAATAATAAAAGCCATAATAATTAAACCCAAACTGCCACTGTAGGGTTTAATATATATTATCCTAATCCCCTAATCTTCTAGAGAGACCGCAAAGAATATAGCCACTAGAAGATGCAAATCTATAAGAAACTAATTTAGAGCGCCTACCTTTTTCCTACGGAAGACACTAAGATTGGCTATATTATTAGGCAAATAAAGGGTATACTATTTAACCAACTCTTCGCCTAATAGGAGACTAATAGCCCCTAGAAGTGCCAGTCCTACTAAGAAGTCCTTAATAATCTTAACCTAATATACCATAACTATAACCTATTGGCTACTAACTAAGCTAAACTATATGCTTTAAAGATAAGCCCTACTAAATTATTTAATGAGTTTTATATTAAATTCTAGGAATACACCAGAGCCCTTACCTAAGATAATACTAAAGACCAGAAAGATCTCCTTAAAAAAGTCACTTATTGCCTTAGTTACGCAGCCGCTAGCCATAACTATAATAATGCTTATAATATGGTAGCCGCCCTATAGAAGATAAAACGATGACTAAATTAAATTACTACTACTAACCCTTGCCTAAAGACCTCCCTATAAAAGCCCTTTAGGCCCACTAAACCTATATATATTAAGCTACTAATACCTACTACCTTAAATACCACTAGAGCCAATATTAACCTCTCTATACTAACCTTTCCATGAAAACTCCTAGATAGAGAGCGTAAGCTACTCCAGAAACTAGGATGCTACTATAAATGCCATTAAAAAGGCTGTTATTGCAATAACCTAAACTACCTAATAGCTAGGTTAGCAGCTGCCGCCTAATACCTAACCTAATACCCTAAACGCTAAATATATTGCTATATGCCGCTACTATATAAGACAAAGACGTAGTAATAGCGGTAGAGTTAGATATGGAAGCAGAAAATGCCAAGTCCTAGCCTTAAGTTGCGGGTTAGGACGTCCTAAGAATAAAGGGATTTATATATCGGCCTGCTTAATAGATAACTTAGTAAAGATAAATAGATAGAAATAGATAGTTTTACCTATAATAGAAACTACTGCTAAAAAATAATATAAAAGCCGTTCTATAATTAATTGCGGAGCTACTAATAAATTTATAAATACCTAATTTATGCGCACTTATAACCTACCTACCTTACCCCTTACTAAAGCCCACGTCCTATAACTTACTAATAGTAGTTATACCGTATAGAAGATTACCTATATAGTATAACTCTACTTAGATATAAACGGGCACTAGGAAGAGTTCTAGGCCTATATTATACTACTTACCAACTACCCTATTATCCTTGGAATGAACTAGCTTAAATAATACAACCCTACTATTAACTAGAAAAAGAGAGAACCTTTAACTCTAAACACTGCAGAAAGACTTGCCTAGGGCATGGCCTAGCCGCCCCTATTTACTCCCCAGGATACCAACTTAAGAAACCCCTTATTACCCTACTTATAACTAACTGCCACTATATAAGCGCTGCGGCCTTCTACTATATAGCATATAGAAAAGGCTAGACCGTTGCTACAGCTTCCTAATTATAACTATATAAGCTTAATAAAGAACAGGACTACGTCCTCTATAGTAATAGAATAAACATAGTTAACCTTCTAGAAGATGATGCCTCTGTAAAACTCTATAGACTTTTACCTTTAGACTTTAAGAAATTTATAAAGCTTAAAAAAGGATTTACTAATAAGGAACTCTGTAAGCTCCTCCCTAAGAGGTACCATAACTTTATTAATATATGCTTATAAAAGGGCGTAGATATACTCCCCCAATATTAACCTAATAACTATATCATTAATATTAAATAAGGAAAAACGCCACCCTATAAGAGACCCTATTTAATATTAAAAAACAAACTTCTAGTTGTTAAAAAATATATTAATAAGCACCTTAATAAAGGATTTATTTATCCTAGCATGTCCCCAGCAGCCGCCCCTATTCTCCTTACTAAAAAGCTAAGAGGAGGTATTTAATTCTATATTAACTATAGAGGACTTAACGCTATTATAATTAAGAACTAATACCCTATACCGCTTATATATAAGACTCTTACGCAGCTTAGCTAAGCTAAAATCTATACTAAGCTTAATATTATTGCCACCTTTAACCGCCTCTAAATACGGGAAGGCGACAAATAGAAAACCGTATTTGCATCGCGCTTTAGCCAATTTAAATATACCGTTATACCCTTTGGCGTATATAATGGCCTAAGCAGCTTCTAAAGCTATATTAATAACGCCTTATAGGACTACTTTAATGACTTCTGCTCTGCGTACCTAGACAATATACTTATTTATAGTAATAACCCTTTTAAGCATACTAAGCACATTTAAAAGGCCCTATAGTGCCTTAGGGATATAGGACTTTATATTAATTTAAAGAAGTACAAATTCTTAGTTACAGAAGCAAAATACCTTAGACTAATTAAGGGTGTCTATATAGACCCTAAGAAGGTACGTATAATTACCAAATAGCAAACCCCTAACTATATTAAGAACGTATAAGCCTTTCTTAGTTGTGCTAACTTCTATTAAAAATATATATATAACTTCTTGGGTATTATAGCACCACTTATAGCAATAATGCAAATAAAGGGCCTTTTTGTAAAAGGAAGAAAAATATATCTATATTTTATCTAGACGCCTAAATGTGAGAAGGCGTTCTAAGACCTTAAAGATGCTTTTACTAAAGCACCTATTCTAGCTTATTTTATACTAGGACAATAACTCTATTTTAAGACTAACTCCTTAGACTATGTTAACGTAGGCGTCCTTTCCTAGATAGGTAATAACGGTCTTCTCTACCTAGTTATATTTTACTTATCTAAGCTTATACTATAAGAATATAACTATAAATTCTATAATAAGGAACTCCTTATAATTATATAAGCGTTTAAGGAATTCTAACTAGAACTTTCCTTAGTAGAACTTAACTAGCTATTTAAAGTCCTTACAGACCATCGCAACCTTAAATACTTTATAACTATAAAATAGCTAAACTAATGCTAAGCACGCTAGAACGAGTTCCTCTTTAGTTTTAACTTTAAAATTATATATAGGCTAGGATTATAAGGTACTAAGCCTAATAGCCTAATATGCCGCTTATAAGACCTTCCTTAGTCTAAAGATAACCCCTATAATTAGTTTCAATAATAGATAATTCTAAAAGCATAGAATTTAGCCCTAGGTATATTATCTATAATAGAGCTAACTGTACCTTAGCTTTATACCATAGAACTAGAGTTACCTCCTAAAATTAACGAACTTATTACTACGGTATATAACACCTCTATTAACCTATTACTATATTAACTTATTACTACAAAGACCGCTAGTGCTTATATACTACCTACTAATCTCTAAAGCTTAGGCTAGATTAATATAGCAGCCTTAGAAGTAAAAGAGAATAGGCTCTATTATAGAGGCCGCCTATTTATCCCTAACTTAAAATTTTTATAATGGTAACTAATCTAAATAGCCTATAACCTCTAATTAAGCGGCTACCTAGGTAGAGGAGGAACCTATAAGCTTCTTAACTGATACTACTTCTGGCCTAAAATAATAGACTTAGTTAAACGCTTTATAGGCGCCTACTATAGCTGTAAGCATATTAAGGCCTTTAATATAAAGTACTAAGGACTACTACACCCTCTACTAGTACCTATATAATAATAGGCAGGTATCGCCATAGATTTCGTTGTTAACCCACTACTCTATAAATAACATAGCCGTACCTATAAGAATATCCTTATAATAATATGCCGACTTATAAAAGAGCGCTACTACGTCCTAACCAAAGGCGTAGCTATTAGCGACGTTACTAACACCTTCCTTTGCGAAGTCTACTAATTATATAGGTTATCTAACTTAATTACGTCCGACCAAGGTATATAGTTTAATCCTAATATATAGAGACGAATCTACTAATGCCTTAGCATCTCCGTTAAGATGCCTATATCCTTTCACTATAAAACTGCTGGGCAACTGGAAAACGCTAATACTAGTATAAAAGCGTACCTATAATAGGTAGTTGCCTATAGTTAAGATAACTGGGTAAATTACCTTCTACTAGGTAAATTTGTAGTAAATAACTACGTCTTAACCACTATAGGACTTACCCTATTCTTTATAAACAAGGGTTACTATCCCTAATCTGGTATAGAGCCACCAGAACCTGTTAATAAAAAACTGCTATATAGAAAACGCCTTGGGATGTTACTTACCAACCAGTATACAGACTGTATAAAAAATCTACTTAACTACTATAAGGGAGAAATAGCCTAGGCTTAAGCAAAGCAGGCCTACTTTGCCAACTATTATAAAACGCCACTACTGGAGATGCGTGTTGGCGACTAGGTGTGGCTAAATATATATAATATCTCTACGTAGAGGCCTATAAAGTCACTTAATTATAAGAAACTTAGCTCCTATTTAATTAATAAGTTATTAATAGGGGAGCTATATATAAGCTAGAGCTCCTACCTGCCTTAGCTACCCGTAGAATATAGCCTATATTCCACCTATAGCTACTATACCTTTACTAGCCTAACCCCTTACTAGGGCAGATATAGCCTAAACCCCTACTAGTACTAATCTAAGATAAGAATAAAGACAAGAACCACAAAGAGTGGACCGTTAAATAAATTATTAACTCTAAATACTTTAGCAAAGGTAGATGGCGGCTCTACTACAGAGCTATCTATATAGGATTTGATATAGATTAGCTAGAATGGCAACTATAGAAAGACTTTAAAAATGCAAAGGATTTAATTAGCGATTTTTACTATAGAAACCTATAGAAACCGGGCCCAAGTAGAGATTTCGTGCCTAATCCCCTATGGGAACCCTTATAGAGTTAAACCGTTATATATTGCCATATAAGGGCAAATTGCCGTTAAATTGCCGTTAGATTGCCGCAGATTACTATTATATAATGGCAAAATGCGATTATATAACCAAAAATTGTTAAGATGTCCAGGAACTTTAACTAGCAGTTAAAGTTATCTAATTAGTCGGATTCTTAGGTGCCAAGCCTTACTATATAATATTGTTATAAGCCTTTAGCAATACCCCCTTTTCTTCTCTATACCTTAAATGTCCCTTTTATATATATATAGTAACCACAGCGTCGCCGGAGCTCCGCCTCTATAGGAGGGGGGGTAGTGTTACGGAACCCTACCGCAGGGGCCTCTATAGGAGAGCCCTGTACTCTCGCATACACCTTGCGTACTAATAAACTGGATAATATTAAGAAGAATGAATGTATATATCTAGTTCTATCTACGACGAATATAGGCCCTTATATAGGCCTATGTCCACGGTGTTAAAGTGATTGCTAAGGATACCGACCAAAATGGAGAGGTCTATTTTTAGCGAGTTACGTGGCGCCAAGAGATCCGGAAACTCTGCGACTCTTAAGCTTGATCATGCATCAACCTCTATATAGAGCTTGATTCTTAACGCCACAACGGCTCTCATAGCTTGTTTCTATTGCATACTCTTCTACGCGTTGCCACAAATCGCTAGCTAGTCGTCAATTGTATATTCCTCCCTCTGCCTATATAAACTCCTCCCTTCCCACCCCGAACTCTCCCTTAATACTAGCCACCACCATAACTAGCAACACATTATCAAACATAAAGTGGGGCAATAAGCGGCCTATAGCCGCTGCGGGCCGCCGTATAGGCGACCAGATTAACCTAGCTGTGCTAGCGCTTATACCGGAGGCCATAAAGTTGGAATACTTCGCCACGCTCCTGGAGGCCGCAAAGGCCAGCAGTAAGCGGACGGCTGATAAGCACCCGGATATAACGCTTCGTCGGAAGCGCTCGAATCTTAGTGTTAAGGAAATAGGTAAGGCTCTAGCCCCTTCTACTATCTTATTAGTGGCTACTAGATTTCTGGGTATCCCCTAGCAGATCTTACTGTAGATATATAACCACAAATTCCGGCTAGCTGAGTAGCTTCCACTCCTTCGCTAGGCTAGGCAATATTAGGCCCCATTTAGTAAGGAGGCTCCGCCCAATTTAAAGAAGAAAAAGGCCCTTAAGGACTTCAGGGCCTCTTATGCTATATGGTTATACTGCTTTATTATATATGCCCAAATCGTCGCCCAATTGTTTCCGGATCACCATACTATTGTGCCTAAGATATTGGCCTTCCATAATATGGTCCTAAACTGGGCCTAGATCTATAAATAGAAGGACACAGTGCTTCTATACGCCATACAATAGTATTAACATATGATTAACACCAACGAACTAGACTTTAATTGGACGGCCGTGCTAACCTAATTTAAGGACTCCTTTTTAACGCTAGATAAGATCCTTCCTGCTCTAGCTATAGCCAACATAAAGCCACTAAAGAGGGAGAGTCGTACACGCCAGGCCTATAAGAGTAATATTAAGAGCCAAGTCTGCGATAAGTTTAACGCTAGCACCTACTTCTTTAACACGTGTAAAAGGAAGTATAAGTGTAATAAGTACGGCTCTAACAAGCACGCCACTATAGCGTATATAAAGAAGTAAAGCTGGAGCCTTAGCGCGGACAATAGTGTAGACATTAACTCTATAGACAAAGTCCACCTGTCCGCGCTAGGCTATGGCCTCCTGCCTATTAAGGCAGGCCTGCTAGGCCTATTTATAGGGCCTATTAAGGCCCTAGAGCTAACCCTAGTATGCTAACTTGCCTAGGAAGCAACCATGACCATGCTTAAAGTACTTAAGCTACCGCTGGAGCGGCCAAATACGCACCCGTTGTTTAATACCTATAACAACTTTAAGCCTCCAATTTCGAACTCACCCTCTCCACTATATGCATTGGCCTAGGTAAGGCTACTTATAATATACCCAGGCGACCTAAAAACGCTACTGCCCGCTATTATTATATTTAGCGCCCAAATAGGATATATAGGGCCGCTGGCCTACTCCTATAGTCTAAACCACCCTATTAATAACCCAGTAGTAATTATAGATAAGCTATGGAGTAACCTCTTGGCTAAATAGGTCTAGATTTTAATAACTAACACCTTTATCTTGCTACTTAGGCTAGTTCTAAAGCATGACGGCGGCTGGCGTTATATATATAACCTATTACACCCGCCAGGGCGCGGAATTAACTAGCGGATTTCTTGCCACTATAGCTACCTCTTGTACCTACAACTCTAAGAGATCTACGATATAATTATAGCCTCTAGAAGAGGCTGCCTTATTATTAAGCGAGATATTAAGGACGCCTTCTATATAGTGCCAGTTGCACCTTACTACTAACTACTACTTGGCTTTGAATGGGACGGCGTAATATATGTTAAATATTGCCTCCTATTTGGCCTAGCTACTGCCCTATTCCTATTTAACCTTTTTATAGAAGGACTATAATGGATCCTTGCCGCGCTATTGTCTAATTGGTCTGTTAACCACTATCTAGACAACTTTATCTCTATTACCTACTAGAGCGGCTCTTAGCCGGAGCTCTAAGAGCGCTTTAATATAGTCTACCGCGCTATTATAGACGGACTTAGCATCCTATGGAACGACTCTAAGGATAAATAAGGCACCTGCGTTACAGTCCTAGGCGTAGAAATTAATAGCAAGGCTATAGAGGCCAGGCTTCTTGTAAATAAGAAGCTTTAGGTCTTCTAGGCCATAGCCAACGTACTTAATAGAGGCAGCCTAACGCTAACGGAGGCGTAGTTGCTTACCGGCTACCTTAACTTCTACGCGCAGGTAGTGCTCCTTAGAAGGACCCAGCTACGTCCACTATTTATATTTATCGCGGCCTTTCCTCCTATAGCCCGCGCTGGCTAGCACCAACTGCTAGCGGACCTTATAGAAGACCTTAAATGGTAGAGAGACCTACTACTATAGTTTAATGGAGTCCGCTTCCTTAACAGTGCTGCTAGGCTGCTAGTGCACGTTATTATAGACGCCTTAGACGTTGGCCTTGGCCTCTTTTACTTTAAATTATTAAATATAGACGCCTCCTGGCGGGACTACGCCTTATACCTTCTACTAGCCTATGCTGTAATAATAGCCGTCAAGCCGGAGCTTGAGATGGCCCATATTAACATTAAAGAGGTGGAGGTAATCCTTATCGCTTTCTAGCTGTTTAGCTAATTATGGCATAGCTATAAAGCAGTCCTACACACCAATAGCTCTACCGCGCTCTGGGGCCTCTAGAAAGGATATATTAAAGGCACAGTAAACGCCCCTCTTAAATAACTCCTCCTGCTTGCGGCTGTGCGAGACATAGACCTATACCTAATATGGCTCTCCTTAGAGGATAACGCGCTAGTAGATACTCTTTTACATCTAGATAGGAAGCGGATTGCTAATATAAGCCCATAGTTAAGCAACCTCTTACCCTTAAGCCGCCTAATTGGTTCCGGAAAGAGAACAAGACCTATACCTTTAGCGATGCCCACCTAAGGCTGCTCTAGAACGGCCTATCTGCTAGTATAAGGCTATTGTATAAATCGCACCAGAACAGCTATAAGAAACTCTACGCCTTAAACAGAGTCGCCCTATAGCTGGCTATAGCAGACTTACTAGCTAGATGGGTTACTGTACGGCTATTTAAGTCCTTATTACAGAAGCAGCTATACCCTAACTCTATACTCCAAGGACTCTCTACCCTCCGCTTAGTGCATATAGATAGACACCTCCTACTAAAGGCCTTTGACAATAAGCACATCCGCCACCTTATAGACGGTGGCCGCCGACTGTTCAAGTAATGGGTAACTAGAGAGAGATAGCCTCTCTTAAAGGCCCTAGTGTCGCAGCTATCAAGCTGCCTCATACCACCCTAGGCCGAAGGCCTCAGCCGTAGACCGCCCCAGCCCTTAATTAACGATGTTAACTTCGCGGCCGCCTGCTAAGTCGCCTTTACCGGCTTTATAAGAGTAGGAGAGTTCACCTATAATACGGCCAATAGGAAGGACGACAAGACCTTTGCCGCTATAAAGCTCACAAGAGGTAATGTATACTTTGCAGCTAACCATGCTAGGCTTACGCTTAAGCGTAGCAAGACGGATAGAGCTTATAAAGGCGTCAATATTATACTAGTAAGATCCAGAGACAGCACCTACCTGGTAGAAGTGCTAGAAGCCCTCTTTACGCTAGACCCATACGAGCTAGGCTAGCCGCTCTTCCGCTTTAAGAGGGCTATTTTTAACTAGAACAACTTCCTTAAGCGCCTTATAACTAGGCTGCTAGACCTTAGGGTTAAGCCCAGCGGCTACCTTAGCTACAGCTTCCGCAAGGGCGCCGCTTAACACGCCTATAATAGTGGTATACTTAACAGTTAGATTTAAATGCTAGGCTAATAGACCTCTAACGCTTTCTAGGCCTACTTCTCAACAAATCTAGCCATGCTATACTGCCTTAACCACCAGTTCCTAACTAGAACTCTACTCCCCTTCTCCTCTATAGCCTTAACAGCCCGTATAGCGGCCTAGGCGTGACCTTAATACCACGCATACCCTAGGTTTAGCACGGACGTTATCTAGGGGGTCTCCTCTAGTATATACAGCTGGCGGAGAGCTAGGCCTCTAAGCGGCTTAATTTAAAGGCTTTATAGCCTTATTAACGCGACGCCTAAGGCCAAGATCTACACCTATGGGCCTATACGGCCTACGGAGGCCTCCGTGCCGCAAATAACAAAGTTATCTACCAACACCGTGTCCTATGCGTAAAGCCATATATAGACTAGCCTATCTAGGCTTAGCCCCCATAAGAGAGTAAGAAAATAGATGGAGAGGTCTATTTTTAGTAAGTTATATAGCGCCAAGAGATCCGGAAACTCTGTAACTCTTAAGCTTGATTATGCATCAACCTCTATACAGAGCTTAATTCTTAACACCACAACAGCTCTCATAGCTTGTTTCTACCCTCCTACTATCCCATAGATAGTTGCCTCTTAGGAGTGCGTTAGGGGGTCTCCTCTAGTACGTGCAGCTGGCGGAGAGCTAGGCCTCTAAGCGGCTTAATTCAAAGGCTCTATAGCCTCATTAACGCGACGCCTAAGGCCAAGATCTACGCCTATAGGCCTGCACGGCCTACGGAGGCCTCCGTGCCGCAAATAACGAAGTTATCCACCAACACCGTGTCCTATGCGTGAAGCCGTATATAGACTAGCCTATCTAGGCTTAGCCCCCGTAAGAGAGCGAGAAAATAGATGGAAACAAAGGAAATCTGCTTATATAAGCAGGAAAACGCATATGGAGGACTCTTCCAGAACCATCGTCACATATAGCTTACATTAGCTACGCGTAGGTATATTACCTCCTTACGCCCTCAACCCTTATAATCGATTGCGTAACGTCCTATAGACTTCTTAAATACATATATCTTATAGCCACTGCCCCCGTTCCGTAACAATTATTAAGTTAATCATAATTAGATTAAATTAAGGTGTTTCTACTAGTAAGGCCCTTCTTTATAGAGCGGTGCGAAGCCGTATAGATTCTATAATAGAGACTGATTTATATTTTGATGTTCGCGCACGGGCTATATATATTGGATGCCTTACAGTCGTTTCAATAATATCGGTAACTCGTTTAGAGGCGAACGTTGCGCATCTCCCACCCCCATCAAAACGATACACCCCATATAACTCTACTAATATGGCTTTATATAGTTTAGGGCTGTTTTGGTAGAGTTAAGGGGGGTGCTTATTTCTAGGAATAGAGGGGTCGGATTAGTCAGCGCAGAGCCTCAATTTAAGTTTTACGGTCACCCCCTATAGCCCCACTAATACAGCTCTATATTTAATAAATAAAGACCTATTTTATAGCCCAAGAATAGAGCTATAAAATGGGTCTCTATATATATAAATTGGATTAATATTGGTAGAATTATATAGGGTGGATTGTTTTAATAAGAGGGTGATGTCCTGCTGCGGCTTGGCGATTTTTACAAATATTTCCAAAACGGCAGTATACCCCCTATAGCCCCACCAATATGGCTCTATATTTTATAAATAAAGGCTTATTTTATAGCTCTATTTAAGGGCTATAAAATAAGTCTTTATTTATTAAATATAGAGCTGTATTAGTGGGGCTATAGGGGGTGACTATAAAACTTGAATTAAGGCTCTGCGCTGACTAATCTAACCCCTCTATTCCTAGAAATAAGCACCCCCCTTAACTCTACCAAAACAGCCCTAAACTATATAAAGCCATATTAGTAGAGTTATATGGAGTGTATCGTTTTGATAGGGGTGGGAGATGCGCAACGTTCGCCTCTAAGCGAGTTACCGATATTATTAAAACGACTATAATAGTATATAGGATAGAAAATTAATATAACGACCTAAAACGCCAAGGGATATTTAAGACTGTACTAAAAGAAGAAGTAAGTAATAAATAGATCCCTTTATCAAAATAGGTCTTTAAATATAAGCTTAATAGTAACGGCTACCTATAAAAGCTAAAGGCTTGACTATACATCTATAGAGACTTATAGATTACTAAGGAAGAGACCTATACAGCAATCCTAGCTACTTAAATATTCCATGCTCTTATAACTATGGCAGCCGTATTTAATCTGGAAATTTAATAATAGGGTCTATAGGAAGTTACGTATCCCATAGCGCACGGCTTAAAGTCTCTATATAAAGAACTTTAAGCATCAACAACATTATCTAATTGAATTCGAATATGCTAGTTCTCGTTAATTAAAGCTGCTGTTAATTCATTTATTCTAATTTTATTTAACCGTTAAATCTCCTCCCTTAAAGCCTTGAATTTAGGCCGTAGCCGTCGCTCCTCTCCGCTATCCCCCGTCTACTCCTTATAACAAATTCTTTTAAAGACGCTCCTATACACAGCACACGCTCTTATTTGCGTGTTCTTAATAGCGAAGGCTTGCAGACGCGTCGCCCTTCCATTACTATAGCCCCTACGCCCTCCGCCACAGCCGTAGCTGCAGCTGAAAAGCGCCTATAGGATATTCACAAACAAGAGCTAAAAGACCGCAAGCAGGAGCGCGCTTATAAGGCAGCTTTAAACTAGGCTACCCTTAAAGCACTTACTGCTTCTACAGCCCAAGCAAAGTTGGCCACGGAAGAAATACACCAGGCTCGGCTCGCCGCCATTAAGAAGAACCCTACTATAATTAACGCGGTAGAGACTGACTCTGGTAAGTCTTCTCTCCCTCCTACTATAAAGAGCCTAGACTTGCTTCTTCCTGGGATCCTAGTCTCTAAAGTTGCTGCAATCTAGAAGGGTATATTTGTTCTAGAGAATCTTGTAAAGTTACGTAATAACCCATCTAGAATTAACTCCAATTGGATGGAGTTAACGGTAGATAGAAGAGTTATTGCCTCTAGCAAGGGCTCCAGAAAGGACTTCTCCTCTATAGGCATTTGGCTTAAGGGCTTTACTAACTACGGTATTATTATCTAAACCCTCTGGGCCATATTAACCCCCTTAGCTATTGCAATGGCAAAATTCCACTAAGCTATTATAGGCTTCTCCGCACAGTTTGTCTGGAATAGTGTTCTTAATTTAGCCCTGGTTGTCTACTAGAGAGCTATAAGGCTTGGTTAAACTAACCCTACTAACTAGGCTATTTCTATTAAACTATAAGCAGCTAACTGCAATTTCGCTACCCTACGCCTGGCCCCATTACCCTTCTATAGTGGTTCGTCATCTAAACACCCTTGGGTAGATATATCTACCTTATCCCCACAGGGTTAGGTATGCGGTAATTAGAATACAGGCCGTCTGTGCTTTAAACTGCTATGCTCTTATTAACATCTCTATAAAGTATATGGAGGGAATCACGTTAAGAAAGACTATAAGGGGTCTCTATAACAATTTATACCCCCTCTATGCCCAAACTTAATACTAAGATTTAAGGTATTTACCCCAGAGTATCCACTTTATACTTCGCCGTCGCTATTAAACGCACTAGCCTAGAGGGATGAGCTACTCCTATACCCTAGAGATCTCGGCCCTTTAATTAAGGGTATCCTAATATATAGCGCACGGATTGGAGTTACTGCCTTATTACTAGCATATATATGTTTAAATTAACTCCCATCTAATACTAACCCGGGGGTAATTACTGTAAAAATTACTACTAATCTACCTATTGGCCGCATTACTATTTATCCGCCTAAAGCGATCTGCTGCTTCCCCTTAGGACTTATACCTAAGCTAGATGGAACCTTCCGCTATATCTATAATCTCTCTTCGCCTAAGCCTCGCTAAGGTCTTTCCGTTAATGCCGCTATTCTAGAGGCCTACTCTACCCTCACCTATAGTACCGTAGATGATATTCTAGCACTTATCCTCCTTGCTAGGAGAGAAGCTGTTATCCTTAAACGCGATCTTAAAGACGCTTTTTAGAATATCCCAGTCGCTATTACTAACCAACGCCTACTAGGTTTTAAGTGGGAAAAGATAGTATATACCAAATACTGTCTCCCCTTTAGTCTAGCTACTGCACCCTTCCTTTTTAACCTTTTTATAGAAGCCCTATATTAGATTCTTAAACGCCGCCTTTATTTAATTATTGCTTTCTTCGCGCTAGTTTATTATTTAGATGACTTTATATTTATCTTACGCCTAGGCACTAGTTACATACCAGTAGTTTACGTATATAACTTTATAATTACACTACTTGGTTTCCCTTCTAACACTACAAAAGACTCCTGTGGTACAGTGTTAGATATACTAGGCTATTAGATTAACACTAACACTTTCTTCTTATCCCTTAGCCCTGTTAAGCAGATAGTACTATAAAATCTACTCGCCTTCTTTGTTCTTAGGCCCCAAGTTTCTCTTAAACAGTGTTAGCAACTTAGAGGTAGCCTTGCTTAGGCCGTAAAAGTCATCCAATTAGGGCGATCTTATTTAAGATCGCTATAGGACCTTATTACAGCTTTCTCTCTTGTAAATCGCCACACTTTGCCTATCCCGCCGGCGGTAATCTCCGACCTAGCTTGGTGGAGTGAAGCCCTAGCGCTTTAAAATGGGGTTTGCTTCTTTTAGGAGGATATTACTCGCCCCTAGATCTATCTCTTTACGGATGCCTTATCCAAATATGGTTACGCCAGCTTCTTTTATAGCTGCCTAGGCCATACCTCCGCTGAGACCCATTCTACTCCTTGTAGTCAATGGCACCCTTATGCCTCTATACTGCTATAAGATAACCTCTTTGCAGTATCTCCTGCCTCTAAGCACCTCCATGCCCACATTAATGTGCTTAAAGTACTCGCTATTACTAACGTATTTGTGAAATAGAGCCCTACCTGGCAATATTCATCTGTTTACGTCTATACGGACAACACAGTTGCCCTTACAGGCCTGTAAAATACAGTGCTTAAAGGCCCTGCCAATTTGCTCCTCTAATAAATCTTAGTTTAGGCTGCCGTATTTAATATCCAGTTATAATCTTCCTGGATTTTATCTAAAGATAATACACTAGCTAATGCACTCTCCCGCTTTAACTGGGCCATAGTTAAAAATCTCTATTCTTAGATTAATCTCTTAGTGCTAACGGCTTATCTTTAGGCTCGCTTATTAACCTACTGGGCCTGCCGCCTGCTTTTATTACCTAATTGGGCCAATCTTACTTAGTTTTAAGCCTTTTATAGCATAGTATTAAGCCTAATACCCGCAAGATATACGCCTTAGGTATAAAGTTATGGGAGTTCTTCTGCGCTATAAGGGCTATGGCGCTATACCTAGCCCAGTTACCCAATCTTATGGAATGGGTAGTACAGAGGATATATAGCAACAGTTCTCTATATATGGGTAGGGTAGCTTTAAAAACCTTATGCTTATACCTTGCCGTGATCTGCTCTATATACGTTAACCGCATTCTCCTAGTTATAGTATTTAAGAATACGTTACTTTGTTGCATACTAAATGGGGCAACTTCCCTTAACCCTAACCTAAAAGAATCTACCCCAAAGTTACTAATCTTATATAGCATCCTCGCTAAGATTGTGACTAGCAGTAACTTAATCCTAGGGGTAAATACCGATGCCGCCTTCTGCCTCGCCTTTGTAGGGTGCCTCCGTATGGGCGAGATCTCCTATACCGATAAGTAACGGTCTGAACTATTATTTGCTGCAACTAAAGCTACTTACTTAGACGTATAGTTTAGCCCCTTTAGAGATTACCTTACCTTCCGTCTTAAACGGAGCAAGACTGATAAGGATAAGCAGGGCGTTTAAATTATAGTAGCCGCAACCTTTAACGCGGTTTGCCCTGTAGCAGCGCTATAAAGGCTTTTTCTCCTGGACCCCCAGGCTCCCTCTGCGCCGCTATTTACTGCATCTAGTGGTGCGGCGTTTTCCGCCTTATATATGCAGAAGACGCTTAAATTAAGACTAAACCTCTATAGCATTTTAGCCGTATAGTATACAGGTTATAGCTTCCGCAGGGGCGCGGCCTAATACGCCCTAGACTACGGCTTCTCTAACGAAGAGGTCCAACGCCTAGGCCGCTGGACGTTAGATGCTTTCTGCCTTTATTGCTTAACCTTATAGGCTAACGCCTTCTGCCTTTTATAAAGGTTTTAACTGGGTACCCCGCCAGCGTTCTTTTTAACTTAGCCTTATATATAAGGCTGACACCTAAAACACATTTCTCTACACATATTTTTCTCCCATTTGGCTGCGGTCACGCTTTGCTCTCCTTGGACTATGGGCTTGTAAATTTAGGGCTATTTTTCCTACTTTTTACAGTAAAAACTGCTTATAAAAGCTGGAAAATAAGCCCGCCATTTGTAGGCCCCTGAGCCGCAGCTACCAATTAAAAAATTAATAAAAAAATGCACGTGTTTGAAGAGATAGATAATAGGGTCTATAGGAAGTTACGTGTCCCATAGCGCACGGCTTAAAGTCTCTATATAAAGAACTTTAAGCATTAATAACATTATCTAATTGAATTTGAATATGCTAGTTCTTGTTAATTAAAGCTGCTGTTAATTTACCCGCCCACCCAAGCGTTTGCTTTTTTACCTTATATATACATATATAGCTTATGCCTTACTTCTTATAAGTACGCACTTTCGCTAGTTGGACCATGGGCTTGCAAATTCAGGGCTATTTTTCCTGCTTTTTATAGTAAAAACTGCTTACAAAAGCTGGAAAACAAGCCCGCCATTTGCAGGCCCCTAAGCCGCAGCCACCAATCAAAAAATTGACAAAAA
>Ga0307507_10000553_pt1 | contig 80160 bp, 24 predicted proteins | sample 7_EM_MG_FD_207223 | JGI IMG/M metagenome (GOLD analysis project Ga0307507, IMG submission 207223) | Populus trichocarpa ectomycorrhiza microbial communities from riparian zone in the Pacific Northwest, United States - 7_EM | ecosystem: Host-associated > Plants > Roots > Unclassified | place...
TATTTATATACGATACCCCCTTTTACCTCCTTCTCCTCTTCATACCACAATGTAGTTATTCAGCCTATTAGCATTATAGCACTGTGACAGTTTGTGGTATCTCCTCTTGCGCCCCGTCGCGATCTTTATTCTCCCCAGTCCACTGTCTCTATTTTCCCAGTATAATCGCGACCTGGCGTGACCGACAACACCATACTATAGTCCCAGATAATCTTAGTACAGTCCTAAATAATCTTAGTATTGTCCTAAACAATCTTAGCATCACAGCCAGCCTTATAGATTTTAATTACCCTGCCTAGATCCCCTAAAATAGGTGACCAGAATACCCCATTAGCGAACACACGCGAAGCGCTTGCCCGCCTCTTTAATACCTCCTACACTAACATTGCCTGGGCAATTAGGAGTGGTCTAGAGTACCCTAAGGACCTTAATATAGCAGGAACATTTTAGCACCTCTCTATATGTACAACCCTTTTAACTAGCGTTAAGAGCGGTCTCCAAATAGTCTATAATAAAGGCCGGACTGTAAAGCCCTAACTTAAAGAAGCTTAACACAGAATTAACTTCCTTAAGATACTTAAACTATATATAAAGCAATACAAACAGTAAGCTTTGGTATATACTGAGACTATATAAAGCCTAAGCTCTTAGATTACTATACTTACCTAAACTATTACTAATAAGAACACCACTACTAGCTCTCCTCCCCTAGCTAAGCCCTATAGAAAAAAGCGTAAAGTAAAAGACCCTACCCTATTTAATGGCAAGGGATCGCCAACTAAAAAGCAAGAAAAATTTAAAATATGGGAAATAAAGATCTAAGGCATTTTCTATAGAAATGCAAAGTGCTTTAAGACCCTAATAGACGAAGTCCTCTATATGTCAGACATGCTAATAGATAAGGCTTATAACTATGTTAAGTATGGCCTTAATATGCTACGTATATACCCAAATAACCTAAGCAAATAGGCCTTCTCTAACTGAGAGTCTATGTTTGCGTATATAAAGAAGCACTATAAGACCATAGATATAACCCAAGCGGCTAAGAATAAATTAGACACCTTAAACTAAGGCAAGCGTAATTACTAGTCCTAGAAAGCAAAGCTTAATAAGTTAATAATAAAAGCAAATAAGACTAAGGAACAAAAGGTGGATCTGCTTAGAAAGAATATTTTATTTAAGATAAAGGACTTAGCTCTTACCTTTAGCCGTAAAATCAACGATGCTAACTACGAGGGCTGGAGTAAGTAAATGGATGTGTTCGCTTATAACCTATAGAACTACACCCACTATACTAAGCTAAATACCGCTAAGCTAAGTACTGCTAGTGGCTATTAGCCTATACTACTTAATAACAACACCTTAGCACTAGCACTATAGAATGACTTAATAGACCTTAACGCCGTTAAATTCAGCAGCGGTAGTAGTAGCCTCCCTAATAACGTCTGAAGACATTATATAGATAACAGACTCTACCTAGCATGTGGTTAACCTGGCTACTGGAAAGATGCTTATAACCCTAAAATAAACCTAAATCCCCTTTTAATGCTACCGCGCCAACCCCTTTCTAGCCGCGGCGGATTCTTTAGTAGAGGGATTAGTAACTGAAACAACAACCATAGATAGGGACATGGGTTTAGACATAGAGACCTACCCCTATAATTCCCTTCCCTAATACAGCCCTAGCCGATGGTCCTGTATATAAACTACGGATAAGTGCTCTATACCGCTACTAACCGTAAGACCGGCTATGTCCTCAGCGAAGTACCCCCTAGTATATATACACCGTCGGAGACTAATACGTTAGGATATACTAGCTAAGACTATAGCTACTAGCTAAGCCCTATAATCTAGTTATTAAAAGACTAACCCTTGGACTAAGTTGCCTCTAAGGGTTAGAACTATATAGGGAGGAGGATAAAAGGATTAGATTTATACTACTAGATTAGTTAAATCTTATTTTAAGTTAGCTGCTACTTAACCTTAGAATAGTAAATAATAATAGGAATACTATCTTTATTTAGACCTACCTTTCCTTACTACGCAACCTACTCCTATAAGTTTTTATTAAAACAGTAAGCCTTATTAATAGTAGTAGTACAGCACTAGCGTTTGTAGACAAAAACTTGCTTATAAAAAAGTATAATATTATAATAAAAAGACTCCTAGTCCTAAAACCACTCTGCCTTACTAATGGACTCCCATCTAGCTTTATTACCTACTACTTTATAGCAAGAATAACAATCGGCCACTATATAGAATCTATACTCTTCTATGTTATAAAGTTATTACCCTTAATACTAGTAATTCTTAGAATGCCCTAGCTTAAAAAGTATAACCTAAAACTAGACTTCCTTACTCTAGAGCTTAAATTTAACTCTGATTACTGTGCCTATAACTATCTCCTATAGTATATTCCTAACTGTGACTGAGTAGTACCACGCGGACGTATTACATAGCTAACGCTTAGATACTATTAGCTAATAGTAAAAGAGGTGCCTAACACTAGTAAGCTAATATACGCAGTAAATGAAATAGAGATTCTAGAAGACTAGACTACTGTACTATTCCTAAAAAAACAAATACTGCCAGAACTATAAGTCCCCTATATACACCCGCTTAACCTAGGTTAGCTAATAAGACACCTAACTTTAAGTTATTTACTGTATGTATATATAACCGCACGTATAATAGCTAAGGGTGTTATAGCCAAGACTGAAACCAAAGCAATTAAAACCTTTTCCTTATAACGCCTAACCTTACACCCGTCTCCCGTGTGTACCGTACAAGGCCGCCACCTCGTTTTTGCCCCCCTAAGCCAACTAAGCCGTGCCAGCCTAGCCGTAGCACTAAAGAACTAGATACGCCCTAATCTAGATGACATTAAATACACTTATGCCGTTAATTTTACCTAGTTCTGTAAATAAAAAGGCGTAAAGGTGATAAGGATCTATATAGCGGAGCTAGTAGAACTGGTTAAATAAGAAAAATACTAATAGCTGCTTAAGGAGCTACCTATAGGCCTAATAGAAGTACCGAACCTGTTAGAAAGGTCTTTCCGCCGGCTAATAGAAGGTAACTATATAATAGAGGAAGCCTATAAAGCGCTACCCCCTTATTTCTATAACTTCCTTAAGATAAACCTAAAAACCAAGTCTAAGTTTCTACGCCGGAAGATAGTTAACACTAATATTAAGAAATTCCTAAAAGGCAAACTAGGATTAACCCATAAGGATATTTTATAACGCTTACTAAAAGAGTTTTATAAATATATTAAACACTTCCTCCCTAAAAACGTAGACAAGCTGCCCCTTTACTAACCATAGGACTATAAAATTAAGATTATACCAGGAAAGCAGGCCCCGTACTATAAAAATAGACCACTCTCACCCGCTAAACTTAGCTGTGTAAAGAAGTGGATTAACAAGATACTAGATAAGGGTTTTATCCACAAATTAACCTTACTAGCCGCCACACCACTTCTCCTTGCAGCGAAACCTGGCGGTGGTATATAAATCTACTATAACTACCAAGGCCTAAATATAGTTACTATTAAGAACCAATACCCACTACTACTAGTCCGCGAGACACTTAACACACTCTATAGTGCTAAGTACTTTACTAAGCTTAACATAATTGCTATGTTTAACCAGATCCGGATCGCAGAAGGCTATAAATAGCTTACAGCATTTATTACCCAGTTTGGACTCTATAAGATACTAGTTATACTATTTAGTCTCTATAACGCGCCCGCTATATTCCAAAACTATATTAACTATGTTTTACACAACGCCCTTAACAACTACTGCACTGTGTATCTTAATAATGTCCTTATCTTCTTAAAAACACGCGCCAAGTATATAAAATACGTAAATGAAATTATCTAGAGACTTGGTAATACTGGACTCTAGATTAATATTAATAAGTTTAAGTTTTATGCTACTAAAACAAAATACCTTAGCTTAATTATTTTGACTAATAGCATAACCATAGACCCTAAGAAGGTGCAGGCCTTATAGAAATAGAAGGACCCAACATTAGTTAAGGAACTATAGCAATTTCTTAGCTTCGCGAACTTCTACCAATAATTTATTTAAGGCTATTCCAAGGTAGTTGAGCCTATAACTAAGCTACTAAAAAAGAGCATTAGCTGGTTATAGGGCCCTAATTAAGCATAGGCATTCTAGACCCTAAAAACAGCATTTACTAAAGCACCGGTCCTAGCGTATTATGACTACATAAAGAAGACTATAGTAGAGACAGACGCCTTAAACTAGGCTTTAGGTGGAGTGCTCTATTAAGCCAATAAAAGTAATAAGCTTAAGCCAGTCGCATTCTTCTCTACTAAGCACTTAGCCCCTAAATGCAACTATAAAATATACAATAAGGAGCTCCTAGCAATTATTAAAGCACTAGAAAAATAGTGTCCCAAACTATAAGGAACTAAGCAGCCATTTAAAATTATTATGGACTATAAAAACCTCTAGACCTTTATAATAACAAAACAACTAAACTAGCGCTAAGTCCGCTAGGCTGAGTTCCTTTCCTAATTTAACTTTGTTATTACCTATAGGCCTGGCACTAAAGCTATAATCCTAGACGCTCTTAGCCGCCTCCTAGGCGTTGTACCTACTAATGCTAATAATGAACGTCTATGATACCGAGACCGCGTTGTCTTACTACTAAAGAAAGTCGACCCTACTATCCTAGAAGAACTACTGAGCGAATCCCAAGACTAGAGTATTAAAGACTTTATCGCAGTAATGGACCTAGAGCCTAAGAAAAAAACCCTTAAGGAGCTTATTAAGAATGCCTATAAAGAGAACAAACTCGCTAGGAATATATTGGCTATACTACACAAATGGAAAGACTATAAAGCACGCCGTTAGCCTAAGTAGATTAGGAAGCTGCTCCGCTATAATAAATCTAAATATTTAATTATTAACGGCCTAATCTACTACAGGAATTGAGTATTTGTCCCTAATTTATATAAACTCCAACTAGAAGTTGTACACCATATATATAGTTTAGGCCCTACGGGTTACCTAGGCCGCGTTAAGACACTAAACCTCCTTAATTAAATATATTAGTGGCTAGGTATTTTACAGTTCACAGCTACCTTTGTAAAAGACTACGCTTTTTACTTCTGTATAAAGACCCTATACTTAGTACCGCCCAGTTTCCTAAAACTATTAGAACTACTAGTCTGCCTATAAACCAATATCTCTATTAACTATGTTGTTAACCTGCCTAAGTGCCTTTGTAACGGCAAAACATATAGATATATCTTTATTATTATTAACTACCTAATAAAGATGAGATACTTTATTTTTATTACTAGCCTAGATACTAAGGAGCTTATTAAAGCATTTATCTATACTGTCTATAAGTTACACGGCGCTCTAAATACTATTGTTTCTAATAGAGGCTCTTTATTTGTTTCTAACTTCTGGCGTCGCCTAAACTAGCGCCTAAAGGTAACCCTAAGCCCTAGCTCCGCATAGCACCCTAAAATAGATAGTCAAACCAAGATTATTAATACAGCAATGAATAAGTACCTACGCGCCTTCGTAAGCTTTACCTAAGACGACTAGGTAGATTGGCTCCCCCTTGCCGAGTTTGCTATAAATAACCAGGTTAATAAGACCACAGAAATCTTACCATTCTTTACTAACTATAGCTACAACCCACGTCTAGGCGTCGAACCAGTAGGCCCCTAGCCATTAGCCCTGTCTATATATGCAAAGAAGGAGTACCTATAAGCTAATACTATTACTAACCGCTTTAAGCGCATCTTAACCTAGCTTAAAGCCCTAGCTTATATCTCCCAGCAATAATATAAAGACAACGCTAATATAAAACGAGACGAAGGTACAATATTTAAAAAGGATAACATGGTTATAGTTAGCCTTAAAAACATAAAGACCAACCAGCCCAAGAGGAAGTAGGATAATAACTAGGACGGACCCTAGCCTGTCCTAGCTACCTATAGAGGAGCAGTTGTAGTTAACCTCCTAAACTATATCTGTGTTAATAAGTCTTTCTATACTTTAAAAGTCCGCCTTTAGTTCCCTAAAGAGATCTCTGGTTAAGCACGCATTAATAAAGAGGAACGTTGTAATATTATAGGCAGGATAGCCAAAAGGGATAATAACGGCAATATTATAGACAAGTAGGAATTTAAAAAGATTCTTAATATACATAATAAACAAATAGATAAGTATGGCTTAACATACTATATTAAATAGAAATACCATAATAAGAAAACCTGGGAACCCAAGAAATCCCTAAAAGGGTGCAAGCGCGTACTACTAAGGTTTTATAAACAACACCCTAAGAAGCCAGGACCCCCAGACTGGGCATGAGATAAAAAAGAGCCACGCTAAGGCCGTGGCTGACCACGAAGGTAATTTGTGGTGGTTAAGATCTTATAGAACTTTAACCGCCGGTCAAAGTTGTCTAATTAGTCGGTTTTTTGCCAAGAAGCGCCACGCGGTAGCAGTGTAGAGTTCTACTAGTTTTACTTATTAAGCTAACCAATCAAGATTTTCTATGCCCGGCATAGAAAATCGCTATTGGCTTAGTCAAGGGCGGTGAGCAGAAGTGACATCTTTACAGCGAAAATAGGTTACTTATTCGGTTTAGGGACTAAACCTTCTAGGGAGGGAAGTACTGTCACAGTATAGTCTTGACGCGTATTGCCTTGTACTGTTTCCTATTGTTAGCTGGCCCACCACTAGCGCCTTGGCGGCTGCCCCTACTATTTATATACAATACCCCCTTTTACCTCCTTCTCCTCTTTATACCACAATGTAGTTATTCAGCCTATTAGTATTATAGCACTGTGACAAGTAAGTATCTAGTATATTTACTAGATACTTTATATAAAATAGTATATAAGCTATTAGTATAGGTTACTAGCTAGTAGGTCTATTAATAAGTTGTAAACCCTAATTATTAATCTTACTTATAGTCAATCTGCTACTAATATAGTATTTAGTATACTTTTTAGATATGCTATATATAATAATATATATATAAGCCGTCGGTGCAGATTACTAGCTAATAGGTCTACTAGTAAGTTATAAACCCTAATTATTAATATTGGTAATATAAGGTGATATCACGTAGCTACGGTTCGTAGATAGTATAATAATTGTTATTCTATTCTTTTCTCCTACTTGAGGAAGGGTAAGGAGCTTAAGGCTCCTCGCCACGCTAGTGCCGCGGCGACACGTGACGGCAACTTGCCTTACGTGACGGCAACTTGCCTATATTCCTAACACTGGCAACTCTTCTTTTATAGTTGCCATCTATATATATATACCGCTTGACTAGCGTAACAAATATCAATCCTCCTTACTTACTATTGCCATTGCAATATAAGTCTCACTATCCCAAAATTTGCCTTTTAGTACGTGGTGCTTTCTTACTTAGGAGTTATAGGTAGACATCTTGTTAGGAGGGCCGCTAAGGCGCTAGTAGTAAGCGAGCTAATAGCGATTTTCTATCCCAGGGATGGAAAATCCTAATTGGCTGGTTTAAGTTAGGGTCTGTAGAATATTATACTCCTACTCCCTTTTAACCTAACCTTTAACTTGTATATATAGAGTGTTTATATTAATAAACGTTTCTAAAGCCTTATTTAGGTTTGCCTTTATTATTGCGTTTGCTAGGTTATCTTAACCGTTAATCTATTAAATCTTAAAGAGTTCTTGCCGTTCATAGGATTGCTGAAGTGCTATAATATTAATTATAAGGCGCTTCTCCTTTGTGGTACCAAGCTTAACTAAACACTTATAGAGGGAATATAAGTCGGTACATACGATTATAGGGATAATAGGAAGTTTAAGTTAATTTATAATTATCTTTAGGGTAGTTCCAATTGTAATTGCTATATTAACTCTACTAACCATTCTATATATCTCTAACGCTAGAACGCTTTAAGTAACATATTTACTCTTAGTTAAGCTCTAATAGATAAGATTACTATAGATTATAAAGTCGTTTTCTCTAGTAGACTTATTTGTAATAATAATCTTATATCCTAGCTGGGAGCTAAAATCTTTGTTATTTATAAACAACCTATTAATAAATATAAAGAGCTTAGCGGTGGGAAGATTAATAGGCATATAGAGTAGTCCCCAATTAAAATGGGTTATTTGCTAGGAAAGACGCTTATTTAGGGCAAGAACGTTATCTTTAGTTAGTTCCTGGTATTAAGTGGTAATAGAGAGATTAAAGGAAGCCTTAGGTTAATAAATAGAAGTAACATAAGCTCTATAAGCGCGTTGCTCCATATATCCTTGCTTTAGAGAATTAGTATTAATAATATTAATCTTCTTACCTTAACCCTTCTGGCGTAAAGCAATAGAATCCTTATTTAGGGAGAGGGTGCATCTATTAAAGAGTAATAGTGTTATTAAATTAAGCTTTTCCTTTAGCTTTACTATAAAATTTGCCTTTATTAACTTATCTTCTTTAAGAGCTAAGAATTGGTTGTCTCCTAAGATAATTATATTATTAGTTTATATGCCGACGATTCTAAATGGAGTTCCTATGGTTGTAATTAGAAAGCATAGGTTAAATATAGAAGTAGTTATTAAAAGCTTCTCTTTATAGTGCTTACTATAGGTAGCCTACTAATGGGTTCCTACCTCTACAATTCTATATAATAGCTTAAGCATAACCATAATTATATCTTTGGGATATTAGTGACGAATTTGCTCTAGAAAGTATACTAATATTAAGCGCTAAAGGTGTGTCTCTAATTAGGTATAGGCCTAAGTGATATCTTATAAATAAACCGCTATTCTATTCTTTATTAAGGAGGGAGCTAGCGTAATAATAACTTACTAACTAGCTTGTTAAATTATAGGAGATTATATAAGAATTACCTCTTTACTATTATTGTTGTAACCTTAGATAACAAGCCTTAATTTCTTAAATAGGGCGTTAATAGCTTTGCCCTTAATCTTATTAACTATTCTTAACTTAAAGATATAAACTCTATTAAACTTAGTAAAATTATACTTCTTAAATTTAAAAACTCCTTTTATAATAAGACTATTAATCTCCTGCTTATTAGATGCTTGGAAAGGAGCTCTAGGGGTTATAATATAACCTTCCTTTTAGAGCTGTTTTGCGAGCTTAAAGTTAGCCTTCTCCTTAGCTATTATAAAGGCTATTAATAACTTAACTCTATTCTTAATAGCGGCAATAAATTGCTCTTTAAAATTAACAAGATATTGGTAATTTTGTAATCCCTTTAGGCGACCTCTGCCGCGTTATAGTTACGGAACCTCTACTATAATTATATTAGAATTGTAGTCGCCTTTTAGAGTATATTAATTGTGGTTCTCCTCTAGAGCATCCTATAAAGGCTTAGAACTATTATCTTTATAGTAAGGCTTAATAACAGTTAATTAGAATTAAGTAGGTCTATAAGGCATCTAAATAGTGCAAGTTTAACTATTAATTATAATAAGTTAATATAGGCCTGACCACCCTCCCTTTTTATGCTATACGTGTACCTTAGACTAAAGTGGCAGATTAAGCGTAGTTAAGGTATTTAGGCCATTTCTTATTCCTAGTGCGTTATTAACCTAGCGTATAGCGTAGAGACGTCATACCTCCTTTATTGCCTTGCGAATAGCCTTAACTCGTTGCACAACGGAAGGAGATAGTGGAGAATTGTTAGTTATTTAAGGGTAGGCGCTAAAGACTAGTAATATAGGTATAAGTTTATTTAGGCTAGCGGAATCATTAACGGCTTTAACAGCTATTTATAAGGTAAGTTCTTTACTAGCGTCCTCTAGTTCTAAAGAGATAATCTTATATACACGGTATAATGGTGTGTAATATCGCTCTACTTTTCTAACACTATTATATGCCTTAATAGGGACTTCCTTAACCTTAATTGCTATTGCCTTTATCTATTATTAAAACTCTATAGATAAGAAGTTCTTTTCTATATTATAGACAATTTAATTAGGGGGTCCTAGGTAAATATTAATCTAGTATAATTAAAGGGTATCCTATACGTTCCTAGCTAATATATCCTTTAAGAAACGTGCGGCTTAGAAGAAGGTTAAGAAGTTAATAACTTAGAGTACTAGCTTACCGCTAAGATATATAACGTTAACGATAATACAGAAGTTAAAGTTGTAGTTATCTTTAAGGGTAAACTTGAATTAGCTAGGGGACTTCTAGTTTATTTGGTAGTAATAGTAGTACTTTATAAGGTGCTTAATTGCCTTAACCTTAACTTTATGGCCTACTTGCTAAAGAACCTTAAGCAATTAGTAAACAAATGGGTGGCTAAAATGATGGTATAGTTAGCGTAATTCTAACTTAGTTAAGTGGCTTTAAGCAACACTCTTTTCTAGTTAATAAAGGAACAACTAGGGGTAACCCCACTTACGTATAATAGGCACCCAATTGTCTCCCTAAATAAGTATATTTTTAAGGTTATTAAGCCTAACGCCTAATTTATCTATATCTTTAATGCAAAATAGAAACGGAGTGTTTATAGGAATAATATGGAAGGTAATATACCCTAAGGGGGTTTAGACCCTAATTATACCAAGAGAGGTCGTAGTACCCTTGCTAAAATAAATCGTGTATTAGCCTACTGTTAAATAGTTAATCTAAATAGAGCTATTAAGTTATTAAAGGGCTCGAACTTAAGGTTCTCCTACTATAGATACTCCTGCGGCTCTAGTATCTGGTATAATACTATAGAAGACGTTTGCTAAGTATCTATTATTAAAGGAGAACGCGGAGCTCTCCTTTAGCTTATTAAAGATATCTAACTTCGTGATAGAATAGAGCGTAGATTGGTTATTAAGAACAGTAATGGTTTATATACCATTTACCTCACCATACTTAATAAAGTATTGGTTAGGAGAGTAGTCCTTAATTTCTATATCTATAAGGAGCTATTTAGTCTTATTAACCTTACCCTTAAGGTTTTCTACGCCTTTATATTAAACCAGGAAGCTTTAGAAGTAGGCTATAGTAACCTTATAATTTCTAATATTTCTTACACTCTAATAGAACTTATTATATGCCTCCTTTTACTTATTAAGGGAGTGTCTAGTTAACTAGCAATTTGGCTTTTTATAAATATAGCACTTCTTCTGGTAATTACTTTAAAATAAACCTCTATAAGGACCTCCATAACTACCTTATAGTTAACGTTAATTGTACCCTTTGCTATATTCCCTACCACGGCTACTATATGTATAGTTAGTCTAGTTGTGATTATATTGGTTAGGAATACTTGGTTGCATAGGGTTTTTGATATAGAACTATTAAGATTCTTATGTTTATATTACAGTACCTATAGCGGAGCGTAGCTTAGCACATACTCCTTTAAATATATTTGTAGGTTTATATAGCGCCAAGTTGCACTTAGGAACGCTATAGTATGCTAAAATAACCTGGTCCCTTAGGCTATTCTTATTTTAGTAAGTTTTGGTAAAACCATGTTAGATTTTCTAGAGTTTATTAAAGAGTAGTTAAAGGCACTCTAAATAAGTCTTTATTAGGTTAGAAGCAATAACTCTTTAGAATATAGTCTTTTACTATTTGGATATATAAAGCTGGCAATTCTTATTAGTCTTAAAGTGGGCTCTAGTAAGCTAAAGCATTATATTAAAGCTATAGTTTCTACCCGTAATATAGTTATAATAAAATGTCGCTACCTGTCCCTTTAATATAACTAAGAAAGCATAATAAAACTAATGGTATTAGATTCCGACCTTGCTGCAGCAGTTATAAAAAACCTATAGTTTTATTCTAAGCATATTATATAATTCTCCTCCAAACTTCTTCTCCTTGTCCAAATATACCTTCATTAGGTTTATAACTTCTTGTAGTAGAGGCTTACTGGTTAGCTAGGGTAGAGGAGCTAGAGGTAGTAGAGGTAGAGAAAGAGTACCTCTAAGTAGGAGAGCACCTCTAGGTAGGAGAGCACCTCTAGGTGGAATAGTAGCGTTCTAGGGGTTTTGTTCCAAATTAAAGTTGCCTTTTAAAGAATATGGGTTGGTTCTGGGTTTCTATAGTTAATATATAATCTTAGCTTCCGTCCATACTAGTTCCTCTATATTAATAATAACGGCCTAGATATTACTAGTAATTAGGTTGCCGTTTTCAGCAATATATACCCTATTCCTATAGAGGAAGTCTTAAAAATTCTAAACAATATTAACATTGCTAAGTGCCTAGGTGTTAGCGGTCTATCCTATAAAATCCTCCCTAAAATATTTCCACAGCTATAAATCGGCGTAGTGTCTACTTTAGTAGAATATAATACGGTGTAGGAGAAAGCTATTAACTTATTTTATGGTATAAGTTATTATATTAAAGGTAAATTTATTCTAATTTTTATTAATAAGTTTTGTGTACAAAGCTACCCCTAGTAGTAAGGAGTCTTCCCAGTTGTTTAAGGTAGGCGTAGCCATATTTTTAGAGGGAGGGAAGTATTATTGGTATAGGGATTGTCATTTAGTACACGTTTATTGTTTAGTACGCGTTTATGACGTATATTTGCGATTATAGGGCTTAGGACTAGTTCTGGCCTTAAATCGCGAAGACTTATAAAGCGTATTATTCTGCATAATAGACGCAAGAATTTATAATCTGGGAAAGGCTTAGGACTAGTTCTGGCCTTTAAATCCTTAGATTTGTGGAAAAGTTCTATTTAAGGTTTAGGACCAGTTCTAACCTTAAAAGATAGCTTCCTCTAGCACAAGTAGTACTGGTACAGTGGCTTATCTCTTCTTAGTGGAATACCTAGCTGTTCTATAGTATAACAGTAAAGTTAACTACTAATTAGTGTTAGTAATATAAGGTAATATCACGTAGCTACGGTTTATAGATAGTATAATAATTATTATTCTATTCTTTTCTCCTGCTTAAGGAAGGGTGAGGAGCTTAAGGCTCCTCGCCACGCTAGTGCCGCGGCGACACGTGACGGCAACTTGCCTTACGTGACGGCAACTTGCCTCGTGTAATAGTAACTTGCCTGTATTCCCAACAATTAACTTTAGTTATAGCCGATTTATTACTAATATAGTATTTAATATACTTCCTAAATACAAGTTACTACTAGTATTTAGGGGGTCCTCTAAGCTATTTAGCTATTAAGTAGTCTCCTTAGGAGTATATTTAGAAAGGTATTACTTTTTTAGGGTTTTATCTTTTAAACCTAACCCTATAAAGTCTATATTATAACCGCGCTTTATATATAAGGATCTACTACTACTAGTTATATAATCTTTTATAAGCTTTATAGTCTTAAATAGCTACTTTATATAATAGATTTCTATAAAGGGGTTCTTAGTAGTTCTTACCTATTTAATAAATTTCTAGTAGAAGAAGGGCTTTACTTATAGGTAGGTTAGGAGGTATAAGGACTAAAAGTTTATTTACTACTTAGGATTAATAAAAGGGGTATATAAAAAGTAGTCCTTTAGGCTATATATTTAGGCTATATCCCTTACGCACTAATTAAGAAGTAATACTTTTAGTAGTTAGTATAGAAAACTATAATACACTACTCTTAATATAAAAAGGTCTTAAGGCGGTTACCTGGTAGCTTATTAGCTAAAACGTATTAAAATAGTTTTAGTTATAAAGGAAATAGCAATAAGGGGTAAAGGGGCGGGCAGCAAGCAATAGGCGCCTCTTAATAACTCTATAGCAGTAAAGTAAAGTATATAATACTAGCGCGTCTATAGGCTTGTTACGGCAGCAGTAGTTTTTAAAAAGGTTAAAAGGTAAGGTAGTAGAGCACTATAGGTAACTTGTAGGCGCTAAGTAGACAAGTCCTAAAAGGTAAGAAGATAGATTATAGGGTTTTTTTAAATAGAGTTTTCTCCCTGTATATATATAGGTCAACAATAATCATACACCCCCTAAATAATACGCGTACACCCCTTACCCAAACAAGTTTAAATCCTTCCACTTTAAGTTAGAATATCACGTGTGCTTGACTTGTTCACACCCAAATTGCAAAAACAACACCACGCGCCCACACTTAAATCAACACTTCGCATTTGCCCTCTAAGAGCCTGCAATTATAAAGCGTCGTCGTGGTCGCCCAGGTGGCTCTACGAATCGCATTAATAACCCTACTCAACGGGAGCTCTCAGCATTCGAGCGAAACACTGGCTGCACTACCCGAGCGCGGGCCGGGCGCAGTCGCGGGTGTGCCGTAGAGGCAATCTACAGACGTCAAGTAGAGGCAGCAGCACCCATCTGGTTCTTATAGCGCCTCGCAGAGCACTCCGTAGCCCTACCCACCAGTCAACTTAGGACGATCTTGAATGTATTACAGGTGTTGTATTTTAACACTTTAATTTTCGTAATTTGGGTGTAAACGAGTCAAACACACGTGATATTCTAACTTGAAGTGGAAGGATCTAAGCTGTTTAGGTAGGGGGTGTATGCATATTAATTTGGGGGTGTACGCGTATCATTTAGGGGGCGTATGATTATTGTTGACCTATATATAAGGAGTAGTCTATATAGGCCTAATAGGGATCTAAATTGGACGTTAAGCAATAAATAAGTATATATTTAGGCTAAAAAATGTTAAATTTCTAATTCTCTTTTATTACAGCTATATAGTATATAGTAGTATTATTAAAGCGTCTTACTATAGGGTTTCTAATTTAGTCTTAAACTATAGTTTTAAATTTATCTTATAGTAAAGGACGTTTATCTTTAGCGCCTAGCTATTAATATACTAATTAAACGACTATTTTTTCCTTTATAAGACCTTTAATAGCCTATTACATAGTTTATTTATAGCTGTAGTTAGCGTTATTAACTTTAAATCGGTTTTTAACTACGGCGATCTACTGGTTAAACTTCTATTAAGTAATACTACTAATATTAGGCGGTAACTTCTTAACTAAGGCGTTAAGATTTATTTGGCGTATACGTTCGCTATATAGCTTATACTCTTCGCTTAAGAGACAATAGTAGGGCTTTATTAAATTAATAATACTCTATAAGTTGGCTATTTTCTTATCTAACCTATCTAACTCCTTTAGGTTATTAGTGTTTAGTAGGACGCTAATAACCTTACTAATTATAAGAGGCCAGTTTAACCAAAACGTATAATTATCTAATTAATAGTGTAGAATAAGAGTTATAGGTAGGTAGAAGGTAAGTTAAAGGTAGAACAAGCTTTATATATTAAAGGACAAATGCTTTCTAACCTCTTTTATTTAGAGACTAATTACTGGTTCTTCTTTAGAGGAGAACCAGCTCCTTTTAGAATCCTTTTAAAATACTAATAAAACCCTTTGCCTCTTATTTATCTAACTATATTGTTGGGAATAAAGGCAAGTGGTCACTATATAAGGCATATTGCCACCATATGTGGCAAGTTGCCGTTACGTGCAGCAAGTTGCCGTCACGTGCCGCCGCGGCACTAGCGTAATGAGGAACCTTAAGTTCCTTACCCCTTTCTTTAAGAATTAAAGAAGAAGAATCAACCATTATTATACTATCTATAAACCGTAGCTACGTGATATCACCTTATATAACCAACACTGATTAGTAGTTAACTTCACTGTTATACCATAGAGCAGCTAGGTATTCCACTGAGAAGAGATAAGCCACTATACTAGTGCTACTCGTGCTAAAGGAAGCTGTCTTTTAAGGTTAGAACTGGTCCTAAACCTTAAATAGAACTCTTCCATAAATCTAAGGATCTAAAGGCCAGAACTGGTCCTAAGCCTTTCCAAGATTATAGATTCTTGCGTCTATTACACAGAATAACACGCTTTATAAGTCTTCGTGATTTAAGGCCAGAACTGGTCCTAAGCCCTATAACCGCAAATATACGTCATAAACGCGTACTAAATAATAAATACACATCACAAACGCGTACTAAACGACAATCCCTATACCAATAATACTTCCCTCCCTCTAAAAACATAGCTACGCCTACTTTAAATAACTAGGAAGACTCCTTACCACTAGGGGTAGCTTTATACGCGAAACTCATTAATGAAAATTGGGACAAATTTACCTTTAATATAACAACTTATACCGTAAAACAAGTTAATGGCTTTTTTCTACACCATATTGTATTCTACCAAAGTAGACACTATGCCAATGTACAGCTGTAGGAATATTTTAGGGAGGATTTTATAGGATGGACCGCTAACACCTAGGCACTTAGCAATATTAATATTGTTTAGGATTTTCGAGACTTCCTCTATAGGAATAGGGTATATATTACTAAAAACAATAACCCAATTACTAGCAATATTTAGGCCGTTATTACTAGTATAGAAGAACCAGTATGGACGGAAGCTGAGATTATATGTTAACTATAGAAACCCAGAACCAACCCATATTCTTTAGAAGGTAACTTTAATTCAGAACAAAACCCCCAGAACACTACTCTCCTACCTAAAGGTGCTCTCCCACCTAGAGGTACTTATCCTCTACCTCTGCCGCCTCTAGCTTCTCTACTCTAGCTAACTGGTAACCCTCCACTATAAGAAGTCACGAATCTAATAAAGGTATATTTAGACGAAGAGAAGAAGTTTAGAGGAGAACTATATGACATACTTGGAGTAAAACTATAGGTCTTCTATAACTGTTGTAATAAGGTCAGAATTTAATGCTACCAGTACCACTACGCTTTCTCTATTATGTTAAAGGGATAGGTAGCAACATTCTATTACAACCATATTATGGGTAAAAACTATAGCTTTAATGTAATGCTTTAGCTTACCAGAGCTCACTTTGAGACCAATAAGAATCGCTAACTTTATATGTCTAAATAGCAGGAGATCACATTCTAGAGAGTTATTGCTTCTAACCTAACAAAGACTTATTTAAAGTGCCTTTAATTACTCTTTAATAAACTCTAGAAAATCTAATATAGCCTTACCAAAACTTACTAAAATAAGAACAGCCTAAGGGACCAGGTTATCTTAGTATGCCATAGCGTTCCTAAGTGCAACTTGGCGCTATATAAACCTATAGATATGTTTAAAGGAGTATATACCAAGCTATGCTCCGCTATAGGTACTGTAATACAAATACAAGAATCTTAATAGCTCTATACCGAAAGCCCTACCCAACCAAGCGTTCCCAACTAATATAATTACAACTGAACTAATTAAATATATAGCGGCCGTGGTAGGGAATACGGTAAAGGGTATAATTAATGTTGACTATAAGGTAATTATAGAGGTCCTTATAGAGGTTTATTTTAAAGTAATCGCTAGAAGAAGTGCTATATTTATAAGAAGCCAAATTGCTAGTCAACTAGACACTCCCTTAATAAGCGAAAAGAGGTATATAACAAGTTCTGTTAAAGTGCAAGAAATGTTAGAAATTGTGAGGTTACTATGGCCTACTTCTAAAGCTTTCTGGTTTAATATAAAGGCGTAAAAGACCTTAAGGGTAAGGTTAATAAGACTAAATAGCTCCTTATAGATATAGAAATTAAGGACTACTTACCTAACCAATACTTTACTAAGTATGGTAAGGTAAATAGTATATAAACCGTTGCTGTTCTTAATAACCAATCTACGCTCCATTTTATTATAAAGTTAGATATCTTTAATAAGCCAAAGGAGAGCTCCACGTTTTCCTTTAATAATAGATACTTAGCGTATGTCTTCTATAGTATTATGCCGGATATAGGAGCCGTAGGAGTATCTACAGCAGGAAAACCTTAAGTTTAAGCTCTTTAGTAGCTTAATAGCTCTATTTAGATCGACCAATCAACGGCAGGCCAATATATAATTTGCTTTGGTAAAGGTACTGCAATCTCTTTTAGCACAATTAGGGTCCAAACCCCCTTAGGATATATTACTTTCTATATTGTTCCTATAAACACTCTGTTTCTATTTTATATTAAAGATATAAATAAGTTAGGCGTTAGGCTTGACAACCTTAAGAATATACTTATTTAGGGAGATAATTGGGTGCCTGTTATGCGCAAGTAGGGTTACCTCTAATTGCTCCTTTATTAACTAGAAAAGAGTGTTGCTTAGAGCTACTTAACTAAGTCGGAATTACGCTAACTGCACTGTTGTTTTAGCTACCCATCCGTTTATTAATTGCTTAGGGTTCTTTAGCGAGTAGGCTATAAAGTTAAGGTTAAGGCAATTGAGCATCTTATAAAGTACTACTATTACTGCTAAATGAACTAGAAGTCCCCTAGCCAATTTAAGTTTACCCTTAAAGATAACTACGACTTTAACTTCTGTATTATTATCGACGTTATGTATCTTAGCAGCAAGCTAGTACTCTAAGTTATTAACTTCTTAACCTCCTTCCAAGCCACACGATTTTTAAAGGATATATTAGCTAGGAACGCATGGGATACCCTTTAGTTATGCTAGATTAATGTCTACCTAGGACCCCCTAATTAAATCGTCTATAATATAGGAAAGAACTTCTTATCTACAGAGTTCCAATAACAGATAAAGGCAATGGCAATTAAGGTTAAGGAAGTCCCTATTAAGGCATATAATAGTATTAAAAAAGTGGAGTGATATTATATACCATTACGCCGCATATATAAGATTATCTCTTTAGAACTAAAGGATACTAGTAAAGAACTTACCTTATAAATAGCTGTTAAAGCTATTAATAATTCTGCTGGCCTAGATAGACTCGTACCTATATTACTAGTCTTTAGCGCCTACCCTTAAATAACTAATAATTCTCCACTATCTCCCTCTATTGTGCAATAAGCCAAGGCTATTTACAAGGCAATAAAGGAGGTACAACGTCTCTACGCTACACGCTAGGTCAATAACGCACTAGGAATAAGAAATGGCCTAAACACCTTAACTACGCTTAATCTGCCACTTTAGTCTAAAGTACGCGTATAGCGTAAAAAGGGAGGATGGTTAGGCCTATATTAACTTATTATAATTAATGGTTAAACTTATACTATTTAGATGCCTTACAGACCCACTTAATTCTATTTAACTATTATTAAGCCTTACTACAAAGATAACAATTCTAAGCCTTTATAGAATGCCCTAGAAGATGCCCTAGAAGAGAACTATAATTAATATACTCTAGAAGACAATTACAATCCTAATATAATTATAGTAGATGCGCCACAACTATAACGCGGTAGAGGTTGCCTAAAGGGATTATAAAATCGCTAATATCTTATTAATTTTAAAGAATAATTTATTACCGCTATTAAGAATGGAGTTGAGTTATTAATAGCCTTTATAATAGCTAAAGAGAAGGCTGGCTTTAAGCTCGTAAAATAGCTTTAAAAGGAAGGTTATATTATAACCCCAGGAGCTCCTTTCTAAGCATTTAATAAGTAGGAGATTAACAGTCTTATTATAAGAGGAGTTTTTAAATTTAAGAAGTATGACCCTACTAAGTTTAATAAAGTTTGTATCTTTAAGTTAAAAATAGTTAATAAGATTAAAGGCAAAGCTACTAATGCCCTATTTAAGAAATTAAGGCTTATTATCTAAGGTTACAATAATAATAGTAAGGAGGTAATTCTTATATAATCTTCTATAATTTAATAAGCTAGTTAGCAAGTTATTATTACGCTAGCTCCCTCCTTAATAAAGAATAGAATGGCGGTTTATTTATAAGATATTACTTAAGCCTATACCCAATTAGAGACGCACCTTTAGCGCTTAATATTGGCATACCTTCTAGAGTAAATTCGCCACCAGTATCCTGAAGATACGATTATAGTTATACTTAAGCCATTATATAGAATTGCAGAGGTAGGAACTCACTGGTAGGCTACTTATAGTAAGCACTATAAAGAGAAGCTTTTAATAACTACTTCTATATTTAATCCCTGCTTCCTTATTACAACCATAGGAACTCTATTTGGAATTGTTGGCATATAAACTAATAATATAATTATTTTAGGGGACGACCAATTCTTAGCTCTTAAAGAAGATAAGCTAGTAAAGGCAAATCTTATAATAAAGCTAAAAGAAAAGCTTAATTTAACAATACTATTACTCTTTAATGGATGCATCCTCTCCCTAAATAAGGATTCTATTGCTTTATACCAGAAGGGTTAAGGTAAGAAGATTAATATTATTAACATTAATTCCCTAAAGTAAGGATACGTAGAGTAACGCGCTTATAGAGCTTATATTACTTCTATCTATTAACCTAAGGCTTTATTTAATCTCTCTATTGCCGCCTAATACCAGGAACTAACTAAGGATAATATTCTTGCCTTAAATAAACGTCTTTCCTGGTAAATAAACCATCTTAATTAGGAACTACTCTATATGCCTATTAATCTTTCTACCGCTAAGCTCTTTGTATTTATTAATAGATCGTTTACAAATAATAAAGATTTTAGCTCCTAGTTGGGATATAAGATTATTATTATAAACGAATTTACTAGAGAGAATGACTTTATAATCTATAGCAATCTTATCTATTAGAGCTTAACTAAGAGTAAGCGCATTACCTAAAGTGTTTTAGCGTTAGAGATATATAGAATGGTTAGCGGAGTTAATATAGCAATTGCAATTAGAACTACCCTAAAGATAATTATAGATTAACTTAAACTTCCTATTATCCCTACAATTATGTGCACTAACTTATATTCCCTCTATAAGTGTTTAGTTAAGCTTGGTACCATAAAAGAGAAGCGCCTTATAATTAATATTATAGCACTTTAGTAATCCTATAAGCGTTAAGAACTCTTTAAGATTTAATAAATTAATGGCTAAGATAACCTAGTAGATGTAATAACGAAGGCGAACCCAAACAAGGTACTAGAGACGTTTGTTAACACAAATACTCTATGTATACAAGTTAAAGGTTAGGTTAAAAGGGAGTCCCCAGAAATTTCTTAGTTATATAAGGTCTTGAGATGTCTAGGAACTTTAACCGGCGGTTAAAGTTGTCTAATTAGTTAGATTCTCTTACTAAGATTTTTTTAGAGAGGGAGCCTAACTCAATCCAGCTAATTAGGATTTTCCATCCCTGGGATAGAAAATCGCTATTGGCTCGCTTATTACTAGCGCCTTGGCGGCCCTCCAAACATAATATCTACCTGCGACTCCTAAGTAAGAAAGCACCACGTGCTAAGAGGCAAATTTTGGGATAGCGAGACTTATATTATAATGGCAATAGTGAGTAAGGAGGATTAATATTTGTTACGCTAGTTAAGTGGTATATATATATAGATGGCAACTATAAAAGAAGAGTTGCCAGTGTTGGGAATAAAGGCAAGTGGTCACTATATAAGGTATATTGCTACCACGTGTAGCAAGTTGCCGTTATGTGCGGCAAGTTGCCGTCACGTGCCGCCGCGGTACTAGCGTGGTGAGGAACCTTAAGTTCTTTACCCCTTTCTTTAAGAATTAAAGAAGAAGAATTAACCATCATTATACTATCTACGAACCGTAGCTACGTGATATTACCTTATGTAACCAATATATATCTTCCCTAAGATATTAGTAAGATATTAGTAAAACCTTTATCTGTCTTATCTAATATATACCTTTTAAGAGAGCATGTTATAATTACCTCCCCTTTAAGGGTCTTAATTTTTTAAGACTTTGCCTCTTAATAAACTTTTAAAAAGTTCCAACTAAAGCCACTAGGAAAAGTCTTTAGTGGAAAGGTACTCTATAATACGGCTTATTACTAGCTCTTTATTTATATAAAACATTTTTTTATTTTTATTCCTCCACTTTTCTTTTACTAAAGCTTTTTATAATACCTTTATAATAGAACTTTAATAATAATAATAAAAGTTAGATAGGATTTACCTTCCTTATTATAAGAGTTTATTATAAGCTAATTTAAAGGTTGTCCTATGCGACGCGTTAACTAGCTACTATTCCTATTTACCTAAAATAGGTCCTAATAATAACGTCCTAATTTTAATTTCTTTTAGTTTATAAACTATCGCCTTTTACGCGTCTTTCTATTAATAACACTATTTATCTCGCTTTTTAGTAGACTGTTTTTTATTATATCTTAGCCTTTAGCCTTTATATCTCTAGCTATTCTTTTTACTACTACTTTATTCTCTTTTTATAATATATCTATAAGTAATAGAATCTCCATTTTATCTCTTTTAATAATACTAACTACATATAGTATTCTCTTGTAATAACTTATAGTCGCGCCACGCATCTCTAGACTAGCGGCGGCGTTATCCCTCTTTTAATAGCACTATAGACTACTTCTATTACTCCTACGGTGGTTTTTCTAAAGTACTGCCGTCGTTACGTTTACATACTTACGCTAGACCTAGCCTACGCCTATAAGATACCGCGCTTTAGCAAAAATAAATCTAAGTATTCCTACTATCGCAGCCAGAAGGAAACCTATATTTTAGTATTTCCCATTCCATTCCATTTTAAATTTTACTAATTATATCAAATCCCCGCTATTTACGCGCGTAACGTTTACTAGCTTTAGCGCGCTATTAGGGATTTCCGTTTAAAGAAGACGCTATTTAAGAATGAATAGTAGTACTATGAAAAAACGCCTTAGGAATTTAAAAAAAACCCTTAGAGATAAATAAGACTAGCCGTTTTAGCACTAAGGATATATAGTAGAGCTAATAGTATAAAAGGGAGTAAAAAACAGCCTATAAAAAATTTAAAAATTTAAGAAATTATAAAGTATCTATAGGAGTACTGCCTGTTTATTATCTATAAGGATTATAGTAGTATACTACTTTTATATAGACTATTATAGAAACTAAAAAAAGGGATCCTAAAAGTATAAAGTTAATTCTTAGTAGTAGTATATCCTAGAGGCATTAAAGGGATATTATTAAAAGTTACTTTATAAGAAAGAAAGACCAAGGTAATAGTTTAAGTACTAATAGTAGTAACTAGAGCCTCTTTCTCTATTTTAATATTATTATTATATAAAGTAAGGATGTAGATAGGGAGCTTAATAATGGAATAATAGGGTATATTGTATAGACAGACAAATCCTTAAGGGAGAAGGAGGAGTCTAAAGTGTAAAATAAGGAAGGGGTTTCCCTAAGTACGTGTAGCGTATATATCTTATAGGCAAGTTATATACAAGTCGCCTATGCCTCGCAGCTATATAACTATCTACTTAGGTTTTACCTAATAATGCCCCCCCCCCCTTTAAAAGGATCGTCCCCAATCCTTTATATACTTAAGCCTTAATAAACCCCTATAAAAACCTTAATAAGGAAAAAATTAGAAGGGAAAGAGCGTCCTAATTTTATATACGGAAAGATGTGTATATAAAGATTCCTCCAAGTTCTACCAAATTCCACCAAATTCTACTAAATTCCGCCAAATTCTTACTTATATAAGTAGGTTACTGGTACTCTGCGGATAGGTCCTAGGTTACTTATATATAGCCAAACTTATAAACAGTAAGGCAGTATACCTATTAACCGTCACTAACCCCACACTTTAGCCTTATAGTATACTAGTGCGGGTAGGTCCTAGGTTACTTATATATAGCTAGATTTATAGATAGTAAAGCTATATACCTATTAAACCCGCCACTAACCCATACGTTAGCCTTATATTATCTGTGTAGTATATACGTGGAATAGTATACATTAGTATAGGTATAGATATAGTTATGTCACAATATACCTATATAAGATATATTTAGGGGTATATAGTATATAAGTTTTCTTTCTATCTAATATTAGGTCGCAATGCGCCTGCGCATAATATATATTTAGGGGTATGCGGTATCCAAGCTTTCTACTTTATGTTAGGTCGCGATATACCTATATATAATATACGTTTAGGGTATATAGTATTCTAGTCTTCTTTCTATCTAATATTAGGTTATAATACGCCTATATAAAGTATGCGTTTAGGGTATATAGTATCCTAGTCTTCTTTCTATCTAATATTAGGTCGCGATACACCTATATAAGGTATGTGTTTAGGGTATACGGTATCTAAGTCTAATATATATAGTCTACTAAGATAGTATAGAGTAATAAACTAGGTCTAGGGAGAGTACTTTTAATTGCTTTAGGGTTATAGTATATATAGTATATTAATAAATTAAGCTTTGTCACTATTATACGCTATATCCCCACCTATAAGTCGCTAGTAAGTTGCTAGGGAGTTATTAGGGAGTTACTAGGTTATATTAAAGTGTGGCTTATATAGGATATTAATAAATTAAGCTTTACCCCATATATATACCATAACTGTTACTATAAGTATTAATTTCTTAATCCCTTAGGACATTATCTACCTTTCTTTAATATAGGCTATATCTTAGCAGCAGCGCTTGCTTTTCGCTTATACTTTAGCTATAAGGCTAGTTAGTATATACTAGCTTTATAAAACGGTCTATAAGGATAAGGAGGTGTCTTAGACTTAGGGAGATCTATAATAAAGTTAAGTAAACAATACTACTAGGCTTAGGTAGGGGCCATAAGAGGCTGTAGCTCACTATAAAGTATATAATGGCGTGATAGAGTATTAGTAGGCATTGCAGTTACCCAGGTATTTATAGAAGTTCTTAGTAAGGCTAGACCTTATTATTTTGCCTTAGGAGTCCTTAATTATTACTAGTAAGAACTCGCCTCTAGGTTATCTAATCGCGCATAAAGCGTATAAAGGCGTCCCTTATACTCTAAATAGCAACCAATAACTTAGGGGTAATCCTTAAAAGCCCTTTTAGCTAAAGTAGCTACTACTACTCTTACTATAGCACGAGACTCTGCGCGAAGTTAGTACTAGTAAGGTAACTCGTAGGGTTATCGTAGGGGACTATCGCCTAGGCTAAGGGGTCTTCCCTAGGGTCTAGCGCTATTAGGCCAGTTAAAGTCTTAGTAAGAATAGTAGGATACTCTAGTCCGCTAGCGCTAGGTGTTACGGGACACCTCTGTAACACATTATACACGTCCACCTGTTTCCAACTGTTCCATCGACGCAGCAAGAAGAGACCGACCACGACGAGACGGCAATTTGCCGGCAATTTACGGCAATCTGACGGCAATCTACCGCATTCTGCCACATTCTGCCAAGTCCACTGAATCCTGCCAAGTTCTGCCAGGACCGCTACTCAAATCCTATTCTGCTCCGTGCACGTGTTAACTAAGCAACCAAATTCACGATATATACCCTTTCTCCCTATTTTCTTACCTTCTATCTTTACGCAACGTCTTAACTTTATTATATAGTTTATATATATAGCTTAATAATATCTACTTCGCTATATATTATTACCACTTATACTTACTCCGTGACACTACATTGCGTTAAAACCTTAAAAACCTACACTCTGCCCCGCTCTATTTAAAATACAGAACGACCTTAAAGCCCCTATAACGGCCGCCGATATTATATCCGTACTCTAAAAATAACTGGTAGATATATATAAGTCCTTTATAGACGCCCTCGCACAAAACTAAGCTGCTATAGCTTAATAGTAAGCTAAATAAGAAGCACGGCACCAGAAAACAATTAAGGCCCCCTAAGAAGAAATCCGCACCCTTAAGACGCCCACGCTAAGCCCTTAAGACCAGTCGCTATTACTAAAAGCTAATACGCGGAACGCGAGCCCTAAACTAGCAATAGTTATCCCACTAGTAGAACCGACTACTACGCTATAACAATCTAAACGATTACTAGACCCCCCGATATTCACTAGTAAACGATAAGAACTCTAATTATTCCTAAGCCGGCTTAAAAATAAGCTAACTGGTAACACTAACCGCTACCTAACTAAAGCCAACCGACTCTATTATGCCCTAAGTTGACTAGGAGGAGATATAGCTAACCTTATTAAACCTCTTTAACCAAACTTAGTACTAAGCCTAATTGTACTTCTTAAAGATATATATAGTGACCTAAACCGCTAAGCTATTACTTAGAGAAAGATAAACTATATAACTTAAGGAATAAAAAGCTTTCTAGTATACTTCTCTGAATTTAACTGTTACGTAAAAGAAATAGGCTAGAATAACTCCGCACTAATTAATAGCCTTATTAAATCCCTAAGTCCTAAACTAAAAATCTCCCTAATAGGTGTAGACCTACTAGGAGCTCTTAACGCCTATGTAAATGTTATTAATAAACAGTATAATAATATACTACGCCTAACACCAAAGTCCACTTCTTGATATAATATGACAACCCCGCAAATATCTATTAAGTTATTATCTTAGCCCAAGCACCTAGATGCTATGGATATTAACACTAGAACCCTCTTATACGCCCTAAAAGGATCTATTAAATAAAAATAACGTATTAAATATAGCCTTTGCTTTAAGTGCGGAAGTAACGCTTACCTCTTAAGTTACTGCTCTATCCTGTTGCCCTAAACGCATATATAAATAACTAGTATAGGCGGTGTCCTGCTGTCCCAAACGTATAAATAAATAAGTGGTAGATTGTCTCGATTAAGCTCTAGCTACCGACCCTAATTTTCACCTAGTTCCAGCCCCGCATCTAGTAAATACCATTTATAAGGACGAAGCTCCAACCGACGCTCTATAAGAACCCCGCCCCAGTTGCCTCTAAAAGGAAAATCCTAGAGCTAAGTCGCTCTCCGGGACGGCGCTGCCTTAGGATCTCGTTAAATACTCTAGATATTACGAACTCTGACTCTTAGGATCGCAGTATAACCATTAACTATTGTCTTTGACAGAACAATTAATAGGCTAGTGCTTAAGTCCTAATTAATATAGGAGCCAGTGGTATAGGATTTATTAACAAGATTTTTGTGTAAGATAATAGGTTTACCCTAATACCCCTTGACCGGCATATTAACGTATTTGGATTTAATGGTAAACGCACTATCTCGGGCTATATTAATTACGTAGCGGCCCTAAGACTCCGATACCTAAACCACGAAGAATTAATTAAGCTCTTTATAACTACCCTAGGTTACCTAGTAATCCTTAGATAACCCTGGATAAAGCTATATAAGGTAACCATTAATTGGGACAACCTTAGGCTTCTATTTACCGCCTTCCATTGCAAGCAGAAGTGCCTTATAACTCGCTGCTTAGACTCTAAACCAAAATCTGAAAAATCCACTAGGATCTACTAGTCTAAGATTTCCACTGACGTCTACTAAGAAGCTAGAAATAATATATAACTATATAAACCGACTCTAACTGCTGCACCCTAAACTAAGCAGAAGCTTAAGCTTAAGATATAAAAGTACCAGAAGAACTGGTATTCTACTATAAAAAGGATACTCGAAGAACCCGAACCTAAATCTAATACTAACTCTATACCTAATACTAAACCCAAACCTAAATAAGAAACCACACAAAAAACTAAGGACGATTTAAGCTTGCTTAACACCTTAGATATCTATATAATTGGAGCTACTCCGCTAGTATAACTTACCAGGAAACCGGAATATATAATCATTGCTATTATAATGGCCGATATTAAGAAGGCCTTAGCACTAAAGAAGCACACTAACCCCGCCACGAAAGTACTAGTAGAATACTATAATTATCTAGATATATTCTTATAAAAGGAAGCTAATAAGCTACCGGAACGCCATCTATATAATTATAAGATTATAGTTAAAAAAGGAAAATATCTTGGATTTGGACCCTTATATCGGATATCCTAAAACGAACTCTAGGTACTATGGAAGTACTTAGACGAATATCTAGATAAAGGATTTATTAGAGCAAGTTCTTTACCCGTAGCCGTACTAGTAATCTTTATTAAGAAACCTAGCGGCGGTCTACGCTTCTATATAGACTACTAAGCTCTTAACGCTATTACCGTTAAGAACTAATATCTAATCCTATTAATCTAAGAGACACTAAACCAATTAAGTAAGGCTCGCTTCTATATAAAGCTTAATATTATCCATATATTTAACCGCCTCCGTATCGCAAAAGGAGATAAATGGCTTACTATATTTTATACTCAATACGGACTATTTAAATACTTAGTAATACCATTCGGCCTTATAAACGCCCTAAGTTTATTCTAACACTTTATAAATAATACCCTACGTCTATACCTAGACGTCTTTTATACTGCTTATATCAACAACATTTTAATATATAGTAATAATCTGGCTAAATACCGAAAATATATTAAACTGGTTCTATAAGCCTTACGCAGAGCCGGCCTATAATTAGATATAGATAAATGCGAGTTCTATAAAACGGAAGTCCTATACCTTGGACTTATTATTTCCATAGATAGCGTATAAATAGACCCTAAGAAAGTTAAAGTAATTATAAACTAGTAAAAACCTAAGAATGTTAAGGACGTAAGGGCCTTTATAGGCTTTACCAACTTCTACTAACGGTTTATTAATAACCTCTCCGCCTTAGTTTCACCCCTTATAGCCTTAACCTAAAAGGATAAAGCCTTTATCTTTAATAAGGAATATAAGAAGGCCTTTGCTTATCTAAAGGTTATATTTACCACTGTACCTATACTTTAATACTTTAACCTAGACCAAATAAGTGTTATAAAAGCTAACTTATCTAATTACGTTACTGGAGGTATTCTGTCTTAGTATAATAAGGAAGGAGTATTATACCCTATAGTATACTTTTTAAAATAACTAAGCCTAGCTAAATATAATTATGAGATCTACAATAAAGAATTGCTGGCTATTATTAGATACTTTAAGCAATAGTAACTAGAACTAGAAGGAGCTGAATTCCTAATTAAGGTTTTTAGCAATTATAAGAACCTATAGTACTTTATAACTATAAAACAGCTAAGCCACTATTAAGCCCGCTAGTTAGAATATCTATCCTAATTCTAATTTTTAATTACGTACCGCCTAGGCGTTTAAGGCTAGAAGCCTAATGCCCTAACCTAACGTTTATAGAACGCACTAGCTTAAGAAAAAGCGCGCTCCTACTATAATTAGACCCTACTCCGCCCTAAGCTATTTAAACCTCCTACTAAAGATCTTACGGTATACGTCCTTAAAATAACCAATTAAACTATTAAATAGATTATAGTTAACAAATATCCAAATAATAAGTTTATCTAAGAGACGCTTAAGGTAATTTAAGATAGCGTTAGACGCTCTAAAAAGATTTCTCTAAGTAAATATAAAGCCCGCGGAAACCGCTTATACTACTAAAACTGCTTAATTGTCCCTAATTATAATAAACTTAAGCTTAAGCTTCTTAAACACGTATATAATCTACTAGTAGCCAGTTACCCAGGCCAAGAAAAAACCCTAGAACTACTCTAATAAGAGTACTACTGGCCGAATATGCATAATACGATATAAAGGTATGTCTTTAGCTGCCATACCTACTAATAAGCTAAAGCTTTATATAAGACGTATAATGGCTTTTTAAAGCTACTACCTGTTCCAGACCAAAGATAAAAGGATATCTTAATTAACTTTATTATTAATCTCCTTAAAAGTAAAGGCTATATAAATATTATAGTAGTTATAGACTAACTATTTAAGATAAGACACTTAATTGCCTGCCCTAATATATTAACACCTGCCATTGCCTAACTGTTCCTAGATTATATATAGAAACTCTATAAACTCTTTAAAACAATTATCTCTAATAAAGGCCGCTAGTTTATCTTGGTGTTTTAGAAAGAACTAACTACCTAACTTTATATTAAAGTACTATTGTTTATAGCATATTACTTAAAAATGGATAGTTAAACGGAACGTGTAAATGCTATAATAGAATAGTATATTTAGATATACACGTTATATCTATAGGACGACTAGATAGACTGGCTTATATTTACTAAGTTTACTATAAATAACTCCGTCTTAGAAACTATAAAGGTCTCCCTATTCCTAGCTAATTACGGCCAGCACCTATAAATAGGTTTTAAACCCTTTAGTAATGTTCCTTATCTAGCTTATTAGGCCTTATAAGTTATAGAAGTAAATGAATTTACAAAGAAAATGGAAGAATTATAGGAGTTCCTTACTAATAAAATAATATAGGCCTAGTCTGTCTATAAAGCCGCAGCAAATAAGAACTAAACCCTAGTACTAGCTTACTAAATTAGTAACTTTATCTAGCTAGATATAAGAAATCTAAATACAAAACAACCTATTAAGAAACTTAATTAAAAGAACGCCGGCCCTTATAAGGTTAGAAAAGTTGTCTCTCCTTATACCTACTAACTAAAGCTCCCTAATATGGTTAAAATCCACCCTATATTCCATATGTTAGTCCTCTACCCTACTACCCCTATATTAGACGCCCTGCCTAGATAGATTTAAGACCCTCCCCTACTAGTTAAAGTAGATAGTAAGGATAAGTACCTTATTAAAAGAGTTAATAATATTAAGTATAATAAACGGAAATGTAAATATATATATCTTATAAAATGGAGAGGCTTTACTAAGCCCTTATAGGAACCCGTTAACTCTATAGGACTTATATAAGCTATAAAAGACTTTTATAAACTTTACCTAGAACTACTATAGCCCTATCTCGCAGAAGCTTAAGTTTAAAGGGGGGGTACTATTATGGGATACCTCTGTAATACCTTATATACGTCTACCTATTTTTACCTATTCCACCAACATAGTAAGAAGAGACTGACCACGACGAGATAGTAATTTGCTGGTAATCTATGGCAATCTAATGGCAATCTGCCGCATTCTGCTATATTTTGCTAAGTCCACTAAATCCTATTAAGTTCTGCTAGGACTACTACTTAAATCCTATTCTGCTCCGTGTATATATTAACTAAGCAACTAAATTTATAATATATACCCTTTCTCCCTATTTCCTTACCTTCTCTCTTTATATAATGTCTTAACTTTATTATATAGTTTATATACATAGCTTAATAATATCTACTTCGCTATATATTATTACCACTTATACTTACTCCGTAATACTAGGTTATTAGTATAGTAGCACTAAGGCTACCTATAAGGCCTATAACCTATAACTTTTGGTATAGTATAGGCATAGATATAGTTATATTAGGTCGTAATGCGTCTACGCAAGGTATATATTTAGGGGTATATAGTATTTAAGTCTTCTACCTATCTAATATTAGGTTGCAATACGCCTATATATAATATCCTAGTCTTCTTTTAATCTAATATTAGGTTATAATGCGCCTGCGTATAATATATATTTAGGGGTATATGTTATCCTAATTTTTTTAAAAGCTAGGCTTGCCGCTAGTGGTCTTTATAGTAGCTACTTATATTTATCTATTAATTTATATTTATAGCACTAGTGTTTAGGGGGTCCTTAGAGCTATCTAGCTGCTAAGTTGTCTCCTTAAGAGTTTATTTAGGAAAGCCTCGCCTTTTTTAGGTTTTATTCTCTAAACCTAACCCTATAAAGCTTATGTTATAACCACACTTTAAGCGCAAGGATTTACCGCTACTAACTACACAATCTTCCGCAAGCTTTATAGTGTTAAGTAATTAATTTACACAGTGGACTTTAGTAAAGAGGTTCTTAGTAGTTCTTACCTATATAGTAAAGTTCTAGTAAAAGAGCTCTACCTATAGGTAGTGTCACGGAGTAAGTATAAGCGACAATAATATATAGCAAAGTAGATATTATTAAGCTATGTATATAAACCATGTAATAAAATTAAGACGTTATATAAGGAGAAAAGGTAAGGAAATAGGGAGGAAGGGTATATATTGTAAATTTGGTTGCTTGGTTAATATATATATAGAGTAAAATAGGATTTAAGTAGCGGTCCTAGCAGAACTTGGTAAAATTTAGTAAACTTGGTAGAATATAGCAGAATGCGGCAGATTGCTATTAAATTGCCGTTAGATTGCTATAAATTACTATTAGATTACCGTTTCGCGGTTAGTCTCTTCTTACTATATTAGTAGAAATAGGTAGACGTGTATAAGGTGTTCCTATAATAGTACCCCCCTTTTAAATTTAAGCTTCTGCAAGATAGGGCTGTAGTAGTTCTAGGTAAAGTTTATAAAAGTCTTCTACGGCTTATATAAGTCCTATAGAGTTAACGGATTCCTATATAGGCTTAGTAAAGCCTCTCTATTTTATAAGGTATATATATTTACGTTTCTGTTTATTATACTTAATATTATTAACTCTTTTAATAAAGTACTTATCCTTACTATCTACTTTAACTAGTAGGGGAGGGTCCTAAATCTGTTTAGGTAAGGTATCTAATATAGGGGTAGTAGGGTAGAGGACTAACGTATAGAATATAGGGTGGATTTTAACCGTATTAGGGAGCTTTAGTTAGTAGGTATAGGAAAAAATAACCTTTTTAACTTTATAAGGGCCGGCGTTCTTCTAATTAAATTTCTTAGTAGGTTATTTTGTATTTAGATTTCTTATATTTAGCTAGACAAAGTTACTAATTTAGTAGGCTAGTGCTAGGGTTTGGTTCTTATTTACTGCGACTTTATAGATAGATTAGGCCTATATTATTTTATTAGTAAGGAACTCTTATAATTCTTCTATCTTCTTTATAAATTTATTTACTTTTATAACTTATAAGGTGTAATAAGCTAGATAAGGAACATTACTAAAGGGTTTAAAACCCATTTATGGGTGCTAGCTGTAGTTGGCTAGAAATAGGGAGACCTTTATAGTTTCCAAGATAAAGTTATTTATAGTAAACTTAGTAAATGCAAGCCAGTCTATTTAGTTGTTTTATAAATATAATGTATATATCTAAATATACTATTCCATTATAGCATTTACACATTCTATTTAACTATCTATTTTTAGGTGGTATATTATAGACAATAGTGCTTTAATATAGAGTTAAGTGGTTAGTTCTTTCTAAAATATAAAGACAAATTAGCTGCCTTTATTAGAGATAATTATTTTAGGGGGTTTATAGAGTTTCTATATATAGTCTAGGAATAGTTAGGCAACAGTAAACACTAATATATTAGGGTAGGCAATTAAGTGTTTTATCTTAGATAGTTAGTTTATAACTATTCTAATATATAGAAGTCCTTAATAGCCTGGTGAAGCTTATAAGTTTTATATATATAAATAGCGGAGGCCGAATATAATTAGTAAAATTTAGAATAAAATAGAATAGAAAATACTAGAATATAGGTCTTCTTTTAGTGGTAATAGTAGAAATATCTAGATTAATTTTAGTTAGAACGCGGTATCTTATAGGTATAGACTAGGTCTAGTATAAGCGCGTAAATATAATAACAATAATACTCTAGAGAAACTACTATAGGAGTAATAGACGTAGTTTATTATGGCGCTAGTGGAAAACAGTAGATCTTGGCAGACGTGGATTATAGTAGACGCGAGTTACGTGACTTAAGGACCGCATAAAATATTAAGCGGCGCTGCTATTCTTCTCCTTCCTTTCTCTAGCTTTGGATCCTTGTTTATAGACTACCAATTATATAGGCTTGCGCGTCCCTCTTGCCGTGCTCGTGCCTTAATTAACTAAGTCGCTAATATTATCTAAAGCTTAACTACTCTTTCTCCCTAAGAAGGAACTTAAATATATCTATAAAGGATATAGAATAGGACCCTAAGGACATTACTAGGACTATAAGGACAGGACAGACCCCTAAGAACTAAAAGAATATAAATAGAACGCGAAACCTAAGAATAGGATACGCACGGACTAGAACCCCTAGAAAATAAATAAATACTAAAAATTACCTAATACCCCTACTACTATGCCAAGAAATATAGCAGCTGGCAAAGCCGCTGTAGGACCTATAAATACCTCTAATGGTAAAACAGTCGCCGTTTTAACCCCCTAGGAAGAGCTTACAGTAGCTAATGCTAAAATTAAACAGCTTTAAGAGCTGTTTAAAACTAGAGACACCTCTATACCTAGCAAGGAGTTATTAGACACCTAGAGACTTACTATAGTCCTTAAGACCCTAGCCTAATGTATAGTATTAGCATTATTGCGGTCTATAAAGGTTATAGACCCCCTATTGCTTATAAACGGAACTAACCCTATATTTAATAATTAGAGGCTTTAACTGCAAGACAAGCTTAAAGTTAATGCGGACTACTTCCCTACTACTTAAGCTAAAATGGCCTATGTCTTCAGCCGTACTAGCGGGGACATATAGACGTATCTACGTCCGCGATACGCCTAGGACTTAGCAGACCCCTTTCTCTTTAAAGAAGAGATAGTTAACTACCTGTCTTCTATTTATAAGGACCCCTTTAAGATATAAAACGCCCACCTTAATTATAAAGCTCTTAATATAAAGATAATGGAGACCTTTTTAGCCTTCTAGACCCGCTTTTTATACCTAGCCGGCTGAGTCTAAATTCCCTATAAAGACCTAATACTAGACCTCTTTAATAAGCTTACCCTAGACCTATAGCGCGCCATACTGCCAGTTTTTACTACTGTATAGATGCTAAAGGTACTTATAGACCACTATCTAGCTATTAACTAAGGCCTTTATTAAATTAAGGTATAATCTAAGCAGTATAAAGCTAGAAACTCTCTAAACCAGACTATAAGCACTTTATAAACGGCCTATAATACCCTAGCATAATCTATAACTCCTATAGCACTAACCGTATAGCCTGCTATTAATTTAGTAGCTAGCCATATAGCTAGTCTTACTACGGGTCTAGCGCATACTTGGCCTATATATAATAACCCCTATAAATAGGCCCTCAGCAATTAAGGAGCTTGTTTCTTATATAGCCAGAAAGACTAATTTATAAAGAATTACTAGATAAAAGTAAAAATGGGTAAGATTCTGTTAATTTAGAAGAATAGTACGGAGTTAAAAAAAGAGGAACCCTAGAGGAAGACTCCTCTCTAGGGTTAAAAGGGATTAATATATTATATATTAATCTAGGTTAGCTAGTTAGTAGAAGAAGCTGTACTATCCCTTATACCTTATTCTGTAATAGATATTAAGTTTTAACCTCTGCTTTAGCTAACTCTAGAGTAAATGCCTTTGCCTTAATAGATACCTAGTATACTATAAGGCTGGCTGACCTTTTAAATATACCCTTTAAAGAACTACCTAAACCAATTCCTATTCGCGGGTATAATGGATGGATAGAACCACCCATTATAACTATCTTACGGATTTACCTCCGTATAGATAAATAAAGGTAGTATAATATCCCCTTTCTTATTACGGACCTAGGAAGCTATAATATAATCTTAAGAAGAAAATAGCTAGCCTATTTAGGCTTATAGCTTAATATACGGAGTAGATAGCTTATTTAGCCTAAAACCCTACCCCTAATACCCTCTTTTATGAAGGAAATCAGCATTATAATAGAAAACCTTATACAGCTATAGATAGACACCGTTTACTAGGCTAATGCTATATATAGGGACCAGGCTTTTAAAAAGAATGTATAGCTTAACCCGTAATAGATCTATATACTATACCGCCCCTAGACTGCCTATATTATGCTACCTATACTAGAGATTAAAAAAGTTAGTAAAAAGCTAGCAAAGCTCCCTATAGGGAACTTAGGCCCTATACAGCTACAAAGAATAGCAAGGAGTATTAGATACTATACTAAATGTATAAACTAAAGGGATAACTTGTGGAAGATGGAATAGGAGCTAAAAAAGATTATAAACCCTAGACTGTAAAATATGGCCCAATAACAGTTTGTAAAGAAACCTACGGACCTCCCACTAGTTAATATCTACTATATTAGCGCTATAGGATTTTACTAGAACTTGGTCTAACCTAATACTGTTACCTTTACTACTAGCTTATATAAAATTAATTAAATAATTAAGGAAAAGGAAAATAAGCTTAGTAAATAGGAAGGTAAGCTTATAGATAAGGAGCTAGTAGAATAGAAACTACCCTATTAACACTAGAAATTTAAGGACGTGTTCTCTAAGGTAGTATTAGATATACTCCTGCCTTACTAACTGTATAACTATAAGATTAAGATTAAGAAAGATAAGAAAGATATACTTAGTTATAGCCCCCTTTATTAGCAGTCTACTGCTAAATTATAGGCTATAAAGTAGTACTTTATTAATAACCTAAATAAGGGCTTTATTAAACCTAGTTAAGCCCCTTTTAACTTACCTATTCTTTTTACTAAAAAGCTAAATGGAGGACTTTATTTCTATATTAACTATTATAAACTAAATAATATAATCTGTAAGGACCGCTACCCACTACCTTTATTTAATAAGACTTTAACCTAAATAAGTAAAGCTAAGATTTTTACTAAGCTTAATATCCGTTAGGCCTTTTACTGGATTAGGATAGACCCTAGATTAGAAAATCTTACTATATTTTAGACCTATTATAGAATATATAAATATAAAGTACTTTTTTTTAGACTAACTAACGGACCGGCTATGTACTAGCGATATATAAATAATATACTCTTTAACTACCTTAATAACTTCTATACGGCCTACCTAGATAATATTATAATCTACTTTAAGAATAAGTTAGAATATAAGGAGTATATCTATAAAGTTCTATAACAGCTCCACAAGGCTGGTCTCCAGGCCAATATTAGAAAATTAGAAATTAGTATTAAGTATATAAAGTACCTAGGTTTTATTATTAGTATAGACGGAATTAAGGCTAACCTAGAGAAAATAGCTGTAATTAACTAGTAGATACCCCCACGGACTATAAAAAGGGTATAATTATTTTTAGGTTTTTATAACTTCTACTAACGCTTTATTAAGAACTACAGTAGGATTGCCCAGCCTCTTAACTGCCTTACTAGGAAAGACCAGCTATTCCACTTTAACGCTATATATATGTAGGCCTTTAATAAGCTTAAAAAACGGCTAGTATTGGCTCCCTGTGACGGTTCGTCTACATAGCTACCATTGAGGCGTTGTTGGTCACGGATTAACGTTGCCCCAATGTTGCCCCGACGACCGAATATGTATATAGTCGTCTACCACGCCCCTTTCTTTAAGCCCTTACCTTAGTCTATTCATAATATAGCCCCTTATTGTTGCTTAATCTATTAGATCGCTCCTACAGAAAGCTAGCTGTGATATTAGACTAAGGTCAACCTCAACTGGCCTATAGAGGCGACATAATACTAGGTCCAACGGTTAAACGCATAGCCAGATAGAGAGCTGTTCTACCACCACAACTATAGACCAATTAACCCTCTAAGCCCTGCTTGAGGCAGGCAATTATAACAATAGATTAAGCAGCTGAAAGAAGAGACTGCAGTAATTAGATTAAAAGGATTACCCCAATTACAATCTTAGTAGCAAGAGTTGCCTAAAAAAGTAAAAGAGACACTATAGCAAAAAGGAGCGCGTTAAGGCCTAGCGCGCTAGAGATAGCTATTAACCCAACGCTGGCAGCATGTGAGGAACCCATAGACGCGTCACTTAAGCCGCCGGAGCTCCAACCGTACTACGGCAAGACAGAGCTCGCAGATGATATGAAAAGCAAATAGGACCGTCTTATGGCGTAATTAGAAGACGATAAGAACCTTATGTACTTTAAAATGGAGACAAAGAGAGAGTACACAGCCACAACTACCTAAAGCCTAGCCGCGATCCCTACAACCGAACTTATAGAAGAGCTAAAGCTCTAGGGAATATAAAGAAAGGCGATGGAATAGCAAATTGCTATGTTATAGCGTCTTGCAAACAACCACGCACACAAGGCCCTTAATAGGAAAGAGGAGGCCAAGGTAAAGATAGCGGAGCTTAAGGAGCACTTAGATAACAGGACAGACAAGCTCTATAAGGCCAATTAAAAGATATTAAGGATGGGCCACAAGGTCACTATATAAGCCCTAGATCGGGAAGACAGCGAGCAAGGAAGCACACCATTACAGATAATACAAGAAGGGACACCACTCTCTTAGACAAGCAGTGTTACGGGTTTAGGACATATAGCAAAGTTTTTAGATTTACCTACGCTGATAAATGGGAAAGAGCCTACCTATTATGCCTAGAGCGGCCATATATAAAACAAGCTTTAATCTAATACAAACTGGTTCTATTAAGACAACCCAGATTAGAAAGAGGATGTAAAAGTAGCGTATATTAAAACGCGTATAGGAGGCAAAGCTTATAACCACCTCTTACCCTATCTAGAGGTAGAGCGCGATGCGGAACGCAACCCTACCAATAAAGAAGTACTTAAGTTCCTAGAGAACGTCTTTAAAGACCCAGATCGCCGTATTAAGGCCCAGCAGGAGCTCAAAAGCCTTAAGATGCCGTACCTAGGAGACTTTAACAATTTCCAATCTAACTTTATACAGCTAGTAAATATCTTAAGGATGCTACAAAATCAGTAGAAAGAGGAGCTTTACAATAAGCTTTATAACAGCCTACGCGTCTAAATGAAAGTTAAAGTGGTAGATAAAGACTGTGGCTTCTAGGCCTATTGCAAAACTGCCTAATAGTACACCTAAGGTCTAAAGCAGATAGGCAAGGAATAAAGTAACTACAGAGCAGCCTAGGCTAGTAAGAGAGCTTCCACTAGGGGCGCTAAAGAGACTAAAGGTCCCCCCTCTTCCCAGCAGCCTCTAACTCTAGCACCAGCCATAAAAGCGCCAGTTACCTGCTTTAACTATAGCAAGCAAGGACACTACTCTAATAACTATACAGCGCTAAAGAAGATAGAAGCTAAAGCAATTAACCAAAGCAAAGAGTATAAGATAGTTATTAACTTGGCAGAGTCAGAAAATAAGCAGCTCTAGGAGAAGTCTCCTACCTAGAGTAGATTGGAGCAATTAATACAGCGCCTGTACAGCTAAAGGAGATCTTAGAAGGCGCAGCCCTTATAACGCTATATAGGATCACACTAGGCGGCGTGGCTCTTAATATAGTAAGCCTACTTAACTCTAGTGTGGGTGGAGAGGCCTTTATACACCATAAGCTACTGCTAATTATTAAGTAATAACTGTGACTAAAGCTCTACAAGATTAAAGGACAAGGAGTCACCATATCTAGCTATAACAATTAGCAGACAGATATAATCAGATAGCTCTTTAAGGCAAACCTAGTCATGGACGGTTAACAAGTCCCTATATGGTTCCTATTCTGCGATATAGGCCGCTATAATCTTCTTATTGGCTGTAGGTGGTTTGAGAAGACTAGGGCCCTTATTAATTATAAACACTAGGTCTTAGTATAGCAAACTAAGAAGAACTACTATGGTAGGTAGGATATAATTATACTAAGAAAGGAGCTCCTACCTCTATTAATCAATAAGGATTACCAGAGAGATGTAGATTAAAGAGACGCACTGCTAGATTAAAAGTCTAAGTCTACCCCCTAACGCATTCTTAAACGTACAGTCGCGATCAGTAAACTTTAAGAGAAGAAGTTTTCTACTAAAATCAAGCTGGAGGGATAGGCTAAGCTAAAGCAAGCTAAGCAGACCCTATATAACTATAGGCATACTTGGAAGATCGATACCTAAGATATAATTAGGAAAATAGAAGACCAGCTCCACCCTAGGCTAGCTTTACCGTTAAAGCTAAGAGTAAGGAGGCCTTTATCTACTAGGGAGTTTAGAGTAGTAGATATCACGCTACTTAAGGCAAGGAACTTCCTACAAGGAGCAAAGCGTAGGGATATAGTAATTGGATATACCAGCCTCTACAAAATAGACCAACTAATAGAGAATAAGAAGGTATAAGACGCTCTACCTAATAATAAAAAAGAACTTCGCCGGCTTATCTACAAAAAGCTGCTATAGCCCTACCAAGAATACGCTAACTGTTTTTTAAAAGCTATATCTGATACGCTACCACCACATCGCGAGGGGGTAGACCATAATATTATTCTTAAAGGCAACAGCCGCGATCTAGCTCCTAGCCCGCTATACAATATATTACTAGAGCAGCTAGAGCTTATTAAGGTCTACCTATAGGAGCACCTATAGAAGGGGTTTATTGTACTAAGTAACGCACCCTTTACAGCTCCGGTTCTATTTGCTAAGAAACCAAAAGGGGGGTGGCAATTCTGTATTAACTTTTAAAAGCTCAATACAATTACCAAGAAGGACTGCTACCCGCTGCTATTAATTAAGGAGACATTAACCAGGCTATTAAGAGCTAAAATCTTTACTAAGCTAGATGTTTAATAGGCTTTCTACTGTATATAGCTAAAGGAAGAGGTAGAGGAGTTAACTACCTTCTGTATAAGGTACGGATCATATAAGTACCACGTCATACCCTTTGGACTATATAACGGCCCTATGTCCTTCTAGAGATTTATCAATAATATCCTTTTTAACTACCTAGACGATTTCTGTACAGCCTATATGGACAACATCCTTATCTACTTAGACAACCCGCTAGAGCACAAAGTCCACATTAAAAAGATCCTATAAAGGCTTTGAGAGGCAGGCCTATAGGCGGATATTAAGAAGAGCAAGTTTAATATTATGGAGACAAAGTTCCTAGGTTTTATTATTAGTACTAATAGGATCGCTATAGACACTAATAAGCTAGCTACAATTAAGGATTAGGAGCCCCCTACTTCCATAAAAGGGGTGCAATCCTTTTTAGGATTCTATAACTTCTATTAGGCCTTCTTAAAGGATTACAGCTAAGTTATATAACTGCTTAGTAAGCTCACAAAGAAGGGAATATGGCGCCTATTAGGGGAGGAGGAGCTTAAAGCCTTTAAGCAAATTAAGGCCCTTATGCTATTAGGTAGTGTAATAAAGCACTACTTACCGTTCTGAGATACCTGTATGGAGACTGATATAAGTAACAGAGTAGTAGCTGGGGTACTAAACCAGCTGCAAGACAATAGGACCTAGAAGCCAGTAGCCTTCTTCTTAAAGATAATGTCCCCTAAAGAGATGTGGTATAAGATCCACAACAAAGAGATGCTAGCAGTAATAAGAGGCCTATAGGAATAGTAAGGTCACCTTGTTAGCCTCCAGTGTACACCCTTTACAGTAATTATAGACCATCAAGCCCTTGAGTACTTTACAACCAAGAGGCTGCTAAATCTACAGTAGGCCCACTAGGCGGACCTACTAGCTAATTTCTACATGCGGATTACCTATAGGCTAGGCATAGTGAATACAGTGGCTAATACCCTATTATAAAAGCAAGAGGACCTAAAGATGTAGAAAGAGAAGGACGTAGCCACACGCACTATATACTTAATTAACCCTACCCTTACAATTGCTACACTAGAGGAAACCTCTAGGGACCCCTTAGTAGCAGCAAATCGCAAATAGGAACCGTATAAGCTAGTTAATTAGGTCCTCCAGGCCAATCAAACTAGCGAGTCGCTAGTAGGGCTATGTTAGCTAGCTAAGCAAGACCAAAAGGGCTGGAAACTCTAAGGAGGGCTACTAACCCGCTTTAGCAAGCTAATGGTCCCTAATACTGATTGCCTCCGTACCTACCTTATTACAGAGGTACACTCTTGCCAGGTAACTGCTTACCCAGGCAAGACAAAGACTAGGAAACTTGTAGCAGACTAATACTATTAGCCAGGACTACCCTTAAACTGCGATACCTATGTAAGAAACTGTAGGGCCTATAGGAGGACCTATATACCTTAGGACAAAACCCTAGGCCTACTGCACCCCCTACTAATTAGTGAACGCTGCTGGCAGCACATCTCTTTTGATTTTAAGTCCTTCCTAATGGATAAAAAGGGCTTTAACAACGTCTTTGTAGTCATTAATTAACTAGGTAAGAGAGCCTTCTCACTACCCTACTATAAAACTGCCACCATAGCTGACGCAGCAAACCTATACTACTAACACGTCTGGCGCGTGTATGGCCTCCTAGAGATGGCTACATCAAATCAAGAACCCCAATTTATCTTAGCCTTTATAGATGAGCTATATAAACTAACTAGTGTTAAGCAAAAGCTCTCTATATCCAGTTACCTACAAACTAATGGTAATACAGAGGTACTAAACTAGTATATTAACCAACGCTTAAGGCCCTTTATTAACCACTACTAGGATAATTGGTCAGAGCTCCTCCCCTGTATGGACTTTATACAGGCAATCTTACTGCATAAATCCACTGGCTTTGCACTATACAAGCTAGAGCTAGGATTTAAGCTAAGGCTTTACTTTAACTGGGAGGAATGTATATAAGCAACCTTAACACCTTATAAAAAGCTGATATGATAAGAAGCTTAGGCTTTCGCACATAGGACCTAAGACGCAGTTAAATAGGTAAGAGACAACCTAGTAAAGGCCTAAGAGTGGCAGATAAGGCAAGCTAATAGGCACCGTCGCGAACCAGACTTTAGAGTAGGTGATTAAGTATACATTACTAGGAAGGGCTGGGCTACCAACCAACCAAGCATTAAGCTAAATAGACAGCTTGCAGGGTCCTATAAGATTTTAGGCATAAAAGGATACTTGTACATCATCAACCTACCCCTAAATATAAAGATGTCAAACGTCTTCCATACCGATTGACTACAAAAGGACCTAGATAACCCCCTATTGGGCCAAAATAGGGAGCCAGAGGAGCCAGTTCTAATTAATGGCGAGCCAGAGTATAAGATTAATAAGATCCTTACTAGTAAAACCTACCACAGAAGGCTATAGTATAAGGTTAACTGGGTAGGCCACGACCTGGATAACACCTGGTATAACGCAGACGGCTTTATCAGCGCCCCCTATAAGATTAAGATATTCTATAACAAGAGACCCCATAATGCCGGACCACCTATATGGCTGCAGCAATGGCTAGAGGCGTATTATAAGGACGTAGATCTAAAGCCCTTAGAGGAAAATAATAAAGTAGAGAAGGACGGAAGGGCAAGATGGACAAGGAGAGCCTAACTACAAGGATTGAGGGCGATCCTCCTGGCTTAAAGGGGGGTAATGTAATAGTTCGTCTACATAGCTACCATTAAGGCGTCGTTGGTCACGGATCAACGTTGCCCTAATATTACCCCGACGACCGAACATATACATAGTCGTCTACCGCGCCCCTTTCTTTGAGCCCTTACCTTAGTCTATTCATAATATAGCCCCTTATTGTTGCTTGATCTATCAGATCGCTCCCACAGAAAGCTAGCCGTGACACTCCCTTACTTACCCACTTTAACCTAGAATGGCCCTTAATGCTAGAAACTAATGCCTTAGATGGCGTGATAGCCGGTATTTTCTCCTATAAGCAACCAAACGGAGAATAGCACCCTATTATATACTATTTAAAGACTATAATAGATGCTAAGCTAAACTACCACATCCATAATAAAGAAATGCTGGCTATTATCTCTAGCTTTTAGTAATAGTGTATATAGCTAGAGGGGACCCCTAAGTCTATTAAGGTAGTTTCGGATTATAAGGCCCTAGAATACTTTATAATAACTAAGGCCCTTACGGCCTAGTAGGTACGCTAGGCGGATATCTTATTTTGGTTTAATTTCTTAATTATATATAGGCTAGGCGCTATAAACCGTGTAGATACTTTTATAAGGTGTAAATAGGACCTAGGTAACTAGGTAGCTATAAAGATCTTATTATAGACCTAAATACTACTATAACCAGAGCACCTTAACCCCTAGATATAGGTAGAGCTAAATACAGACCCTTTAGATGCTAAGATATGTCCTATTAACTCTATAGAACTTAACCTTATTAATAAACTACTATAGGTAAACTGTACGGCCCCTTCTCTATAGGAGTACCGTAAAAAGGTAAAGGATACTACTAGCCTATAGTCCCTTAAAAATGGACTACTTAAGTACTGGAAATGGCTAGTAGTAGTAGAGGAACAGAATTTACGGACCTAGCTTATTGCTAAAGTATATACCTAGGTCTTTATGGCCTACCCTAGAAAGAATAAGACCTATAAGATTATTAGTAACCGTTACTACTGGCCTGGAATGGTTATGGGTATTAACCGCTATATATAGAACTGTAACAACTGCTGTAGGTCTATAATTCCATAGAATAAAACCCTAGGACTATTAAAGCCACTTCTAATACTAGAACGCCCCTAGTAGTATATCTCTATAGACTTTTATAAGCTGCCTACAGACCGTAACGGATATAATATGGTAATAATCCTAGTTAACTGCTTTAGTAAGCGCCTATTCTTAATCCCCTGTTATAAGGATATTAATACTAAGGAGGTAGCCTAACTATATATCTATTATATCTACCGAATTTATAAACTACTAGATACTATTATATCTAATTATAGGCTGTAGTTTATATCAGCCTTCTAGAATAAGTTTACTTGGATTTTTAGTATTAAGCTAAAGCTTTTTATAGTATACTATCCCTAGATAGATGGCTAGACGGAGATTATAAATTAATACTTAGACTAGAGGCTCCGGCCCTTTATTAACTACTTTTAGGATAATTAGGGCGAACTGTTACCCCTAATAGACTATACCTAGGTAACCCTACCCTATAACTCTACGGGATTTGCACCTATTTAGCTAGAAATGGGATACTTACCCTATATAAGCTTTAACTAAGAAAGACTAGAGGGGCTATAGACTGTACGCAAAAAACTGTCTTATAAGGAAGCCTAGTAATATACTAAATGCTTAGAAGAAGCTTAGATAGTAGCCTATATAAATCTAGAAAAGGCCTAGAGATTAATGGAATAGTAGGTAAATAAGCATAGGCGTAAGCCTAACTTTACTGTAGATAATAGGGTCTAGGTTATAATAAAGAACTAAAAAATAGAATGGCCTAGCTATAAGCTAGACTATAAGATAGCAGGACTGTATAAGACCCTTAATAAAGAAGGCAACTTATATAAGGTTAAGCTCCCAGACTTAATTAAAGTCTATTCTATCTTTTCGCCAGATAAGCTATGGAAGGCTATAAATAACCCACTACCTAGATAAAAGAATAAGCCTCCCTTGCTAATTTAAGTTAATGGCGATAATAAATAGGAAGTTAATAAAATACTAGCCTATAAATTAGTATAAGGAACGCTACGATACTGTATCTAATGGAAAGGCTATAATTTAGACTTAACCTAGTACCCTGCCTAGAACTTTATAGGCTGCCCCTAGAGACTTAAAGAATTCTATAATTAATACCCTAACGAACCCAGACCCCTAAAGTACCTTAATAAGTAAATAGAGTGCTGGTATAGCGAAGATGATAGGCTGCCTATTAAGCATAAAGACAAGAATACCCTATGGATATAATATGGATATACAAAGCCTAAGGGTAGGCTTTTTTGGAGGGGGGGGGGCAATGTTATAGCGCTGGTGGAAAACGGTGGATCTTGGTAGATATGGATTATAGTAGACACAAGTCACGTGACTTGAGGACCGTATAAAATATCAAGCGGCGCTGCTATTCTTCTCCTTCCTTTCTCTAGCTTTGGATCCTCGTTTATAGACTACCAATTATACAGGCTTACGCGTCCCTCTTGCCGTGCTCGTGCCTCGATTGACTGAGTCGCTAACATAGTTTAGAGTACTATTAAAAAAGGGATAATACTGCTGCTAGTTTAGAGATATATAGTATAACTATCCTATACGAACCAAAAGCAGCTATACGCGTATGCTTTATAATTAGCAAGGCTATCAGCCTATCCTTATGGTCATGGCAGGCAGTTAACCTAGATATTGCAGTTATAACAATCCAGACACATAGGGGACTGGTATAAATTATTAATGTGTATAACCCTAGGGTTAAAGGGGTCCCATAAACAGAGAATATTATATTGGTAATAAGCTTACTAGAAACCAAAGGCACGGAGTCTATTCTATTAGGAGATATAAACCTCTACTACCCGCAGTAGGGGGGTATCTATGTTGCTGCTAAATAATAGGTAGAGTGCCTATTAAGAGCTATAGATATCTAGGGCCTTAAACTGGCCACCCCCCTAGAAGCAATTATATGGCAATAAGGCGCTACTAAAAGTATAATTAACCTTATATTTATGGATAAAGGCCTATACCAGAGACTTAAAAGGTGCAATCCTAAAGAAGAATGGGCACTCGCCTTAAACTATATCCCTATTTAGATACAGCTAGACCTAGATATTAAGGCGCAACTAAATAGTAAAAGATACGCAATAAGGAAGCTTAAGATAGATAGCTTCCTTAATACAGTTAAATAACAACTTTAAAACCTAGAAGAAATCCACCTAATACTAAATAAGTAAGGCTTAGTAGCTACCTATAAGGAAATTGACTAAAGACTAGAAAGAATCTAGGTAGCAATTAAAAATGGGCTAAAAGAGTACTGCCTAATCTTATAACTAGGCCCCTATGCGCGATACGCATGGTCTATATAATACGCGGTCCTTATTGCCAGCTAATAATAAGCAAGAAAGAAGTATGTAAGTAGCTATAACCCTAAAGACAAGAGATAATATAAAGACACAAGAAACTAGTTAAAGAATACCCTAGGAGGGGAAACAAGAAACAACTGGAGACGGTTTATAAATGAGCACACTTCTAACTTAAGCCTTCCCTATAATAAGGACCTTTAGGCTATAGCAAAATAGGTAAAGAAAAAGGCAGGGCGCCTAGTAGAAGATTTATACCTACTACCCCTATAAAGAGCAGGGGAGTTACAGGCCACTAATAATAATAATAAGAAGGTAAAGATCCTTATAGAAAGGTTCTTCCCCTAACTAGCTCCAGTAGACCTTAGTAATATTATAGGTAAAACACTAGCGACTTGCCTATAAGTTAACAGCAATATAACAATAGAGGAAATAGCCAGAACTATTAGCCACCTTTTAAATAATATAGCACTAGGACTAGATGGGATATTAAATAAGGCCTTAAAGATCTGTGGACCACTTATAGCACCTTAGCTTACAGATATAGCTAGAGTATGCTTTACTATAGGCTACTACCTATAACTTAAAAGATCTATAATAATAGTTATCCTATAAAAAGAAGGTAAAGTAGACTACTTAATCCCAGGAAGCTACCGCCCTATTACCTTAGAAAATACCCTTAGTAAGATCTTAGAAAGGGTAATAGCGGACCGCATAATAGACACGGCTGAGGAACACGCCCTACTACCATAAAGTTAAATAGGGATAAGAAAGAACCGCTTAACACTATTAGCACTTATATTACTTACTGTCTGATCAAGGTTGCGTCCTTGCAGTCATGTGACCGCAAATTGCCATTACGTGACGGCAATCTAGGGCAATTTGCGGTAACTTGCCTACGAACGCGAGTCAAAAGGGGTTGATTACGTGAGCTAAGCGAGCTCAAGAAATCCACCAAATTCTACCTATAGAATAGGAGAATCAATAAGCATTAATCAAAATCAGTTACCACCCATACTATTGCAATAGCATTACGTATCACCGGAAGTGATACCGACACTTACCACCACCATTAAATCTGTATAGGTGATGCAAAGGGACTTTATAGTATTAATGCTTAGCCTAGATATTAGTAGTGCCTACAATAATATACCCCATAAGCGCCTCCTATACATCCTTAGGGCAAAGGACTTCCTAGAATAGATTATATAATTTATTTAAGGGTTTATAGGCTAGAAAGAAACATTATTAGTCTTTAGTAGATACTAGAGCCCCCCTATTGCAGTTATAATAGAAATACCATAAAAATTACCTCTCTCGCCCATACTCTTCCTTTTCTTTATAAGTAACCTACTTAAGTTCTTTAAGGAAGAGGCGACCTAGGGGATAGGCTTCGTTAATAATATAAACCTAATTATATATAGGCCAACAGCTGCAAAGAACTACAGAATACTAGAAAAAGCCTATAACACCTATATAGAATAGGCAAGACGATATAGAGTCCAATTCTTACTAAAGAAATACCAGCTAATCCATTTTATAAGAAAATGTAACTAACCTGTAGATCTTTAGCATATAATCCATATCTAAGGCTTTATGGGCTAACTAGTTTAAGGCCTAAGGGTATTAGGAGTATAGGTAGACAGTAAGCTCTAGTAGAGCGTATATATATTACAAGCGGCCTATAAGGGCCAAGCGCAGTATATTATAATATCTAGAATCGTTAATTCTATATAGGGTCCATACTTCTAGAGGTTACGCCTACTATATACAGCAGTTGTCTGGCTAACTATAATATATAGATCCAGTATTTAGGCCATAGGAGAAACTAAGAAAGGCCCCCTTAAATTACTCCTTAAACCACTCTAAAAGGTCTAAACAGCCTACCTCTAGAGTATAATAGGCGGGTATAAGCGGACGGCTACAGCACTGCTTAAGAAGAAAGCTAATATCCCCCCCCTATAATTATATATTAAAGCCGCGGCAATATAAAGGGTGTAAAAGAAGCGTAACTCTAATATTATAAAGTATATTAAGATACGCCTAAATAAACTATAGAGGGACCTTAGGGTGCCCTATAGGAGAGCTAACTGATAACCCTAAAGTAGGGAAGATATATTAGAGAAACAGGTAGAAAAAGCAGAAGAAGAATAGTGCTATATTAGGGCCTAGGCCCATATAGAGGAGAAAGAGAGATGCGCAAGAAACTAGTAAAGATAATAGTAAGAGAGAGACAGGAGCTAAAGTAGAGTATAAAAGAGTACCGGGAAACTATCTACCGTAATATAATACTGGTTAGACTAACACTAGAGAGGGGTAGGTATCCTAGTAGGTAGCCTAAGATGTGAGTATAGCTAGCCAAGACAGACACCAAAATATATAATACTATTATGCCCCTTACGCACAGACTAAGAAGTAATACTTTTAGTAGCTAGTACAGAGAACTATAATATACTACTCTTAATATAAAAAGGTCTTAAGGCGATTACCTAGTAGCTTATTAGCTAAAATATACTAGACCAGTTCTGGGTTGTAAAGGAAATAGTAATAGAAGGCAAAGGGGCGAGTACTAGGCGCCCGCTAATAACTCTATAGTAGTAGAGTTAAGTTCGTAATACTAGCGCGTCCATAGGCTTGTTACGGCAGCAGTGGTTCCTAAGGAGGTCAAAAAGTAAGGTAGTAGAGCACTATAGGTAACTTGTAGGCACTTTGTAGGTGCTATGCAGGCGACCTTATAGACGCTATATAGGCGAGTCCTAAAAGGCGGGGAGATAGATTATAGGGTTTTCTTATATAGAGTTTTCTCCCTATATATATATAAGGAGTAGTCTGCGTAGGCCCAATAGGGATCTAAATCGGACGTTAAGCAATGAATTATTATTATTATTATTATATAGTATAACTATAAACTATTATTTAAAAAAATACTATATAATATTAGTATTGTTATAAATAATAAAATAGAAATCTTATTACTTATAGACACGTTATAAAAAGAGGGTAGAGTAGTAGTAAAAAAATAACTAAAGATATAAAAGCTGTAATAGGATTCCTGTTATAAGCGCTACGCTATATATATAGCTGGTTTTCTTTTTTTGTTTAGTAACGTTTAGTAAATAGTTTATCCGCCTAAACGCCCCTATATAGATTTAGCCACAGCTATATTTCTATTAAGCTCTCTAATAATCTTTTTAAGTCTCTACAATAGCCGTATATAGCTATTAATTCTTTAAATCTAATGCTTGTTCATCTAGTGTTTATATATAATACTTTATTATTAAAATAGAAGCTAAAAGCTAAGATATAATAAAGTAGCGGCTTAAAATATAAAGTTTTATTAAAAATTTATTATTATAGTATTATAAAGAGCTAGGATAGAAGTAAAGCAAGGGAATGGGGGATAAAGTAAAGTCTATAAGAGCGCGAAGAGGCTTTAGGGAAGATTTGAAGGAATAATATAAATTCTATCTAAATCTAAGGGTATATAGCTCTTGCAGAGAACAAGACATTGCGTAAAGAAGAGTAAGGAATAATAAGAGAATTATATAATTAAACAGTCAGGGATCTTGGTGGTCTATGCGTACGCATATATGCACGCGGTCTTTAACAGACTTCGGTGTTACGGCGCTAGTAGAAAACGGTGGATTGTGGCGGACAATCGCAGATAGTTGCAGACAGTTGTAGACAGTTGTAGACAGTTGTAGACAGTTTTAGATAGTTATCTGTCGAGTGTTTTACTGAGACATTCCTACTATAACTAGGCTAGTTATAACGGGCTTGTATAAATGCTTCTAAACCAAAGCTTGTAGATTGCTACTATACAAGAATACTAAGCTAAGGAGAAGAAGAAGACTGGTAGAGACTAGCGAGATACAAAGGGGTCGTCAAGGCGCTAGTGGTAAGCGAGCTAATAGCAACTTGGCAGAATATAACAGAATTTAGCAAAATGCCTAGAAAGTAGTAGGTGACGCGCTCTAGCACCGTCACATCACCCCCCCCTCCTAAAAAAGCCTGCCCTTAGGCTTTGTCTAAGTTCTTTAGTGTTATCTAGATTATTATAGTTATCTAACCCTTCCTCCTAGCATTTAATCCATCTGTCTAGTTTACGTGGTGGTCTAGAGAGGTTTGGGTAAGCTAGGTGGAAATCTCATAGCTTATAGGGCGAGTACTTAAAATTAAATGCGGGGTACCACTCTAGGTCTTCATCGTGACCTACCCAGCTTATACGGTATTTTAAGGTACCACGGTCTTTCTTAACTACTAAAATCTCTTTAACTTTCCATTCCTCGTCCTCTGCAATCTAAATTGGCGGTAGGGGGTTATTATACTATCTAGGTAATGGGTTGTCCGCAGCCTTCCGCAGTCGGTCTAAAAAGAAGATAGGGTGGATCTTTATTAACTTTAATAGCTTAGCCCTAAAAGAGTGCCCTTCCTTCTTAAGGATTTTATAGGGGCTAGCTATTTAGTAGTCTAGTTTATAGCTTAGCCTCTAGGTCTTTTGGTTTTTTATTAACACCTATACTTTATCTCCTGCTTAAAAGTCTACCTCGTGGCAATATTAGTTTACGTTGGCCTCTTTCTTCTCGTATGCCCTTTTTATAATTGCTTAGGCAGTCTCCTAGGCCCTATATATTCTCTTAGCAAATATCTGGGCCTCTTTATAGCTAAGGTGTTCGCGGGCCATTATAGGTCCTACAGGTCTATCCCAATTAAAGGATATCTATGGCTTATATCTATAAAGTAACTTAAATAGTGGCATTCCTATACTATTATAAGGGAGCATAAGCTGTGCGTAGTCTATTATAGGTAGTAGTTCCAACTAGTTGTTCTAGTAGTAATTAATAAAGGGGTAAAGTTGCTAGTTAAGGTACTAGTTTATAATCTTGGTTTAGCCGTTAGTCTAAGGGTAGAATACGGTAAATAGCTTAATTTTAATCCCAAGGATACGGTAGAATTTATCCTAGAAGTCCAATATAAATTAGGGTCAATAGTTAGAGACAATTAACTTAGGAGCGCTATAGATCCGGTAAATATTATTAGTATATATACGGGCTATATCTTTTATAGTTGTAGTCTTAAAGTAGGAGAGGGAAATAGCTTATTTACTTAGTTAGTTAACTACTACAAAGGCCATATTATAGCTATATTTATCCTTTAGAAATAATTTAAAGTCTATTATAATATACTGCTAAGGGCGTTTAGGAACTGGCAGTGGTTATAACTATCTAGGGGTTTAATCCCTAGGGGTATCTACCTGTTTACAAGCATAATAATTCTTAATAAATAATTCTATATTAGATAGAAGTCCTTACTAGTAGTAGCGAGGCGCTAGTAGTTAGTAGGTCTTATCTTAACTAAAGTACGCTATAAAGACTTAACAGTGGGCTTTACGGATTAGCTCTATTTATAGGTTATTAACGTCTAGAACTATAAGCCGTTCTTAGTATAAGAGTAGTCCGTCTTCTATTTCTAAATTAGGGTTGCCTTTTATAGCTTAGTCGCGGAGGGCCTTTAGGGATTTAGCTATGCGGTTCGCGATTAGGATATAGTTAATTAGTCCTATTAGTTTATCTAGGATCTCTCCTTCTATAGGCACTAGTTTATTTTATTTAGAGCCTAGTTCTTTAAGGATACGTAGGTTAAGCTATTTGGGACAGAGGAGGGCATATATCCGGTACTAAGCCTTTAGCTTATCTTATAGTTCTACATCCTATTCTCTCCAGGTAAGGGCATTAGCTTTAGAATTTTGCCTACTAGGGCGGTATATAATCATAAAAAAGAATTAAAAGAGTATTTTAGCCCACTTAGCCTATTAACCAGTAAGCTGGTTTATTGTTATCAAATACTTAAGGGCTTTATAATTAGTATAGACTTTAATCTAAGAGTCTGTGCTTCTAAGTTCTACACGCTACTAAAATAATAATTATATAATAGCTAGTATTTCCTTATTATATACCTTATAGTTACACTTAGCTAGGGCCATTATCTTTAAGAAAAATATAATAGGGTACTACTTACTATCTAGGTATGACTATAAGAGAACCCCCACTACTACTCTGTTAGAGGCATCCGTTTCTAGTATAGATTTAAGGTCTAGGTTATAGTAACAGAGAATTAGGGAGGAGATAAGTCAGTCCTTTAACTCCTTAAAAGCTTCTATATAATTATTATTAAAAATAAAAGGCATATTATTCTTAGTTAGTTATATAAGAGGCTTAGCTATAACCCTATAGTTATAGATAAACCGGCGGTAGAAGTTATAGAAGCTAAGAAAGGACTAGATACCTTTTACGGTATAAGGGGGTTTCCAGTTATATATCACCTTAACCTTCTTAGGGTCAACTTTAATTCCTTTTATACTAACAATAAACCTAAGGTACTTTATTTATTTTACTTTAAATTCGCATTTCTTAATATTAACTTATAGGCCTACATTCCGCAGCCTCCCTAGGACTTTTTTAACGTAAACTTAGTGTTTAAGTTCATTGTCCAAGTATATAAGAATGTCGTCTAGGTATACCATGCAGAATTTGTTAAGGTAGTTGAAAAGAACATTATTTATATACCGTTAGTATGTGGCTAACCTATTTATTAGTCTAAAAGAAAGGACTTTATATTTATAAGAACCATAGCGGGTGTAGAATATTATTAGATCCTCTAAAATAGGGTCTATTTTAATTTAGTAGAAAGCTTAGCATACATTAAGCTTTATAAAGACTTTAGCTCAGCTTAAATATATAAGGGTCTCGTTAATTAGGGGAAGAGGGTAGCGATCTTTCTAAGTAATAGCATTTAGTTTCTAATAGTTAATGCAGAAATAAAGGCCTTTATTAGGTTTCTTTATAAACAAAATAGAAGAAGTAAAAGGGGCCTAACTTGGTTTAATAAACCCCTTATAGAGGTTATTAATTAAGTACTACTTAGTTGCTTTTAGTTCCTCTATAGTTTGCTAGGAAAGGGGGCTATAGCCTAGAGAGTTATTGGCCTCTAGTTAAATCTTATAATTATAGATTTAGTAGGGGAGTAGTATATCCAAGGCTGCTTTTAAGAACGCGTCTCTATGGTCTAAGAGGTATATAGGGAGGAGGCGCTTAACTAGCTCCTTATTAGTTTCCTCTACTAGCCCTTCTTCCTTCTTATTAATAATCTAGTTAATTTTATATAAGCTAGTTATAAAGACCTTATTATCCTTCTAATATATATTAAAGTAGAAACCTATAGCGCTAATTGCCGCAATATCTACTATAGGGGGGTTGTGCAATAGTAGGGGTGTCTATGGCCTTAGGTCTTTAGCATATCGGCGTTATCTTTACTCCTTTTAGCTCCCGTTGCATCTTCTAAAGATTATCCTCTATATCCTATTAGTACGTCCTCTTCCTTATTAGCCGGATCTCCGTAATTTAGAAGTTGTCTACATTACTATCCGTTCCACTTCTATAAGTAAAGTCCTCCTTAGCTATAGTCCTTTAGGGGAGTATTCTCGTTAGTATAGAGTTTCTACCGGCCTCGCGGCAGGCATCTTCTTAGGCGAAGGCTAGGTCGCGGTTCCTAACATCCTACTAATAGATAGGATCAGCTTTCACAGCTAATATCTTATAGTTAGTGCGGATTTCTCTAATAAAGGAGGGTAACTTTGGTCTATTCTCCGGCTAGACAAACTGTCTTTATTAAACGTTTAGCCAAATATTAAAGTAGGATATCTATTTTTAGTTAAGGATTATATTATATAAACCTAGGTCTAGGATATAGAAGGGGATACTAAACTAGCGCTATCCATTAATAGCAATATATAGCTTTAAGATATAGGTAACCAGCTTACTAGCTTAGCCATTATAGCCTTTTACTTAAATAGGCTTCTCTAGTCAGGTAACGTTTATATTTAAGAACTTAGCAACGTTACTTATATAAGTAGTATTTATAAAGGCAAAGCTATTTGCTCCAGTATTAACAAGGGCAGTTATCTTAACTCTATATCTATTTTAAGATACTATATATAGAACTATAAAGTATTTTCCACCTATTAGCTAACTTAGATTAATCTTTTTAAGATTAATAGGATACCCTAGGGGGGAGTCTTTCCCTAGAGTTCTTCTTTTCCTAACTTATTAGATATTTCTTCTTCCTCTATTTCCTTAATATTACCCATATTCTTTAGCTCTAAGCAGGACATAGTAAAGTAACTATTCTTTTCGCAGTTAAAGCACGTGACCGTGGTAGGGTTAATTAGGGTATTGCAATAAGTATTAGCTAAAGATGTAGTACGTAGCGAGTTAGGCGAGGCTTATAGGTAGGCAGTTATAACCGCTTTTAGTATAAGGGCGGTTATAGTTTATCTTCCAACGCTAGCTCCTATTAGTATAGCGGATAGGTTCTAGTCGCTACGGAGACGCTTTAGTTAATTAAAACATGCATTAATTTATTTTAGTTCTAAATCTAGCAGTAAACATTAGGCTATAAGTCTTTAGTAAGTTAGTAGGTTGTCTAAGGCTACCGTAATCTTCTCTTATAGTTGGACTGTTAGCTTATTATATAGGTCCAAACGGTAGTTCTTAAGGGGAACCTAGCCTTCCCCTACTAGATATAAGAATTAAGTTTAGAACTCGGCAAAGGAGTGGGATGGTTTTATTATTAGGCGGTTATACTCATATCTAGCATCCCATACTTTATTTAGATTTACGTAAATAGCAGCTAGGTACTATAGCATCTTATTAATAGATATAAATTAGACGGGGGATTTATCTTTAAATTTGGCTTAAAGGTGCCGCTACGTATCTCCTATAGTTTATCTAAAGACGTAGAGTATCTTGGCTTCCTTAGAAGTAAAGTGGTCTTAATTAACGCGGAGTTTTCCTTACACCTAGATTCTCTAGTTTTTAAAGGTTAGGTCTATGCTGTCTAACAATAGTAGGGGGTTAGGGAGCTTAATAGACTTTAATTGCTTTATTATTATATCCGTACTCTTTAGTATATTATATTTGGTTAAGTAAATAGGTTAACTAAGGCTTTATAAAGGGGAGGCTGGGCTATTTTATAAGGTAGCAAGGCTTTTTAGGATCTCCTTTAGAGTCTCTTATATACTTTAGGCTTAAAGACAATTGACCTTTTAATTAGCTGTAAGGGCACAAATCTGCTCGTGTACCTCTGTAATGTTATTATTGTCTTTAATTTCTAATCCTAGCTGGATCTTATGTTCCTCTTAGGTAGAGGCAGGTCTTTTAGATAAGCTCGCTTTAGGTGCCATTATCAGCTTCCTATTACAGACAGCTTAAGTACGATGTTACAACTACTTAGAGAAGAGTCGGAGGAAGCTAGTTGGTTAATATAGGCACAGTCCAGGATGGATCCGGTAGAACTACGTAACAAGGAGTGGTAGCCAAGTCATATAACGTGCTACGTAAGGAACGCAGAGAACGTAGTAAACGTACGTACTTTATATACAACACGTACCTTACGTACAAGAGAGGATTTCTTAGGAGTATGGTTGTGTATTTAAAGGACCTTAGTCCCTACTATAGATAGTTCTCTCCTTATAGTAAATCTTAGAATATAATTGGAGTTAATCTGTTAGGCAACCACTCCACTAGTTATTATTATATTGTTAATACTGTTCTTACCTATATACCTAGCCTAATAATAGGACCCACCGTAGTTCCTGCTATAAGGTTCCATTACACATTTACTACTAAAGTTATGGTATTAAATAAGGTTAAATAACATGCCACCTAAAGCACCAGTTATGACAACGTCGACGGCAGCCACGACCTTAGGGTTAGGAGATACTAGTATAGCGGACACAGATTCTTAAGTAGTTACGCGAGGTTAGTTATAGGAAATAGTTAATTACTTATAGGATAATAGTAGGCTACTTAAAGAACGCATTAATAGAATCAGAGTAGCAAAGGTCAAGTTACCTTTAATTAAACAGTTTTTAGGGGAGAAGTTAAAGCTCAAAGGGTTTCTCACGCAGATGCATTTTAAGGTTATGCAGGAAAGAGCGAAGTTAATAACACCTATAAACTAGGTAGTATACGCAGGACTATTTTTAACAGGAAGAGCTCTAGAGTGGTTTAAGCCTTACCTTATAGAGATATAAGTAAATGGTGTAACAACTACTAACCCGGATATACGGTATATATTTGCAAGTTAGAATGGATTTGTAGAACAGTTAACACAAATATTTAGAGACCCCAAAGTAACTACAACAGCAGAACGGAAACTTCAGAACTTAGTATAACGCACTTTAGCAATTAAGTATACAACGCAGTTTTAAACACTAGCTATATAGGTTAAGTGGAATAATAGGGCGCTTATGGTATAGTACAAACAGGGACTTAAGGCTAAAGTCCAGAACACAATTATCCTAATAGAAGATACGGATACTCTAAGAGAGTTAATAAACCAGTTAATAAAGATTAATAATAGGATCTATTAAAGGGAACAAGCTAAGAAAGGGTAAGATAGAGTTCCATAGTTATATAAGACGCAGAGCACGCAACAACAGATATAGAGTTAAAAACTATGGAATAGCGCAGAGCTAATAGACCTAAGTGGTACTAAAGAAACCTAAAGGTAGGAAAAGAAACTATAGAAACCTAGAGGTTAAGGATCTAGTAATTAAAGGACCTAGGAGTAGAGGCTAAACCAGGGATCTTAGTAGTAGAAGATATTTAGGCGGACTCTATAATAAGAAAAATGGTTTAAAGATAGGGCTTATATAAATTGCGGAAAACAGGGTCATTTTACCAGAGACTATAGAGGTGGTTAGAGTAACTATATAGTAAAGGGAACCCAACCAGTAGGAAATACGTATATATAGAGGGATAATAGTGCACTATAAGGAACAAAGGAATGTTCAATTAATAGTTTCGCGTTTTGTTATAACAACGTATACCAAATTTATAAGGACGCTAAGTATGGCGTAAGCTATTAGCTGTAAGAGCCATTGTTATCTAAGTTTAGAGGAACTAATAAACCAGCTTATAGATTGGATATTAAAGATAATAAGTTTAATATAGGCGAAGCATTTACTAATAATAAGGCAATAAAGGCAGCTTACTAGGAGCATACAGACCTTAGAGAAGTTAAAATAGAAGTAGAAACTAAAACTATTATAAAATAAGGTTTAGTAACGGATATTATAACACTATTAGATACGATTTCCATAGCTTTATAAGACAATAGGAGTAACGTTTAGAAGAAACTAAGCAAGTAAACAACTACTAGTGCTAGCTTATTACTTAATAAAGGCAAAAGGCCACAGGCTTAAGATTCTTAAGAAGAGATACAAAAAGCTTAAAATTCTTAAAATAAGATAAGACACACCCAAGGACCTATAATGGATGAAAACCGATGGGAAAGGGTAGCTACTTAGTTTATAGATAAATAAATAAGTACAGGACGCAAGTTTAAGAACTATAAGTTTAGGGAATAAATAAGAACGTTAGTAATCCTAGGTAAACGCAGTATTTAGCCTAAAGATTAAATAGTTAATACTAAGATCAAAAAGCAAGGTAACTACAAAGATCCAGCTACAAGACGCAGAAAACAAGAAACTATGGATAAGTTTAAAACAAGAATTATTATATAGCAAGAGCAAAAGCTAGATAAGAGGTCAGCTATATTAGGTTATATAAGGGACAGAGCACCCGTACAAAGAGTTACTAATAGGCTAAGTGCAGGGATACCTAGGGTAAAATAGTTAGATAAACTAGAACAAGAAGAGGATCTAGATATCCTAACTAGGTTCAAAAAAAGACATACCAAAGGATATTACAATATAGTGATAATAAGGTACTTTCTAACAGATAGACCATATACACTAAACCAGTTGTATAGAAAGTGGTATAGGCAACAACATAATAATAAATAGGAAGACTTTTATATGTGGCTAGATAAAAAAGTTGTCTAAGACCAACCTATTATAGAAAAACGCATGAATCACGTTAAAGGAGCGTTAATTATAATGTTAAGGAACTTAGAAGAGGGATCTAGGGACTAGAGAAGTAAATAATAAATCTTAATACTCGCAGCAGAGATACCAGTAGTCAGGTTAACTAGGTATAGGTTTAAACTTAAGGATAAAGACAAACCAAGAGTTAACCTAAAACATGCAGCGCATTATACACTATTATAGATAGCTTGTGTGGATAACACGTGTAATATACATAGAGCACTAAAAGACAAGAACTGGAAGTACCTAGTAAGGATATATTAGGCACCAGAGGAAAAGCGGTTTAGGAATACTAAGTATATACATAGATGGCACCCAGTAGAAGTATAAGGTTAAGGGGACTTAACACTTTAACTAGGAAGATTCCTTACGGAAGAATGCCTAGATGGATAATAGTAGTGGGAGTGCCTAGAGAATACTTATCTATAGCATATAGAGGAAAAGAAACGAACTAAGTATTAGCCTAAGTTAGACTAAGTACAAGCAGGATCTAGCAGCCAATAGTTAGGAAAAGGGGAGGCGCATAGGACTAGAGGGAACTAGTATTAGAGCTTTAGACCCTTAAAGGAATTTAAGGACAACACCTAAATTTACAAGTTAAATGGCAAGATTAACAGTTCAAAGTATTAGTAGATAGTAGAGTAATTAGGAACCATATATCATCAAAGGTAGTAGAAAGGATAGGGTTACTACATAGATAGAAGGAATACCTATATCCACTTATAACAATTTTAGGAGATTAAATAGCCTATGGGGGAGGTATTATTAATCTCAAAACAGGACCTATTCAGTTAACTATTAAAGGGAGACTAGTAAGAATATCTTTTAATATTCTACCGTTGGGACAGGATAAGGCGATACTAGGAATGCCTTAGTTATAGGAGTACAATCCAAAAGTTAATTAGGTTACAGGTTAGGCCAATATTAGGAATACTTAACAATATAAGATACAACAGTAAACCAAGTTAGTATGGTACTAAGTTGGAGCGACACACAAAGAGACTAAGCGAGGCTTAAGTTATATACTAAAAAGATACCACAAGTATGGCAAAAAACTATGGTTACTAGAAAGTAAGAAGCTGTCAGAATATACAGCGTAGAACTATAAGATAGAATTAGAAGAGGGAATAAGTCCAAAGTTCTTTCCAATCTATAAGCTTACTAAAACAGAGTTAGTAGCGCTTAAGGAGTTTATTTAGGAGAACTTATATAAGGGATATATTAGACCGTTATAGTTATTAGCAGAATATCCAGTATTATTTATCCTAAAGAAAAACGGAAAACTTAGGATGTGTATAGACTATAGACAGTTAAACAGCATTACTAGGAAGGATAGGTATCCTTTACCCTTAATTAGCGAAATTTAAGACAGGATAGGCAATGTAAAGATCTTTACGAAGATAGATCTAAGATGGGCGTACCATTAGATTAGGATTAAGGAAGGCGACAAATAGAAGGCAGCCTTTAGGTCAAAGAAAGGACTATATAAGCCATTAGTTATACAATTCGGGCTTATAAACGCACTAGTAACGTTTTAAAAGCGAATTAATAGTATATTAGAAGAACACCTAGATAAGTTTGTTATAGCATATCTTAATAAATTATTATTTACTTAGAGAATGAGGGAGAATATAGAGAACACGTTAAATGGGTTTTAAAGAGACTACAGGAAGAATAGATGCTAGTAGCAGTTAAGAAATGCAAGTTCTTTATAAAAAAAACTAATTTTATAGGATTTATTATCAAACTAGGGAAAATTAGTATAGACCTAAAGAAAGTCGAAGCTATAGTAAATTGGCAAGAACTAGAAAACATTATGCAGTTAAAATCGTTTCTAGGGTTTTGTAACTACTATAGGAGGTTTATAGTATAATAGTTAAAGAGTATTAAGCCGTTCATAAGGCTAACCAAGAAGGAGGAACTATGGGTTTAGGGTAGTAAGTAAAAGAAGCTATTCTAAGAATTTAAAGAGTTGTTTACCTAAGAACTAATTCTCAAGATCTATTAACTAAAGTTAGAAATGGTTGTTGAGATAGATGTATTAGACTTTGCACTAGGAGTATACTTACTATAGAAGCACTAGAACGCATAGTATCCAGTAGCGTACTATAGTTGGAAAATAATACTACTAGAGTTAAACTACGACATCTACAACAAGGAGTTATTAGGTATAGTTATAGCACTTAAAGAATAGAGAGCATTCTTATAAGGCATAGAGAAACTATTTGTGGTTAAAATAGACTATAAGAACCTTACTAGATTCCTAATAATAAAGGAACTCAACTAAAGACAGGTTAGATGGGCGGAAATGCTTATAGAATACTATTTCGAAATTCAGTATACTAAGGGTATAGATAATGCACGAGTAGACGCTCTAAGTAGAAAAGCTGAACTATAGAATAACAAAAAGCCGTTAGGAGCTTTATTGTAAAGGAATTAAGACGGATTAATTAGGTATAATTATCCAAAAATTATAGCAACTAAAGAAAGTTAGATCCATAAATTACTAGAGAGTAATTAGACACAGAAGATCTAAAAAGTATAGGCGGAGAATCCAGACTTAGAGCAATACAAGAATAGAGAAGTAATGTATATACCTAAGTCTATTACAGAAGATTTCATTAAGGAATTCCATAAGGGAATAACATAAGGATATAATAGGTCTATAGGACTAGTGTTAAGACTTTAAAAGGAGTATATTATTTAAGGAATCTAGGGACTAGCAAGATAAGTTATAAAAGAATATCTAGATTGCTAAAGAAATAAACTAATAAGGTATAAGCTGTACGGAGGGCTATAACCTGTCAAAATACTAGAAAGACCATAGGAGGTTATATTATAAGACTTTATTATTAAGTTACCAAAGTTAAGAGATCCTATTATAGGATAAGATCATAACGCGATTTTAGTAATAGTAGATAAGCTAACAAAGTAGGGATACTTTATAGCATATACTAAAGAGATATTAGTAGAAGATGTCGCTAGAATCTATATAAAGGAAGTATTCGCAAGATATAGAGCACCAAGTAAAGTTATATTGGATAGAGATCTAAGATTTATAGCAGCATTTTAGGAAGTGTTTCTAGCAGAATAAGGAGTTCGCGTAGTAACCTTTATAGCGTATTATCCGCAGATAGACGGATAAACGGAAAAACTAAACTAGACACTAGAGCAGTATTTAAGACATTATATTAATCACGTATAGAACAATTGGGTATTGTTATTACCAGTTATATAGTTTGTATATAATGCAACACCATAAGAAGAAATAGGGATATTACCATTTAAGGCAAATTACGGGTATAAGCTAAGAACGTCGTTATTACTACGCTAAGTAAAGAAAACGAGTAGCACAGCTAAGCAAAGAATGGAGACGTTAATGAATCTTTATATAGACCTCACGGAAATAGCTAAACTAGTATAAGAGCGAATAAAAAAGTACTATAATACTAAAAGATCTAAGGGACCAGATCTTAAGGAGGGAGATAAAGTATAGCTACTATATAAAAATTTTAAGAGTTAACGGCTAAGTAAGAAGTTAGACTATGTTAGACTAGGACCTTTTAAAGTTAAGTAAAGAATTTTATTAGTTATATATAAGTTAAACCTACCAGCCAAAATGAAGATCTACCCTATATAGCATATTGCAATGCTAGAACCAGTATACGGAGGTGTTAAGCCACTAGTTTACAAAGCAGATATATATAGAGGATAAAAAGAAGACAAATGGCAAGTTTTAAAGATTATTAGTTATGAGGACGTAGATAACAAAACGTGGTATAAAGTAAAGTAGATAGGCTATAGTAAGACTACTTAGGAACCACTAAGCAACCTAGAGAATGCTATAGGAAAGGTAAAGAAGTATTAAAAGAAAGCAGATTAGGGAGCATTAAAAAAGGATCGCTAAAGGATAAGTTACCTAAGGGGGACCCAAGAGGAGCAATTGCCGAGCTACTTAGAGTTATTTCCCTTGTAGGAAAAGAGTTAGTCCTTTTATTACCTAGCTCGTCAAGACCCTATTAAATAAGTTTCCACTCCTTGGAATAAACCTTCTTACGAACTTTCTTAAGACGAAGTAGTTAAGTAAATGCCGCAATCTAAGCATCTAGAGCCTTTTATTCCGTATTTTAAGAATATTCCAGCTTAGCCAGGGTAGCGGAGAGCTCACTATTAAGTTTTGTAGTAGTAGATTAAATATAAGACCCTATAATAAGTTACTTAGGGAACCTAAAGACTATTAAAAGTTATAGGACGCGTATATTTAGTGTTAAAGGTAGAACAAACGTCGCAGAGTGATTGAATGTTTGCTTTAGTGCACTCTAAGTAAGAGGATAGTTGTTAAGATAAAGGGCTCGCTAACGCAATATAGACTAACCCCTCTTTCACACAATAGGAATATAGAGACGGTATTATCTCACCTAATAACAGTATGGTAGTAACCGTACGAGCACAACGTTACGCGTATAAGGAAAAAGACGCTTTAGGTATAATAAGTAAAGATATTAACCAGACTAATTAAACAGACATTACACCTCTAGTAGACGACTTAGAGATATTAGGAATCTTTAAAAACAAAGATAAAGAGGAGGGAGATGGTGTTATGGACAGCTTAAGTACGATATTATAACTACTTGGAGAAGAGTCGGAGGAAGCTAGTTAGTTAATATAGACATAGTCCAGAATAGATCTGGTGGAACCACGTGATGAGGAGTAGTAGCCAAGTTATATAACGTGCTATGTAAGGAACGTAGAGAATATAGTGAACATATATACCTTATGTATAACACGTACCTTACGTACAAGAGAGGATTTCTTAGGAGTACGGTTATGTATTTAAAGGACCTCAGTCCCTACCGTAGATAGTTCTCTCCTTGTAGTGAATCTTAGAATACAATTGGAGTTAATCTGTTGGGCAACCACTCCACCAGTTGTTATTACGTTGTTGACACTGTTCTTACCTACATACCCAGCCCAATAATAGGACCCACCGTAGTTCCTGCTACAAGGTTCCGTTACACTTCCTAAGGTTTGTCGGAATTATACGATTTGTTTTTAATTCCGGGGGTTCTTTTAGGGGTACAGGTTAAGTACAGTCTGGCCTATAAAAGTAGGATATTATCACGGCCTTCCCAGGCGTGATAGTGTGAGTTATTTGGTGTCTGAGTATAACGCGTCGACGCGTCGTTGCAGACGAAGGTCTTCTTTTTTTTTTTGGGGTGGGATATTATTGAGGCCTTCCCAGGCAATGTAGGGAGAGCTTAGTATAATGTGACGGGCTTGTATAGCCATAGCGAAATGGTTGATCGACCAATGTCAGGGACTTGCCGAAGGATTGTCAAAAGTCCATCGATACGAGACCACGTCCGATACGACAATGGTCTACTGGGGACCGTATACCCAAAAACAAAGGATAGAAACACGAGAAATTGTTCAGCCTAACCGGGTAGATGCGAGACGCATTCGATGCCTGTTCGGTCGCCATGGCGACATCAAACCCAGGAACATCCTCTGGTTCCCGAATGGCGGACACGGGATTCTGAAGATTACCGATTTCGGAATTGCTCGTTTCACCAGCGACAACAGATGGTCGCCTCAAGATCGTGATTTGGTGCCAAACTCGCTTACTTACCGATCGCCAGAGTGGGATCTCAAGAGAGAGCTCAGCACCCTGTGTGACGTCTGGGCTCTTGGGTGCGTTTATCTGGTATTCGTCATATGGTTCTTCGGCGGCCGAAAGTATGTAGAGGAATTCAAGAGCAAACGTAGCTACGGCTCCGAGACCGATGCCTTTTTCACCATCGAGCACAACATAACGCCTAGGGAGGTGAGAGCGCATGTAAAACACGCTGTAGTACAGGTCAATATCTCCTGTCATCACTTGCTTGAACTGAGGTTGATGTCCTTCTTGACAGGTTATTGATGAACTTCGATCTCACCCCGCATGTACCAAACTCTTCCGCGATCTTCTGGATGTGATTCAGCACGAGATGCTGATAGTCCGACAGAGTGTGTCTGAGCGAGGCCAGATCGGTGAGGCTCAACGACAACAGGCATTCGGAGCACTCACTGTCCCTGGACAGGAACTTGTGAGGCGGAAAAGCTCTGGGAATATCGCACAAGGCCTAGGTGATATCCAGATAATGTGTGAGAAAATTCCTGATTACGTCGCGAAGGTGACAAGTTTACCCGGAAGATGAGGGTGTGGAGTCGTTCGGTGGTCATTTACCGAATATTATCAGCACTACAAGAACTTAGGCCGCTAAGGATCTTCCACTCTAGGAGAGAAGAGGTTAAGAGTATCCAATGAGCGCACAAAGCTCAGTTCTCTCGACCAGAGCAGCGATATTGTCACCCAAGGTTAACACCGACGAACGGTCGACAGCTCGGTCGGAGATTCCATTTCAAAGAACAGTCCAACGGAAGGCGAAACCGATGAGTGGAGAGAGCCTGCCGATTAGTTGTTCCTACCGGAAAGGCTCAAACATGGCCACAGGCGGAAGGATGTGTGCCGCAAAAGGCCCGCGCCAAGCGCCTGCTTTTTTCTGGAGACAAGTGCTCTCAAGCAGCGGATGAGTAGTTTGCTCGACGCGGAACAGCCCTGACGGACCTGAGTTTCTCTTTAGATCCCGTCCGGGATGCATGAGCGTATTGAGACGGGAGATCGAGTACATGGCTGGCGACCGTAGAGATAGATGAAAATCGAGGAGAGAATTGAAACGTCGATGCGCAGACCAACCAAGAAGAGTCTGGCGAGTGTACGGCTTCAGCACCACTCCTTGTTCACCTCAAGAACCGAGTTCTCTACGTAAATAACAACGAAGATGTCTCAATGACCATTAAGCTACGATGTGGGCATCTGCATGTCATGCCCTCAATCGAGATGTGTCACCCTAACTGCAACAGGCTTCTTCATTTCGAGCAGCGCACCGAGCTTAACCTTATGATCATGATCCCTAACTTCCACATTGAACTTCTGGAGTAACATAATGAGATACACCCCGGCCGCAAGAGTCGCAAGTTTGTAGCCAAAAACAGGGTCAGCACTTGTTTCATTTCTCCTGACGAACATGTCCTATCGTACTTACACGGCTGCGAGGTCCCGTACAGGATCTCACCCCAGAGTGCAATGGCGAAATTTTTTGCGGAGTGTCGGATGTCGTCGACTTCGGCCGCGGTACGCCCTGTGGTAACTAGTGTTGAATACACTGATGAAAATGCTGCGCTGACGGCTCACATTGCGACCGACATAGTTGAAGAGCGAGTCACCGATTAGTCTTACTAAGGTCATTACCTTAGAAGCTCAGACCAAGAAATCGATTGTGCGGATATAGGAATACTGGGTCAAAGCGCCTGACGATCGCCCTCGCGTAACGATCGATTTTTGGTGTAACCACGTTCAACTTTTGAAGCTCTACAGCTCTATAGAAATCGTACGGGTCGCAGCTGATCGTGGTCTCGGACACGTTGAACGTGGTCACCGATGGGGGTCGGCGAAAGCTGAGCGTGGTTACCAATAGAGCCCCCGGAAAAAGGTCGGCGGTACTATACTTTTACCCATACAGAACGCGCATCGGTAGCCACATTTAACTTAAGCGAACACACAAACTAAAATGTCGAGAGCATATACTCCGCATACACCCAGAGACATAGACACAGATATATACATATATCTATACCTACATATATACAACTATATTTATATATGCCTTACTATACCAATAACAAGTGAAAACTATACTAAAGTGAATAAGAGTATAGTAGGGTGGCTAAATGGTCTATAAGTTAGTATGTATAATTATATGCTAGGCATATGCTAAGGATATGTAGGTATACCAGAGCGTACCTAATATTAAACATAAAGATAATAGTTCTTAAGATAATATAATTAGTAGAGAGAGTATTAAAGATAAAAAAGGTAGGGAGGGTGAGGAGGGTAAGGGTTAAGATAGCATATAACAGTGGTTTCTATTTTATATGGGTCTCTCTGAGGTAAGACTACATATGACACTATATATAGGCCATATATATACTAAGAATATCCAGAGCACACTCTAAGACTATAGAGCACTTATTAGCTCTAATAGTAAGCACTAAGTTATTGTCTAAGAGGCAATAGACTATATTATAATGCCAGAATATCCAGTAACTAGAAAAGAAGGAATTGCATATTTTATCTATAAAGTAACACCTCTGCTATCTATAGATGCAGATAAAGAAACAGTATATAAGGTTATTAAGTAGTATATATTAAAGGTATGTAATATATATGCTAGGTATATACTGTACTTATGCCTCTAGTAGATTTAATTTTCGTTTTATAAAACTAGTAACCCTAAAGTTACATAACTATAACTCCTTGGAGAAAATAATAATTAGGAGAATAGAAAAGCATTTTATTAAGCGTTTAAATATAGTGGTATTAAACACTGTGAGTACGCTTATAAGGATGTCCTCTGTATATGCCCTGTATATAATAGGGTTAAGCTTAAATTAATTAATAACCTCTAAAAGCATAGCAGTTGTCCACACTAAGTAGTAGAGGTTAATGAAAAGCTTAAGTAAAGTATAGAGAAGTAAGCATTATCTATATATATTAGGTAAATACTTATAATATACAGCTACTACAATGGTATTCTATAATTATAGCGGCAGTGTACCTATCCTAGTACACAAGAACGTATATATAGTGAAAGCAGACTAACAATATTTTCTCAATATAGAGTGCGTATATGGCCAGCGTATGTGTGATATATGCTTATCATATATAGATAATGTTTATTAGTTATTCTAATAGTAGTAATACTAAACTATAGCATACTGCTTGGCCTTTATTATTAATAACTGCTAGGGTAGATATTTAATACCTATGTCTACTTGTTAAATATGGGGTTTAGGAACTTAAAAAAGAATATACCTATATTAGACATTTAACGTTAAAGCAAAAAAATTGTGGTAGGTAATATATACACTATATATACGCTACGTATATGCTAAGCCTATTAGGGTTTGACCATCTACAAGGCTAAGGTAGGGTAGTAAGCCAAATATATGGTGTATAGTTAGATTGCTATATTCCTATTAATATGGCACAGTATTCTTATATTTGCCTTATTACACGGAATTCTTATATATATTATCTACTATACCTAATAAAGCTACTAATTGACCTTGCTAATAATGTAGTTAAAGTAATAAGGTAGGTGGAAGTCCTAAGCCTTATTACATATATGCCCTATATATATATAGTATATGCGAATAAAACTATTTACTATAGTATAGGTCAATTCATCCTATCTCCATAGTATTATACTCTATGTAAGAAATATGGGGCGTAGACACTATATATAGTATATAGTAGTCTTAATATTAAGGATCGAATTACTGCTCTAATTTGAAAGGAAAGGATACTATAATTCTTAGAGGGGACGGCATATGTAGGTATGTATAGGTTAGATATATGCTAAGTATATATAGAGCCTAAGCATAGTAGGTATACTATATGAGTTCTCTATTAACCAATATAAAGAGAATATAGAGCAATAGATTTGGGTAATTTATAACTTTAATAATAAGCATTTCCTTATTGTATACTATATATATGTGTAAGCTAAGGCATTTTAATATGTAATATATATTAAAATAGACCTATTATTTAAAATGGTTTAAGGTAAAACAAATTTATTCTTAATTGTGGGATAGGACAAGAATTCTAAATATATATATGCCCTATGCTATGTATATGCTATATACAGGCTAATACCTATAATAGGAATTAAGGTGTGGGTATATGCATTTCTAAACTTAGAAATACGTACTGTATATATAAAGATATTTTAGCTAGTATTTAAGGTTTTAAGTAATGCTGCCTAATTATTTATATAATTTATATATATTTATGGAACCAGACTTCGCATGGCTATAGTTAATATATGTAAGAAATAAGCTAGTGGTAAGTATACGCTGCGTATATACCTAGTATATACTAATAATATATAGGCTTTGGGGATTACCTATATATAATTAACCTATCCTGTAAATGGGATAAACACCTTTAGCATATGCTTATATTCTGCTAAGTATATATTAAATAAAACTTTATAAAGCGCTTTCCAACCCATAAAGCAAGATATATTATAGAGCAGATATAGGAAGTGGAGATAGAGTAGAAACTGATAGAGCGTATATAAAGTATATACATACTATATCCGGAGCTTACGTCTTGGATAAATAATAAGAAGAAAATATAGATACTAGCCAGGCTTATAAAGGAAAAGTTAAAGGTCCCTTATAAGTGGTAGGCATATACATAAAAGTATACTAGAATTAGTAAAAGTAGTCACTTTTAAGATAATAACTTTACCGGTTAAAACTTATACATGCTTGCTATAGTACTACGGTAAATATATACGCTCTATATATGCACTGTATATTCTAACATTTTAGTATAGGCTTAAACTCTATATATAAGAAATGTTTGACCTATAAGAGCTATATAAAGAGACAGGAATAGATAATATATAGAGAAATTATAGTAACTTAAAGCGGATAGCAGTACAGCTATAGAAATAAAGTATGTATATACACTGTAAATATAAAGTAGATGCTAAGCTTAAGCAGCCTAGAAACAGCGGAAAGCAGCTAAGTAATAAGCTAAAAATCCTAAACTAAATCTTCCTTAGAATTTTTAGAACCTATTTAATACCCCTAAGCCTAATTTATAGTATATACTTAATATAGAATTACCTACTATATTTAGTAGGCAGACTATGTTGTAGATAAGTAGAGTAGATAATAATATTACATCAGTATTGGATACGTCGCGCGTATCTACAGCATATATAGTGTAGATATTGCCCCTATTATTTTAAAGTTAAACGCCCTAGACTATAGGTAAAAGGCATAGGTCTAACCTATCTACAGAAAAGATAGAGAAGGAGGCATATATACTTTATATAGAAAATATAGAGCAACGAATTAATAAATTGAAATAGGCTAAAGATGTATATAATAAAGCGAAGGAGCTAGCAGAGCTTAAGAAGTAGGCGTAAGAGTATAGTGTTAGCATATAGGGCGTATATATATGGTATACGCAGAGTAAGTGTTATAGAGTTCTATTACCATAAATGAAGAATTAATTGATATGGGCCTATAGCCCCGCGCCCTATGTTAGGTATATGCCTAGCCTATCTATCTACTAAACTCCGCCTAAACTCTAACTATGTATATTGCATATTACGTATATAGTATGCAGGCCCAGTATATGCTGGGGCTTAACTAGTGATATGGGATAAGCGGTGGGTTCTACCCGTGGTAGGAGTAGCTTATATAGAGTATAAGTATAATATATATAATAGAATGAACTAAACTTACCAGAGCTTTTACTACTACTACAGTAGCGGCCTATTGTTTTTCTGCTCCCTGTGCTAAATATTAGTAGTGTATATATAGGATATATATAAAGCAAACCTACCGCTCTGGCGGCGTGTAGATGGTGAGGGGGACTCCTTATAGTTATTTGGGGGGGTTGGGCCGCGCTGTGTATATAGTTAGCGTATGCTAAATATATGCAGGTAAAATACTAACCTTGTGCTTTAAGCTGGTAGAGGGAGTAGTAGGGCTAACGCGCTGTTTCCCTTATGTTAGTATACGCCTAGCATAAGCGCATGTTAACCTATGGTTAGTAGAAGACATTAGGGGTTTGCATATATATAGGGTATATGCGTATAAGCTAGCAATATAACTAAGTAGTGGTTTTGGTAATATATATATAGGGGATACGCTAAATTAAACTTTCCTAGTCTCCTAAATATAGAGTTAAGTGTTGGTTTTAGAATCGGGCAGTATCCCTAGTGGTAGCTATACTTGTTCCTTATATACGCTACCCTTAGGCCTATAAGTGCCTTTAGGTCTGAAATCAAACTTAGGGGGAATAAGTATATAGATAAATAGATATATATATTAGGGTATAGTGCGCATATATAAAAGCGACACTAGTGCTCTTACTTTACAATAGAATTGCCTGCTAAATTAGGTGGCAAACCCCTGGTCTTAGGCACTGCATTTAATTAGCTTAGGCTAAGTATATACACGGTATAGGGTAGATATATGTAAAGAGTGTGTAGGTATTTATATACTCCGAGATCCTGGAACCTAAGGGGCCACGACTATAGATACTATTAGCGACGTATATGCAACGCATAGGCATAGATATACCTAGGCTTATATAGGTATCTTGTATCCTACTAGCTACTAGAGAGAACAAATAGCTTTAGGGAACTATGATGTATTAGCCTTGTATATATACTGTATATATATAGTATATACTTCTTGCCTGCGACCAGCTCTCTAACTAATATATTATTAGTAGTTAGGTTGGTTACTGTATATAGTAAGCATATGCCGAGCTGCTATAATAATATAGTAGTATATACAAGCACCGCTGTGCTTATTACGGACATGCCGGTGATATTATAGCCATATTAGTAGAGCCGCAGGCGCTGCGTATATGTAAAATATATACTTGGCTAAGCGGTAAAGACACAGCCGTATATCTGCGTACTATTAACTGCAATATTATACCTAAACTTTGGCTTAGTATATGCTACGTATAGGGTGTGGATAAGTAATATATACTATAATATTAACCAAGGAGAGCATGGAGGCGGTATTGGGTAGGTCTGGTATATACTTAGCATATACCTACGCAGTATATAGAGCTGTACATACTCGCGTTGTCTTGGACTGAAATGGTTAGGGCTATATATAGTTAGCATATGCACTGGATATACGGCTTTATATATACTTACGTCTTCCTCTAGCGAGAGCTGCTGTAGCGCGCGCTATAGTTATTATAAGTATATACCATGTATATGCAATCCTATAACTAACTAGAAGTCACCTAACTGGGATTAGGATTTGGAATTGGACCTATAAGGCTTTATAAGTATGGTATATGCATATACTCTGCATATACTTACCATAGTAATGGCTGAAGGTAGAAGGGTTGGCGGTAAAGGCTACCTGCGGGTTGTCAAAGTCTGCGATTGTTAGATTGCTTATAGTAAGCGTATACGCGGCGTATGTAATAGTTAAATTGGTAATAGAAATTCGCCTTGTTCTTTTTATTAGCATATATAAGACCTATGCCTATGTTATACTGTACATACTCGTGGCATACGCTGTGATGTTATAAAGAAGAAGTTATAGTGCGACTGTTGTTGTGGATATGCTACGCGTGTGTATAGGCCATATTTTGATGACTAACTACCATTACCTTATATAGCCATTGTTTAGCGCATATGCGCGGTATATGCACTGCCATAAACTAGGATATTTGTGATTTAAGGATGAACGGCTTTACATTTTCTATTTTATTTGAATTGCATATATATTGTATATGCGTAGGCTTAGCGTGGTCTCAAGCTAATCGTGGTCACAAAGCTGGTTTGTAAGTTCTGACCACATTAAACTTTCTAACCACGCCGAGTCTTTTCCGTGACCACGCCGAGCTGTGAGCCCAAAATCGTAAATTGAGTTAATTTTTTAGTATAACAATCTACAGAGCTTGGAGACTCTTGTAGGGCAATTTATTAGGTACAAAACCTCCTTAGGAGGTTAATTTGCCTATTGTGACGACTTTGAGCTAGGGTGGGGGCTACTAGCTCTATAAATAATTCCTCATCCACCTCATCTACCTCATTACTAGAAATTTCTGGTGTAACATCCTTCTGCTTGCCTTTGCCTTTAAAGCCCTTTTTTTGGTATTGAGTTAATTGCTAACGCAGCTTTGTAGCCTCTCATTTAGCCGCCTTTTGGGCCTGTGTTCGGAGTCGAGTTTCCTTTGTAGTAGCCTTTATACGCTTCCTTTCCTCTAGCATGCGGGCCTTCTTAGCCTTCTCAGCCTCCCTACGTTCTTGTTCCTCCTTCTTTTGGTATTGTAATGCCTCCGCGTTAGCATCCTTTTAAGCCTAACGCTTTTGGGCTTCTTAAACCTTATTTGGTGACCAGAAGATTACTCCACCATTATACTATAGGGGTGCTTTAAGTAGGAGAGCTTTACCACGCTAGCGTTTCTTCTTCTTATTAATAAGAGCTTCTTGGAGACGATTGTTCTTGTTCTCTAAAAGTATACTATATACGGATATTAAGTAGATAGTTTAACTAAGTTACTAAGAGCGTTTATTATAAATATCCATAATAACTTAACGTAAAAGCCTCTTAATCTTTCTCCAATCCAACGCGCTAAGTACTAAGTTTAAAGACTTACTTAAAGAAGGCTATTTATCCTTATTTATATTAAACCGAGATAGGACTCTCTATAGGTTAAAAGGAGATAGCCTACACTTCTTAAAGGCTAAGAGGATAGTATTTGACTTAAAGGACTCCTGCTAGGCCTTGTTGAACAGCCTAAAGAAGTCTCTTTTTATAATCGTGCAGAGACCTTGGCATTTATCCATAAAGTCGGCCAGCTCAGCTAAGTAAGCCGTTAAGAGAGGCTTAAATATACCAACATTGAGAGGCTATAGCGTATGAGTTGAATAAGGTAGATAGAGTACTAGGAGGATCCTATTGTCGTTACAATACTGTATAAACTCCTTTGTAATATATAATCCATAGCCGTTAAGTATTAGGAGTTAATAGGCCTAATATACTTTTACTTTTGTCTCCCAATTAAACACCTGTTCGAGCCATCTTAGCCCTAAATTATTGTTCGTCTAGCCACTTGGAGATGAAGTAAAAAAGGCCTTATATACTATAGGGTTAAAATCCTATAACTAGGTGTCTTATATGTTTCCAGTAAGCGCTTAATAAATTAGTGCTAGAGTAAGAGAGCTTCCGTCTACGCAAATATATGCAATTGTTGTAATCCACTTATAATTGCTATTCTAAATCATCTGCTTAATGCCCCCTTCTTTATATCTCCGTTTAGAGAAGATCCGTTTTATCCTTAATAGTATACTAATTAAGAAGCCTTTCTTATCTATATTATATATATACCAGGGATCTACCTTATATTGTTTAATTTTACGTCATAACAGCTTAAAATATAATAAGTATTTAAAGGCTGAATCGGCTTTTTTCCTATTTATATCTATACCAGATATCCACTAAGATATAAGGTTAACCTCCCATCTCTTAATAAACTGATCGGCCTATGACTTACCCGCCTCCCTACAGCCAATTTCAGAGGCAAAATTGCGTATTATCTGTCTTGAAGGGGGCAATCCTCGCTCACAAAGGCTGTTAATGTATCGTACAAGCTCTTTCTCCTGGGTGTTATTGAGGAGTCGTTGATTTTCAAGCTTTCGTGCCATAGTGCCCTGAACACCTCAGTGCCGTCGCGACAACGTATTTCGATCGCAACCATACTTTTTTGATATTTCAGCATAATTAGGAGTTTCTCCAAGCTTCAGCGATTTCAACGAATCCAGCGCGGCCTCAATCGGGGTCATATTGGTGGAGATAAAAATTATTGAAATTTTGATAATTTCTGTGCGGGCGATCGTTACGCGAGGGCGATCGTCAGGCGCTTTGACCCAGTATCCGCACCGTCCGCTAAGCTTATTTAGGACGGCAATCGTTTTCTTAGTCTGAGAGACTTTGGCGAGATTTGTAGGAGAACTACTCGTGAACATGAACCGAGCCTGCCAGGTGCTGGCGCGAGGTGTACCTACAACATGGGCTGCCCTATCAGAACGAGGCGATGTCCCTTTCCACACGCTCTGTTATCGCGTACACGGACGACCATCCATAGAGGAAAAGGCCCAACGCCAGCAATACCTTACCCCAGAGGTGGGCTTCTCGCATGGCACACGTAGGAAGATGGGGTTCCCTCCATAATATACTACCGAAGCTCCACGCATAGGTATGCCTCTCGTGTCCGGTTGGGGGTTTTCACATCTGTATATACATAGCAAGAGTCCGCATACGCCCTCGCAGCCCACATTAGACGGTAAATGGAAACTACTACTACTACTACTACTACTACTATTGTGCTGTTCTCCCACCATCGAATCAGGCACCACCCGTTCATGATCGAGCTAGATGCGCCTCTAGACCCGAAAAAGTCGCGACTGCAAACCCAACTCACCACATCACGCTCAATACTTGGCCAGACCGACACTATCCGCGCGAAGAACATTCGACAGCTTTGGACAAATTTCATAGAGGCTGCGAAGTCTTTCGCCCCACACCCCAATCCTCGCGACCTTGGGCCCGTCGCTACGATCTGCTGTCTATGCCGCAACTGGCACGAGATTTTCGATATCGACCGTCTGAACCCTCATCTTCGCGCTATCTTGAAACCACGTGGACTCCGCGTGCGTACCGACCCGGGCTGCAAGACTCACTGTTTCCGTGGGCGGGAGAGCAGATCATCAAGACATGCCGCGAAACGGCCCTATTCTACGCGAGGTGAGAAATAAGAAGGGCGTCACGGTTGAAGAGCTAGTGAGGATTGTTGGGAAGACGTGGACGGTGTTGTTTCCTGATCGGAAGAGGCGCAGACGCTGAACGCGCAAAGTTTCTTCAGGGACATCTTTGCGGTAGCCTTGCAACAAGCCAGCCCTTGAGGGCAACTAGCAGCGTCCAACACACCTCGCTCTTCCAGGGACGGGATATCTGGGTATTATGATTGTTTTCGATCGCAACTGGCGAGTTTTCGAGGCCGAGTAGTAGCATAACACACACCTCACGATAGTATTTAAAAGCAGCCGCACGTTCGATAGTGAAAAGTCATGCTACGCAATCTAAGAAAATCTATTCGATCAAAGAACTCCTTACCTCCCCGGACCCCTACCTTTCTTCCCTCATCCACCCTCAACTCAACTCGCACCGCACTCCTTCGTCGGATCCGCAATCTGAAACACCGTCGGAATCGTATTATCCACCGGCACAGTGACGAAGCAACCCGCTGGAATCGGAAGATCATTCTCAGCACCACCGGGACCAAGGCCTTGATGAAAGGTAGTCGGACCCTTCAAGATGTCCCCTGGGCTCGGACTGTCTCGAATAAGCTGATCGATACTATCACTAATCGCCTGCGCAATCGCCTGATGTCCATTAGACGTAGGGTGGAAAAGTTTACTCAGCACCAGCGGCAAGCCTCCAGACGTGAAGTCCTCATCTGCGCTCACGAAGCCGCTGAGCGGCGCGTCTTCGGCTTTCAAAGTAGAGTTATTTGCTTTTAGCGCGGACTGGAAAGCTTGCGCGTAGACTGTCTCGTCCGTACCGACAAAGGCGGAGGTATCGCTGTCCTGCAGATTCCCCAACGGAGTACCGAGTTGATATATCCATTGATCGGGCCTGCCATCCGGCTCGTTATTAATATACGGCCAGGGTTCATTGTACTCGGTTTCACAAAATCTATGCCCTTCGAAGTAAGAATCGATGTCGACATAGTGTACGCGTTTCTCATTGTTGTTGTTGAAGTTCTGCACCACGTCGAGGATTATCGCGTTCATTTTCGTGCTGAGGTCGTTCATCCGGCCCCGCAGGTCTTTAGTCATTTGGTACGCGTCTGTATCTTGCGTTTCCCAGACGTTGAAGGTTGCGGTGTCGCATTGGTCCGTGGCTGCGTTCCAGAATTTGGGGTAGTCTGCACGATACACACATATGTTAGCAACCGCCTCCCGAGGTCTCTTGAATTAAGCCGAAGGAAGAGGTAAGACTTGCTGGTAACCATGAGCCTCAAACTCGGATTCTCCTGCACCTTCGGGTTCTGCAAAATATTGAAAATCGTGTTCCACAGCGAATTCCAGAGCTTGGAGTGGTCGTCGATCAGCCCCTCCGAGGTGCTGAGCGCCTGGTCGCAGGTTGGCTGGAAGGGCAGGATGTCGGAGAAGCCATACACGCAGCGGTCGATGATGGTGCTAAAGCCGACGTTGTTTCCGCCTGCTGTCAGTGTGATCAGGTCGACGGTGTCTTGACTTGTGAAGTGCTGGTTGTTGGTTACGTCTTCGCAGGTTGCGCCTGAGCACGCGAAGTGGCCTAGGAGTCGGTCCTGGCTGTCGGGCTATTACGCTCTTGATCAGTACGCCGGAGGAGGAGGGCTGAGTTGGGAGGACTCACCAGCATGCTGTTCAAGAGCCTAGGATATGCGTTCGTGAATCGCGAGCATTGCCAGTCTTGGGAGCTTTTGTCTGGGTTGATGTAGTCGCCTGCCGCAATGCCTGAGGCATACGAGTCGCCGAGTGCCATGTACACCTTTGGCTCCGCACGTGCAGCAAGGTGTTTGGAAGTGAGCAACTGCGTGGGAGCTGCTGAAGCATGGTGCAAGGTTGAGAGGGCGAGCGCAACAAGGCTGGCGCTTTTTTGAGATAGAAGCATAGCGAAGGAATGGAAACAATGAGAAGAAATTCAGAGAACGTGCAATAGTGCTTTGCTTGGAGACGTCGTGCATTTGCTAGTGTGCTGCACGACGACTTTATAGCTTTCCCCGGTCCCTAGAATGTGCCGCATAAACATCAGGGTACTATGATTGGAAACCTCAGAATGTTTCCATCGAAGAGCAGATGGCTTGATTACTACTCACTGCGGCGCAGCACCTTCTGCACCAACCTATGTGCATCTACTGATAAAAATCTACCACCGGAAATGACCTCGTCATGCTCTTACCTCTTTAGCTATTAAAAATATATAGCCTTACTATTTATAAAGTATTTAACTAAACTACAGCTGAAATAAGGTTGGATTACTATTCTAGTACTTAGCCCTATCCCTTAACCCGTTAGGGCGAGTAGAGAGGAAGGCCCGTGCGCGAATACTAAGTATTCCTGAGCACGGCCACCAAATCCTATTGATCTAATTGGTAGGCTCTTATCGATAACCTACGTGCCCAAGTTGATATATATGGGAAGCCCGCCGATTTGAAGCCTTAATATAATACTACCACCTTAATAAAATCCTATAATCGCCTGACGTTATGCATCGTGATATTATCTCCAAAACCTCTTATATAAAACCTGGATAATTGTTAAAATCTAGGCCTTCAAAATATGGAGGATCCGGCTCAGAATTTCAGTCAGGATCCGGATCTTCCGAATCTGGTTAGATCAGGATTCACATTTCGGACGGATCGCAACCCTACTTGAAACTATGCTAAACATTTCCCGATTTAGTACCAGTGCCCTATTCCCTGTAAATAGATATTAGTAATGAATAGATATTTTTAATTTTGATTACTAAGATATATTGTATTAGAAATTATTACTATGGTGTTAAGGGTAAGTTTTGGGCCAAGCCACTAGTCTTACCTTTCGTGGCGTATGCTATAAAACAGCTTAACGAGTTAATTAATTTAATACATTAACACTATCCAGATATAATTACTGCGGAAAGAGGCCATATAAAATGGTAGTAGATTAGGTAATTTAAACACAATTAATAAATAACATAGCGCTTTAGCGTATTTAGCGGCTTGGCCCAAAACTTACCCTTGACACCACAGTAGGTATATTTGAAAAACCTAGAAATTCTCCGAGTGAGATTGTGTGGCTGATGCTGAAACTTGCCACGCGAACCCACTTGCTGAGTGGAGCAGGATTCGCAAACAGAATCCTTTTCATGAGTCGTGTTTGGCCCGTCTAACGTGAGTCGGATTGGGAATCTGGTAACCTCCGATCGGCATATCGCGCCGACGACAGCATCATAACTCCAAGGAATGGGGAGATTCTATTTTCGACGACCATGATGCTTCTTTTTAGAGAGTTGATGGCGTCGACGAATACCTATAAAATGTGTCTAGTGAACGCAGTTTATTCCCCTCATCACAAACTTGCAACATTGACTCTTTTCTTACTCTTTTATTAGAGCTCTTTTAATTACATCTTTAAGGTAGCATTCTTTTCGGCGACATTATTTATATCAGCGAAGATGCATTACATACTCGCCCTTTCCGCCTTGCCGCTCTTGGCTCTATTTACTTAAGCGTTAAAGATCACAATAAATACAAATCGCCAAACTAGGATCGTCGACGTATTCCAAATATCCCCTAACGGAATTGGCTTGTTCAGCGTTGGTCCCAAAACCGCCGGGTAGGACAAATTTAGTTTCTCCATCACGATCGAGCCCGAAGCCGCCAGCGAAGGCGGTGGTACCTAATGGGGCCTGGTCCAGAACATCATCCATTTGACTTGCTTATCTACTTACAATGGGAACAACTTCATCAACGGGCGGCCTACCTAAGAGCCCCCCATTCTGGACGGTGGCTCAGATATCATCCCTTTCTTCGACGACGCCTCCTTCGGCACGCTCGCCGATGGCGGTTCCCTTACCCTTACCATTACAGACGGTCCAAGCGTCGAAATAGTCCAACCCCTCTACCTCTCTGCGCAAGGACCTAACGGCGCCACAGCCGCACTTAGCTCCTTTAACGTTGACGAGACCTTCCGCATCACGCTCGTCCAGAAGCAATCTAACGGCAGCTTCTCCCCATTCTTCCAGTGCGACTAGAGCTACTCATACACCTTCACCACACTCTAGAATGGCGCGACGATAACGGCTTCGGCCTCACCATGTCAAACGTCGAACGTCATTAGTCAGCCTATCGTTCAAGGACCCGTTGCGACCAAGATGAGGTTTACTGCTCTGGAGAATCCGGGGGCGGCTGCTGCGAGCACTCCTGCGCCTAGTCCTACGGGGCCGATCGCTATTGCGAAGAGGTTCTATGCGTGAGAAGATGGGCTGAAAAATGTTAGTAGGGCAGGGGATGTTCAAGAGGAGAAAGGAGGGGAGGGAATGTGTGGTTGATGTTTTGACCCTGCCGCTCGTTTTTTTGTTGGTGTTTGGGCTTTACAGTCGTTTTCAATTTTACCACTCACAATACGCCGAGTCTTGGTTATAACTGCCTAAAATTAAAGTCAGTAACTTGCCCAATTAAGCCAACCGTATACAATTCTTGGTATTGCCCTCTATGCCCCAGCATTCGTCTTTTACTCTAAAACCATCTGAACGAAAGCGAGCTCAGTCTATACCTATTCCCGCTACCCCCAAGCCATCTAAGAGGGTTAAAAGGAAGCTAAAGCTAAAGCCGCAGCCAAAGCCGCATATAGTAAGGAAGGCAAAGAAGCCAAAATCGCCGTTGCTGTCGCCGTTGCTGTCGCCGTTGCCGGCGCCCCCGCCATCGGCTCAGCCTATATTCGTGAATTCGGATTCGGATTCGAGTGAGGATAAGGACGAGGATAATGACGAGGAGAGTAAGGGCGAGGAGGATAAGGACGAGGAGGGTGAGGACGAGGAGCCAGTAGGGACTGGGCACGAGGATTTAAGCACGTCGTTACCGTCGCCGCCGCCACCCGCACGCTTTATAAGTGTTTGGAAGGCAACTGTCCGTGGTAGAAAAGAGACTCTACCTGGCACGAAGTCAGCTATATACAACACCAATAATCTATACCTATTCCAGCTAGAGGAGTAGAGAGAGCAAGTCTTACTAAATCTATTACCGCGAAAGTTTAAAGTTAGCCAGCTTAAAGCTATTGCATTATACGAGAAGGCGCGGTAAGTTAACTACTACCCCTAAGAGATTCGCTCTCGCGATAATCTTAAGTAAGCTGTTAATATAGTTAAGGAGTAGCACTAGCGCTAGCTATTAAGATCTTTAGCCTTAAACTTTACCTTATATTTAATTAAGAAAAATAAACTAAAGACTTAAGCTTTTACCGCTACTTAAAGCTAGTAATTAGGTAAAAGGCCTATAGGTAGAAGGACAAGTACGTAGGCTTAACTCGCTACTATACCTAACGTACTTACTACTAAGAAAGCCTCTAGTAATTAAATACCCGCAATTGCCAATCGGTGGCCTTATATAAATACTTACTATTATAATAAGGGCAAGACTTATTAGTAGAATAAGAAGTTGCCTAACTTACCTAATTTAGCAATTAACCATTATTCTATTAATTTAGATAACTTCCTATAGTATAATAAAGAGCTACTTAGTAGCATATTTATAATTAAGCAACTATTATTGTTGGTCACACAGGGTGACTCACCAATAACGACTACTCGAGTAGGTTACAGTGATGTTGGTTAATAGCTTGATATGTTTGGAATGAGGAAGGGCGAGGAGCTTAAGACTCCTCGCCACGCTAGTGCCGCGGCGTCACGTGACGACCGC